>ENA-ORSY01000221-ORSY01000221.1-human-gut-metagenome-genome-assembly--contig:-NODE-221-length-63324-cov-7.926631_pt1 | contig 63324 bp, 70 predicted proteins | sample MGYA00242193_ERZ509160 | MGnify/ENA primary metagenome ERZ509160 (study PRJEB26280, sample SAMEA2338670) | human gut metagenome | biome: human gut; feature: human-associated habitat; material: faeces...
ATTTCATGGGGGTTCCTCCTTGGCGGGGCATACAGATGCCCGTGGATTTTCATTGGAGCCGGTGGAAGAGAGGCTCTCAGGGGGCGGCGTGGCCCAGCGTTCTGCGCTCCACGCGAATGGTGTAGACCTCCGACCCGTCGGCGCTGCCATGGCATCCCGGTACCGTGGAAGTCGCCACATTCCAACCCATCTGGCGGCGCATGTCGTTGGCGAACTTTTTGATGTTCTGCTTGCTCAGCGTACAGCCGCAGCGGAAGACAACATTCACATTCGCATAGCGGGATGTTCCGTCATCCATCGGGCTGAGCGTCCACGCCAGATCGTGGACATGGGGGTCCGGCCGCTCCACGCCAAAAGCGTCTGCAAATGCATTCAGATCGTCAATCTCGAAGAGGTCGCTGCTGTATTCCCCGGGCCAGACGGCATAGAGCCGGATCTCTCCGGCAGCGGCCCGGCGGTAGGCCTCTGCGGCAGAGGAGAAATCGTGGCCCACCTGCGTAAGACTGCCCGCAGCATCCAGAGACAGGTAGCAGACCAGGCTGCCTCTGTATGGAAAGGGATTGGCCTTCGCACTTCTTGGCTGACGCATGGAACATCCTCCTTGCTGCCTCCGCCTCAGCGGGGCGTTTTTCCTATTATAATGCAGACTGCGGAAAATGTCGAGATGCCCGCCGGCTCTTGCCGCAACTGCCGCCGGCGGGCCGGGAGGTTTTGTAACCAAAATGAAATGGTATTTGCAAAATGGGCATGATACAATAACGATAAACGCCGCCGGAGCCGCACTTCCCGGACGGAAACCTGAAGTTGCACGGGATTTTGCCGGATGCAAAGCAGAGTTGGTGGAAACGGCGGGGCGGTTCTGCTAAAATGACAGACAGAGAGGAGAGGCGTATGGCATTTGGAGAGCGGTTGCAGGAGCTCCGCCGGGCCCGGGGCATGACCCAGGAGGACTTTGCGGCCCAGCTGAAGGTCTCCCGGCAGGCGGTGAGCAAGTGGGAGTCCTGCCGGGGATACCCGGAGCTTGAGAAGATCATCTATATCTGCAACCGCTACGGCGTCACCATGAATGACCTGTTCTGCGAGGAGGTCCCCCTGGGCGGCCAAGAGACGCCGGCGGCGCCGGAGCGGATGGAGGCCCGGACACTGAAAACGGCGCTGGGAGATTTTGTGAGCAACCTGTCCCCGGCCAACAAATGGGCCGGAGTGGGGGGGCTGGCGGCAGTGACTGCCCTGGTGGCCCTGTGTATGCTGTATTTGAAAGGAGGCGGAGACAGCGAAATGACGGCATTGTGGATTGCGGCCATCGTGGTCTTTGGCGTGGTGGAGGCGGTGACCGCCGGGCTGGTCTCCATCTGGTTCGTGGCGGGCGCGGTGGCCGCGCTGCTCTCGCTGGAGCTCGGCGCGGTGCTCTGGCTGCAGATCGTCGTCTTTCTGACGGTCTCCATCGCGGCGCTGATCGCGACGCGCCCGCTGGCGCACAAAATGCTGGATAAGACCATCGTTCCCACCAACGCCGACCGCGTGCTGCACCACACGGCCAAGGTCACCGAGACCATCGACAACGAAAACACCACCGGCGCCGTCTACATCGACGGCAAAACATGGACCGCCCGCAGCGAGGACGGCGACGTGATCGCCCGCGGCTCCATGGTCACCATCGTCCGAATGGAGGGCGTCAAGCTCTTCGTCAGAAAAGAAAGGGAGGAACCGTAATATGCCTATCGCATCCATTTTCAACTACATCGGCGTCATCGTGCTCGTCGTGCTCGTGCTCATTCTTGTTGTGAGCAACATCCACGTCGTGCAGCAGTCCCGCGCCTACGTCGTCGAGCGTCTCGGCGCGTACAGCGCGACCTGGAACGTCGGCCTGCACCTGAAGATCCCCTTCATTGAGCGCGTGGTCAAGAAGGTCAGCCTCAAGGAGCAGGTCGCCGACTTCGATCCCCAGCCCGTCATCACCAAGGATAACGTCACCATGCAGATCGACACGGTCATCTATTTTCAGATCACCGACCCCAAGCTCTACACCTACGGCGTCGAGCACCCGATGAACGCCATCGAGAACCTGACCGCCACAACGCTTCGCAACATCATCGGCGAAATGGAGCTCGACCAGTCTCTCACCAGCCGCGACGTCATCAACGCCAAGATGCGCTCCATCCTTGACGAGGCCACCGACCCCTGGGGCATCAAGGTCAACCGCGTGGAGCTCAAGAACATTCTGCCGCCCAAGGAAATTCAGAACGCCATGGAAAAGCAGATGAAGGCCGAGCGTGAGCGCCGTGAGTCCATTCTGCAGGCCGAGGGTCAGAAGCAGAGCCAGATCCTCGTCGCCGAGGGCGAAAAGCAGTCCACCATCCTCAAGGCGGACGCCGAGAAGCAGGCCGCCATCCTCCACGCCGAGGCCGAGCGTCAGGCTGCCGTGCTGCGCGCCGAGGGCGAGGCCGAGGCCATTATGAAGGTCCAGACCGCGCTGGCGGACTCCATCAAGCTTCTCAACAACGCCAACCCCAACGATCAGGTCGTCAAGCTCAAGGCGCTCGAATCCTTCGAGAAGGCCGCCGACGGTCAGGCGACGAAGATCATCGTTCCCAGCGAGATCCAGAGCCTTGCGGGCCTTGCCGCAAGCTTCAAGGGCCTGCTCGAGGACGAGAAGAAGTAAGATCCCACACCGCGAAAGAGAGCGCTTCGGCGCTCTCTTTTTTGTAACCCTTTTGTAACGACTTTTCCGCAAAGGCATGTTATTATGTAAATCAGCAACATGACTTGGGGAGGAACACCATGAAAACAAAGCTTACCGCGCTGCTGCTTGCCGCGGCGCTCGCGCTGACACTCGCCGCCTGCGGCGAAAAGGATATTGCGGACACGCCGCTGCCCGACGAGCCGCCGGAGCCTGTCGCCGAGCAGCCTGCCGCGGACGATGAATGGACCGTCCTGCACGCGGACGATGTGCTGCTGCGCACGGAGCCGTTCACCCTCTGCGAGGGCAGGACGGCGACGCTTGAGCTATACGGCTATCAGAACGGGGAGTATGACTGCGGCGTGAGCCGCATCCACCTTCTGTGGGACGACGGCAGAGAGGAGAATCTTCTGATCTCCGACCTCGGTGACGAGGTTTGGGGTGCGGACGGCTACACGAGCTGCTGGTCGCCCGAGAACTGCCTTGAGACCGGCGACTATAACTTCGACGGCTATCGCGACATCGGCTTACAGCTCGACAATCCCGCCTACAATGTGCCCTTCTATTACTGGTTCTACGACGCGCAGACAGACGGCTTCCGCCCCTACGGGAGGTGGGCCTTTGCGCTCGAGCCCGACGAGGAAAACGAGGTCTGCATCTGCCAGTGGCATGCCACGCCCGAGTATTACACCGACACCTACCGTCCCGATGGGGAAGGCGGGCTGTACCTCGCGCGGCGCGACACGGAGATTTACTACAGCGCGGACGGGGTAAAGAGCTTCACCGAGGTCTACACAGCCAATGAAAAGCCGCTCACCTACGCCGATCTCGACCGTGACAGCGAGGACGAGATCCTCGTCCTCACGACCTCGGAGCCGGATGAATTTGCAAAATGCCGCTACACGCTGGAGGCGAGGAAGTACAACGGTACGGTGCTCTTCACCAAGGAGGTCACCCCCTACTATACCGGTTGGGACACTTTCTTCCTCTGCTACGGAGAGGATGAAAACGGCGTGTGGGGCGCGGATGTGCTGTGCTATCAGACCCATGAGGACAGGGGCGTGGGCAGCTGCTCCTACGATTTGATCTCCTACGCCGGCGGGCGGGAGCGCTACCTTGACGGAAACACCATCACCTTTGTGCTCGAAGCGGACGGCACCGCGCCGGTTCCCGACATCGACCGTGCGACGCAGGCGGAATTTGTGCGCTTCCGCGAGGGGGTGGCGTCGCTGCTGGAGGGAAGTTCCTATCTGCTCTTTTGCAGCGGTCCTGCCGAGGACCCCGACACACAGCAGGCAGTTGAAAATATCCTTGCCGGGCTCGACGCGCTGGAGGCCCGTCTCTACTCCAATGCGGGCTGAGCGCGATGCGCGCGTCTGATGCTCGTCATTAGCTGCGCTTATCAAACTGTGCAAAACCATAAAAAGCGCCCGAAAACGGGCGCTTTTCTCTCTCTTTTTTTGGTCCCTCCGTCACCTTGTTTTTCTTGCGCAAATGCTCTATCATACGATACAATATCTACAATGGCAGCACAGCACGCACACTTATATTATACGACAGGAGGACGGTCCCATGGAACTGCTCAAGGAACGCATTCGCCGCGAAGGCAAGGTCCTGCCCGGCAACATCATCAAGGTCGACGGCTTTCTCAACCACCGCGTCGACACCAAACTGCTTGAGGCTCTGGCCGATGAGTTTGCGAAGTATTTTGACATCAGCAAGATCACCATGGTTTTAACAGCGGAGGCAAGCGGCATCGCTTTGGCCACGATCTGCGCTCAGAAATACGGTGTTCCCATGCTGTTCGCCAAGAAGGCGAAGAGCGATAACATCGAGGGCGGATTGTACCAGAGCGAGGTCTTTTCTTATACCTATAAAAAGAAGGTCACGCTGATCGTCAGCCATGAGTGGCTGCACGCGGACGACCACGTTCTCATCATCGACGACTTTATGGCCAAGGGCTACGCGATGCAGGGTCTCATCGACCTCGTCAACGCCGCGGGCGCGACACTCGAGGGCATCGGCGTCGCGGTCGAAAAGGGTTTCCAGGGCGGCGGCGACAAATTCCGTGCCTCCGGCGTACCGTACAAGGCCCTCGCCGTCATCGAGCAGGCAGACGAGAACGGCATTCTCTTCCGTGAGGACGACTGAGATGAAAAAGGTACTGGTATTGGATTTCGGCGGGCAGTACAATCTGCTCGTCGCGCGCCGCGTGCGTGAATGCGGCGTCTACTGCGAGATCAAGCCCTACACCATGTCGATGGACGACATCCGCGCCTTCGGCCCCGCCGCCATCATCTTCACCGGCGGCCCCGCGACGGTATTTGAGCCGAACGCCCCCGCGCTTGACAACGCCATTTTCGAGCTGGGTCTGCCCATTCTCGGCATCTGCTACGGCCAGCAGCTGATGATCCATCAGCTCGGCGGCGCCTGCCGCAAAGCCGAGGTCCGTGAGTACGGCAAGGTGGAGCTGACGCACGACGGCACGAGCCTGCTGTTCGACGGCGTTGAGCCGACGAGCATCTGCTGGATGAGCCACGGCGTCGAGGTCGAGCGCCTTTCCCCTGGCTTCCGCGCCATCGCGCACACCGCGGGCTGCGCCTACGCCGCCATCGAGAACGCGGAAAAGAAGCTCTACGGCGTGCAGTTCCACCCCGAGGTGCTGCACACCGTCCACGGCACCGAAATTCTGAAAAACTTTCTCTATAATATCTGCGGCCTTTCCCCCGAGTGGAGCATGGCGAATTACGTCAGCGAAGCCATTGAGGAGGTCCGCGCCAAGGTCGGCAGCGGCAAGGTGCTGCTGGCGCTCTCCGGCGGCGTGGACAGCGCCGTGGCCGCCGCGCTCCTCTACCGCGCGGTCGGCGAACAACTCACCTGCATCTTTGTCGATCACGGTCTGCTGCGCAAGGACGAGGGCGATCAGGTCGAGCGCGCCATGCACGACTGCCTCGGCATGCGCATCGTGCGCGTGAACGCGCAGGAGCGTTTTCTCACCAAGCTTGCCGGCATCTCCGAGCCGGAGCGCAAGCGCAAGATCATCGGCGAGGAGTTCATCCGCGTCTTTGAGGCCGAGGCCAAAAAGCTCGGCCGCGTCGATTTTCTCGCGCAGGGCACCATCTACCCCGACGTGGTGGAATCCGGCGTCGGCGGCGAGAGCGTCGTCATCAAGAGCCACCACAACGTCGGTGGGCTTCCCGACCATGTGGATTTCAAGGAGATCATCGAACCCCTGCGCCGTCTCTTCAAGGACGAGGTGCGCCAGCTCGGCATTGAGCTCGGCCTGCCCGAAAGCCTCGTCTGGCGTCAGCCCTTCCCCGGCCCGGGCCTTGCCATCCGCGTCATCGGCGACATCACCGAGGAGAAGCTCGCCATCGTCCGCGAGGCGGACGCCATCTTCCGCGAGGAGGTCGCCAAGGCGGGCCTCGAGCGCAGCATCAACCAGTACTTCGCCGCGCTCACGAACCTGCGCTCGGTCGGCGTCATGGGCGACGAGCGCACCTATGACTACGCCATCGCGCTGCGCGCGGTAGAGACACAGGACTTCATGACCGCCGACTTTTCGCGTCTGCCGTGGGAGCTGCTCGACACCGTCTCCCGCCGCATCGTGAACGAGGTCAAGGGCGTCAACCGCATCCTCTACGACGTCACCTCCAAGCCCCCCGCCACGGTGGAGCTGGAATGACCGACCGTCCAATCAATTTAACGCTCTCTTCTCAAAGCCCCCGGCTGCGGTCGGGGGCTTTGCCTATATCCGCGTGATAATTTTATGATAATCATATATAATTTATCGTAAAACGATAAAAATATATTGACAAACGAATACTCGGCGGTTATACTGTCCTCATCAAGCATCTTGAGGAGGTCGGAAAAATGAAGTGGAACCGTTGGATCGTCAAGGCTGCCAAGATCATCACAAAATTTACAGAGCTCGGCTATTGGATGACGGCCGCTCTCATGCTCGCAGCCGGAATATACTCGTTTGCGGACCGCACATTTCTCGCGGACGCTCTGGCGGGATCGATCCGTACCGGCCGTTTGGAGCTCAGCGTCCTCGGCTTTGAGTTCAGCGTACCGACTGCGAACGGCATTGATATGCGGGCAATGCTTCTGTATTTTGCCGCAGCCGTCGTGCTTCCTTCCCTCATGGCGATGATCTTCCGCAATCTCTACCTTATCATCAAGCGGTCAGAGAGCAGCACGGTTTTTCAGGCGGATAATATCCGTATGCTCCGCGAGATCGGCATTTTCGCCATTTCCATTCCGCTCATGGGGCTTGCGCTGAGCACCGTGTGCCGCCTGATCCTCGGCACCGATACCGTCGAAACGAGCGTTCGGCTCTACGGCTTCTCCATGGGGCTCGTGATCCTCTGCCTGACGCAGTTCTTTGCGCGCGGCGTGGAGCTGGAACAAGATGTGGAAGGGCTTGTGTAAATGGGAAAGATCATTCTGAGACTGGACCGCATGATGGTCGAGCGAAAAATGTCGCTGAACGAGCTGGCAGAGCGCGTCGGCATCTCCAACGTGAATCTGTCCAAGATCAAGAACAACAAGGTGACGGCGATCCGCTTCTCCACGCTCGCGGCGATCTGTGAGGCGCTCAACTGCGATGCCGGCGATATTCTTGAATACCGGGAAGAGGACAAAGCCTGAATGAAAAATCGGAAAGCCGACGGCTCTCCGATTTTTCTCTTGACAATATCGATATTCGATAGTATACTCTCCTCAAGAATATCGAATATCGATAAAAGGAGACGGTACAATGGCCCGCGAAAAATTTCAGACGCTCACCGAGCAGATGTTTTACGTCCTCCTCTGCCTGCGGGAGGAATGCTGCGGCATGGACCTGATGGAGCGCATCCGCCTGCTCACGAGCGGCCGCGTGAGCGTCGGCCCCGGCACGCTCTACAATCTTTTGGAGCAGTTTGCCGCCGAGGGCTACATCGTCGAGACCAAATGCGAGGGCCGCCGCCGCAGCTACGTTCTCACCGAAAAAGGCGAGGAGCGGCTGCACGGCGAGATGGACCGTCTGACGGCGCAGATGAACGATTACCAGCGACTTTTGAAGGGAGGCGACAAGCCATGCGAACTGACCGATGGAACAAGAAGCGAGAACTGAACCTCTACGCCTTCTACGACCACACGGGACTCGAGCGGCACCTGGAGAAAATGGCCGCCAACGGCTGGATGCTTGAATCCGTCGGCACCTACGCCCTGCGCTACCGCCGCTGCGAGCCGAAAAAGCTCCGCTTCGCAGTGGTCTACTACCCCAAGACCGACAGCTTTTGTCCCGACGAACCAAACCACGAGAACCTGACCTTTTGGGACTACTGCGCCGGCGCGGGCTGGCAGATCGTCACGCAGCGCGACGACACGCACATTTTCTACAACGAGGACCTTGACGCCGTGCCCATCGAGACCGAGGCCGTCGTGCAGGTCAAAACGATGGAGCGCGCCAAGAAGGGCTATGTGCTCAGCAACACGATCACGGTCGCCTGCCTGCTGCCGTCGATGCTCTATCTTCAGGTGTCGCAGCTGCGGCGCGATCCGGTCGTCTTTCTCGCGGACGGCTACGACCTCACCATGATTCTGATGATCTTCGTCATAATCCTCCTCTTCGGCGTTGAGCTGCTCGGCTACCGGCTCTGGCTGCGCAAGGCGAAGCGCAACGCCCGCGAGCTGGGCATCTTCACCCCCACCCACTCGAGCCGCTGGCTGAGCTTCCTGCGCTCGATCTGGATCTTTGTCTTTTGGGCGCTCATGGTCATCCCCCTGCTTTTCCGCAGCGCCGGTCTGTGTATCGTTCTCGTCTCCGCCGGTGTTGTGCTCGTCCCCGTCGGCGGAGCCATGCTCGTCGGCAAGCAGGTGCGGAAAAGGAGCGTACCGCCGAAAAAACGCAGGCTCATCTTAGTGCTCACGGTTCTTTGCTCCGTCCTGTTATCCGTCATGCTGATGATCGGCGTCATGACCTACGGCATATCAAGCGGCTGGTTTGACAACGTACCGAAAAACGCGGAGGAATACACCTACACCGTCGGCGGCAGTCCGCAGGTCGGCTACCTCTACCATGACACGCTCCCGCTCTATGTGCAGGACCTGACCGATACCGACTATGCCCGCTACTCCTGCGAGGCCCTCGAGCGCGGAGACTCCGTCTTCGTCCGACAGGTCGAATACCGTCAGGAGCTCCCCTACGACGTGCGCTGGAGCGACGAGAATGACCCGCCGCTGCCGGAGCTGTTCTACACCGTCATCGACGTGAAGCTCGCCCCGCTCTTCGACTTCTGCCTCCAAAGCACGCTGCGCGCAGAAGAGCGCTACGGCAGCGAATACCGCGAGACCGATCCCGCGCCGTGGGGCGCCGACCGGGCGTGGCGGGAATGCGACGCCCATAGCGGCGAAAAATATGACACCTGGCTGCTCATCTACGGTCAGCGCATCGTGGAGTTCCATCCGCGCAGCTTCTCACCCGATGCCGCGCAAATGGCTGTGATCGGTGAAACACTCGGCAAATGATGAAAAAGCTGAGATGGCTCACGCCGTCTCAGCTTTTATTCACCTGTTCGGCTCCATGTCGCCGGCGAGCGTGTCGAGGTATTGGTAGTACGGCATCAGAAAGCGGAAGCCGTCGAGCACATTGTCCTTGAGCTGCGGCGTGAAAAGCACGCCCTCGGGGTTATCGTCATAGCCGATGGCAATGTTTTTGCGGTTGTACCACGGATTCAGCAGCTTGCCCGCGTCGCCCTTGGGCCGCTTGAATTCCTCGCCGGAGAGCACAAATTTTGACTTATTCAGCCGCCGCGCCAGCCTTTCGAGCGGTTTGGGGTCGTTGTCGATGCGCGCACGGAGCTTCGCCATCGTCGCCGCCCCCGCGTCCCAGTAGCCGCAGCCGTAGCTGTAGTAGTTCGGCGCAAGCTCAAAATAGAGCGCGGGCACGCTCTCAAAGCGCTCGTGCGGCCGCTCGATGGTGAACCACAGATGCTCCTTGTACGGCCCGCGTCCGTGCAGCCGCCGCGCGTCGCGGTAGATGCGACAGACGTGCAGCCGCCAGTCCTGCCTGGGATAGTCCTCCGCCAGCGCGGAAAAGACCTCCTTCCCCAGCTCGCGCATGGGAATGTCCACATAGTCCGTAAAATCCTGCTTGTGCGCCATGAACCGGCCCCGCTCGTTATTCAGGCTGATGCCCCAAAGGAAGTCGATGGCGTTCTGCGAAAAGCCCTGAAACATAGAAAAGACCTCTTTGCTTTTGTTTTCGTCAGTTTATCAGCTTTTCCGCGCTGCGTAAAGTGACAAATGCAACCACAAAGAAAAAACGCAGCCTAAGCTGCGCTTTCCCTTTCTACAACGAACGAGAGGAGGAAACTCTATTTCGCCCCTTGCATATCAGGCATTCTGCGCATTTTGTGTTTGCAACTGTGTTCACAAGCTTGGTCAAAAGCTCTTTTTCATCTTCTCCGCTGCGGCGGCGATCGCGTCACCGTAGACGTGCGTATAGATGTCCATTGTCGTGGACAGCTTCGCATGACCGAGCAATTTCTGCGCCGTCTTGGGGTCAACTCCCGCCTCAAACAGCGCGGTCGCATAGCCATGCCGGATCTGATGCAGAGAGACCGTCACGCCGCTGGCGGCGCAGTACGCCTTGTAAAGCTTGCGGAAATCGCCGTCTGTCAGCAGCGAGCCGTCCGGCTCGGCAAACAGATACCCTTGCGGCAATTTTTTCGGCAGAAGCGCATCCAAGGCGGGCAGGAGCGGGACCTCTCGCACACCGGCGGCTGTCTTTGGCTCCTTGATCTTCGCGCCGTGGTCGTAATAGACGGACCGGCGGATATGCACGCGCATGGCTTTGCGGTCAATGTCGGCTCCGGTCAGGGCCTGCGCCTCGCCCCTGCGGCAGCCGGTGTAGTAGATCAGCGCCGGGAACAAGCCAAAGGGCAAATTCGTGGATGCCTTGATCTTGGCGATCTGGTCTTTGTCGGGGGCCTCGCGCCGCGTCTGCGGAAGATTGCGCGGCACGCGGACGGCCTGCGCCGGATTGTAATTTGTTTTTCCTTGCAGCTCCGCCCAGCGCAGGACCTGGCGGATGACCTGCAGCTGCATGGCGACGGTCTTCCTCGCCCGCGCGGCGGCAAAGTCCCGAATAAATGCGTCGATCTCTTTGGCGGTGATACTGCCGACCTGCCGCGCCCCAAATTCCTCCACGGCTCGGCGCAACGCCGGCTTATAGTTTTTCACCGAGTTCGGCTCGAGCTTCGGCTCGGCTTCATCCCACCACTGCTCTGCGATCCTCGAGAAGGTCGTCTCCGCGTCGATCTCCGCTTGTAGCTGGGCTCGGTCAAACGCCTTGACCTTTTCCCATACTTCCTTGTCGGTTTTCCCGCGGAAGGCCTTGCGCTTGCCGTTGATGCGGAGGATCGTCTCATGCAGACCGTCTGGTCGGATGTAATAGCTGGGATATTTTGGCATTGCGCCGCCTCCTCTCTGTTAAATATTCCAGTAGCCAACCGGCGCGCGGTTGCGTTATAATTCCATCCGGCGCCAAATACACAAGGGTGCCCGAGGGAGCTAAAATGTACGACATCGCCTACATCCTCGCACTGTTTGAGTCCCTGCCCGCGCATGACCAGCACGAGATCCTCGAGCTGGCTGCACAGCTCGCAGCCGAATCCCAGCGCAGCGATCCGTAGACCTCCGCGCATTTTCCCTCTCCGAGTTCGCGCGAGCTCAGCAAAGGCCGTCGCCCTCATGGATGGCGGCCTTTTGCGTTGTGAAAAGTCAATAGAGAAATGCAGAAAAGCCTAAAATTTTTTTCAAGCCAGTTTTTTGAGGTTCTCGTCGAATAGACTGCCGGCGCTTCTCCAGCCGAGGATCTCGCGCGGATAGCTGTTCATCCACGTCTCTATGACGCGGACCTTTGTGTCTGTCAGCTTCTCGAAGCAGGTCCCCTTCGGAAGCCAGCGGCGAATCAGCCTGTTCGCGTTCTCGTTGGAGCCGCGCTCGCAAGCTGTGTATGGATGGCAGTAATAAACGTGCGTTCGCCTGTGCTTCCCGTATCTGGAACGCTCCATGCTTTCGCAGTCTGCGAACTCCGATCCGTTGTCCACGGTGATTGTCCGGAAGAGCTTGCTGAACCTCTGCGAGCCGCACTTCCGCTCCAACTTATCCAGGGCGCGCACGACGCTCGCGGTACTTCCGTCTCGCATGAGCATGATGATCTCGCGCCGCGTGAGGCGCTCCGTCAGCACCAGCAGGCGCTTGAGGGACCCGCGTGCCGAGACGACGCAATCCATCTCCCAATGCCCGAAAGTGGTGCGCTCGTCGATCTCTTCCGGTCGATCCTCGATGCTGTCGCCCGCCGACGGTCTGCTGGCGTGTACTTTCTTGTAGTTTTTCTTGTGCTCGCCGTGCATCGGAAGGTCCTTATTCGTGATATTCAGGAATACGCCCTTGTCGATGTATCGGTATAGCGTCCACTCGCTGATGGTAACGGAGAAGATCTTGCCTTCCTCGTTGATTTTCGCAAGCGCCGCCGCGGGCGAAAAATGCCCGTTGAGGATCTTGTCCTCGATGTACGCGGCAAGCTCGTGGTCGTTTCCGATTTTCAGGTCCGGCCCGTGTACGCTCTTGCTCTCTTCGTATTTCCGCTGCGCCGTGTCGGGGCAGTATACCTCGCGGTCAACCAGTTCAGTTGTCCGCTGGACAGTCAGGCCGCGCTTGATCTCTCGATAGATTGTGGAATTGTGGACATGAAGCGCGTCCGCGATCTCCTGCGCTTTGTAGCCCTCCTTCAGCATCTTGTCGATTTTCAAGCGATTGTGCCATGACAGGTGCGAAAATCTGCGTCCTCTCTCGTTCATGTTCACGCCTCCTTCTCTTTGTTTGGGCTTTTAGTATTACAGCACAAAGAGAAGAATGTCAAGCCTGAATTTTATATGCAAAATGCCGCAGGTTATCCTGCGGCATTGTTTTTATTCCTTTCCAGCCAGCCAATCCATGCTCGCGCCCAGCACTTCGGCAAGGGCGCGCAGCTCATAGTCCTGCACCATCCTCTGTCCCGACTCGATGCGGCTGATCGCGTCCTGTTCCAGCGCGACGCCCTCGCATTGGACCCGTGCGGCAAGCTCTGCTTGCGTGATCTTCCGCTCTGTGCGCTTCTGCCGCACGCGCTCGCCCGACACGTTTCTCCTGCCCTCATAATCCAACGCCTTCATGCACCGCCGCCTTCCTCCATTTTATGGGATATTGCCATATTCTCGATTGACTTTATCACCGCTCTCATGTAATCTTATGGTAATATCCCATAAAAACGAAGAAAAGGGGGAGTATTGCGTGAAAGTGAAGCGTTTTCGTGAGTGTCCGGACTGCCGTCGCATCGTGCCGTATCTTCAGCGCAAGTGTGACTGCGGTTATGTGTTCTCCGGAGGGGAGAGAGAGTATAAGACCTGCGTTGCCTGCGGCTCACTTGTTCCGGCATCCCGCCTGTTCTGCGATTGCGGCAAATTTCTCCCGATGCAGCGCGACACGCTGACGGAGGGAGATGTTGAAACAGCTTACCAGGAGGGGCGCTTCGCCGGTGTTGCAGAGGAGCGCACGAGGCAGGAGGGAGAATGGTCCCGCTTTTTCCACGCTGCTGGCCTGAAGAACACCTTCACCGGCGAGCCGATCTCCTCCGCCGCTGACTTCTACAGCTGGAAGGAAGCCTGCGATGCAGCTTACCGGCAACAGAAAAAGGAGTCGTTGAAGAATACTTACTACTTCATGGACGGGCCAGACGATGCTCCCGCGAGCGTCCGCGGGGATTTTCTGGAATCGTGGGCGAAGCATTACGGTTCCTCTTCGGACCGGTCAAGCGGCTCCGAGGCTCCACCGAGCACCGAGAAGCCAAACTCCCGCCGAGGCCTGAACACGGTCGTTATAATAGCCGCCTCTGTGCTGATCTGTGCGCTGTCCGTCGCATCACTTCTTCAAAAGCCGTCGGTTCCCGCCGAGGATGTTTCTGAAGCTCCTCCTGTGACGGATACAGCTCCTGCACCCTCGACGACCGGCGTGACGATTCGGAAGATCGAGCCAGGGGATGCCGTATCTTTCTCGAATGGCGAGATCGTGAAGTATCCTGTCGGCGAGCGTCTCGCTCCTTTGACCGTGGAAACGACCGACTCGTCAAACTACTGCATCGTTCTTGAGCCGCTCGATGCCGTCGCTCGTGCAAACGGGCAAATGGCCTTTATGATCTTAGCCGGCGAGGAGGTCGATATATCCGTCCCTCTCGGCGAGTACGAGATTTTCTACACCACCGGTACGACGTGGTACGGCAACGAAGATTATTTCGGCAAAGAATCCGGCTTCTACAAATGCGACGGCACCTTCGATTTTGACGCCGACGACCAGAGCGTGAACGGCTGGACGCTGACGCTGTATGCCGTTCCCAACGGAAACCTCGAAACCGACAAGATCCCCCAAAAAGATTTTCCCGTTCTGTAAAGAAAAGACCTGCGGAATCCCGCAGGTCTTTTCTCATTGCCAGGGTGTTTTGTCCAGCTTGCTCTCGGCATAGCCTTCGTTGAGGTAGAGCCAGTCTTTCTGCGCCTTGTTCAGCGGCAGGGAGTCGATCAGCTTCAGGACCTTCTCCTTTTTGCTGTTTCGGATCACGTTGCCGTCCTTGTCTCGGTCCGACTCCAGCGCGGCGGCGTCCGCCTGGAACTTCTGATAGGTCCCGACGGGGATGCCCTGCGCCTTTGCCTCGTCCGCCGCGGAATACTTCGTATCCGATCCGGAGAGCGTGTTGTGCAGCAGCTCTCGCTCTTCGCTCGTGAGCGGAAGGGACTGCACCAGCTCGAAGCGTGCCGTCTCACGCTCCGCTTTGCTCAGGGCCTCGTTGCCGTCGATCTTCTTCCATGCCAGAATGGCGTCGTATACGGTCTCGCTGTCTGCGCCCATATCCACAAGCTGATTGTAGAGCCGTGTCTGTGCCGCGCTCAGCCCCTTGCCGCCGGCCGCGTAGAAGTCTCTGGTCTCGCTCAGCGCGTTCCGGCCGAACATTGTGGCCTGTACCACGTTCCAAAAGTCTTCGCTCACGGGATATTGCAGCCTTTCGTCCTCGCCGCTGCCCTTATAGTAACCGCCCTTCAGAAGCGTCTCGATGCCCTGGTAGGTCTTCTCCGCCTGTCGGCCTCCTGGCAGCGTGTCGCCTGCGAGACCCATTAGCTGACGCATGACTTCTTCCGAGAACGGTCCGTTGTCTTTCACGGCCTTTGCCGTTCCCGTCACCGTGCCGTAGATGTCCGGCATTGGGAGTGTCTGGTCGCCAAGGCCAAGGAGGCCCGCCGCGTTCCGCAGATACGGGATGTCGTTGCTGACATTGTAAAGCGTGTCCTCGGTCGCCGCGCCCGCATCGAACTCGTCGTTGCCGGCGTTGGCGTCCGTTCCGAAGAGCCGCTCGCCGGTCCCGTTTTCCCATGCGTCGTCGATCCAGGTCGCGATCTGCTCATTGGTGCTCAGTCCGTTGCCGGAAGCGAGGAAGCCGATCAGAAGGCCGATCACATCAAACTGCGCCGGTGTTCCGCCGTAGCCCTCCTCGGCGACGCGGTTGAGCAGGAAGGCGCCGAGCAGCGTCGCGACGATGATCCCCGCGAGCCGCTTTGCCGCTTCCTCCTTGCCGAGCTTCGCTTCCGCCTCCTTCAGCCCTGGGCCGAAGAGATCCTGCGTGACGTGCTCCCAACTGTTGAGAGCCTCGACCTGGAACATATTCACCATCTGCGCGATTAAGTTTTTCGACTGGAAGGTGAGCGGTGCCGCGCCCTTCGACCTGGTTCCCATGATGTCGCGCGCCCAGCGGTCCGCCGCCTTCATGGCCTCCTTCGGACTTCTCCCCGCGTCAAGCTCCTTGCGGTACTTTCCGCGCACCGCGATAGAGCTGATAAGATAATCCATACGCTCAAGCGGCCAGAAGAGGGCCGAGGTGATCTTGCTGCCCTTGTCATTGGTGAGATAGTCGATGCCGTTTTTCTCCGTCAGGAAGTCGCTCTGGTCGGCGAAGTCGCCCTTCGTCTTTCCGGCGATGATGTCGTTGACGGCCTTAATGACGTATTTCGGCCCGATCTCGCCCGCGATCATCGGCAGCTGCGCCGTCTGGTTCAGCGAAGAGGAGAGGTTGCCTGCCACATTGGCCCGCGCAAACATCTTGTTCAGCTTCCGGCCGACGTTCAGAGAGGTACGGCCGACCTCGCGCTCCATGTCGCGGTCAGAGAAGAGCTGCTTTCCGGCCAGCTTATTCGCATAGTCGTCCAGCCACACAGTCAAATCGCTGTACTTGCTCGTTTTCTTGATGCTGTCGAACAGGCCCTCGACGTATTCCTCCATCTTTGCGCTCAGATCCGCATAGCTCAGGTCCGACGTGTTCGTCAGCAGCCCCGCCGACTTCAGGAAGGACTCCTTCGCCTCCTTCGGCGCAAAGCGCAGGCTCTCTGCGCGGGAGATCTCCGCGCTGATCTCGTCCGGCCCGTATTCCTCTCGGAAATACTTCACCGCCGCGCGCACGCGCATGATGTCGTCCGTGTGGTAGAGCACGTCGCTGAGATAATCGACGTACTTCTCAAAGCCTTTCTCCACGTCGTATTCCGTGCTCTTTCCCGCACGGTGCTGGAAGAAGGGATTGTACCGTTTGTTCGGCTTGAAGGCTTTCGTGAGACCCGCGATGCTCGCCGGAAGGCTTCCAGCCTCTGCGCCCAGGTCCACGCCGATGCTCTTCAGCGCCTTCTCCAGCTTCCCGCTCTCAGCCTCCGGCTGGAAGTGCGGCGCGTACCCCCTGATAAAGCCGATAGGCTCGTATCCGTGCGCGACGAGGAAGTGGTTGATGGCCTTGTAGAACTTGTCGTACAGCGTCCGATACGCTTCGACTGCGTGCTCGACCTTGGTCTGGTCCACGTCGGTTCCTGCCAGGTCCTCCTGCGTTTGCAGCCAGTCGGCATACCGCCGCGCAAGGTCTCGCGCTTCCTTGTCGTGCAGGCCGAACTCCTGCGACACGTCGGCCATTTCGCCGCCGGCCTTCAGGTTCTCCGCCGCGTGAATGAGCTGTTCTTTCATGTCCGAAGCCGCGACCAGCTCCGCGACGGCCTTGCCCTCGATCACAAGCTGCGTCAATGCGCGCTCTTTCTCCGTCAGCGCGGTCTGCTTGCCGTTCTTATCCTCGAACCGCCGCACCTCGTCGTGCATACGATTGACGAAACGCTTGCGTTCCTGCTCGTTGACGTAGACCGGCTCGAAGATCGCCTCGTTGATCTTCTGGCCCTGTTCCCAGCCGAAGATGGCTCTCATGCTGCGCTGCGGCGTGCGGTGATACAATGCGAGGCCGCCCTTCGGGCTGAGCAGGGCTTTTTCATACTTCTTCTCGAAGGTGTCGTTCCCCGTATCCTTGAACAGCTCCGCCGCCTGCGCACGCAGGTTTTGACTGATGTCCTGCCGCTGCATGGGGATCGTGTCGGACTTCATGGCCTGCTCGGCCGTGTAGTAGTCCGCAAGCTCCATCACCTTTGAGGCGTTCATCCGGCTTGGGATGTCGTCGGCGTCGTAGATGCCGGCAGCGATGCCCGCCGCGTAGCTCTTCTCCTTCGGGGTAACGCTCAGCCGCTTTTCGGCCCGCCGGATCTCCCTCTGGATCTTCTTTGCAGCCTTGTCGTTTTCGATCATCTGCTCGACATTCTGGTAGAGGCCTGCGCTGTTCTCGATTTTGATGCCGAGATCCTGCAAGGCTTCCGTTCCCTCGAACTCTTCCTTCGGGACATTGCGCATCCGCTTCTTTCGTTCCGCTTCGGCCCTCTGCCGCATCGCGGCAAAGTAATCGTCCACGTTGTCGAAGTCCTGCATCCTCGGTGCGTCGCCGCGCGCCCTTGCGCGGGCGCGCTCCAGCTGCTCTTTCTGTTCCGGAGTGAGCCGCGTGTTCTCCCACTTGTCCTGCTCGTCGTCCACGCTGAAGCGCGCCTTCTCGATGCTGTTCACCTTCGCCAGCCGGTCCGCTTCGTCTCCGGCCTTGTACTTCACGACGTTCATGCCCGCATTGCGCATCTCGCCCAGCAGGTCCGCCGGCGCATTGTCCGGCGCAACAACGGCAAGTGCCTCATCGAAGCCGACGACGCGCTGGGGCTTCGCCTCGTAGTACCCCGTCGGGATATTGGCTGCGCGGTCAATGAGCGCAAGGATGCTCTTGGCGTGCCCGTCGGATATGGCATAACCTTCCTTGCGGAACGCCGCCTTCACCGCCGCCACGGTTTTCTTCCCCTTGGCCGCTTCTGCGATGATGCCGCTCAGGTTTTGCTCCTCCTCGAAGCTGTTGTCGTACTTGTGCATCGTGGTGAGCATCAGATCGTTCACCACACGGTCAAGATAGATGCCGAGGTCTCGCAGCGCCTTTGCGTGTTCCTCTTCGCTCACCGTGCGCAGTCTCGCCTCGTCCGCGTGCATCTCGTCCACGTTCCGGTATTCCTGCGTGGCCGTCGCCGCCAGCGTCTCCGGCGTGATGCCGTATACATTTGCGCCCTTGGCCGCGGCCATATTCATTGCCTTCACGATGTTCTCGGCCGTGTAGTCCCAATGCGTCTCCGCAAAGCTGCGCCTGCCGCGGTCCGTCACGGCGTCCTTGCCGTTGTAGATGCCCCGCTCGCCCAGCAGCCCCTCCAGCTGTGGCTGCACCCAGTCTTTCACCGTCCGCAGCGCATCGTTCCAGCTTCCGCCCGGTGCGATCATCTCCATCATCTTGGCCGCCGTGGCTTCCTTGTCGATCTCGCCAGCGCTTCCGCCGCTCTCATAGAACTCCTGCGTGCTCCGGATGAAGTCCTCCACCCGGTTAGGGAACACATTGTTCTTCATGTAGTAGTCGATGCGCTTCTCCTTGGATTCCGGTCTGCGGTTCAGGAAGTTGGCGTGTTCCTCTGCATAGACCTCCCGGATGGCCTGTTCCGCCGGTTTCATCTCTTCCGCCGTCAGGCGCTCGCCGGTCATCAGCTTCACCGCCAGCCGCGCCACTTCCTGTTCGCCCACCGCGTCGAGGTACCGCTGAATGGTTGCGTTGCTGAAGAAACGGTCGAACTGCTTGTCACGGTACACCGGTTCAAGGCTCTTGCCCTCGCTCTGAAGGAATGCCGCCTGCACCTCCGGATGGTTCGCCAGCTTGTCGGCGATCTCTTCCGGCTCCCATCTGGTCTCATTCTCCAATCCGATCTTGCCCAGCGTGCCGCTGCCTTGGAAAACGCCGCCCGCAAACTGGCTGGACAGGTTCTTGATGTTCTCATCGAACGCCCGCCGCGCCTCGTAGTTTACGCCGCGCTCCACTATGGCGTTATCGTGCGTCGGCGTCCATGCGTCGCCGCCGTAGACCTTGTTCTTGCTGTCCGCTTGCGGATCAATGGTCCCGCGCGGGAAAACGGCGGAGTATTCGCCGTAGTTGGCGTGCCCCTCTTTTGCCTTCACGACGGCGATGGAAGGCGACGGCCACGCGCCGATGTCGAGTGTGCGCCGCAGCTTCTCCTCGGTCATGTTGTGCATGGCAACCAGCGTTTCCGTTTCCTCTACCGGCTCGTCCAGGCTGAATCTTGTCTTTGTGGTCGGCTCCAGCGTCGGCAGCGACAGAGGCTGAACGACCGAAATTTCCCTGTTGCTTTTTTCTGCGCTTCGGGATATACTACGTTCAGAGGAGCTTTCCTGTATATCGCTTGAGGCGTTGTTGCCTGCGGCGGTGGGGGAAGGCTCCTTTTTTGTCGTGAAGCTCGTCGGCGTCATGTCCACCACGTCATAGAACACATACTCGCCGTCCGCTGTGATCCCGACAACGGTTTTCGCATCATACTGATTTGCTCCCGCCTGGATCAGCACGTCCCCGTGCGTGAAGTCAACAAAGCTGTCCCTCCGCGGATGCTTCAGCTTTCCGTCTTTCGCCCACGATGTCGTGGCGGTGATGATGTCGTCGGCGATATCCGCCGCGCGCATCTTATCCGCGAACGCATCCGGCGTCCGCCGCGCCAGTCTTTCGGTATCCTCGGAACGTGTGTACTCTCTGCGAGAGGTCCTGTTCACCTTGTAGGTGATGCCGTTGACCTGAATACCATCCTCAAACGCAAGCAGCGCCGTCTTTGCAGCGGCTTTTGCCTGCGCTTTTTTTGCGCTGTCCCATGTACTCGTGTCGATATGGCTGAGAATGTCGTTGTCTACCACGGCGACCGCGCGGCCGTCGTCGGTCTCGCCGACGCTGTAACTGTCCTCGCCGTTGGCAAATACCGTGTCCTCGCTGCCATAGTCAGGCGATGTCTCCCGGCGCTCCTGCGCCGTCAGCTCCCGCCGCTTCGCAGTGTCCCGCGCCTCGATCTCTCCCGCCGTGTCGCGGTACAGGTCGGTCGGCATCCGGCCTCCGTTCCTCGCGTTGCGGTCGATGCTGTCCCGCAGGCTGTACCAGTCCCATACGCGGTCGCCGTACTGTTCCTCCAGCTGGTCTCTGCGCTCGTCGTAGCGCACCCACTCCGGCGGGTCTGGCTCGATCTGCTCCCATGTGTTCAGGTCAACCTTCCCGCGCGGCACCTTCGGTGCCATGGCATCCAGCTCTTCCATAGCCGCAACGAACTGCGGGTCGCTCTCCCGTATCTGCTCATACTGTTCCTGCAGTCGTGCGCCCTCGCGCCGTTCCTCCGCCGTCCTGCTGTCAAATCCGTTTTCCATTCTCCGGTTCCAGTAGGCGGGGTTTGCCCCGCTGGCAAATCCTTCCCGGTTCTGGATGGCGTGCTGCACCTCATGGATGAGGGAGTTCAGCAGCGCCTCCGGCCTGTTCTTCAGGTCGCGGCTCAGCTCGATGCTGTCAAACTTCCGGCTGTATCCGCCGTTCTGTCCGTCCTCCAGCGTGTGGAATGTCACGCTCAAATCTGCCATATCCGGATAGGCTTCAAACAGCTCCGGCGCAGACACCAGCTCTCCCAGCGTGGTGTAGTTGGGAATATCCGCCGCGGCGGTGCGCAGCTGCATCCTGCTGTCGTTGATCTCGAAGCGCCACTTGCCGTCCATGCCTTCGTGCCAGCCCGTCGCCTTGCGGATACTCTCCATATCGGCACCCGCCGCTTGCATTTCCTGCGCTTCCCGCAGGCTATCGAGGTTCGCGCCGTTGGCGTTCTTTCCGGCATAGCTGAAGCGCGCCGGAGGCCCTGTTTTCCGCTCCGATGCCGCCGAGGTCTCCTTCTGGATGGCAGAGGAGGTCCTTTGCGCCTCCTGCGCAGGGATCGCGCCGCTCCCGCCGTCGATGGCGCGCATAGCTTCCGCGTGGTACTGGCTCGCCGTCTGGCCGAAGCAGTCGATTCCGGCGTAGGCATCGCCCATGATCTCTTCCCACACATAGAGGTCTGCGTCCTCCGGCGTCATGCCTTCGTAATTGTTCGCGGCACCTTTGTACCTTTCGCGGTATTCCTCAAGGGTATCGCGCCAGCCGTCGCCCGAGTCCTGCACCGCCGCAGCAAAGGCTTCCACATTTTCCCTCGTTGAGCGAAAATGTGCGATCTCATGCAGCCCCAGCTCCGAAGCGGTTTTCTTTCGGCTGTCCACGCGCATGACGATCCGGTTCGTTTCCCGCTCCGCGACGCCTGTGATGCTGACCGGCGAGCCGCCGCCGTTGACTTGCAGCAGGCCCGTCACCATGACGACCTCGCTGATGCCGGCCTGCTTTGCGGCAGCCTCAACATCCAGCAGCTCTTGGTCCCATGCGTTCCTCGGCAGGATGTGCAGCATTTTCGTGTCGGTTCCCAGCGAGACGCCGACCTCCGCCGAGCTGACGAGCGGCTCAAGCGCCGCCGCGGCCTGTCGCGCCTGAATCAGCGCTCCGTTTTCCTTGCTGCGTTCGCCGCCTGTTCTTGCGCGATTTCTTCGGACGTTTTCGTGTAGTCGCTCGATGCTCCCGCTCTTTGGCTGTTGGCGTAATTGCGCAGCTCCTCCGGCCCCATCGCCATAAGGTCTCCGTCCTCCGTCTCCACCGTGTAGATCGCTTTGCGCTCCCACGGCATCGGCACCGCCTTCTTCGGCAGGCTCGGCAGGCTTAATTTCTGTACCATGCGTTGTTCCTCCGTTCTTTTCTTCGATGTCCCACAGCGGCAGCTCCTCATGGGTTGCCGCCGTTTCCGAAGCACCAGGGATCGCCTGTTTGGCTTCCAGATAGTCCGCGTTCGGCTCATGGTATCCGCCGTGGACATCGCGGTAGCCGTTCGAGAGCATATTGTCCAGCATCAGCTCCACGCGCTTCGCCGCGGCAAAATTCTCCTGTCCCTTGTCGTTGATGATGGCAGAGATCGACCGCTCGATGTCCGCGTAACTGATGTCCTCGTCGTCGAGCAGCTTTGCGATGCGCTCACTCGCCGACCGCTTCATGCGGATGTACTGGTCGTCTCCGGCACCGTGCTCTTTGAGCTTGACGATCCCGCCGCCCTTTTCCGCGTAATTCAGCTCCTCCATCAGATCGGCCGCAGCCTCTTTGTAGAAAGAGTGGACCTCCGGATGGTCGAACTGAAAGGCATTGATCCGGCGCTCGCCGACCGTATTGCTGTCTCTTTGGTCGATGTGCTCCTCCGCTTTTGGCCGGTAGAGGTCCCCGTTTGCATCGACCGCAAGCTCGCCGCGGTTGAGTCGTTCGGAGATCTCCGCCGCATTGCCCTCGTTGGCATATTGCAGAAGGCTCACGCGCTTTCCCTGCGTCAGCGGATCGTTCTTGCTTTTTCCGCCGACGGGCGTTATACTGACCTTGCTCTCCTGCGTGGCTGAAACGCCCAGAGGGGCGACCGTTCCGCCTGCTCGTTGGCGGCTATGATCGGCGCCCTGCGCAGGGGAGCTGTTTTGTACCGTCTGCTGATTGCCGATCTCTTCCGAGGTCGGCATCGGTGCACTTTCTGATGTGCCGGCAGCCCGCTCCGGTGCGGTATCCGCCGTGGGATTCTCCGGCTTGCCCGCGGTCTGCTCGCCCGCCAATGCGTCGAGGATCTGCACAGCCTCGACGGCCTCCTTCGCTTGGATGGCACCGCTTTCCACGAGGCTCCGCATGACAGCGATCTCGTCCTTGACGGTCGCCTGCGCCTTCTGCGCGGCTTCCGGCGTCTTGGCGGTCCGCTGCTCGTTGTATGCCTTTGCGGCTCTGCCGGCCGTCTCCACGGCCAGCTCCGCCTTGACGGCGTTATACTCCGCGCTGATTTTGGCAAACAGGTCGTTCATCTCCCGCTGCGTCGCGGCGTCCGCTGTGGCAAAGCGGTCCGGATGGTACTGCCTGCCGTACTGCTTGAAGGCTTTCGTCAGGTCATCGAGGTTGTCAATGTCTTTAAAGTATTCGCGCTGTGCCTTCTGCGCCGTCGCGCCCTCAGCTTTTCCACCGAGTGAGGAGGCGAGCGTCCGGCAGAAGAAGCCGACCGCCGCCTGGAAGAGCATATCCTTTGCAAGCTCTTCTCCCGAAATAGCAACGTCCTCATAGCTGTCGCCATAAGCGGCAGCTTTTGCATATTCGTTCGTAGCGCTCATGCCGCCGGCGAAGGCGATGTCGCTCAAAGCGCCCAGCACATTCTGCGCAATGGCGCTGTTGCCGAGACCGAGCTTGTTCAGCAATGCCCCGCCGTAGCGGATCGCGCCCTTGGCCGCCGCGCCGCCGACGCCAACGCTTGCCGCGCCGCCGATTGCCAGCCCCGCGCCCGCGAGGGGATTATAGTTTTCCCCCTGCGCCTGCCGGTAGTCGTTCGCCATCGCGCCGCCGGAGGATACGCCGAGCGCCGCCGTCCCCAGCCCGGGCAGAATAGCGTTTGCGCCCACGATGCCCGCGAGGTTCATGCCGATCTGGAAGGCGTCGATGCCGACCCTTCCAGCCGTCCCCAGCCCTTCTTTTGCCGTCCGGATGTTCTCTGCCGCCTTGGCGCGCTGCGTGTCGGCGATCCCTTCGAGCAGGTCGATGCCCGCGCGGTTGCCGCGCGTGATCTCCTCGTTTGTCTTGGGGTATGGGTTCATTTCGTCGGCGTGCGTGGTGACGCCTGCCTTCTCCTTCGCGTCACGGTATTCCTTGTCCATTTCCTCCGCGGCCGCCACGAGCGCCGCGAGGAAGCCGGAGGCGTTTGCACCGAGGTTCTGCGCCGTCGCGCGCACCGTCGCACCGATACGCTTTGCCGCGTCCTCGTTGCGCACGATGCTCTGCGAGATCTCCTTGCCGCTCTTGTGCTTGCTTCCGCGCTCCGCCGGCAGGGAGGAAGAGGGATATCGCTCCTGTTGCTCCAGGTGGAGCTTTTCGGCGTAATCGTTCGCCTCCTCCACCGTGGAGAATTTGCCGAGATATTCTCCCGTGTCCCGATAGCGTTGCAGGATCTCCTCGTCGTTGCTGCTGTGGTATGGCGTACCGTTCCGGTTCCACACGGTCGGCAGCAGCACCTCCTGCCCGTCGATGTTGTAGCTCGTGCTGTCAACCGTTGAAATGCTCCCGTTCGCATTGCGGTACTGCGGGCGGTCGTAGAGGTCAATGTTCCCTGCTCCGTACTGCCCGATGTTCCCGACGGTCCACTTCTGCTTCGCGGCAGTCTGCGGCCGCTCGATCTTCGTGATCTTGATTCTGCCGGATGCTTTCCCCTGAGACGATCCCTCTTGATAGGTTTTCGCCGCAGGCGCACGATCCTGTGCGCCTGCGGTCCCGTTTTTTGTGATCTTGATAGCCATATTGTCACCTCGTTAGAACGTGATGTTGAAGCCGCTCGCTTTGAGTCTCCTTGAGATGGTAGCCTTTTCTGCATCCGTGAGGTTCGCTCTGTCGAGGTCCTCCGCCAGCGCCTCCGGCGAGTTGTAGCGCCTGCCGTTCCAGGTGAAGATGCCCTCGTCCTCGTCGTAGCCCAGCTTGTCGCGGCCGGTCCCGAAGCCGGTGTAGCCGTACACCTGCGCGATGTAGTCGTCCGTGAAGCCCGCCTTGCGCAGCGTATTGAGCACCGTGTCGGTGAACTGGCCCTCTTTTGCCATTGCCTTTGCGGTCGTCAGACTCATGGTGCCCCCGCCGCCGCTTCCGCTCTTCTTTGCGGCCTTCTCGGCCTCCTGCTTGCGGTAGGCGTCCTCCAGAGCCTTGACGTACTCGCTGCTGTATCCGCTTTCGCTCACAAGGTTCGCCGAGGGCGAGCCTCCCGCCGCGAGAATGGCGTCCACCTGTGAGCGGATGGAGTCCTGCGCGGTCTGCTGTCTGGATACCTCGTCAAGATAGCGCGCATAGTCGATCTGGTCCTGCCCCTGCACGTCGGCGAGCTGGCTGCGCAGCCGGTCGTAATCGTCCGCGTAATTCTGATAGGCGAAGCCGCGGTCGGTGTTGAACTGGCCCAGGCGGTCGAGGTACTTGGCATAGTCCAGCTGCTCCTGCTGATTGACCGTGTTCAGGTCCTTCAGCTTCATGTTGTACTCGTCCAGGTAGCGCTCGTAGGCCTGCTGGTAGAGTGTCGGGATCACGTCGTTCAACTTGGTTGCGTAATAATCTCCGGCCTGTGTAGCCGCGTTCACGGCATAGGAGCTTGGCCGGCCGCCGCTTGCGGCGCTCGCCTGTGCCAGCGCGTTCGCCGTGGCGCGGTCGCCCTCACGCAGATAGCTCTTCTTGTAGCTGCTCCATTGCGGGTCCGTCTCCTTGCTCCACGAGAAGTCCTCGCGGTTCAGGATGCGGTCCAGCAGATCCTTCTGCTGCTGCGCGAAGGCGTTCTCGTAGGTCGGCGCCTCGTCGTAAGAGAACGAGCCGAAGCTGCCGATCTGCCCGAGCAGGTCGTCCGCCCGCCGGTTCAGCTTGCTCTCCAGGCGGAAGCTGCCGCCGTCCGCTCCGCCGGAATAATTGCCGTAGCTCTTGCGCAGCTCGTTCGCCGCCTGATTGGCAAGAAGCCGCTGCTCCGCGGTCGCGGCGTTGTTGTAGTCCTTCTTCAGACTCAGCACGCTCAGCCCGAACTCCGGATACTTCTGCGCCAGATTGAGGTCGTCCTGCGAGAACTGCCCCATCAGGCCCGACTGATTCGCCGCTTTCACGAAGTCGTCGTAGGTGTATGCCATCGCTTAATTCCTCCCTTGTGTGGATTTTAATTCCGATCCGCTGTAATACTCCCGCGTCAGGGAGTAGAGCCGGAAGGTGCCCTTGCCCTCCAGCTTCAGCCGGTAGTGGTCGCCCCTTCGCGGCACGATGGGCAGGTAGTAGCTGCGCTTTTTCGCCTCGCAGAGTTTTTCATCCACCTTCAGCCATTCGCCGCCGTCGAACTTGAGGTACACCTGCACCTCGGCACCTTCCTCCAGCTCCATGCGCAGCTGGAGCTTGCTTACGCCCTTCTTGTTCGGATCGTTTTCTGTGAAGTCCCCGAACTCGGCGCTCCATGCGACGGTTTCCTCCTCGGTGGATTCCGGCGCGTTCTGCACGTTGCCCGCGATCCACACCTCGCCCTGGTCGTTGAGCAGGAAGAGGTTCCCGCCGAAACGGGCAAAGTATCGTGCCTTGGTCGCGTCCTCGGTGTGCCACAGGCCCTTCTGCGTGTCGTAGACGTACAGCAGCTCACCGTCCGGTCCCGCCATGCTGACGTAGTATTTCAGCCCGTCGCTGCCGCCGACAGCGTTTTTGAAGCGGTCCATGCCGAAGGCCGATCCGATTGGCTGCGGGATGCCGCCGGAGTAGACCATGATGCCCGCGCGTGAGAGGTAGAAGAGCGTCTCACCCGCAATGGCAAGGCTCCTGCCGCTTCCGTCCGCTACGCCAAGTGTTGCGCTCCCCATGATCTCAAAATTGCTCGGGAGCGAGCCGTAGACCTTGTAGATGTGGTCCTCCTTGAAGAAGATCGGGTAGCCAAGGAAGGAGACGCAGCCGGTAAACTTGCCCGCGCTGCCGGTGTCCACCGCGTAGCTGTCCGTATCCAGCCCCTCATACACGTTCCAGTTGAACGGATCGCCCAGCTTCGAGGCGTAAATGGTGGTATCGTCGCAGCCCCACAGCCGATTTTCGTTTTCGCAAATATAGCGTAGCATAGGAACCGTGCGCCGAACCGTCATGTTTCCGCTCTCGGTGTAGGGCGTCTCGCCCTTGTCCCCGTCGAGCGTGAAGGCGTATTCGTAGAAATACATCTTGTCGCCGTCGATCTCGCGGATCACCGGCGTCTTGTTGTTTTCCGTGTGCTTCGTACAGCCGGAGATCGTCACGGCGTCGCCGGCCTTGAAATAGGCCGACCAGTCCACACCCGCGCATTGGATCGTGTTCGCTTTCGCCTCCTCCTCAAAGAGTTTTCCGTTTGTGAAGGTCAGGCTTGTCCCCGCCCACTCGCTCTCCAGCGAGCCGAACTCGCCCGTGAGCGTGTTGTAGTATTTCTTGTCCGGCAGGATAATGAGATAGGCGCCGAGGGCGCAGAAAGTCTTTTCGCTGTCCTCCACGCTCCCGCGCTCGATGCCGCCGTAGAAGAACTTCGTCCCGTCCGCCCAGGCTAAGGCGTCCCACGAGAAAAGACCGTTGCCCTTCGTGAGCGTCCGGAACAGCCGCCGCTTGCCTCGGCTGGCAAGCAGAGGATAGTAGTCGCTCGTCAGGTTCCTCATGTCCCACAGCTCGCCGTCACCGGCGCCGAGGTTGTGATTCAGCCCGCCGAACTTGACCTGCGTGCCCTTTCGGATGCCGTCCTGATAGACGATGCTCGGCAGCTTCATTTCGCTCCCTCCTCCCGAAAGACGAGGAAGCCGTCCAGCGCCTCGATCAGCGCGGGCTTGATCTCCGCCGGCGCCGTTACCTCGATAGGCGTGAAGTCGATCTTCGTCTCCGTGTCCGCGAGCGCCTTGCGCTTTTTTTCGTATTCCTGCGCGCTTCCCCGGAGTGCAAAACGCCCGTTGCCGGTCATGCGGATGTTGCCGTTCTCGTCCGTATCCGCGTATTCCTCCACCAGAGCGCGCTCCTCGCGCAGAAAGAAGTCCGTCTCGTCCGCCGTGGCCCGCTTGACCTTCACCACGGCCAGCGCGAGGTCGTAGGGGAGCCGCTGCTGGCTCATTTCCTGCGCGGCAAGGTTGGCGTTGACTGCTTCAATGAGTTTCATGTTCTGCTCCTTTCCAGAGCGCGCACGCGCTCTTCAAGCCGTTGGATCATGTAGGTGTGCAGCGCCGAGAAGTCGGCGTAGCGCAGGCCGTACTCGAAGGCATCCGTCTCCGGATTGATTACAAGGCCCGCAAAGTCCCCGTTGGTGAGGCCCGCTTCGCCCAGCGCCTCCTCGACCTCCTGCGCGATGTAGCCGGTGTGCAGTCGCCCGCTCCTGCCGTCCCTCATGCGGAACGAGCACGGCTTCAAAGCGCGGAAGAAATCCTCGTATCGGCTCATGTCGTAGTCGATGTCCTTCTTCGCCCGCCGGTCCGAGCGCACGGTCAGCTCCTCCGTCGCATAGCAGCCGCCGGAGCACCAGATGCTCGCGCCGTCGCCGGTCATACGCGCGCCGGCGTTCGTGGCGATGAAATAATAGTCCTCGTTGCTGCCCGACAGGATCGCGCCGTAGGTCATGCTCACGCCGTCGCTGCCGTAGCCGCACCCCATATAGCCGTAGCTCCTGCCGCCGGAGGTGAGCGTGAAGCAGTTGGACACATCCACAAGGTTCGCGCGGATCGTGCCGGTCGTGATGTTGTCCGCGTTGATGATCGTGTAGCGGTTCGACCTCTCCAGGTCGGTGAAGGCCACAAGGCCCGAGAACCAGATGTTCGCGCTGGACACGACGACGCCGTTGCTCATGAGCGAGATCGTCGAGTCCTCGCCGTCGTTGCTCGCCCGCAGCGAAAAGCCGTTCACGGTCTGCTGGAGCGTCGTCACCCGCCCGTCCGTGTTCGAGATACGCGTCGAGAGGGAGGAGGCTGTCTGCTGGAGCGTCGAGATGCTCCCGCTCTGGTCCGCTATCGCGGTCGCCAATCCCTGCGCGGTCTGCTGGAGCGTGCTGATGTTCCCCTCGTTGTCCGATACCCTCGTCTGAAGGCCCTCTGCTGTGGCTTGCAGCTGTGTGATGTTGCCCTCGCTGTCGCTGATGCGCAGCGCCAGAGCGCCGGCGTCGATGGCGAGCTGAAGGATGCGCTCCTCATCGTCCTCGATCTTCGCGTAGATCGGCTCGGTGATGGCGCTTTCCCACCGCTCCTTCGCCGTCTTGTTCATGTTCCCGAGATCGAGGTTGTGCAGTGTATAGCGCAGCTGCTCGACCAGCAGGTACATATAGTCCTGGATGCTTGTGACCTTTTCCTCCATCGACTCTTCGCCCGTGAAAGCCGGAAAATTCGTGTCGATGTAGAGCCAGTTGGAAGGCATTTGCTTTCCCCCTTTCCTGAGAAAAAGGGCCGGCCGATGGCCGGCCCTTTCGTTTATGCGCCGTAGGCTCCTGCGCGGTCGTTGAATACCATCATGCGCAGCATATCCGCCGAGAGGTCCATGTCGGCAGGAAAGCCGTTCGCGTCCTTCGCCCCGCCGCCGCGGATGGCTCCCTTGGCGATCAGCTTCAGGACGGTATCAGCCGCCCACGGGGCCTTCTCGCGGATCTCCTGCATGGTGTTGCATCGCATTTCCTCTTCCTCCGTTTCCTCACTTGGCTCGTTGAGCCGGTTCCAGAACTCCGCCTTCCACTTCGCCGCGTTCTCTCTTCCTGCCCAATAGGCAGGGCAGAGCTTGCCGGTCACGTCGAAGTGGCGGATCACGTTCTTTTGGGGGACGTTGTACTTCGCCATCAGAGAGCGCGTCAGCTTCAGAGCTGCCGTGACGGTCTCCGGCGCGGGCGCATACGTCCCGTCGCGCTTCGCGTCGCACAGCTCGATGCTGATGCTGTTCGTGTTCCGGCAGATGTTGTAGAGCGTCCCGCCGCCCGTCTGCGGGCAGGATGGGTACTTTCTGCCGCCGACCGCCCAGGCAGTATGCAAGTCAGGCACGCTTTGGTAGATGCTGTTCGCGTCCACGAAGTAGTGCGCGCTGCTTTTCACCACGGTCGAGGCGTAATACCTGGCGTTGTTCTCCGCGGTATCGCCGTCGTTGCCCGTGTAGTGAATGACAATGTACTTGATGGCCTGTGCGTTCCGTGCAGGGCCATAATTCCCTGCGTTGGCGTGCAGCTGCTTAATTTCCATCCTTGCCCTCCGCATTGAGCTGCTTGACGAAATAGAACGTGATAATCATGGTGTAGATGTTGAGGAAGTTGTCGGGGATCGCGTTCTGCACCGTCAGCACGCAGAATGTCACCGTGAGGGCAAGCGTCACAAGGCTCTTGACGCTCAGGAGATTTGCCAGTCTTTTATAAAGAATTTCCATCGTCTGTTTCCTTTCCGGACGCCGCTGCGTCCTTTCGTGTCGTTCGTTCCTTCAAAACCGTGCGCAGGCATAGGAAGAGCAGTTCCCCGCCGAAAAAGCCGAGGATCACCGCCAGCAGGCCCGCCGCGTCATTCCCTGTGCGAGAGAGGATGCGCAGCGCATAGTAGCTCGCGCCGCTCGCAAAGGCAATGCACCAGATCACCACCAGCTTTGCGAACAGGTGCGGGATCTTCCGCCGCCGCTTCATGTGTCCAGAATGGCGTGGACGCCCTGCTTCGCCAGAAATTCCTTCTGCTTGTGCTTCACGCCCGCGGCATAATCGAGCGCCGCGTGCATATCGCCGTTGCAATGGGCGTCGGGGATGCGCTGCACTGCTCTTGCTGTGGCCTCGGCCAATGCGACCGCCGCCCAGGTCCCCTCGATCAGGCACAGCAGCAGCTTCTCCTGCCCCTTCTGCTGTTCGCTGAGCTTCTCGCGCTCCTTCTTGTTCCTCTTTCGCTCTCGGGCCGCCGCGGCCTCGATCAGGGCCACGATCACGACGGCTGCGGCAGAGATCAGCTCGCCACTCATGCCGTCACCTCCGTCCATTGGCTCACCCCAGGCTCCCACACGTTGCCGTCCACGTCGCTCGTCCACTTCTTGCCGTTGTGCGTCACCTTCGCACCCTTCGCGTAGGAATCGTGCGCGCCGAGCGGCTGGCTCCACGCGGGCCACTCCTCGCTCGGATCGCTCGCCTTTACCCACAAAGAGGTGGTGTAGCTCGGCTCCCAGCTCGCCTGTGAGGTATGGTCCTGCAAGCAGCGGTATAGCTTTCCCTTAAATGTGCGGTACTGCCCCGTCTTGTAGGCGGTGGGATAGGCCCACTCCGGAAACAGCGCCATGTGCTCGCCGGCTGTGGCGTCGTCCAGGTCTCCCTTCTCCGCTATCGCCACGAAGGCGATCTCGCTGGCCTCTCGCGTCTGTGCCATTTCTTCACGCATCTTCTGCGTGATCTCGGTGTAGCGGTAGTGGTCCGTGATGTGGTAGAGGTCGAATTTCTTCTCCTCGTTCTCCATCGACCGGTATTTCTCGACGATGCGGAACCGGTCGCAGATCACGCTGTCGTCGTACACCCTGCGCACCTCGACGTAGCCTTCAAGATCGCTGTGTGCGTCGCCTGCGGTCTTGAGGTTTTCCACCTCCACGCCGTTCAGGCGGTCTGTGCCAAAGATATATTCCATCTTCGACGCTCCTTTCTCATGTACTCTCTTACGACTTGCTTCATCATTTTCTGTGTTCCCTTGCGCACGAGCCTTCGGTAGAGGTGTACGCTGCTGCAATGCTTGAGCTGTCCCAGGCGGGACAATAGCCCGAACGCGAGCGATACGGGGATCCGCGTCCCGCGCGCGAGCTTCCGCCGCAGGCTGTGCAGCTGCCGCGTCATGCGGAACAGGTTGCGCTTGCGCAGGTAGGTGTATCCTCTCCCGAAGCGATAGCCGAGCGCGGTCGGCATCCGGTCCGCCGTGCGGAACTTCTGCCAGTCGCCCTTGATCGTCAGCTCGTGCGCTTTCAGCCAGTCCTCGATCATTTTGATCGCGCGGTCCAGCTGCCGTTTGCTTCGCGCATACAGCGTGAAGTTGTCCATGTAGCGCAGGTAGTGCGTCACCTCCGACCCTCGCTCGCGCAGCGCGTGGTCGAGCGGCTGGAGCGTGGTGTTGGCGAACCATTGGCTGAAATACGCGCCGATCATCACGCCGTCGCGCATCACGCGCTCGGCAAGGTCCAGAACGCGGTGGTCCTTCACCAGCTGCCGCATCCGTGCCATCACGACCTCCGGCTTCAGGCTGTCGTAGAAGTGCCGGATATCCAGCTGCGCGCACCAGCGCGTGCCCTTCGGATCGTCTCGGTGCCACTTCTTCATGGCCTTTACGCCGTAGTGGATGCCTCTGCCGCGGATGCTCCCGCAGCAATACGGGTCCATGCCGCGCATCATCGGCCGCTGTAAAGCCTGCACCAGAGCGTGATGGACGTACTGGTCGGGCCACAGCTTCGGCTCGTAGATCTCTCTCCACTTGCCCGCGCTCTTGTCCCACCGCCGCTTCTTTCGCGCCGGTGACGGCTCAAAGCCGCTCACGATGATCGTGCGCAATGCCTCGATGCTGCCCGCGCGATCCGCTTCTACCCGCTGCACGGTCTTGTCCGGCCGGTGCCGCGGCCGCCAGCGGTGCGTGGCGTTCACCTCGTCGATGGCATCGCCGAGGTTCTCGTCGCTGATTAAATAGTCAAATAGATGGTTGACTCGTTTCACGGGATATGTTCTCCTTCTCCTTGTTGCCTCGCGGTCTTTCCAGCGTCCTTTCGGATGTACTAAACCGCGTCCCTTCGGCATCGTTCTTCACCAAGAGGTGCGCGACTATCCCGCCCATCTATGCAAAGCCGTGGGAACGGCCTTACGGAGAAGTGAGCGGACTGCCTGAGTCCATTGGCAAGGTGACGGCACCCGATGTTCGCGTTCGCGTTCGAGGCGGCGTTGTTGCCGTTGAGGTAGAATGCGCCGTGGTTCTGGTTCTGGTTGTAGTTGCCGCCGACGTGCAGCACAACGCCCGAGGCGTTGTAGTAGCAGCAGTCGCAGACGTAGGTATTCTCGCTGCCTGCGACCGCCGACGGGTACAATGCGTACTCGAAGCCGGAAACGCTCGGGATGCTCCACGCGCTGATCCAGCCGCCCGAAGTCGGTCTCGTGCCGATGTTCGTGCCGCCGGAGGTGTCGCTGAAGCTGGCGGGGTTCTTGATGCAGTAGACGTTCGCGCCGGAGAAGTAGATGCCGTCGCACCAGTCGAGCACGTTGGACCACAGGCCCTCGATGTGGCGGTACTGGATGCCCGCCGCATAGGTCGTGCGGCTTGCGGCCGTCGTGCCGGTGTGGTAGGTCATGGCGTCCGTCGCGCCCATGTTCTCGGTGCCCGAATTGTTGCCGCAGCCGTAGCCGATCTTCGCCTGACTGTTCCAGTCGGCGTACTCCACGAGGTAGAGCATCATGATCGTCCAGTACATCGCGAAGTCGTACTGCCATACATCGCTCCCGAGCGCGTGGATCGAGCTTCTTGCCGCCGCACGCGTGATGTTTCCGACAGGCTTCACGCCGCCGGTGCTCTTGTAGGTGCTCGCGCAATGGTAGCGGCCCACATACACATAGTCGCGCTCGCCCTTGCCGTCTCCGCGGTCCGCGTGGGCAGGGGAGACGAGGAAGCCCGTCTGTGCCGCGTCGGAGATCTGGAGCTTCATCTGGTTGCCCGTCTTGGTCCACCTGTACCAGTATTTCGGGATCTTGACGAGCTTGCCGCAGGTTGCGTCGTCCACGACCACCATGCCGCTCCACGGCATACAGCTGTCAAAGGGAGAGGAGCCGTCGCCGTTGTTTACCGCCGCGACGGGATCCGCAAAGCCCGCCGCGTCGTCCGTGCGGCTCCACGCGGTCGTGGCGGTGCCGTCCCAGATCGCGCCGTAGGTCTTGGCATACTTGAGCGTCACGGCGTACTGCTTCACCTGGTCCACCGTCACCGTCTGCGTGTCGGTCTTGCCGTTGAGCGTGCCGGTCACGTTCCAGGTGCCGTAGGAGGGGATGTCGAAGTAGCACACGCCCGTCGTCGCGGTCTTCTGGAGCGTCGTCGAGCCGGAGACGACCTTCACGATGGAGTTGATCGGCGCCGTCACCTTGATCTGCGGGTAGAAGGCCGTGCCGCCGGTCGGACCCGTGGCTCCGGTTGGTCCGGTTGGACCCGTGGGACCCGTCGCGCCCTTCGCGCCGTCTGCGCCCTTTGCGCCGTCCGCGCCCTGCGTGCCGGCAGGACCAGTCGGGCCGGTTGGTCCGGTAGGACCCGTCGGACCGGTCGCACCCTGCGCACCGTCCTTGCCTGTGGGGCCGGTGGGACCGACGTTGCCCTGCGCGCCGCCCGGACCGGTGGGGCCGATGCTGCCCTGCTCGCCGGTCGGGCCGGTCGGACCCGCGGGGCCGGTCGCGCCCTTCGCGCCCGTGTCGCCCTTGGACCCCGCGGGGCCGGTGGGACCTTGCTGAAGCACGAAGTTGAAAACGGCCTGCTGCTGCGTGCCGGCGTTCGTCACGCTCGGCGAGCCGGTCGGGCCGACGCTCGTGACCGTTCCGATCTCGACCGTTGCCGCAACGCCCTGTGCTCCTGCCGCGCCCTGCGCGCCGGCCGGTCCTGTCGGACCGGTGGGACCGGTTGGGCCGGTGGGACCCGTGGGACCTTTCGCGCCCTGCAAGGGGCCGTTGTTGATGAACTGGCTCGTGATGCCGTCGAAGATGTAGATGTCGTAAGGCTCCGCCGAGCCGACACCGTAGGCATCGCCTGCCTCTGCCGTGGCCTTCTTCGCGCTGTCCAGCGCCGCCTTCGTGGCGTAATAGCCGAGCACGGTGAATCCGGCGCCGGTGTCGCCCTTGCTGCCGGTCGGTCCCGTGGGACCCGTCGGACCTGTCGGACCCGTCGGACCGGAAGGACCGGTGGGGCCTTTCGGCCCGGTCTCGCCCTTGCCGGTGGGACCGGTTGGCCCCTGTGCGCCGGTTGGGCCTGTGGGACCCGTGGGGCCGGAGGGACCCGTTGGGCCTTCGGGACCCTGGTTGCCCTGCGCGCCCTGCTTGCCCTCGGGACCCGCCGGACCGACGGGACCCTGGCTGCCGGTCTGCCCCTGCGGGCCTTCGGGACCCTGCGAGCCGGTCGGTCCGGTCGGACCCGTGGGGCCTGTGGGGCCGGTGGGGCCGGTCTCGCCCTTTCCGGTGGGACCCGTGGGGCCTTCCGGACCGACAGGGCCTTGCGGACCCGTGGGGCCTTCGGGACCGAGCTGCCCCTGCGGGCCTTCGGGACCCTGCGGGCCGGTCGGACCCATCACCTGCAGGCTGTCCCAATCGTTCTTTTCCACGTTCCACCAGTAGGCGAGGTAGTCCGTCTCGGTGCCGACCTTGTAGCAGTCGCCCTCGTTGCCGGTCGGATGCGCCGCGCGCAGCGCCTCCTCCGTCGGATAGGTGCCGAGGAAAATGAGGCCGCTGCCCTGCGGGCCGGTGGGGCCGCGCAGGCTCTTGAGCCACTCTTCCTCCGTTCCGATAAAGCCTCGCTTGACGGCGAGGCCGTATGCTGTGATGTAATACGGGGGGTTCTCGTACATCGCTTATGCCTCCTTCTTGTATCCCTGCACCGGATCGTAGGTGCCCGCGAACCAGCGCAGGAAGTTCCCGTATGCGTTGTTGTAGAGCTGGAGGGAGTTCTGGTACTTGTTGTACTCGCCGTTCTCCGCGTCGATCTTCGCTTCGAGGTAGAGCACATACAGCTCGTCGTAAGGCGGCTTCACCAGCAGCTCCATGTCCAGTCCGGCCGGATAGGAGTAGTTGAACTGCTCCGTCTCCGCCGGCGCCATGAGGAACACATCCGCCGCGATCTGACCCTCCAGCGCGGTCAGCCACAAAAACTTCAGCTCCTCTTCAAAGGCGTTCGGCTTGGCGAGGTCCGTCCGCCGGATCGCTTCTTTGATCTTCATGCTTCTCCCAGCCTTTCTTGGAATAGCCGCAGATTCGCTTCGATCCGCTCGCTTCGGCACAGTGAGAGGGCCGTGCTTGCCGCCTCCGCCGCGCCGCGGATGTCGCCCGTGTGCCACAGTCCGATCGAGAGGAGGTCCCACGGGGCCGCGCCCCATGCCTCCGCCTCGTTGATGGCGCTCCGGCTCTTGGTCGTGATGCGCAGCGCCTTCCGTCCGTAGTAGACGACGCCCTCCCAGTTTTCCGCGCGGTAGGCGGCCTTCTCGGCCTCGTACCAGTTTTCGCGCTGCTCGGGCACTTCCGCGATGGCGCGCATCGCCCAGCACATCGCGCTCCGCTCGTCTCCCAGCGCGTGCATACACGCCGAGAGATAGCGCATGGACGCGGCTCTTTCCTCGTCCCACACCGCGGAAGGCAGCGTGAGGTGCCTTTTCAGCTCCTCTGCGGCTTTCCGGAACATCCCGCGGTAAAGATACTCCCTGCCGAGATAATGCGCACAGCGCGCATCCTGCGGCGCTTCCTGTGCCGCCAGCTCCAGCAGCGGGAGATACTGTGCGCGGCTCTTGCGCTCGTCGGGCAGGTGCTCCGCCGCCATGCCCTCCACGTTCACGCAGCGGAAGAAGGGCCTGCCGTCGGAGGGAACGAGGACCTCATGCACGGGATACCTCCACGTTGCGCACTTCGGCCGGTGGATCTTCTCGCGCAGAAAGACCGTGCCTTCGCTCCCATCCGCATTGCGCGAGCAGATGCAGCGATAGGTGCCCGTCTCGGCGTCCACGGTCCACGCTTTTTCCAATGCTGCGCGCCACCCGGGCAGCAGCACCTCGTCGAGGTCCACGCACACGCAGAGGTCCGTGTCGCGCGGGATCAGGAGCATGGACAGGTTGCGCGCCACGTCGAAGCGCCACGGCTCAATGGTCGTCTGCCGGACGATCACGCCGCGGTCGGAGAGCTTTTCCGCGGTTCGGTCGGTCGATCCGGTGTCCAGCACCGCGATGTAGTCGGCCTCCGCCGCCGCGTCGCAGAATCGGTCCACGAACTGCTCTTCGTTCCTGGCGATGGCATAAATGCAGATCTTATGCTTCATGGTTGCCTCCAAAAGAGAGAGGGCAGGGCGCTGCGCCCCGCCCTCTTCGGTCGTATCAGGTTGCCTTGCCGGTGGCGAGCTGCTTCACCAGCTTGTTATGCTTGGCCTTCAGCTCGTTCACAAGCGTCACGACGGCATCGAACTCGGCCTTGGTCGGAGCCGCTCCGGCCGCGGCAGCGGCATCCGCCGCCGTGACCTTGAAATCGGCCTCCTTCATGCCGCCGTTCTTCGTCGCGCCGTGGACCTCAAGGTCGCCCAGGACCTCAAGGTTTTGCAGTCTCGTCGCGTTTTCCATGCGGCACCTCCGTTAAGGAAGCTCGTTGCCGCTTGCGATGCCGCCCGCGGCAAACGCGCGCCAGTCGTTGAAGGTGGCATTGAAGCGGGAGCGGCCGCGCCACACGTTCGCGTCGGTGTTCTCGTCGATGGTCGAGCGCACCGCGAGCTGGATGCGGTCGTTCCACACCGCGCCGCCGTAGGTCTTGTTGTACTTGCTGTCGAGCAGCAGCCAGGGCTTCGTGCCGGCCGTGATGAACTGGTTGAGGTAGCTCCAGACGATCACGGTCCAGCGGCCGTACTGGTAGTTGAAGGCGTTGTTGGCCGTCACGGGATCCTTGTCCGCGCCGATGGCCGCGAATACCGCCTTCTTCAGGTCCGCGTTCTCGGGGATCACGATGGTGTCGGGCGCCACGTCGAGGATCTCGTCGTTGTCGCCGCGGAACAGGTGCATCGCGGTCTCCAGCTTGCCGAGCGCGTCCACGCTGAACTCGTCCTTGAAGCTGTTGCACTGGTTGTCGCCGGCGACCTTCGGGGGATGCGCCGTGTGGAACAGCGTCACGCCGTCCGCCGCGTTGATGTCGAAGCTCTTGCCGTGGTACTGCGCCGCCGCGTTGCCGCGGATGGCGTTGCCCAGCAGGGCCGCGCCGAACATCTCGCGCGTGCGGTTGTAGCCGGTGAGGAAGGCGGCAGGCTGCTTCTTGAGGTCCATGAGCTTGGAGTCCTCGATCATCTCCGCGGAGATGGCGAAGGAGTCCTTCCAGGTGTCATAGACCAGCAGCTTGCGGTAGCCCTCCTGCATACCATCCGCGGGATACGCGCCGTTCTCGCCGACCGGCTCGAAGCCGCTCATGGCGGTCATGGTGGTGAGCATATCGCCGTAGTTGTCGGAGGTGCCCATCAGGAACAGGTCCTTCAGGACGCTCTGCTGCTCGAACTGCTCGCCGCGCTGTTCAAGGAACATACGGATCGGAGCCTGACACTTGCCGTATACGGAGTCGTTCAGGCCCGAGCCTTCGGAAAATACGATCTTCATAGTCTGCTCTCCTCTCTTGGCTTAGAAGCGGACGTGGACGGTGCCGCCCGCGCCGCTCTTGGCCTTGTCGTCGAAGTCCACGATCTCGGCGACGCCGTTGGTCGTGGTCGCGGTCACCTGCAAACCGTCGGTGTGCAGCGTGACCTTCTGGCCGATCTTCGCGCTGGAAAATGCGGCGCTGTTGGTCGTTTCATAAATGCGGTCCTTGTCCACGCGGACAACGGGGATGATGGTGCCCGCCGTGACCGCCGCGTCTGCATCCTTCATGCAGATGTAGGTCGGCGCGGTGGCGCCGGTCGCAAGCGCGAGCAGGCCGTTCGTCAGGACGAGCGCAAGGCCCGCCTTCGGCGTGATCGCGCCGCAGGGGAGATACTCGAACGGAGTAACTGCCCCGTGGTCGGACTGATCGGGAAAGAAACCCTTCATGGTCTTTTAACCTCCTGTTTTCTTTTTCATGTAGGCTTGCACCTGTGCCTCGGTGCAGTCCGGATTGAACAGGCGGAACATCGCCATGTCCTCCGCCGAAACGCTCGGCTGTGCGCCGGAGCGCCCCGTGCCGGAGGCGGTGAGATGGTCCTTGCTCCTCGCGTTTGCGATGGCCTGCTGGCGTCCGGCTTCTGCCATCTTGGCTTCGCGCTCGCCTCTGGTTGCAAGGTAATAGGCGTCGAGGTAGTTGTTGCCGCGTTTCACATATTCGTAAAACTCCTTGGCTTTCGGCATCGTGAGCAGGTCGCGCACGGTCTTGATGCTCGGATCGAGCTTTCCGATCTCGCTGATCTGCTCATTGATCTCAGCCTGGGCCTTCGCTTCCTCGGCTGCCCGTTCGGCTTCTTCGCTGCGGCGAAGGATCTCCTCCGCCTTCTGTACGGCAGGGCTTTTCTGGATCGCAGCATCCAGGCTTTCCGGCGTCAGCCGTCCTGCCTTGAGGTCCTCCTGCAGCTTGGCGGCGTCATACGACTCCTTCCAGCTGCGGAACTCCTCAATGTTGCGGATCGGCTCGCCCGTGATGGTGTTCTTCAGGCCGGCCTTGGAGAAAAAGTCGTCCATTTCCGCTTTGGACCTCTGCTGTTCCTCCTCGCGTGCCTTCTGCACGGCCGCGTCGATGGCGGCCTTCTGCTCCTCACGGCGGCGCTGTGCCGCCATTTCGCGGCGCTGCTCCTCGGTCTGCTGTCCTGCCGGCGTAGTCTCCTCCGGTTCCGCTTTCGCTCCCGTCGGTTCCTGCACCTCGGTCCCTCCCTCTGCCGGTTCGGCGGTCTCCGGCTCTCTCGCGCCTTCTTCGGTCGGTTCCTGCGCCGCTTTTGCCGGTTCGGCGACTTCCGGCTCTTTCGCGCCTACGCCCAAAGCGTCGTAAAGCTGCTGTTCGGTGAAGCTCATATACTTCTCCTGCGTCCTTTCGGACGGTGGATTTTCCCGCTATTCCATGCGATTTGTGCGGCCCCTCGGCCGCGTGGTGCGGCTCTTACTTCTTGCCGCTGCGGAGGTCGCCGCCCGTCTTGACCGTGCCCTTCTTGGCGTCCGTGGTCTGCTTGGGAGCCTTGACGACCTGTGTACCGCCGTTCTTGATCTTGCCGGCGTAGCCGTTGTCCTGCATGACGCATCCTCCTTTCCTCTGTCGTCGCGGCAGATCCGCCGCGCGATCTATCAAACGCGCGTCCGCGTATTGACCTCATTCAGCGCGTCCTGCCGCGCCTGCTGTTCGGCCTGTTGCACGGCCTGCATCTGCTGCATTTGCAGCTGCATCTGCATTTGCTGGGCCTGCATCTGCTGCTCGCGTGAGAGCTTCTCTTCGAGGTATTTCTTCGTGCTCGCGGCCCCCGGGTAGTGCAGCTCCTCCATCTTCGACCAGAACAAAATGAGCGTCTCGGTCTGCCCTGGATCGCCGAAGGCTCCGGTCTGAAGGTTCTGCCGCGTTTCCTGCCACATCGCCTCGCGGTTCGAGGCCAGCGGTGCAGAGGTGTCGCAGCTGAAGAGGAACTGGTCGTTCCAATGCCAGCCGCCGTCGGCGTCCTGCTCCAGAAAGTCGTAACGGTTGAACTCCTCGTACACCGTCTCGCCGCGGCTGTCCTTGTAGGTCACGCTGCGCGGCTCGTCCGAGTAGGCGAGGGCGTACTTGAACATCATCTCGAACAGCTCCGCGTAGGCCGCGTCCTTCATCACGCGCTTGCTCTCAAGGCGTCCCGCCGCCTGTGCGGCTGAGAACTCCTTGGCCTTGCCGCTCGTCGCGGTGGAGTCCTGCCGGCCCTGGAAGCTGTCCGTGATGCCGAGGATCTGCCGTGCCTCCTCGTAGACGTTGGCGAGGTAGAGCAGCTCGTACTGAAGGTCGCCCTTGAAGTCGTAGACGCCAATGAGCGCCTTGTCCGCAGGCGAGCCGATGTACCAGCGCTCGCCGTCCTCGGGATCGGTGCGCAGTTTGGCGTTGTCCGGCAGTGTGATCCTCGTGCCGGCCTTCACGAGTCGGTCGATGATCTTCTGCTCGATGCGGTTGATGGTGTTCTGCTGGTCCTCGATCACGTCAACATCGCTGTTGCCGAGGAGCTTGCCGTATACGCTCACGCTCTTCTGCAAAACGATGGGGTAAAGATCCGGCTTGTAGAACGGCACCATCGTCGGCTTCATCACCGGGTTCCCGTTCTCGTCCAGCCCGGGCGCCGCGCCGTCGATGTGATTGCCGAGCGCCGTTTCGACCGGCAGAAGGATCTGCTCGTATTCCTGCTCCTTCGTCGTCCAGTCGTCCGCGCCGCACCACGGGCACGGTCCGCCGTCGTAGCGCTCCGGCTTCGGCTCCTGCGCGTTCATGGGGATCGCGTCCAGCGGCACGCCGCCGGCCATCTCCTCGGCCATCAGGCCGCCGGCGATCTCCTGCTCGGTCAGCTCCTGCGGGATCAATCCGCCGGCAAAGCCGCGCGTCGGGTCGGGCAGAAGGTTCCCCTCCTGCGTCTCCGCACCAAGCACCTGCCCGCGCAGCGGCCGGACTCTGCCGCACTTCCTGCACACCGGCTGCCGCCGCGCCTGATAGTCCGTCAGGTCCAAAAGCTCAATGTCGTTCACCCACTCGAAGCGGTTGATGCCGCCGCGCTCGTTAATCTCAAAGCCGATGTAGAGCGTCAGGCTGTCGTCGGTCTGGCTCTCGCCGTCCGCCGAGCGGATGTCCGGCTCGCTCTCGCCCTCGTCCGCGAGGTCCACGCCGTACTTCCGCCGGACAGCCTCCTTCGTCGTCGGCATCTTCGTGATGAACCAGTCCATGTCGCGGATGCCCGTATAAACACCGGGCTGCGGGCCGAACTGCTTCGGATGCAGCAGCGTCACCGCGATCTCGCCCACGGTGGAGTGCGTGCGCTTCGTGTTGTCCCACTCCACGAGAAAGCCCGTGCCGCCCTGAATCGGCACCGTGCGCTCGGCCATGTCGTTGATCGTCTCAAAGGGCAGGCGGTCCAGCTCGTTGCGCAGGAAGTGCTCGATGATGTTGGCGAGCCGCTCGTCCTTCTTCCGCCGCGGCGTCACCTTCGGCTGCGGGATGGTCGAGGAGACCTGACTTTCGATGTTCTCGAAGATAATATTGCGCACATGGCTCGTCTTCTTCGGCTGTCCGTTGCGCTTCGTGTCGCCCTCGACAAGCGGAGAGAGCGTCCGGTCGCCGTTGTAGCGCTTCTCGCGCAGGTCCATGTCGGCTACTTCACTTTTCCACTCGTTGTCGCTCTGCTGCAATCTCTGTTGCCAGCGCGCGAGCTTTTCGCTGATTTTCTTTTCCATGTTTCACTCCTATTCCGGCCTGCCCCATAGGCGGATCATCGCTTCGCGCTCCGCCGGCGTAGCCTTGTTGTAGTCGTCCCACAGGTCCTGCGACCATCTCACGCGCTCGCCCCTTGGCCGCGTGACCTCCATCGTCTGCTGCGGCCGGATGTAGTGCGCGATGGCGAGGGCCAGCACGCAGTCGTCGTGCGCGCCGCTCTCGGCTTCGCCTTGCAGGTCTTTCTCCCGCCGCACGAAGGTGAGCATCTCTAAAAGCGTGTCGCGGTCGTTGATGCTCGCCACGCTTTCGCGCAAAATGCGGATCAGCTCCGAGAGGATCACCGGCCGTGTGGTCCGGTTCGTCTGGAAGCCGTAGGCCTGCTTGATCCGTCCGGTGTAGTCGTCCTCCACCTCGCGGACATAGAGCTTCGGGTAGCCCATCAGGGCGAGCAGCTTGACGGGGTAGGTGGAGAAGTTGGTCTCGATGCCGAGCAGGGCGTCGTTGTAATAGCGGCCGAGGCAGTACATCTGCCGCGCGTAGGTGTCCTCGTCGTAGCGGTGGCGCAGCACGCACACCTGTCGGCCCGTGATGTTGTCGAGCACCTGCCCGACGAAATAATCGCTTCCGTCGCCCGCAGTGTCGCCGCCGACGACGTAGGGCCTGCCCTCGGTCGGCTCGGCGTAGAGGATCACAGGGCCGTTCTCGTCGTCCTCCCAATGCCACTCGCTGATGTGGATATCATCGGGGGAGAGTGTGTAGGCGAAATAGCCGCGCTTGCGCCAGCCCTGCTTTTCGACGTAGGTGAGCCGCTCGGCGACCGCCTTGCCGTTGAATACCGTCTTGCCGGTCACGCCCCATTGGCCGAGGCAATAGACCATGTAGTAATACTCGTCCGTCTCGCGGAAGGCTTCGAGCGTGATGCGCGCCTCCGGCGTGAGGAAGCGGTTGTCCTTGTAGGTGCTCTCGTGGACCGTCGCGCGCGGGTCCTTCGTGTCGAAGAATCGCTTTTTCAGCCAATGCGTGATCGAGATTGGGTTGAAGGTCAGGATCATCTGGAGGTAGAAGGGGAACTCCGTGCGGAGTCGGATGTCGAGCTGGTTGAAGTCTCCCTCCTCCAGCTCGCTCGCCTCCTCGATCCAGATGCCCGTGATATCGAAGATGGATTTGAGCTTCTCTACGTCGTCGAGACCTGCGAACAGGATCTCGCTGCCGTTTTTGAAGCGGATATACATGTCGCTGCCTTTGCCCTTGGGGATAAAGGCGATCTGGTCGGCGTAGTATTCGTAGGCCTGCTTCTTGAGCTGCTCGAAGCAGCTCTCGCGCAGCGTCTTTGCGACCTTTCGCACCACCAGATAGCGGTGCCCAGGCTCATTCGTGACGCGCTCTAAGATCTTGCGGCCGGCGAAGATGGACTTGCCGGAGCCGCCGCCGCCCTTGAGCACCAGAAAGCGGTGCTTGTCGAACAGGAGAGGGAGGAAGTGCGCGTTGTTCGTCTCGCGCATTTGCTTCCACCACAGCGCCACATCCAGCTTTTGCTCAAGCGTCGCCATCGTTTTCGCTGAACTCACGCATCAGCTCCTCCAGCACGCTCTGTCGCTCTTCGAGCGGCATGGAGGCCGCCGTCACGGCTTTCGCCGCTCTGCCGCCCAGCTCGATCTCCTTCTTGTCGTGGTAGCCGTAGTTGTTTTGCAGGTCGAATACGATGCCTTTCACATCCTTGCGCGTGAGCAGCTGTTCCTCCAGCCACGCGCGCATACGCCCCCGCGCGTGCGTTGTCGTGTCGGAAAACTCCGGATGCAGCTGCGCGTCGCAGTAGTCCGCCCAGGTCGAGCGGTGGATGCCGAGGTGCTCGCACAGCCCGCCGACCGTCGGCGGTACGAGGTATTCGAGTACCGTCGCCTGCACGCCGAGGCGGTTGAGGACGGGGACTTCCTCGTAGATCACATGGCCGTCGCTGTCCTTGCGCCCCGTGTTCCTTTTCTCCGTGAGCGGGACGAGGCGGGAAATGCTGTCGAAGTAGCCGTTCACGGCCTTTTTCAGCGTGTTCGGCGTGTATTTTCTCGGTCTGCTCATGCCGCAGCCCTCCTTTCCGGCCGCTTTTTGCCTCTTCTTTCCGTTACCGTACCAAAAAAGCCGCGTCACGAACCGTCAACTTTTCCAAAATCGGCAGATTTTTTCATTTTCCCTCTTGACAAACAAAAAAAGCAGGCTCCAAGCCTGCTTTCCGGTATGCCGAGGGTGCTCCCGCCGTCATGGCGCGAGCGTTCCGTGCGTCTTATTCTCTCGTTTTCTCCGGCGGCGCTTCGCCGCGGCGGATCTTGCCGACCTCCGGCACGATGTAGCGGATGTATTGCGGCATCCCGGGCATCCAGCCGGCGCGCAGGAGCAGCTGACCGCCGCGCGGCACCTGCAGTTCAGCGCCCGAAACGGCGATGCGATCCTTCGGCTGCGGAACGATCAGGTTGCGGCTCGGCGAGTATTTCTTCTCGTTCGGACGGTGGCGCACCTGCGCGAGCAGATAGTGGGCCAGAGGCGTCTGGTCCACCTGATCGTACAGATGCTCGCGGTGCGTGCTGCCCGCGCTCCACTTTTCCAGCGCGATCTCCGCCGCCTCCGCGTTGACGATGATGTGATGATGCACGCGCACCACCTCGCCCGTCTTGCCGTCGAGGTCCGAGGTGAAGGGTATGTACCGGAAGGGGATGCCGAGCGCCTTGCACGCTCTGCGCGTCCGCTTCGCCCACAGCTTGAGCTGATGATCCGCCGCCTCAAACAGCTCCTCCTCCGTCAGCTCTCCCGCGCAGAGCTTTTCCAGCGCCTCCTCGGTGTAGCTGAATTGCAGCAGGTAGTCCCGCGGCGTGAAGTTGGCATGGATCAATCGCGCCAGCGCCTTCTCCGCGTTCGCCTCGTTGCGCTGCACCTGCTTGATGTCGCTTTTGATCTTCCGCTCCGATTTCGTCGGCTTCTCTCCAGGCACCCAGTATTTGATTTTCTCGCCCACGGCGCCCGCCGTGTACGTTCGGATCACCCAATACCCGTTTGCCATGAAAAAACCGCCCTCCATTTTCTCCGAATGGGGAGAATGGTCGTAAACCTAACGCTCTAAGAACTCCGATAACGCGCACGCGCGCGTTATTGATATATGTGTATCCGGTTTTCTATGGAGGAGCTGCCGCACAGCTCCTCCATACAGAACCGGATGGCTCTGTATCCCTGCTCACCAGAATTGCACTGGAGCACCGCCTGCGGCCGGCCTGGCGTCCGGCGCGTTCCCTTCGGCGGCGTGATGCTTTGCAGGGGAGGCACATCATATATTATGGAGGAGAAAACAGCCGGCCACCGGCTCATGCACCGGTAATGAAAAGGGCCGGCAGGTCAAAGGTTCTGTGGAAAACTTTCGTAATACCGCCGCACGGCTCGCTCCAGCGTAGAGCGAGAGAGGAAGTGCTTCATGCACACGGCCGTCGCGCCGGCGTCCGTCGTCACGAACTCGAAGAGCGCCTGGTAGTGTTCGCCGCCGTATTGCAGGCACAGGTTCAGCAGCTTGCGCTGCTGCTCCTCCGTCAGCTCGCGGTAGAGGCGCGAGGCGAAGTAGATATACCCCTGCCGCTCATAGCTCACCGGCACGCTTTTCTTGTATCGGAACATTTGCTCACTTCCTCTCTCGCCGTCCTCGTTTAGGCGAAGATCTCCCAATCCTCGGCCAGCATATCGGTCTGGCTCGCCAACCACGGCACGCGGCTCTTCGGCGCCTCGGTGTTCTGCGTCTGCAAGCCGGTCGTGTCGATGTAGATGTAGGGGCTTGTCATTTTGCTGTAGGCGTCCGGCGTCTGAAGCTCGATAAAGATGCCCTTGCCGTTCCAGCCCCTTCGGTGCACGCGGAAGCCCTTGCGCAGGGCTTCAATGGCAAGGCCGAAATTCATGCCGTTGATGGGATGGTAGGCGTCGTCGAACGCGCCCTTCGGGCTGAAGCTCTCGTAGCCGTCCGGATAGCGGACCTTGTAGCCGAGATCCACGGTGCCGCAGCGCTTCGCCTCCGCCGCTTCTGTGACGACGCGGACGTTCCCCTCCGCGTCCACCACGCGGTAGGCAGGCTCCGCTTCGATGATCTTGGTGCCGATGTACTTTTTCATGTCTCTACTCCTTTTCAAATCAGGCTGTCCAGCTCTTCGATGCTGTTCAGCAGACGGTTGAGCTGTCTCTGTTGGCCTTCGGTCAGCTGCCGCAGCGCGCCGAAGGTGGGCGGTTCCGCGACGCATCCCTCGGTCTGGCGGACAGGCTTCTCTCCGCGCAGCTTGCGCAAAATGCTCTCGATGCGGGCGTTGGCAAGCTCGGCCATTTTTGCATTTTCTTCGGTAACGGAGAGGATGGCCGGCGCTTCCTGCGGAACGCAGCGGGCATTGTTGCTTTCGTTCATCATGGTAAATTCTCCTTTCTTTTTTCAGGCTCCGCGGCCTGTCACGCACTCTTTGCCGTTCCCTTCAGCTCTACGGTCCGCTCGCCGCTCTCATAGATGCGCAGCGTGCTGTGTACGTCGAGCCAGAGGTCGGCGAACGCAGTCCCCTCCACGAGCGCCGCGCACTCCCCGAGGCCGTCCCGGCAAGCATCCTCCAGCAGGGCGCGCAGCTCCTCCACCGTCACCGTCCGCGGCTCCGGCGCAGCGCTCTTTGTAAAGTCCGGCTCCGCAACCTCGACCGCCTCCCCGACGACGGGGATCTTCTGCACGTCCGGTTCCGCTTCCGACGGCTTCGTGCTCGGCACATCCACTTGCTTTTTCATTCTCGGTTTCCTCGCTTTCTTCCGCAGCCCGTTCCTGCTGCGCCATTTGGCGACCGTGTGCGCCGTCATGCCTGTCGCCTTCGCGATGGCCGCATCGTCCAGTCCTTCCTCATAAAGCATCCTCGCGGTCTCCTCATCGAAGCGCTTTCTCACCGCTTTTTTCGGCTCCTCCGGCACCTCTGTCTCGCGCGGCAGCACGCCCTCGCCCACCAGCACCTGCCGGATCTCCTTCACCGAGCAGGCGTTCAGCTCAGCGAGCACCTTGATCTGCTTTTTCGGATCGGCCGCCATTCGGTACGACCGCACGATCTCTGCCGGTGAATCGATCATCGCTCACCGCTCCTCTCTGCCCCCCCCTCCGCGGGATACTCGCTCTCTGCGCTTGCGGTCCGCTGTGCGCTGTGCACGGCCGCGGATCAGGCGGCGGGTCAGCGCCAGCAGCCCGCTCTGCTTCTGGCTGTACTGCGGCGTGACCCACGCCTTTCTCGCCACGCTCCCGCAGATGCTCTTCGTCACGCGGTAGCTTCGGTGGCTCCTCTTCTGATGGTTTCTTGCGCTGCTCATATTGCTTCTCCTTTCATTTCGTCATTCATCCTCTTCGCAATGCTCGATCATGTCTTTGATGATCGCGGCATTGGTCCGGATAATGTCCATTGTGATGTCCGCCTGGATGTTGTGCGCGATCACAGCCTTGTCCGTTGCATCCGCGTTGTAATATCCGGTGTAGACCTCGCCGTCCGGCATGGTCGCCGCGAAGCAAAGGCTCACCGGCTTCAAAGGCACGATGGCCTGCAAGGACTTTTCGAGCCATTCCGCATACGGCACCTCGTTGATGTCAAACATTCGCTTTCCCCTCCAGCGTTTCTTCTCCCTCTTGCGAGAGGGAGTGATCCTTCCGCGCTCCACAAGTCCGTGGAACACGTCGTATCCCATGTAAAAGATGATGCCGGCGCTGCTCTGGTACTGGACGCAGAGCGTCACGTTTTTCATCACCCACGGCCGCTCAAAATGCTCCTGGCAGAGCATCGGCCGCCCTGGCTCCGTCGGCAGGAGGAAGAGCCTGCCTTCCTTGTCAGCCTCGGCAAGCTCGCGCAAGCGGGCAACGCCCTCCTGCTCCGCATCACGCATTACGATGTACCGTCCTTCCGCGTCTGCTCGCGCAAATTCGGCACAGCGTTCCGGCGTCAGCCCCGTGTCCTCGTAGGCGGCAAGGCGATCCTTGAGGCGATTGCGGCAATAAAGCGCGGTGCAGTCAAACATCGGCTTACCATGCCTACCCGTCCAATCCGCTTTGCACTTCTCGCAGTCCATCATTGCCTGTCCATCGGTGTCTCGCTTCGTTAGTCGTTCCATCACTCCACCTCCTCGCAGGCATCCGCCGGAAACGCAATGGTGTTTCCGTAATAGTGGACAAAATAGATCGGCTCTCCGTCTTTGCCGGTCGTTTTCAGCTCCACGCCGAAGGTGCAGCCCTTCTTCGCCAGCGGCAGCGCAAGGTCCCTCGTCAGTTGCACCTTCATGCCGTCGCCTCCCCCGCCTTCTCGGCGATCATGTTCCGCAGCGCGCCCAGCGCGCGGTAGACCTTCGGCCGGTTCTCCTCGTCCAGCTCGCCGGCAAGCTCCGTCAGGCGGTTCACCGTCTCCTGCGCCTGCCGGAACAGCACGCCGAACTCCGCGAGCGCCTTGTTGTCCATCGCCGCGGCGCTCTTTCTCACCTTTTCCAGCTCGGCGCGCAGGGCTGCCGCCTGCTCCTCCGCCGCCTTTCTTCCGGCCTCGGCGTTTTCCACAGCCTTCCGTGCCTCGTCGCGCTGCGCCTCTGCCGCCTTCAGCTCCTCGGCTTTCTTGGCGACCGCCGCGTCGCGCTTGGCCTTGGCCGCCTTTTCCGCTTCCTTGACCGCCGCCGCGATCTGCTCGGCGCTCGCGTCCACCGTCTGCACGGCCACGTCCACCGGCTTTTCGCGCAGCGCCTTCAGCTCACGCTCCAGCTCCGCCGTGCGCTCTTGCGCGGCGAGGGAAATGCTCTTCGCGTTCTCGACCTCGGCGCGGGCAGCCTCCGCTGCCTCCTGCGCCTTTTCTGCCGCGGCTTCCGCTTCCGCCGTGGCTTCCTTCTGCCGGTCCAGCTCGCGCGCCGTTTCCGCTGCCTTCAGTTCGGCGAGCTTTCTCTGACGGATGGCCTCCTCCAGTTCGCGCTTGCTCATTTCGGAAACGGACTTTTCTTCCCCGTTTACAAGGTGTTTTTCGCTCGCGAAATTCTCTCGCTCAGATGCCGGCAAAGCCAGTAATACCAAGGCTTTCGAGGCTCCCAAATCCCCAACCAGATGGGTATTTCCGTACTCCCTCGCAATGCGCATGAAGTTCTGTGCAGAGGTCTCCGAAAACTCCACTTTTTCGCGCAGCCAGGGTAGCCATTCCCCGTGCTTGAGCTGCGCTTTTGCCTCCGTCAGCCGCCTGCCAATCTCAACGACCGCCTGTCCGCCGACGTTCTTGTAGAAGATGATCTCCTCCGTAATGGTCTCGATCCCGCGCCCGATCTCCTGCTCCGTCCCGTAAATGCTCCCGAGCGTCCCGCTCTCCGCTTCCTTGGCAAGCTCCTCGCCGAACATCCCGCTCAGCGCCGCGCCCTCGCTGACGCCCTCCGGCGTCACATCTACCGTATCGTCGTACATACTCATGCTGTTTTCTCTCCTTTCACCGGCAGGACCGGCCTGCCGCTCTTATCCCGTTTGCTCCCAGCCTTCAGCCATGCGAGCCACAGGTCGATGAAGGCCCCGTGCCGCTCCTGCGGCGAGGCGAGCTTCTTTCCCGCTTTTTGTTCGTTCCCGTAGCCGTGGATCTGCCGGATGTCGTTTCCCTGTTTGCCGCACATTTCGATGGTGATGTAGCTCCGATGCGGCGTCTTTTCCTTGCGCAGGAAGAGGATCGTCGCCGCTCCGCTCATGTGTCGCTCGGCGTAGCCGCCGACGCAGTGGTGCAGCGTCTTGCCCTCGTTGATGATTTGCCGGTCGTCCTCCGGCACCACGATGCAAAGACCCATTGCCGAAAAGCTGTACTTCTTCTTGAGCTTCTTATACCGCTTTTCGTATGCCTTCCGCGCCGCCGCGTTCTCCTCATACCGGATCGCCGCAACGGCCGCGTCGTGCGCCCCTTGCAGGTTCTTCGGAAAAGCTACATCCCGCCGCGCGAGGTCGTACCTGAGCCTTTTCGCCGCGTCGATGTAATCAAGCCACAGTCTCGCATCCTTGTGCTGGTGCTTTTCCAGATACCGCGCCAGTACGAGCACGCTTTCGCCGACCTCTCGGAGCGCCGCATCGCAGCGCCTCCGCTCGTTTCTGTCGCCGATCCGGCCGCAGATCGTCAGCGCCTCCTCCGGCGTCACGCCGCCGTGCCGCACCAGCTCCAGCGCCTCCAGCTCCTTTTGTCCGATGCCTCCGGCAAGCAGCCGCTTCACGGTTGGCTTGTCCACCCCGAAGAAGGCCGGCATGGTCTTTGCCCGCCAGTTGAGCGCGCGGCTGTTCATGCTGCCTTGGATCGCGTCGTCGATGATCTTTTCGCATCCAGCCTTTGCCAGCTGCTCGATGCGCGGGTAGCGCGTCCACAGTCCGAAGTAGGTCAGAAGGCCCTCTGTGTTCTCCCGCGGATCGTCTCCGTCCAGCTTAAAGAACTGCTCCGCCGCGCAGTATCGCAGCGGCGATGCCGCGATCTGGTCCACGCCGTGTATCGCGTAATCCCCGATCCTTCGGCAAATCCAGCTGTCGCACTTCGCAAACGGCTCCGTCATGGTTTTCTGCGCCACGAGCCGCGGCGTGTACCGCTGTTCTTCCTTGCTCCACGCCCATTCTCTCCGCCACTTCTGGCACTTGCCCTCTGCGAAGTAGTAGGCGGCCTTTGTGCAGCTCTCCGCGTCGTCCGACTCCCAGCGCCCGTGATGCTTCCGCACTTCCAGCGCGACCGCGCGCAGCGCCCCGTCGATGGCGCGCAGCAGCACGACCTGCCGGTATTCGTCCAGCGTATTTCCGTTGCGCAGCCTTCCGCGCGGATAAAGCGTCACACCGCAGCCGCAGTCCGGACACAGAAGGTTCGACTTTGCCTTGACGTCGTTCTCCTGTTTGAAGCGCTTCCATTCGCGCTCCGTCCACCATACCTTTCGGCCGCAGCGCGTACATTCCGTGGTCACGCCGAGCCTTCCGTTCTCGTCCGCCTCATGCTCAAAGAAGAGATAGCCGATGAAGCACCGCTCGATAAATTCCTGCTCCTCTCCCGTGCAGCGGAACGGGACCGCCAGCGCGGCCTTCTGCTCCGCCTCTGTCAGATTGCACCGCATACCGTCACCTCACAGGAAGTCCGCGATGTCAAGGATCTTCTTCTGTGCCGCAGGACGCGGCGCTTCCTCCGCCGTCGGGCAGAGGTCGATCTCCATGCGGAAGCGAACATCCGCGCCCTTGAAGTAGAAGCGCACCGCCTTGCGGTAGGCTTCGAGATCGGAAATGCTGCCCCCGACGCCCTTGGCGACCGCCGTCATGCAGTCCTTGAAGCTGCCGCCCTGCGCTACCGCCTGCGCAAACTCCGCGTCCTGCCGACAGAAGTCCGTCAGGGCCTCGCGCACGCTCGGCGCCATCGCGTTCTCCTTCTGCCCGCTCACCGTCTCGGCGAGCTTATTCAATGCCTGATCCAAAAACTCGTTCATACCCTTGCTTTTCTTCCCCGCCCTGTGCTACAATGACAGGGAAGAGATCTCCTTTCGTGATTTTTCTTCGCTGCGGTTGACCGGTGCCACGGTCAGCCGCTTTTCTTATGCGCTCTCTGCCTGAATGGCCGCGATCTCTGCAAGCTCCTCGTCGTCGAGGTAGTTTTTGCCGAAGTGGAAGCGGAACTCGTCCACCGTCCAGCCCTGCTCGATCATCGCCTTGCGCTGACCGTAGCGGCGCAGCGTCCGCATGGTCTCGGCGCAGTTGTGTGCCGCCTCCGGTCCGAAGATGTGGCAGCGTCCGTGACACAGCCGCACCTTCAGCCCGTACCGCTCGCATTTCTTCCGGTCCGCAGCGTTTCCGCCGAAGATGTGGTGGAAGTCCAGCGGGTCCTCCGTGCCGTCGCGGCCGCAGAGAAAGCACACCCCGTCTCTCGCGTTTTCCCGTTTCATGTTCTTTTCCCCCTTCACTTTCTTCTGCGCCGCTCCAGACTGGTGCGGCGTTTTGCATTGCGGAGCCTGCTCTCGCGTTTGTAGCCCATCGCCACTTCCACGCGCTCGAAGTCCTCCGCCGCCTTCGCGCGGAAGGCCTCCTGCTCCGCCTGATACGCGGCCCACCGGCTGCACCTCCACGCGCCGTCCTCCGTCTTTCCATGGCAGCCTGCATTGCGGTCCGGGCAGTTTAGGCACGGCCCCTTGATGCCGTTTCCCATCATGCCCATGCCCCCTCCAGCGCCGCGGCCGCGAAAAAGATGGCGACGGTCAGCGCCCCGAGCAAGGTGTCGCGTATGTCTTCGCGGTTACTCGCGTGTATCCGCTTCATCGCGCGGTTCCTCCTCAAATACTTTCTCCAGCGGGATCTCGTGCCGGCAATGCGCCTTGGTCTCTTGTACGATTGCCGTGTGCGCGATGGTCCCGTCCTTCCGGTAGCACAGCTGATAGGCGATGGGCAGCATCGCCTGGTAGCCGCACCACCGTGCGGGCCTGCACCATACCAGGTAGCGCTTCGCGGTCCGGTATCGCTTGCCGTCCATGTCGCCCGCCGCCATTGCGCAGCGGCGCAGATACTCCTTGCGGTCCATCACTCGTCCGTCATTTCGACGGCGATCTTCCCGAGCACGGAAACGGTGATCCACTCTGCCGCAAGAGTGGAAGATGCTCTCGTCAGCTCGTTCGCCAGCGCACGGTAGGCGTCGTCGTTCTGGTCCTTGATGGCGTCCCACATTTCCTTGTGGACCTTCTCGATATCCTTGCGCATCTTCTCGGCGCGCTCCAGGTAGCCCTTCAGCGCAGCCCAGCTCTCGTTGTCGCTCGCAAAGCCGCGGCCGCGCTCCTCTGTCATGCCCTCCAGCAGCTCCGCCGTGGTGTACTCCAGATTGCCGAGCAGCTGCGCATTTGCCGATAAATTACTCATTTTTGTCTCCTTTCTTCTTCGCCGGTCCGATGATCTCGCACTCGACGCCGCGTGCAACGCCGGTCCAGCCGACGCCCCACTTCTGCGCCGCCGCTACGACCGCGTTCAGCCGGTTCTCGGCCTCGACGCGCACGATCGGCAGCTTCTTGCTCTTCAGCTTGCCGTCCGGCGCGGTGTAGGTGTATTCCTCGCCGTCGGTGTACTTCACCTCATAGATCCATTTCTTCGCTGCCATTGCTTCACTCCCATTCATACTGATAGCAGAAGATGTGCCCGCCGATGGCGCCCCATGTTCTGCTGTTTTCGCCTGTGGTCGAAAAGAAAACCACGTCCATCGGCAGGATCGGCTCGCCGTAGAGGGCTTGTCCCACCGCCGCAAACTGCTTGTCCGTCGGCGCTGCCTCGTCGAGGTGCGCCGCTGTACTGAACTGTGCAGCCCCGTTCCCGTCGGCGCCCTGGAAAATGACCTCCTCCACGCTGTCAGGGAAGTTGTCCGCCGCGACGCGATTGAGAATGACCTCCGCCACGGCCTGCTGGCCCTCCAGCGGCTCGCCCTGCGCTTCCAGGTAAACGATCTTTGCGATCAGCTCGCAATCCTCCTGGCTCACCTCGGCATAGCGGCTCGTCGTGATGCTCTCCGTCGGCTCCTCGTAGGACGTGAGCAGCTTCGCCCGTGTCTCCTGCGCAACGACAGGCGGCTCCGGCGTCACCTCCGAGATCGTCTCGCGCCATTGTGCGTTCGCCGCGATGTACCCCGCCGTAAAGGCCAGTGCCGCGAGGACGACGATCAAAAGCGTCGCGAGCAGGTCGTCCCGCTTCTCCGGTTCGCGGTGGATCGTCACGGTGATCTCTCTCGTCTCCATCATTCCGCCGCCTCGCTTTCTTTCGCTTCCTCGTTCATTGCCCCGTGCTCGGATTCCGGATCTGCCATCAGCGCCGCCATCACCGCTAAGACGTTCAGCGCGGGAAGCTGCAAAGCACTCGCGTACTCCTGCACGATGATGCAGATGCCATTGATCGCGGATGCGGCATTGTTCGCCGTGATCTTGCACTTGCACTTCTCGTTTCCAGCTGTCTTTCGGAGGGTGATCTCCACCTCGTCGCCAATGTGTCTCTCCGTTACCTTCATGGTCTTTCCAGTCTCATTCATGTTGCTTTCCTCCTGTTATTTTGTGGCGGCCTTCCTGCGGCCGCGGTTTGCAAGGCTCTCCTGGTATCTCGTCAGGCCAAGCTCCGGATCGTACTCGCGGCGCTTGTTCCCATCGAGGCCGCCGGTGTATCCGCGCCGCAGTTCCGCGTAGACGGCTGCGGCAGACATTCCGAGATCGACCGCGATCCTCGTGACATTCTCGCCGGCCGCGTAACGGCGCGCCAGCGTTTGCCGGTCCTGCATCGTCATGGTTTTCATCCGCTTTTCACCTCATTCCTCTCCGCTTTTCTGCGGCGAAATAAAAAAATATTGCAGAAAAAGATGTTAAATCCTTTTCTGCAATCATTATGCTATCTCACACGGCCTTTTGCGTTGGAAAGAATTCCTTGCATTTTCGACACAGCTCTGCTATCCTATCTGTGGCGCTGCCAGTACAACGGTACAGGGTAGGCGGTTGGCTCCTCCATCCCGGAGGGGACTTCTTGCCCCTCCAAGAGAGGGGTGATGCGTATGCTTACATATTCAGAGCTGTTCGAGTTCTGTCTTGTGGTCATAGGGATCATTGGCCTGTGTTTTCAGGCAAAAAAGAAGTAACCGCCTCACGCTTCCCCAAGCAGGCGGTTACTCTTTGAGCAACTAACCGGGGAGCTGACCGTCTACCGGCAGCGCCCTTTGTTAGCTTTTATTTTGACCGCCGGCACCCTGACAAGTACGGCGATCACTTCAAAGAACTCTTAGGGGGCTGACCGTTCCGGCAGCGCCCTTTGTTTGTACTCCAAGTATAGCCGCCAAATTTCAAGTTGTCAAGGTTTGCTTTGAACTTTTCTGCGGTGCTGGTGACGTTATAATCGATGCTATCGTTGATGGCCCTCCCTGTCACGGGGAGGGCTTTTCCCGTGCCCGAATCGGGCACTTTTTTTATTTTTATTTTTGCGCCGGAGCATATCGCCGACGACTCTGGTTTGCTCTGCCGGGTCGAGCTCCGCGAAGAGGTCGATGAAGGGCGCATAGCGCTCGTCGAGGACCTGCGTGGCGATCCGTAGACCTCCGCACATTTCCCCCTCTCCGAGTTCGCGCGAGCTCAGCAAAGACCGCCGCCCTCATGGGTGGCGACCTTTTGCGTCATGTTCCTACTGTATCGTCTCGGATTTCCGCGGGAAATTCTGCGATTTCGTTGTCCGAAAACCCCGCGTCAGCCAAAAACAATTTGCGCTTTTCTACGGCATTGTCGGTCAGATCATTGACTTTGCCGAGGTATTCCTGAAATTTGTCATAATCGGATGCTTCGCCGCCGTCAATATAGTCCTTTATGGCCTCGCACACAACACGCGCGTTTGCCGTGTACGCGCGCGCAGCGCCGACATAGAGGATAGCTGGCTGAGTGTCGGCGTCAAAGCTGTCGAGCGAATCTTGACTGGATTGAAGCACTGCGATCATAACACCAAGGACGTCTGTGTCACCTCTGTCGGCGGCATCTGCGACAACATCGTCGAGGGCCTGCAGCTGATCGCTTGCGGTTGTGACGACCGCCCACACTTGAGAGTCTAACTCCTTAGCGGCGATCTGGGGCTCCGTCTCCGCCGACTCGCCGCAGGCGGTCAGGGTAAAAGCGAGGGCAAGCGCGAGGACCATTGCAAGAGGCCGCTTCATGGCATTGCCTTCTTTCCGTGCCCGAATCGGGCACTTTTTTATTTTTGTTTTTTTCTGCTGAGATCGGAAACTATTTCGTTATTCGGTGCCGTCAGAACCAAAGTATCATCCGTCGAGTCCTTTGTACGGAGTGCCTGGGTGACAAACCCGCCCGAGCCGGTGGCAGGGTCCACCACATAATCGATTTCGCTATTGTTCTTCAGGTGTTCCTTTGCCGCCAGCATAGCCGCGGCGATCTGCTCGCGGAGCTCTGCCGGCAGGCTCAGGTAGAGCTTGACGAATTGCATCGCGGGCACCGAGATGTCGGCAGGACTGGGGACCTCCCCAAGCAGTTCCGAGGTCGTGACGCCGAGGTACTGTGCGAGGGCCTGAACCTTGTTTACGGACGGGACGATACCTCTCGCTACCTCGCTCAAAAGGTTCTTCCCTGCACCGCTTTCCCGGCACGCAATAGTCGGCGGAACCTCCCTCATTATGCAGATGTTTTTAACATTCTGCACAAACTTCTCGGCATCCATAGGCATCAACTCCTTATATGAATTGTTGACTTGACACAAAGTTACTAAAAATGGTACTTTGCATCTTGACATTACGATATTTAGGATTTACTATTTACTCACGGTGAGCCGCGGCGCACCGGGTGAAAGGAGGTGGAAAGACATGGCACCAAACCCAGTTACGATCGCTAAGGTCATTCGGGTCATAGAAATCCGCGAAGTCCGCGGCGATGGGACGCACGATGACCCGGTCCGCGTGGCAACGTCCTATTGGTCGATGGACGGGAAGCAGCTCGCGGTGCACGATCCCGTCAGGCGGGATCAATGCCAAGAGCTTTCTCAAACGTCAACTCCGAGTCGATGAAATGGATCATTGCACGGATAAAGGTTTTCATCGTCTTGACATCCAGATCCTCGTGCTTACGAACATAATGGGTCTCATCGTTTCCGATCCAAGTTGCGCGCTGAGCCAATGTTTGTATTCTGCCGTCTTCGATTCGTCGAAGACTTTGCCCGAGCGCTTCGGCTTTGATGGTTTCCTCATCAGCGGGGAATTTATGGCAAAGGTAGTCTTTTACAAGATACTCCAATGCCTTGCGGTATCCGATGCCGCAAATTTGGGACAATCCTTCGGCCTCTGCCTGCTGAGCCTGTCCATAGGTTTCAACGAAGGTCAGCGACAGTCCAAGGATATCATCGCTGAAGGATTCACGGTTTGGCGTCATCGGAAAGAGTTCATATTCGCCCATATAGTTTGCTATGTGGCTACTCACCAGACCAATGCTTTGACGAAATTTCCCAAGAAAAACCTTGCGGCACTTCTGGCAGAAAAACATGGTGTATAAATTACAAAGCGTTGTTTCCTTGTCCGCGCTGTCCATCGCATATCTCGAATTCAGAACAGTTGGTTTCAGAGCGTGATGGCATATCGGACATTCATCAAGCTCAGGGATTTCAAAGTCAATCTTATACACACCATTATCATCAAAAGCCGTAATGCGCACCATAATACCCCGCCCTTTCTACATTAACTCACAGTAAACCATATCACACCGAGAGAGAAAAAGCAAGGAGATGTTCCCAATGAGGATCCGAGAATTACGAGAGCGCCGCGGTCTGACCGGCACGGAGCTGGCCCGCATGACCGGCGTGACGCTGCCCGCCGTGATCGGGTGGGAGAACGGCAGCAAGACGCCCACGACGGACAAGTTGCCGACCATCGCGGCCGTGCTGGAGTGCGAGGTCAGAGATCTCTACGACGACGAGACGCTTCGCGCCGCGAGCGAGGCGGCGAGGGCCGCGGTGGCGGCCAAGGGCGCGGCAGACGCGAGAGCGCTGGCCGCAGGAAAGTGAGGAGGGATAGGCCATGCGAGAGCGCGAGGCGTTCCGCGATCAGCTGCAATCTTTGCGCGAGCAGTTTGCCGGGCAGGAGGTGCTGACGCTGGATCAGAGCAGTAAGCTCCTCGGTCTTGACCGCGCGGCGCTGCTCGGCGACAAGGATTTTCCGGCCAAGAAGGTCGGCAAGAAGTACATCATCCCCATCGTGCCGCTTGCGCGGTGGATGGCTACCTGGTGATTCGACATTACCACAAAGGAGGACGAAAGACAATGGCACCGCAATACCCGAATATGTACCAGAGGGCGCGCAAGGTGACACTTTTGACGCAGGAGGAGGCCGCGGAGCGGCTGGGCATCTCTGCCGAGACCTTGAAGCGCTACGAGGGCGGCAGGCTCACGCCGTCGGACGAGACCGTCGCGAAGATGTGCAGCGTCTACGGTGTGCCCTGGCTGGCGCTGGAGCACGCGAAGGCAACCGACCGGCTGGGCGTGCTGCCGGAGGTGGAGCCAAAGCCGCTGCCGATGGCGACCATCTCGCTGACGAACCGCCTGCGCGACGCAGCGGACCGGCTGGCCGGATTGCTCCGCATCGCCGAGGACGGCGTGATCGACGACGCGGAGCGCCCGGAGTTCGACGACATCGTGCAGGACCTGCGCGAGACCATCGCCGCGGCCTATCAGGTGATCTACGCGGACGCAAAAAAAGAACGCCCCGAGGCTGGCACCTCGAAGCGTTCCCGTCCCCAGAGCAGGAGCTCTGAAAACTATTGCAAGCACAGTATATCGCAGAAACAGACGAATGTCAACACCTTCCGAGGGGAGGCGAGAGCATGACGGGACTGGACATCTTCCTGATCCTCGTCGGCGTCACGTTTCTCACGGAGCGGCTGATGAAGATCATCGTCTATTTGGATGGAGGAAAGTATGAGCGAGGGCGTAATAAAGTCCGGCCATCGTGAGCCGTTTACCGTCCTGTATAAGTCCGCGATCCGAGACACGCGCCTGAGCTTTGAAATGCTCGGATTCCTGACCTATATGCTGGACAAGCCTCCCGATTGGGAGTTCACCATTTCCGGCATGGCGAAGGAGCGCGGCGTCGGCAAGGACACGGTGCGCCGCCTTGTGGGGCGGCTTGAGGAGGTCGGTTATCTGATGCGCGAGCAATCGCATGACGGCAGCGGGCGCTTTTCCGCGAACACCTACGTTTTGCAGGAAAAGCCACCGTTGTCGGAAAACACCGACAACGGTGAAAGCCGTCGTCGGGAAACACCGTCAACGGAGTTTTCGACCCAAAGTAAGAACGTAGAGACTAAAGATTATATTATACCCCCCTATAGTCCCCCCAAGGGGGACGGCGAGGAGCCGAGAAAACGGCGCAGCAAAACGACGCCGGCATGGAAGCCGGAGCGCTTCGAGGGCTTCTGGGCCTATTATCCCCGCGGGGAGAACCGCATGGGCGCGGTGCGCGCCTGGGACAAGCTCAAGCCAGACGACGCGCTGATCGAGACCATCGGCCGGGCGCTGCAGGTCCTGAAGGTCACGCCCGCGTGGCGGGACGGCGTCGGCATCCCGTATGCCTCGACCTTCCTCAACGGCCGGCGCTGGGAGGATGCCAAGGCCAAGCGCCCGGCGCAGAGCGCCAAGGCGCAGACGGTGCGCCGCATCGAGCAGCCGCCGGATAGTCAGGACGGAGGGTGGACATGGGCCGAGTAGACGCGCAGCCGAGCGCCGGCTTGGAAGCCGAGCGCGCCGTGCTCGGCGCGATGCTGATCGACGAGAGCATCGTCAGTCAGGTGCTCGCCGAGGTGGACGAGCGCGACTTCACCAGCACAGCCAACCGGCTGATCTTCCAGGCGGCGCGCGAGGTGTTCCGCGAGGGCGGGCACGCCGACGCCATCACGATCAACGCGAAGCTCGGCTATGCTTCCGGCTCGCCGCAGCAGCAACAGCTCATCGACCTGATGGAGGTCACGCCCACGAGCGCGAGCTGGCGCGAATATGCGCAGCTTATGCGCGAGCAGGCGGCGCTGGGCCGCATCCGCGCCCTCTCGGCGCAGATCAACGGCGCGGCTACGCTCGACGACGTCCGTCCGTTGCTCTCGGAGCTGCAAGCGCAGATGACCTCGCGGCGCGGCGTGAAGGTGGTGCCGATGCTCCAGCTCCTGCAGGACTTCTCTGCGCGCCACGCGAGCGGCGCAGCCGCGGACTATGTGGGCTTCGGGCTGGACGTGCTTGACCACAACAGCTTCATCCGGCGCGGCGACGTGGTGGTGCTGGGCGGCTACCCGAGCGACGGAAAGACGGCCCTTGCCCTGATGATGGCCTATCACATGGCCAAGACGCTCAAGGTCGGCTTTTTCAGTCTCGAAACGTCCGCCGGCAAGATCGGCGACCGCATCGTGACGCAGGGGATGCGCATTGACTTCGACGCGATCAAGCGCAGCCGCTTGACCGACCGCGACTGGGGCACCTTCGCGGTTTGCTCGGAGGACGCGGCCAAGCGCCGGCTTGATGTGATCCAGGCGAGCGGCATGACCGCGGGCGACATCATGGCGGAGTCCATCACCTACGGCTACGACGTGATCTTTGTGGACTATGTGCAGCTGGTCGTCCCCGAGGGCAATCCGCGCGATTTGCGCAGCGAGCAGATGGCGACCGTCTCCCGCGCGCTGCACACCTTCGCCCAGAGCCGCGGCGTGCTGGTGGTGGAGCTGGCGCAGCTCTCGCGCCCCGAGCGCGGGGCATGGCGCGCGCCGGATATGCACGACCTCAAGGAGACGGGTCAATTCGAGCAGGACGCGGACCTGATCGTGATGATCTACCGGCCCGACCCGCAGCAGAACTACTCGCAGGAGAAATGCCGCGTCATCCAGATTGCCAAGAGCAAGGAGGGCCGGCGCGGCAAGGGCGTGTTTGCCTTTGACGGCAGGCACCAGACCTTTGCGCCCTACACCCGCGATGACGAGAAGGGCCGGAAGGAGAAAACGGACGGCGAAACGCCCGGTCAGATGGCGCTCGAAGAATTGCCGGAGGACAAAAACGCGCCGTTCTAAAAAATCGAGAGAAAGAGAGAAACGACATGCCAAGAATCGGAGATCCCCACGCCATTTTGGCGGACATCGGCGCGGCCATCGGCCCCGGACATCGGGAGCTCCCGCGGCTGCTGCCCGGCCGCATCGTGTACATCAACCGCGCGCACCGCTGGTTCCTTGTCGAGGCCGACCTCGGCGACGGCGTCAAGGTCCGCGAGGGCTTCAAATTTTGACAGAGACAGAAACAGGAGAACGACATGAAAACCATTGCGATTATGAACAACAAGGGCGGCGTCGGCAAGACCGTCACCGCCATCAACCTCGCAGAGATCCTCGTACATGACTACGGAAAGCGCGTGCTGCTGATCGACTGCGACGGACAATGCAATCTGACGAACTTTTACAAGCCGGGCTACGACCCCGACTCGGACAGCAACGTTGCAACGCTTTTGCTTGGCATGGCGGAGCCGCTCTGGAGCGATTCCGCCATCACGCTCTCGCCGTCGATGCTGCTTGTACCCGCATCCTCGGAGCTTTATGACATCGACTGCAACGCGCTGCACGAGGGTATGCGGCGCACGCGTGTTCTGTATGATTTCGTCCGCGCGGCAGAGGATGACAACGGCGCGGACTACTGCATCCTCGATTGTCCCCCTGGGTACACCGTGGCGAGTGTCAACGCGCTGTTTGCCTGTGACGAGGTGATTGTCCCCGCGAAGATCGACGGTTTTGTCTTTGACGGCCTCGAGAGCGTGCGCGCTCAGATCCGCAGCCTGCGTCGTGCGCGTCCCGACGTGCGGATTGCCGGTGTGCTCGTCACAATGCGGAACAGCAGCGAGGTCGTGCGCGAGGGCGAGACCTTGCTGCGCCAACGCGGGATCCCGGTCTTTGAGCAGGTCATTCGGCGCACGGATAAGGTCGTGGAGACCACGTTTGAGAAAAAACCGTTGATCGACTACTGCCCGCGGAGCGTGGCGACGCAGGACTACCGCCGCTGGGTGGCAGAATATCTCGGAGAGGAGCTTGGTCATGGCGAAGTTTGACATCACGAAATTTGCCGAGGCTCTGCCCGACCGCGCGGATTTGCCCGATTCGGGCATGACGCGCGAGATCCCGGTCGGTGACATCCTCGACAATCCGCGCAACTTCTACCCGCGCCCCGACAACAAGGCGCTCGCCGCGCTGATGGAGTCCATCCAGGCCAACGGATTGCTCGAGCCGCCGACCGTCGTGCCGGCGGAGGACGGCAAATATCGCCTGATCTCCGGCCACAGCCGCATGGCGGCGCTGCGGCTGCTCGCGGCGAACCGGGACGAGACCGTCGCGAAGCAGTTCTCCACGGTGCTCTGCCGCGTGCTGCCCGCGATGACGGAGGAGCAGGAGGTCTGCGCGGTGATCGAGGCGAACCGTCAGCGCGTGAAGTCCAATGCGCTGCTCGCGCAGGAGGCGGAGAAGCTCAAGGAAACCTACATCCGGCGCAAGAAGGCCGGCGAGGCGTTCCCGGTCGGTCTGCGCGACTGGATCGCCAAGGAGATGCAGATCAACGCGACGAAGGTCGGCAATTTGCAGGTCATCAAAAAGGGCCTCAAGGTGCCGGGCATCATCGCCCGGTGGGAGAAGGGCGAGCTGCCCGAGGCCGCCGCGCTCGAGATCGCCCGCATGGATGACGAGACGCAGTACCGGCTGCTGGATTGGGTCATTGACCACTGTCGCACATGGTCGATCAACAACGTGCGCGAGTTTTCGACCTGCTGGACCTGCTGCAAGCATAAGTGCCCGGATACCGGCGGCTTCTGCCCGAACGCCGCGCGGATGTACGCTGACCGTTATCGCTACGGCGAGTGGCGCTGTGCCGGCTGCTGCCGCGAATGTCTTAACCGCGACACCTGCTCTACCGCCTGCCGCTTCGTGGTCGCCGAGCGGCCGCCGAAGGAGCCGGAGCCTGCCGTGCCCCGAAATCCGGCAGCAGACGACCCACGGCTCAAGAATATGACCCCGAAATTCTGCGAGCGCGTCAAGGCACTGCGCGAAGCGACCGGCTTGACGCGCAGGGAGTTTGCCGAGAGCATCGGCGAGTACCCCGGCACCTACAGCGCGTGGGAAAACAACAGCCTTGCCGGTGCGGGCTCGCTGCCCAAGCTGGCGCTGACGCTCGGCACGACGATGGACTACCTCTGCGGTCTGACGGACGATCCTGCGCCGAAGCCTCCCACCTTGTTCAGCGTGGACCTTTGCTCGCCGGTCTGGCAGCCGCTCGACGCGGCGCACTGGCCGGAGGAGGGCGCGCTGGTCGTGCTCAGCTATGAGACCGGCCTCGGCGGCAGCAGCTACCTTGTGGCCCGCTGCGCCGGCGGCGCGGATGATGAGTACCCGTTTATCTCGACAGACGCGGGGACCACGGTCGACGACATCGTCGAGTGCCGCTGCGACCGCTGGATGCCGCTTGCCGAGTGCAGGCGCGGAGGGGAGGGCGCATGAAAAACGCTTACGCAAAGGAGCAGGCGGAGCTGCGGCGGCAGCTGCTCAACTACGGGGCGCTGGTCGGACAGCAGTTCAACGTGGACATGATGTGCCTTGCCCTCAATGAGGAGGGCTTTGGTCACGACCGGATTATGCGCATCATCCACCGCGCGGAGAAGCACGGCGAGTATTTTCACGAGTGCCTCGCCTACGGCGTGGAAAGCGACGCGCGGTTCGAGCAGCTTGACCAGCGGCTCCGGTACATCTGCCGCGACCACCCGGAGGACTTCGTGCCGCGTGAGGAGCGCTACCCCAACGTCAAGGTGCCCGGCATGGGCAAAAAATTCAAAGCGGAACCGATAGGAGGATGAACATGAAAAACGAAGAGATCGTCAGGGCGCTGCGGTGCATTTCCACCGCAGGCGGAGAGAATGCCTGCGAGCATTGCTCGTACTGGAAGGAAGAGGAAGTCCCGGAAGAAGAACGGCCCATATACGGAGCCGACACGATGCATTCATGCGATGTCGACCGCGTTGGACTGGACGGCGCGGATTTGATCGAGCGCCTGACCGACCGCTGCGCTCGCTACGCCGAGGAGATCGCCGTGGCGCAGGAGCGGCAGAGATGGATCCCGGTGGAGGAGCGGCTGCCGGAAGATCGTAGCGATGTCCTCGTTGTCGCGTATTGGCACGAAAGATGGGGCGTCTATATGGGCTGGTG
>ENA-ORSY01000232-ORSY01000232.1-human-gut-metagenome-genome-assembly--contig:-NODE-232-length-61824-cov-47.560686_pt1 | contig 61824 bp, 45 predicted proteins | sample MGYA00242193_ERZ509160 | MGnify/ENA primary metagenome ERZ509160 (study PRJEB26280, sample SAMEA2338670) | human gut metagenome | biome: human gut; feature: human-associated habitat; material: faeces...
TGCTTCATTGTTTACTGATGATTTTTGGGTGACACGTTGACGAAGTCAGGAAAAATGTTGCGCTGGATAATTTTATTTATTTGTTTGACGAGGAGTCTGTACGCGCCCGTCAGTTAAGGGCATTGCAGAACGGAAGTCATGAACTGATGAAGCTTGGACTGATAGATTTCTCAATGAGCAATGGCTTTAAAGACCGCGGAACGTTCATGCTTACCGACAAGGCACGTAAAATTCTTCTTGACAACGTAAAGATTGCATGTTATGACGAGGTGAATGACGAACATACGGACATATTGAAGCCTGACGCGATTAATGAAAAGCAGATGATATTCGATAATACCGTCTCTGAGCAATATGACAGACTGTGCGGACTGCTTAGTGATAAGAATCTGAATACTGTTCGCCAAAGGCTTGAGGAGAAGAATATGAGCAGAGGATTTTCTATACTTTTCTATGGTGCGCCGGGAACAGGAAAGACTGAAGCTGTTAAGCAGATAGCCAGATGTACCGGGAGAGAGATTATGCAGATTAATATCTCACGGATGCGCTCTATGTGGGTTGGGCAAAGTGAAAAAAACATAAAGGCTGTTTTTGACAATTACAAAGAGATGTGCAAGCGTTCTGAGCGTATTCCGATTTTGCTTTTCAACGAAGCAGATGCCATTATCAGTTCTCGAATTGACAATGCAAAAAACTCTGTTGACAAAATGGAAAATTCTATTCAGAACATTATACTTCAGGAAATGGAGAATTTCGACGGCATACTCATTGCTACTACTAACCTTGTTAAAAATTTCGACAAGGCTTTTGAACGACGTTTCTTGTATAAAATAGAGTTTACAAAGCCAACAGAAAAGGCCAGAAAGAAATTATGGCAGACTATAATGACAACTATTGATGATAGTTCTGCTGCGTTTCTTGCAGGTAAGTATCAGTTCTCTGGAGGTCAGATCGAAAATGTGGCGCGTAAAGCTGTAGTCGATTCAATCCTGTATGGCGAAGATAATGTCAATCTTGCTAAGATTGAAGAATATTGTAAAAACGAAGTTATAGGAAAATCAAATAAGGTAAGAATAGGATTTTAGCTTTTTGCTTCGTGTCATAACCGGTTGGTAAGCAACAATGTTTTTTGTTCTTTATTTATATGTTGCTTCTGCCGGTTATTATTGTTGTTGCTTGTTTCCTCATGGCGTATTGTGGTGCGTCATGAGGACAACATATGAAAGTTCTGGGATTTAAAATATCCAACATTCAGATAGACTGTTTTTATATTGTCTGAAAAATTTATATATTTGCTTCTAATTAATATTTATGAATTGAAATTGGCTGGAAAAGATAATATGCAAAACACAGATATTATGTATCATGGCTCACATAACTATTTTACTGAGTTTGACTTGAAGCATGTCTTGGAGGGAAGCGGAAAGATTAAGTTCGGTTATGGTGTGTATGTCACTTCAAAATATAGTTCTGCTGCCCATTATTCAGGTCAAAAAGCACAGTCAGAAGGTGAAAACTTTGTCTATACCGTGGCAGTGCCTTCATTGACGGATGATAATTACATAATGTTTAAGCAGCCTGTTAATGCTAAGATTGTTATGCGTACAGAAAATGTGCTTGGTGAGAAAATTCCTGATAAGGTTAAGGCTGACGGGAAATTATTCCGTAAATATCTGGCAAACACACTTACTGGGAATGATGACTTTATCGGAGAGAAAGCCGCTGCCGAGTTTTTGGATAACAAAATCGGTGTCGACTGTATTGTGTGGCCATATTCGTGGCGAAATCCTTCTCTTGGTACAAATCGTGCGATTTTTAATGTCAACAAAATAGAGATAATAAGGATTGACCGGGTTTGTCTGGATGCAAGTAAACATCTTATACAAGACACTGTCGTCCCGGTTTTTCAATTAAACAACGAAGTATAGCAGATATGAGTTTTTATAGCATAGCGCCATTCATAGAAAAATACTATCCACAGTATTATTCTATCAAAGATTATCCGAAAGAGCAATGTGTAACCATACATAAAGTTAAAGAAGAGTGGGGCATATTAAGTAACTTCGGACGGACTCCAATAGTAGTTAACGGTGTTGAATTTAAGTCTGCTGAGCAGCTCTTCCAGATGATGAAGTTTAAGGATAAGGATGTTTTGTTGGATATATATGGTGCCGGCAATCCGAAGATGAAAGCAAAGAAATGGGAGAGAGTTTACAGGCGCAGCGATTGGGGACAGATGATTGTTGACGCAATAAAGTTCTGTCTTCAATGTAAGTATGATCAAAATGCAGATTTCAGGGAAAAACTTAAAGATACCGGCAACAGATATATAGTTGAGGATCAGACAACATTCCGTAAAAAGTATGCAGATACTTGGGGCGTAAAATTGGTTGATGACAAATATGTTGGTCCAAATCTTCAGGGACGTCTGCTTATGGAATTAAGGGACAACGGTAAGTTGACTTATCTTTTGCCTGACGACGCATTGGATTTTGTAAATTTGCTGAAATAAATTGTGCCGGACGTTTTTATATTAAGCTGCTTTTTAGGTGGCTGTATTAGACATAATAATAAGCCCCGAAACATCATTATTTGAGCACATAAAAAGTCGTGACAATGATGTTTCGGGGCTTATTGTTTTTTTGCCTGATGTGTGTCACTCAGGAGTATTATTCGTCTTCCTCCTCCTCAACAGCCCGTGCTTCCTTAAATTTCTCTTTCATAGTCGGGTTGTTGTATGTAAGTTTCTTTATTGTCAGGCCGTCTGCCTTGTCGTTGGCAAGGCGGAGGTTGCGCTCGGAGCCAACAAGGGCCTCTTTTATCTTTTGCAGGTGAGTTATCGACTTGTCTATCTCGTCGATTGCTGTCTTGAACTTCTCGCTCGCAAGGCGGTAGTTGTTGGCAAACTTCTCCTTGAAGTCGTTGAGACGGCTTTCAAAGTTGGTTACGTCTACCGACTGGCTGCGCGCAATGGCCAGTTGGCGCTGATACTCTATGCTCTTCTTTGACGTCTGCACAAGTAGCGTTATCAGCGGAATGAAGAACTGCGGACGGATGACGTACATCTTCGGATAGCGGTGCGACATGTCTACGATGCCCGTGTTGTACAGCTCACTTTCAGGTTCGAGCAGCGACACAAGTACGGCAAATTCGCATTTCTTGGCTCTGCGGTCCTCGTCGAGTTTCTTCAGGAAGTCCTCGTTCTTATGCTTCGTCGCAGTCTGGTCCATTTCGTTCTTCATCTCAAACATAATGGAGATATATTCAAAGCCGTCTTCATAGTCGCGGAAGATGAAGTCGCCCTTGCTGCCGCCCGATGCGTCGTTGTCTTTCTCAAAGTAGGCGTTGGGGAATAGCGGACGCATGCGGTTGAACTCTGTGCTGCAGTGTATTTCGAGCGTCTCGCCGACCATCTTTGTCGACATCCTTGTCTTCAGGTCTTTATAGTAGTCAACCTCTTCTTGCTTCTTTTTCAGCTGTATCTCGTAAGTTTCCTTTATGTTGTTCTCACGCAGTGCGGCCTCATTCTTCTGCTGGTTCACCATGCCCGTAAGCTCAACAATCTTGTTGTCTTTCTCCTTCATGGCGTCCTGCGCCTTTCGCTGTTCCTCAAGCACGGCTATCTGACAGGCATCCTTACTCTGCGAAATGGTGGATTTCAGTTCCGAAATCTCCTTGTCCTTCTTTGCCAACTCACCGGCCAGCTCGAGCGCATTAGTCTGCACCATGCTCTCAATCTTAGCCTTCAGTTCGGATATCTCCTGATTCTTTTTGTTCATCTCCCCGGCCAGTTCGAGTGCCTTGGCCTGTGCCGTGCTTTCTATCTTGGCTTTCAGTTCGGATATCTCCTGGTCTTTCTTGTTCATTTCTCCGGCCAGTTCGAGCGCCTTAGCCTGCGCCGTGCTTTCAATCTTGGCTTTCAGTTCGGATATCTCCTGGTCTTTCTTGTTCATCTCCCCGGCCAGTTCAAGCGCCTTGGCCTGTGCTGTGCTCTCAATCTTAGCTTTCAGTTCTGATATCTCCTGGTCCTTCTTACTCATCTCTTCAGCCAGTTCAAGCGCCTTCGCCTGCGCCATGCTGTCTATCTGCGCCTTCAGCCGTTCTATCTCAGTGTTCTTTTCTCCTATTTCAAGGTCCTTTGCCGACAGCTGCTGTCCGAACGTCTGTTCCGACTTCATCACGTCGGCCTTCAGTTCTGCCGCATATTGTTTCCTCACCTCTTCAAGTCTGCGGTTGAGTTCGTCGTTAAACTCGGCGTTCTTAACCTGACTGACGATAGAAGCATAGTCGGCCTCGTCTACCTGAAACACGCTCTGACATTTAGGACATCTTATTTCTTTCATATCATCGAGTTTTTGTTATTTCTTACACATTTATAATCTTTATCATATCTGCCAGTTGTACAAAGTAATCATTTGACCAGATATCCAGTTCTTTCGGATTCCTGACAAAAGGCAGAACGTCATTTTTAACCTGATTTATATTGGCAGTTGATAATTTTTCTTTCAGCAACGCGATAAATGTATCCATGTCAATTTCCTCATTATTAAACTGCTTTACGCGTTCTGCCAGATGCTTGAAGTCAAGTGGAACATTATGGCGTACATACCATTCAAAATCATACCAGTCGCGTCCCTTTACTCGATTTTTCCAGGCACGGTACACCAGTGCATGCATTTTGCCTGCAAACAGGTCGGGCAAAACAAAGCAGCGTGTCATAAATGAATGTGGCTGCAACAGCAACTTTTGCTCAGTTTCAAATTTCAGCGGTGGCTGTGTGTCAACCTCAATTTTTATTTTTATCGATTTGTCTGTACGGAAAGATATGTCGTAAACATCAGTGTTGTCTTTTAGAAATGCCGATTCAACCTTTCCGAAACTCTTTTTGTCTTTCTTCTTTATTTCCACGTTTCTTCCCACAACGGCAAATTCATCGATGATGGGCTGAAGATATTTCTTGAAATCAAATTCGTCGTCAGGTGCCAAAAGAGAGAAGGCCATGTCTTCGCTAAAGCGTTGAAGACCATGGAAAATACGAAGACATGTACCGCCATAGAACGCAGCCACGTTGAAGAAACCTCCGTTATAAAGACCGGCAAGTATTATTTGCTGGTTAACCTCAAATATGGCATTGCGTTTCTTCTGTTCGGTAGAAAGGTCGTATGCCGAAAGCATACTGTCGTAAATGTCATTTGTCATTGTTTAGCAGTTTTATTAAGGTTCTTATTGATTCCGACTTTTTGCCAGTCTTGGCATATTCTTCAAAGATGTTTACGTTCATCATTAAGAAGTCGTCCATCTCCATGCGTATGTCTTCTTCAAGATACGTTTCAGCATCTTTTATGGATCTTAGATTTACGCTTGGTGAGTTGGCAATCAGGTCACATAGTGCTTTTTCCGGTGTAGCCATCACGAACGCATATCCGTCCTTTTCAATGCTCGACAGTCCTATTGAAAATGATTTTCTTGGGATGTATGTATATTCAAACCGTCCAAATGCAGTGTCAAAGCTACGTGAATGTTTTAGCGTCATTGACTGCATAGTGTAAACCATTTCAGGTATGAGGCCATAGTAACGCAATGCAGAAGACATAGATACATATGACGGGGTGTAAAGATGATTGGCGATAAGCTCGGTAGACAGAGGCCTGTCTGATATCTCAGGATTACATATGTACAGTCCTCTCTTAAGGCGGATAATATCTCCGCTTTTCTCAAGTTGTCTTATTTTTTGGCTTCCTCCTTTTAATTGTGGGTATAGTGATTCAATTATTGAGGACGTTACCGGTATGTTGCCGAGTTTTGCTAAAACATTATTCATGATGTACGGATAAAGTTTACTCAAACAAGATGTCTGGTAACCATGCTTATTTAGATTAGCATGGATATTGAGAACATTGTTTGTTTTTGCAAATATAGTAAAATTTTGAACAGTAATATATATAAAACATACTTAACTGTTCAAAATTTTACAACTTTTATGCCGTTTTAGTGTTTTAGCCTTCTATTTGCTCTTCATTCCGAGGAGCAGGCGAAAGGTGAAGTTTGGGGAGTGTCTGTCTTCCGTCATTTCTCCTTTTCTTTTTTATCTTCCAGACAGTCAGCGTCATCTTCTTCATCTTTGTCGTCCTCTTCCGCTTTGTTCGGAATAACGGAGCCCTTCGGGTCGTTGGTCTTCTCGGTGTTCATCCATTGGCGTATGGCTGCCATTCTGGGCAGCAGGCGGATTACGGGCAGGCGGTAGTGATGAATAATGATGAGCATCATCATCAGTATGCCTATGGCCGTCATGTAGCCGTAGCACTCTTTTATGGATATCATCACGGCCTGCTTGGATATCACAGCCATCGTGTCGCTCCACGACGGCAGGTCGAACGGCATCACCGTTCCGTCCATGTTGTCGGCCGCGTTGAGGCTGTTCTTTGATATCGACCAATTGTATAGGCGCTGCACCGTGGCCGAACCTAAGGCCGTTCCTATGCCACAGCGTATATAGCCTATGGAGTTGAGGCCGAAGAAAAAGTGAGAGAAAGGGAGCGACTGCGACAGATATACGTTAGACGCCGAGCCTATCATCACCTCAGACACGCCAAAGGCAAACAGCGGGATGAAGAAAGCCTCTCTGTTGGTGTCGCCGTCGATGAGAAAATACATCGACACTTCGTAAAAGGTGAGCAGCATAAGCGCCACAATAAAGTATTTCTTGAATCCCCAGTGCCATTTTACGAATGTGGCAAAGGCCAGCAGCGAGCCTACCACAACGCCGTAGAGTATAGGCCAGTTGAGCGATATCGTGTTGAGCGAGTCGTATTTCAGCACAGATGACAGATATATCGACTGCAACAGCTTGGGCGCAGCCTGAAGAATGCCAACGCCGAGCAGAAGCAGCATGAGGTGCTGCACTGACCTGAACTTGAATATAGACAGCGGCAGATACGGCTTTTCGTGAAACTTCGACCGACACAGGGCTGCGGCAAAAAACGCAAGCGTTATGCCCGTGGTCTGCCATATAGTGCTGCTCGTCCACCAGTCGTAATGCTCGCCGTAGGTGAACAGCCACATGCCTGATATCAGGAACGCGCTCCAGAGGAAAAGGCCTATGAAGTCGACACCCTTCAGCGACAGGAACGGACCCGGACGATGGTCGGGCTTCATCATGAAATATACTATGCCGCAATGAATCATCATCAGCGCTATGACAAACAGGTTCATCAGTCGCCAGTTGCCGTAGTATGTAAGATATGCCGTCGTTATGCCAGAAAGATATGTTCCGCCGCACACCATGATGTAGACAACAGGGAAGAACACGGCATAGTTGCGCGACGGCGTTACGCATAGACGGAACACGCTCGTGCAGCCAAACATGCCCAGCATCTTGCAGAAACCCGCAATGAAGGCCAGTCCCCATATCATCCACGGCTCGGTTACCGACATGGTAAGGGCGTTGCATATTATTATTCCGATGGCAGAAACGAAAAACAGCTGCCGCGTGTACATATAGAATTTCAGCCTGTACATCACCGGGAAGCACACCGTTATGCCGCCCAGGGTGCAGTAGCCTGCCATCTGTATGTCCTCGTTGAGCAGCGCTATCTCGCTTACAATCTGGTTTGAGTACGACGTGTTGATGCTTCCCACATACTGATACAGGAAGCCGAACGCCATATACAGCCAGAAGCGCAGCCGTGGCGGCACCCAGTCTTTATACATCAGGAGCTGCCGCGTGCGTATCACGGTGTTTGTCGTATGATATAGCTTGGCCATTATCAGTCGATCATTTCACATTCAACGTTCAGGCCGGCACGCAGCCGCCTTATGTTCTCCTTGCTGTTCTCCTTCGTGAAGCGTATCTTCACCGGCAGTCTCTGTTCCACCTTCACAAAGTTGCCCGTGGCGTTGTCCTGCGGCACTATGGAATATTGTGCCCCCGTGGCGTTCGACATGGCCTCTATCACGCCCACATATTCAATGCCCGGTATGGCGTCTACGGTTATCCTCACGCGGTCGCCAGGCTTCATCTTTGCCGTCTGTGTCTCCTTATAGTTGGCCACAACCCACACGTCGTTTTCGTCAACCACCGACATCAGCGTCTGTCCGGGCTGCACGAGCTGTCCCTCCTGCAGCGTTATCTTCGATGTATATCCGTCTACAGGTGCCGTTATCACTGTGTACGACACGTCCAGTGCGGCATAGTCCTTGCGCGCCTTGGCCAGTTTTATGCTTGCGTCCTGCTGTCCCAGCTTCTTTGTCTGTTCGTTCTTGGTCAGCGACGTTGAGCGCTTCTGCCTGCACAGCATGTCATATTCGGCCTTTGTACTTTCATATCTTGTCTTCACGTCGTCATACTGTTTCTGCGTAACGGCCTTGTTTTTCAGCAGCACCGAGTAGCGTTGCAGGTCGCGTTCGGCGTTCTCCAGTTCGGCTTTTGTGCCCAGTATCGACGCCTCGTTCACGCCTATGTTGCTTTCCGTGGTGCTTATCGCCGAGCTCATCACCGTCTTGCCCGACACGGCGTTCTGCAGTTCGGCTTCGGCCTCTGCCAGCTTCAGCCTGTATTCTCTGTCTTCGAGTATCACCAGCGTGTCGCCTTTATGCACGAAGGAATATTCCTCAACGCACACCTTCTTGATGTAGCCCTGCACGCGTGCGTTCACCGGCACGATGTGTCGGCGCACCTGCGCGTTGTCAGTGAAGGTTGAAACGTTGAATTTTATAAACTGTACACATATCCACCATATACCTATTGCCAGCACAGCCAGAACCACGATGTTCTGGATCATTCGTCTTGTCTTGCGGTTCATGTTTAAAAGTTTCCTGAAATATATTTTAGTTGATAATAATAGTACACCACATTCACGCGTGCATTAACCAGTCTTACCTCGGCGTCGAGCTTTGACGTCGATGCGTCGAGCATGTCAGTCAGCAGCGACAGGTCGGCCGAATAGCGCTGCTCCACAATCCTGTAGTTCTCGTTGGCCAGTTCCACGTTCTTTTTCTGCGTCTCCACCTGACGGCATGCCTCGGTGTAGTATTTGTACATCTGGTCCACCTTTCGGTCTATCGTTTCCTTTTCGGCCTGGCGGTTGTCCACCAGCTTTGCCGTCTGCATCCTTGCGGCGTTGAGCGAGGTGTTGTCTTTGTAGAAGGCCGACAGGTTCATCGACAGTTTCACGCCCACCCACCATGTGTTAATGTTGTTGTTCTTCACGGGAGCGCAGTTGGTTATCGGGCCTTCGAGACTGTTGCCTGCCGTCAGTCCTGTCATGGGCATCATGCGGCTGCGCACAATCTTCTCTTCGGTCTTTGCCTGCGAGTCGGCCAGGTCGAGCCGTTTCAGCTTGGGCGACATCTCGGCCTCCTGTCTCCAGTGGCTTGCTCCAAGGTCGGGCAGATTCATCTCGTCCGTGCCGAGCCATGGCTCTATCATCGTGCCTTCGTCAAGTCCGAGATACACCAGCAGACTGTAGTTAAGATGTTCCACGGCGTCGGCCACGGTGCTTCTGTCGTAAGTAAGGTTCGACAGGGTCAGTTCGTAGCGCGTAACGTCGTTTGCCAGTGCCAGCCCCTGTTCAGAGCGCACCTTCATCTCCTCAATCAGTTGTTTTGTCAGCTTGATGTTCTCGTCGTACACACTCAGCAGGTTGCGGTTTTTCAGAAGACTGAGATAGCAGTCGAGCACCTCCATTTTAATGTTATCCGTAACAATCTTCAGGTCGGTAGATGCCATCTGTGTCTGATATCTCGTCTTCTGTATTCCTGCCGTTATCTCACCTCCGGAGTAGAGAGGCTGATAGAGCGAAAGAGAAAGCAAGTTGCCCAGATGGGGCATTGCCGAACGTGTAGGGTTCGAAAAGTCACGTTCCAGAATTGTTGCATCCCCCAGATAGTTTACTCCTGCTTCCAGACCGATGTCGGGTAGTCGCTTTGCCCTTGCGTACTTTTCTAGTTGTCTGGAAATGTTCACATCCTTTTGTGCCGCTTTAACTTCTACATTCGATTGTTCCACTCTTCTAAACAATTCGTCAATTGTCATCCTCAACGGTTTCTGAGCGGACATCCGGCACGCCACAACACTGCTGCCGGCAAATAATAACAACACGGCTAATCTCCGTAATCTCATACTTTATGTCGCTTTTTTGGTGTGCAAAATTACGGATTTAACTTTGATTAAGACTATTCTATATCCGCCCTAAATTTGTCATATACGAAACAAATAGCCTCGTTTTGTCCATTTTTCAGGTTCTTTCTGCGTTATTTCTCTTACCATAAGCCCCAATGCCATGTTAATGATGATGTCTTAATAATTCTGTTATTTGTTAATTATTTTTGCAATTGTCTTGTTGGGTATATTGTTATTTGGAGTTAAAGGAGTATTTTCTAAGTGAAGAACGAAGAGTGAAGAGTGAAGAATCCAAATGCCTTGTTGGATATTGTAATTGGGAGTTAAAGAAGTTAAAGGAGTTATCGCTCACTAAGGTGAGCTAGGAGCATATTTAAGTGAAGAACGAAGAGTGAAGAGTGAAAAATCCAAATGCTAACGTAGTGCTTGTGAAAATAATCAACAAGACTATTGTGCCGGCTGATTTGCACGAGTTGTTGAGCGTAGCGAAAAATCTGCCGGAATAGAATATAAGGATCTCTGATCCGCTTAAAGTACCGCTTGTTTGAGTTAAGGATGATAAGTTAAAAATCCAAATACCAAATTGGTATAATGTTATAAAGTAATTTTAAATATGAAGTAATCGGACAGTTCTGGCGAAAATTAAAAATTAAAAGTTAAAAATCCAAATGTCTAAGCGAGTTTAAAACAACATGATAACGCAAAATAGGAAGTAATCGGATCACAGATCCTGATATTCAATTCCGGCGGAGCGCAGATCCGCCGGAACATTAGTAAACGTAGTACTTGCGAACAGTAAAAATTAAACAGCGTTCCCGTGGGGAGGCTTTTGCTACATTGTTTAAATTCCATTTGCTTCGTGGATTCATGTAGTGCTTGCGACAATAATCAACAAAACTAATGTGCCGGCGGATCTGCGCTCCGCCGGAATTAAATATAAGGATCTCTGATCCGCTTAAAATACCGCTTATTTAAGTTAAGGATGATAAGTTAAAATTTCAAATACCAAATTGGTATAATGTTATAAGGTAATTTTAAATATGAAGTAATCGGACAGTTCTGGCGAAAATTAAAAGTTAAAAGTTAAAAATCTAAATGTCTAAGCGAGTTTAATACAACAGTATAAAGACAAAATAGGAAGTAATCGGATCACAGATCCTTATATTCAATTCCGGCGGAGCGCAGATCCGCCGGCACATTAGCAAACGTAGTGCATCTTACGAAAGTGAAGAGCATATTTAAGTGAAGAGTGAAGAATAAATAGTGAAAAATCCAAATGTCCTGTGGCTATTGCCAATGCATTGCAATCGATAATAACCAACAAGACTAATGTTCCGGCGGATCTGCGCTCCGCCGGAATTAAATATCAGGATCTCTGATCCGCTTAAAGTACCGCTTGTTTGAGTTAAGGGTGATAAGTTAAAAATCCAAATACCAAATTTGTATAATGTTATAAGGTAATTTTAAATATGAAGTAATCGGAAAGTTCTGGCGAAAATTAAAAATTAAAAGTTAAAAATCTAAATGTCTAAGCGAGTTTAAAACAACAGTATAAAGACAAAATAGGAAGTAATCGGATTGCAAATTAGCTACGCTGACCTTCGGTTCTGATATTCCTTTCCGGCAGATTAATTATATTGATTGTCGGCTGCGCTCGGCATAACCAAATATAATTTGCTTCTGCTCTCACTTGCACGACAATTGCAAATCAGCCGGCACAATAGTCAAATGCCTTGTGGATACTTATTCTGACGAAAAATCCCAATGCCTTGTTATGACAGGAATCAACAAAACTAATGTGCCGGCTGATTTGCAATCTGCCGGAATATATTATAAGGATCTTTGATCCGCTTAAAGTACCACTTGTTTAAGTGAATAGCAGGCGCAAAAGCGCAAATATAAATGAAAAATTAAAAGTGAGAAACGTGTATGCCAAGCTAGCATAAGACTACATAATAATACAAAATATGAAGTAATCGGATCACAGATCCTTATAATATATTCCGGCGGAGCGCAGATCCGCCGGCACATTAGTAAACGTAGTGCTTGCGAAAGGATAACTCATTTAACTCCAAATGATAATATCCGTCAAGGCATACGTCTTAACTCCTTAACTTCTTAACTCCATAACTCCTTGATTACTTTTACTTACGTTCTGCGGCCTGCTCTGTATTCCGTAGGCGAGACGCCGAACTGTTTTCTGAAGAATTTGCCGAACGAGGCCTGGTCGGCGAAGCCCAGTCTGTAGGCTATCTGTTTCACGGGCAGGTCGGTGCAGTCGAGCAGCCGTCGCGCTTCGGTTGTCAGCATGTGCGCTATATGTTCGTTTACCGAGCGTCCCGACACCTTGCGCACTATGCGCGACAGGTAGGTTGACGACACATTAAGCTGCGACGAATAAAACAATATGTAGTGCTCTTTAAGGTAATTGCCGATTAGCATCTTTCTGAACTCGCGGTAAATCTCCACGGTGTGCGGCACCTTCGACGGATCTGCAGCGCATCCTGCCCTCAGTATCTCGGCAAAGCGCAACAGCAGCAGGTTAGACAGATGCAGCATCAGGCCGTTGTAGTGCAGCTGTTCCGTGTTGATGTCAGAATAAAGCCCCAGCATAGTCTGCATACATTCCATTTCGCTTTCGCTCAGACTCCTTATCGGCAGCGCGTTCTCGTTGGCAAACGAAATCATCTGGTTATACACGGGAGCATAGGCCGACAGGTCGTCAAAGTATGCCGGCATAAAGCTCACGCCTTCCATCATGAAGTCTTCGTCGGCATCGCTCAGCGACACCACCATGTTTGGCGTCAGAAAAGCCATAGAGTTCTTCTTTAGTGTCTCCGTGCTGTAGTTTACCGAGAGCTTCACCGTTCCGCTCTTCACCAGCATTATGCTGAACGAGTCGCTGAGCATGGGCGCAACCTTATATCCCGTGCTCATGCCGGCCTTAGTGCTGAACACCGCAACCTCATCGCATGGCATCACGGTTTCATATCCCTCATGCCTTACCTCGTCAAAAAACGTGTCGTGAACGCTATACATCTTTCCGCAAATATTGTCTTTGGGAGACAAAGGTAAGAAATATTTGGGATTTTTGTTGTTATAAAACAAAGTGAATTGATTTGATTTTTATTTTTAAGTTCGAAGATATTTATAGCCTTAATACATAAACTTTCATAAAAATGATGCTTTGTCAACACCATTACTCGGAAAAATTCCTGAAAAACACTAACTTTGCAGTCGGAACGACTGCGAGTGTTCGCAAGTCGTGTTTAACAACAAAAGAAATGAAGACGATTGAACAGATAGACAAGATAAAGGCGACCGTGCTGTATGTGCTGGAGCATATGAAGAATGGGGTTGATTATATCCATCTCTTCAAGGTGATGTATTTTGCACAACAGGAACACTTGGTGGTCTATGGTTCTCCGATTATGGAGGATTCGTTTCTTGCTAGAAAGCATGGGTCTGTGCCGGCCTTTACATACAAGGCTCTGCGGGCTTTGGAAGGCAAAGTGGCTGTTGAGTCTGATGAAATGAAGTCGTTTACAGATGCACTTAATGTAAATATTGTGGATGGCCATCAGATAGTGACAGCACGCCAGTCGTGCGACTTGGATGAGTTGTCCGGATCCAACATAAAGATACTTGACAAGTGGATAGAAAAATGTAAGGATGTTAAGGCATTTGATTTGAGCGACATGTCCCACGACAAGGCTTGGAGCAAGGCTAAGGCACAGTCGGAGAAGACAGGCGAGGATACCAAAATCACTATGTGGGACATGGCGAAAGCCGGTGGTGCTACTGTCGGAATGTTGAATGTTATCAGAGAGCGTCAGACCAACAAGCGTGCGCTTGAACTATGTTAGTGGTGTTTTATGGATTTTTTTGAAAACAGAATCCATATATAAAAGAAGAAATTTAGGATAGTGTCTTTGAATAATATTGTCCAGAAAGAGCTTACTTCGACATTATCTCCAATTTTGAAATATTTCTCCGTAACGGATACATAGTCGCATTAGTACACATGCCAGATATAGTGCTTTTTGACCTGCCTAGTTTGTTGAACAGCTAGGGTATTTTATTCCTGATACAGACATTTTACATTAGGAGACAATACTTCTTTTAAATCATCAAATTTTTTTATATTTAATTTTTTCAAAATGTTTCTCAAGTTTTTACCAACTTCATTACCATCATGCTCCAACGGCTTATCGAAAATTAAGTGTGCGTCCAATTTCCCTTTACAGATGTACCAATCTACATATACAGACAAAGGTCTTGGTCCATCCCATTTATTTTTATCAAACCTGTAGTTTAAAGCTTTACATGCGAAATAAATTGTTTGAGATTTTGCATATTCTTCTATTGGTTGTAACATTTTCAAACATGTATCTTGAGTTATATTGACTTCATCCATATTCAGAATGTAATTTGCTACTCCTGAGTCCTTGATAATTTGATTGTCTATACGACTGTTCTTCTTGTCATCTGATAAATTAATTCCAGAAAAAACATCATATTTTTGTTTTTCCGTAAGTTCTAAAACTCCAGATTTTTCGCCACTTAGCTTATTTAATAATTCAAACTTCCAGCCCAACTTCATTGTATGAGCTTCTGTTTTGCCTTTTTTCTTAAAATAGACTAAATTATCGTTAGTAAAACTATTTTTTATAGAAAGTGAGCATTTTTTTATTATATTTGAAGCATCTTTACCAAAAATTTCACTAGCTCTATTTAATGACATCTTATTTTCTAAGAAATCAGCATTCTTCTGTTTGACAGATATTTTTATTTCCTTGACTTTTTTATTTGAAGATATCCCTTTGATATATACATCTGTTTTACATTCACCTTTCGAAGGGCGTGGCTTACCACAAAGTGCAACATTATATACTTCTCCTTCAAAAGTAAAGGTTGTTCCTACTGGGAATAGCTTTTCTATATAATGCTCTGAATTGATAAAATTTGGCATAATAATTATGGTATTACAATAAATCTTTAAGTGAAACATTCAACGCTTTTGCAATTTTATCTGCAATTTTTAGGGATACATTTCTTTTTCCTTTTTCAATATCAGGTAAATATGTCCTATCAATATTAGCCATATTGGCTAATGTTTCCTGTGATATTTTGAGAGATAGCCTTCTCTCCATTACTTTCTTTCCAAAAATTTCATTTATATCCATAATGCAAAATTATGTTTCTGTAGACAATTGTACAACGGACTATTGTCTACAAAGTAGGTCTTGAGTGTTTTTTATGTCATTTAAGGTCATCTATTTCTATAATAAATTTTGGATGGCAGTAATATATTGAATAGTTATATCATTCTTTTTTTCTTTTAATCAGTATTCATTATAATTTCAGAGAATTTAAAAGTGTGATTTAACTTTTTCTATACAAGAATGGTCTGTCTCATAAAATTTTATTATTTTTGGACCAAATTTGAAACAGTTTATGATTTATGCTAAATATAAATAGATTAAAATTCTGGCTTGTCGAAAAGGAAAGATAGGAAGATTATTTGCTCATGAAATCGGAAAATACAACTGTAAGTTCGTGCTATAGTAATATATCCAACTCTATATTCTGTTTAGGATAATATATTCTAATATTTAATGTAAATATAAAAGATTTATTAGTTGAAAATAAAAATATGAGTGACGCAAGTAATAATCAAGGTAGAGCATATGAGTATATATGCCTTAATACATTATATTTAGCAATTAAAGACATTCGTCATACAGAAATAATTGAAAATAAAAGTTATCAAACTGCAAAGAAGGTTTGGGATACCTTAACAGAAGGGGAAAAGTATCTATATACACTAAGTGCAAAGTCAACTATTGATACCATTTTTGCTCTTGAACCAAATATCGTTGAACAAAGTTCTGATATATTAAGCCTATATATCCAAAATGATAAACATGGAGAAGAAGCTGACGTTCGTGACATAATAATAGAACGAAAAGATATTATTTGGGAAATAGGTCTGAGTATTAAGCACAACCATATGGCTGTGAAGCATAGTAGAATTGCAAAAAAACTTGACTTTGGCTTGAAGTGGTATAATGTTCCTTGTTCTCAAACTTATTGGGATGATATAAAACCAACCTTTAATTTCTTAGAGAAAGAAAAAGCAAAGGGAACTTATTTCAGAGATTTAAAGTCTAAGGAGGATGATGTTTATGTACCATTGCTTAATGCTTTCATCAAAGAAATTACCACTCAAGTTAATAAGGATATGAATGTACCTCGTAGAATGGTAGAGTATCTTCTTAGTAAGTACGACTTTTACAAGGTTATAAGTATAGACAAAAAAAGAATTACAACCATACAGTCGTTTAATATGTATGGAACTTTGAATTTGCCAAGTAGAGTTTTGCAACCTACTATTAAGGTTCCTGTGATTAATCTTCCTACAACACTCTTGCATATTGGATTTAAGCCAGGTAGCAAAACAACTGTAATCATGTGTTTTGATAATGGATGGCAATTTTCGTTTAGAATTCATAATGCGAAAGATGTTATAGAAACATCTTTAAAATTTGATATACAAATAGCAGGTATGCCTGCGGACGTTAATATTAAGTATAATTGTAAATGGTAATTTTATAAACTTATAACATATTATTAATTAGATGAAACTCATTAGTTTATTTTCTGGAGCTGGTGGTCTTGACAAAGGTTTTCATAATGCAGGATTTCGTACTATTGTTGCAAACGAGTTTGATCCTAAAATTTGTCCTACTTTCAAGGCGAATTTTCCGAATACAGACTTAATCGAAGGTGATATAAGAAATGTAAGAGCTGGCGAGTTCCCGGAACGAGTTACAGGTATTATAGGTGGACCTCCTTGTCAGTCATGGAGTGAAGCTGGTAGCCTTAAAGGTATAGAGGATGCACGTGGTAAGCTATTCTATGAGTATATCAGAATATTGAAAGCTGTTCAACCATTATTTTTTGTTGCTGAAAATGTATCTGGTATGTTGGCTAAACGTAATTCTGAAGCAGTTAAAGGTTTTATGCAACTTTTTGATGAAGCTGGTTATGATGTTAATCTCAAAATGCTTAATGCAAACGACTTTGATGTTCCAGAAGATCGTGATCGTGTTTTTTATATAGGATTCCGTAAAGATTTAGATATTCATGATTTCATATACCCAACTCCATGTAAACATAAGCCAACACTTCGTGAGTGTATTTGGGATTTAAAAGACAATGCTATTCCCGCCTTAGAAAAGAATAAAACTAATGGTGATAAATGTGCTGTTCCGAATCATGAGTATTTTATCGGGGCTTTTTCTCCTATATTCATGTCTCGTAACAGGGTAAGGAGTTGGGATGAACCGGGCTTTACAGTTCAGGCAAGTGGGCGACAATGCCAGCTTCACCCTCAGGCTCCAAAAATGATAAAGATTGAAAAGAATAAACAAATTTTTGTACCAGGTCAGGAACATCTTTATAGAAGGATGACTGTTCGTGAGGTAGCTAGGGTTCAGACATTTCCTGATGATTATGTGTTCCTATATACAGACGTTAATATGGGATATAAAATGATTGGAAATGCTGTACCCGTAAACCTTGCATACCATGTAGCTATGAGTATTCGTGATGCACTAGATAAACATGGTATAAAATATCAAGATTAAAATGAATGTTGTATCGCTCTTTGCAGGATGTGGTGGATTAGACCTTGGCTTTGAAAAAGCTGGATTTAATGTGATATGGGCTAATGAATATGATAAGTCTGTGCATGAGACATATAGGCTGAATCACCCGAAAACCATATTGAATACATCTGATATACGAACACTTTCTAGTTTTGATATTCCTGATTGTGATGGTATTATTGGAGGACCGCCATGCCAGGCTTGGAGTGAAGGTGGTAAACGTTTAGGATTAGAAGATCCTCGTGGGCGACTATTCTTTGACTATATTCGTGTTGTCAAAGATAAACAACCGAAATTTTTTGTAATAGAGAACGTTCAAGGTATTCTTGAGGATAAACACAAGAATTCCTTGAATTGCTTTATTTCTTTATTAAAAAAGGCTGGGTATAGAATAAATTATGAACTTTTAAATGCAGCTGATTATAGGGTTCCACAAGATAGGTTTCGTGTATTTTTTATAGGAATAAGAAATGATTTGAAAAATAAATTTCAATTTCCTGATGCGGTGAGTGCAACTCCTATAACTCTTGGTCAGGCAATAGGTGACATTGTGGAAGAGCCTCGCTATTATAAAGACGAACCAGTTCTTGAGGAAAATAGCCAGCGTGCTAATCACGATACATATAATGGAGTATATGATAGTAAATATATGGCAAGAAATAGGGTCCGAACATGGTATGAAACTTCATTTACAATACAGGCGCAGGCAAGAAATGCGCCACAACATCCACGAGCTCCCAGAATGACCTATGTTTCTGCTAATAAACGTATTTTTGCAAAAGGTTATGAACATTTATATCGAAGATTAAGTATTAGAGAATGTGCAAGAATTCAAACATTCCCTGACAATTTTATATTTAAGTATTCTAATGTTAAGGATGGTTATAAGATGGTTGGTAATGCTGTACCACCTCGTCTAGCGTTATATCTTGCAAATCAAATAAGACAAACTTTCTCTGATTTGGCAGAAAACAATAAGAATAACAAGTCGACAAAGTCAAAAATAATTAATCGAACCTCAGTAAGAACTATAGCAGCACAATATCCCCGAAATATTATTAATAATTCTATAAGTCGAGTTCATTTAAATCTTGATTTGAATAAGCATGTATTGATTTGCCTTATACCACAAGAAAATGTCGTTGCTTTTGTTGATATGTCTGCTAAAATTTATTATACAGGGAGAAATTTTCCTTCAACTGTCCAACTCAACAAACTATTTTATTTTATTCCATATATAAAAGGTAAGGGAATAAAGGATTTATATTTGATAAAAGTTGTAAGAGTGGGAAAGAAACAAGAAGTTCATCCAGAATGTTTAGACAAAGACTTTAGGCTTATATTTGAGATTAGTTTTATTAAGCGTTTATTTGAAGATTTTAAACCTATTCATTTGAATATTTGGCATACATTTACTGATACGATTCTTGGTGAATTGCTAAAAATGAATGAATTAGAGGAAATTGATTAAAAACATAGGTATTTCGGTCAATACCAAATGAAACATTTCATTTTAAAGATTTATGAAAAATATTATTATCAGATAAACGGCTTTAATCTTCTTATGTTTACTGATTTTTTATAAAATACCTTATAAAAAGCCAATCTTTGTCGTTTGCCTTTTTTTATTATTTATTTTAAATATATTTTGATAGGATATAAAATGTTAAGATTGAAAAGTTAATCTTTAAAGACTTTGTTATACTTCCCTCTGAAAATCAAATATTTAGCAAAAATAATCATCAGTATTTATGAAAGTGAAGAATAAAATGCGTATATTTGCAAAAACGACAAAAGTATGGAAATGACAGCAACCGACACGTTTGAAAAACAAGATTTGTTTTATAATCGCATGATTGAGGATTATAAGAATGGAGTGATACCACATTCATCTGTTTTTGAGCCTTATTTCAAATGGAAAATGGGCGAATGTAGCCATGACGAAATCACAAGGAAAATGGCTTATGTGATGATGGATGAGGCATCAGCATTACTTGATGAATATTATGCCAAACACCCAAATGCATACCAAAACATGGATGCCTATATTGATGAAGACCCGTGGCAGCAATACAAGGGATTTGGCGAAGATAAATATGTGGTGTCGTATCTCGAAGGCATCGACAGCGAACTGAAAAATATCATTGCTGTATTGATGTAAAAATCTGTTCAGAAGAATAATTGAAGAAATAATAATCTTGATGTTGGACGCACCTCGGAACGGCACAATTTCAAGGTGCGTCCAATGTTTTTTATCCACAAAATGCAGTCATGATGAAAATGCCTCGAAAATCTGAAACATTTTCGTGCTGTTTTTCTTATAGTCCGTATTAAAATTATCTACAATAGAGCTATTTGTTAAGCAAAATCAGTCTTGCTGCTTTCAAACTGTTAATGATAGGTTTACGACCCGTAAATGGGCCACTTTTGCATCAAAAGTGGCCGAGTTTTTAACCGAAAACAATAGAGTTTTTTTTAGGAATGGATGGATAGCTAAAAGGCTTGATGTTCAGTAGAGCGATAACCGCCTTGGATGTTTGTAATACTTGATGCTATTACTCTGTGCGTGTTGTCGTTTACCTTTCACATATTTGTAGGATAAGTACAGCCCTTCGGGCATTTATGATGGCAAAAGACAAAATAGCTTATAACAAATTGAAATTCAATATTTTCAAAGACCGCCATTGATATTTTTGTGGACATTAATGATAAATAATTATAAAAATAGATTGAAAGAATGAAATAAAGTTGTTTATGTTATTGAAAAATATTATATTTGCACACTTAAATTAAGTTTGGTTAGAAACATGAAAATCATTATATCATAATTCTTTATATTAAAATATTTTCTAATATTACGCTAATTTTTTATATTACTGACTTTTTAATATTACTCATATGCCAAGAACAATTTCCATAGAAAGCGTAAAGAGAGCTAATTATAACGTAAGATGTGGACGCTCTTGTGTTACAGGAAGTAATCGAGATGGAATAACGGCAAATGTAAGAACCTCATTCGGTAGTTTTAAAGTTAATGTTTCTCACAAAGCCGTTGAGAAAGCTGGTGCGGCTGCACTTCGTAGATATTCTAAATAATGGGACGGTTTTATAATTTTATTTATGAGCAACTTGTCAAATCAGAAGATGATTTGGTAGGACTTATTGCTTATGCTATCTACAAAAAGCATAAGATTGAATTTATTACTCGTATCAAAGAGAAGGAAGGACGAGAACCAACTGATGATGAATGTAAAACATTCTTTGATGCTTCAACTACAGAAAGTCAACTCGTCAAGTATAGAAATGATGCTCAATCTATCTTGTCTGATGTTGTTGCAAATACAACCAATGAAGAGTTGGAACGTTATGAACGAGAAATGCTTGCGGATTATGAGAGAAGAATAAAAAAGTGTCTGCCTCCTTGGTGGCAAAATATAATTTGGAGTGTTATTGCTTCCTTTATATTTTCAGGTTTAGGAATATTCTTTTATTATCTAGGTATTACTCAGAAACAGTCTGCTCCCCAACAATTAGAAATTAAAATTTCTACAAATGATTCAATTCCTACTTCTACAATAAAATCAATCCAAACTCAGTAATGAGTTTGGATTTTTATTTGTGATGGTTTTTCTCTTGACAATACGGATAATCACTCTAATAAATAAGTTTTCAATAGGTAAATAACGCGTGATATTCTTTATTTTGTAGAACTCCAACGGGGGTATGCTGTATGTTAAAATAAATACGCTCTTTTTATTTAATACTGCTTCTATCTCTTTTTTATTTTTTACACACCCCCTTTGCAACTTTGTAAAATAAGATATAAATATTTTTTGAGGAATTAGCAGAACTGGTGAACGGTTGGCTGCTGACGGACAATTATGCTGCGGACGATAGGGCAGGCGAGTGCATGGCGGGGTGTCGGCAGACTATAAAATAAAAATCCCGCCAACGTCCGCTTGGGGATGTTGACGGGATAATTCTTGAAATAGATTTCTTTACAGAAGTATCCCTGTGCGGGATGCCTGTGTGGCTTATCTTTTACTGTACGCCGAACTCAGCCTGTTGCTTGTTCACCTCTTCGAGAGTGCGCTGACGCTCCTCGTCGGTCATCGTCTGCTTTGTCTCGCCTGTTGTGCGCACGGGCTTGCTTACGGTTGCCGTGGGCTTGTCGGTGTAGCATGCCGGCAGAGTGGGGGCTACGCTCTCTATTGTCAGTTCGGCAGCAGCCGGAGCATACACGCCGTCGTAGTATGAGCGTGCCTTTATGGTTATCTTGCCCGGCTTGTCGGTGGCCTGTATCAGCACAGGGGCCGAGCCCCATTCAACGATGCGCGGGTTGGCCATGATGTTTTCGCCGTCGCCTATTATGCGGCCTTCGCCCTCAACGGTGAAGTAGATGTTGTCCTTTGCCAGACGCTTCACGTTGCCGTTGTCGTCGGTAACTTCGGCCACAACCACAATGAAGTCGCTGCCGTCGGCGTTGAGCTTGCGGCCCATGTCGTCGGCATAGAGACGCAGCTTGGTAGAGCGGCGCGACGGCATCTTCTTCTGTACGGCAACCACCTTGCCGTCCTTTATGCCTTCTGCCAGGAGCGACACGCGCTGCCAGTTGCGCTGCTTGTAGCTGTATTCGCGTGCTGCCCAGAAGTTCCAGAAGTCTTTAAACACCACAGGGGCGCAGGGCTTATCGTTGTCGTTGTGAACAACAGGCAGAGTCATCACCTTGTCGCCCTCGAACATCGTAAGGCGCACACTGTCGCAGTTGGAGAACACCGTAACGTCGTTGTCGGAGAACTGAGTCATCTCGTTGGCGATGAACACCATAGGCTCGGCGTTGCGGTCTTGCGAGCGGAACATCTCGAAGGCGTATTTCTTCTGACGGAAGGCGTCGTATATGCCTCCGTAGTAAGTGTCAGGATGATAGCCGCGCTGATGGTCGAACGGATGCCACTGGCAACCGCCTATAAACTGGCGCTGGCCGTGATACATCTCGCCGTAGGTGTCGCAGAGCGAGAGGGCTGCCATGAGCATAGGACGCTCGCCCCATGAGCGCGCCGCGCGGTTGATGTTGTTGTGTGCATACCAGTCGTCTACCATCTCGCCAAACTCGCGCGTGAAGACACACTTGTCTTCGGGCCAGTTGCCCTTGCCTATGTTGTCGGCCCAGTCGTACACCACGTCGTAGTTGTCTCTCACTCCTGCCGACTGCACATCGGCCACGGCAGCAGGACGGCCGGGATAAGGAAACTCGTCTTTGGTTATCTGCAGCGCCTTGATGGCGAAGTCTTCGGGATAGCGCGTCTCGTTGAGTATGGGCTCCCACATCAGCACGCAGGTGTGGTTGCGGTCGCGGCGTATTATGTTGCGCGTGTTCTCATGAACAAGTTCGCCGAAGTGCGGATCCTTGTTCCAGTACTGCCAGCCCGGAGTGGGCACAATGACAAACAATCCAAGCTCGTCGCAGGCATCCATGAAGGCAGGGTCCATGGGGTAGTGGGCACAGCGCACTATCACCATGCCGGCCTTGCGCAGGCGCTTGGCGTCGCGCCACTGCTGACTGTTGGGCATGGCGTTGCCTACGTAGGCAAAGTCTTGATGACGGTTGCCGCCTACAAGCTGATGATAAGGCTTGCCGTTGAGCCAGAAGCCGTCCTTTCCGCGGAACTCGGCCTTGCGGATGCCCATGCGCACCATGCCGCCGTCTACGCTCTTGCCCCCCTGCATTACGCTTATCTCGACGTTGTAGAGATAGGGCGACTCGGGCGACCACAGCTCAGGGTCTTTCAGTTTCATGGCAAGATATGCCGTAGCGCTCGACTTGGCGCCAACCTTAATCTTCTTTGTAACCGACTTGATGCGCTTTCCGCTCTTGTCTTTCACCACCACGGCCACTGTAGGCTGAGCCGCTGAGGCAGATGTGTTGCCCACTTCGACGTTGACAAACACGTCGGCGCTCTTTTCAGATATGTTGTCGTAATGAAGGAACACGCCGCCGCCTGCCACCTTGTTGGCCTCGAGCGCGTCTGTTATTGCCAGGGGCGACTTACCAATGAGCCACACGTCGCGATACATACCGCCATGATAGCAGAAGTCGAGAGCCGTCTGCTTCTTTCCCGGCGGATAAGTCTTGTCGTCGCTGTTGTCGGCCTTCACCGCCACTACGCACTTGTCGCCGGCCTTTACGCCCTGTTCGGTCAGATTGACGGTTATGGGCAGATATCCGCCCAGATGCTCTTTCACTTTTCTGCCGTTGACATACACCTCCTGCTTGCCCATAATGGCCTCAAAGTGCAGCGTGATGTCCTTGCCCTTCATGTCGGCAGGCACTGTGAAATGCTTGCGATACCAGGCAATGCCCTGATAGTTGCGGCAGCCGCTTGCCTCGGCAGGCTCGAGTTTTACGCTGTGAGGGGCGCACACCACCTGCCAACGACTGTCGTCAAAGTCGGCAGCAGCGGCACCCTGGGCGTCGCCAAGATGAAAGCGCCAGCCCTGGTTGAAGTTGTAGATAACACGTCCGCTGCCCTGCAGGGGAAATAGCCCTGCCACAGAAGAGCCTTTGTAGGCTCCGGCCGTCAGCGAGACGAACAACAATAATAAAAGAAAAATCTTTTTCATGCTATGCTGATTAAATTGATGCTTTGATAAAAAGAAAACCCGCACCGGGCATGGTGCAATATCACTGTGGCCGTCTGCCTCGTGTACATTCCCATGGCTCGCGGTTGCGGGTATGTCTTTAAAGTTATTCGGCAGACACCTTAGGGTCTATCACCACATGCTTGATGCGCTGGCGGCGCCATGTGTAGATGCAGTGAATCTTACCGTCGGATGTCTGGATTATCGAAGGATAAGAATACTGGCTTACGGGCGACTCCTCGAGCGTTATCCAGTGCTTCCAGTCGGTGCCGTTGTCAGACTTCATCACCGACAGCGGAGTGCGCGCTCCCTTGCCGTTCTTTATGCCCTTGGGTATCGGGCGGTCGTTGCAGATAAGCACATGAGAGCCGTCTTTTAATGTAACGGCATCAAGGCCACTATTATTGTTTGGAGTGTCAATAAGCTGCAGCTTGCTCCATGTCAGTCCGTTGTCAGAGCTGTAGGTTATGCCTATATGCTCGCTGCGTGTGCGTGCCACGGCAGCCAGTCGGCCGTCGCTGAGCACCATTATTGCCGGCTGAATGGCTTTCACGCCCTCGTCGGCCTTAACAAAGTCGGTGCGTTTCCATGTCTTGCCCATGTCGTCAGAGTATTCAAAATACAGGCGCCATCCGCCTTCCTCAATACTTGTAGGCGCAATGATGCGGCCCTTGCTCATTATGGGCTTGTTCTTTATCGGACCGAGATAGCCCTCCTGCAGCGGCTCGCGCTCGCTCCACGTCTTGCCGCCGTCCTTAGAGCGCACCATCCAGCCTGTCCAGTCGGCCACCTTGTTGCCAATCTTGAAGTAGATAACAAGGTCGCCTCCGGGTATCTGATATATCACCGGGTTCCAGCAGGCCTTGCGCTGATAGCCCTCAGGATTCTTTCTTATCTTCTTGTCGAGTATAGGTCCTTTGGCAGCCGGGGCGTTAGTGCTGTCGAGTCCTGACAGACCGGCAAGTTTGGCTTCCTCACTTCCAGTCTTGAATACGCCGTCGGCAACGAGCTGAGGCGCCAGCCATTCGTCAGAGCCTTTAGGCTTACGGCTCACCCAGATGCACACATCAGGGTTGCGCTCCTTAGTTCCGCCGAAATATGTTGCCACAAGGTCGCCCTTGCTTGTCTCTGCTATCGTGGCAGAATGGCACTCGGGGAATGATGCCGACTTATACAGAAACTCGTCAGAAACTACGGCTTTGCCGGTCATGGGCATGTCGGCAGTAATGTCGTATTTGCCCGAACCGATGTTCCTGATGCTGCCGTCGGGCATGTGCAGTTCGGCAGTGGTGTTGGCCGGAATCTCAACGTGCCATATCAGCTTGCCCGCCTTCTTGTGCCAGCGGCTTACTATTGTGCCGTAGATAGACTTGTAAGACGCGTTGATGTCGTCAATCTCGTCGACGTTGAACGCAGGCTTCATCACGATATGCTTAAAGCCCGGCTTGTTCTCGTCAGAGTTAATGCCTGCCACATCCTCATAGATCCACGACACTAGGTCGCCGAGCAGCATGACGTGGTTGCCGCTGTTCATCCACGGATTGGCAGTGTCGCCGTTCCACAGTTCCCATATCGTTGTGGCTCCATGTTCGGTCATGTAGCCCCAGCTCGGATACTTCTTGTTGGTTGCCAGCAGCCATGCCATGTCGCCGCGGCCCATGTCGGTTAGTCCGTGCATAAGCCACTGCACGCCTATCACGCCGCAAGAAATGGCTCCCTTGTTGAGGGTTATGATGTTGTGTATGATGTTTTTCTCAACCTCACCGCGCACATAGTTGTCGTCAATCATGCCGAACGCAAGCGGAAGGAGGTTGGCAGTAACCGTGTTGTTGCCGTAGAACGTGCTGTCGGGATAGAGCATAAGTCCCGGCACCTCAGCCGTGTTGCGGTTTATGGTGAGGAACTTCTTGTTGAAGGCTTCCTTCACGCGTGCTGCTTCAGCGCCGAATTCAGATGCGTCATTTGGCTTTTCAAGAATCGTGGCAAACCTCTCCATCATCTTGTTCAGTCTGTAATAGTAGGCCGTAGCAATGAGAGTGCCGTCGGTTACGCGCTTGGGGTCACGGCTGTGTATCAGCTTTATGTCCTCAGGCGGCACGCACCAGTCGCCGTATTTGTCGCGCGGCATCAGTCCGTCCTTGCCATACTGATACTTCATGTGGCCGAGCCAGCGCTTCACGTTGCCGTAGTAGCGGCTCATAGGTTCGGCGTCGCCATACTGGTTATACATCATCTCGAGCGAGAAGGGCAGGGCAGAAGGCCATGTTATGTTGTCAGAATAATAGTTCCAGTAGGCAGGAGCCACGTCGGGTATGCAGCCGTCTTCACGCTGAGCCTCGGTTATGTCGCGTGCCCATTTGGCATAGAGAGCGTTGTTGTTGAATATGAAAGCCTCGCCGAAGCATCCGCGCACACGGTCGCCAAGCCACGGCTGACGCTCGTCGCGCTGCGGACAGTCGACAGGCATGCCCTTATAGTTGCCCAGGATGCCCCACATGGCGTTATTGTAAACCTTGTTGAGTATGGTGTCGGCACATTCAAATGTGCCTGTCATTTCCATTTCGTCGCTTACCACTTCGCCCACAATGCCGTCAGCTTTTACATCGTCAAGACCGGTAATCTCGGCATAACGGAAACCGTGATATACAAATGTAGGCGCCCACCAACGGCCGTCCTCGTTGCCGGCAGCAACATAATAGTCGGTTGTAAACGCGTTGCGCAGGTTCTTTGTGAACAGACTTCCGTCCTCGTTGAGCTTCTCGGCATACTGAATCTTCACACTGTCGCCGGCATTTACGCCGTCTATGCGCAGCTTTATCCAGCCCGCCATGTTCTGTCCCATGTCTATGATGTAGCCCTTGCCGCGCTTAGTTACGCTCACGGGCTTCATGGTCTTCACCACCTTCATGTTAGGACTCATTGCTCCGCGCAGTGTTCCCGTAGGTATGCCCACGCGCTCTGCCGCCATCCATTTAGAGTCGTCGTAGCCTACAGATGTCCATGCGCCCAGTTCTTTGCGGGCGTCATATATCTCGCCGTCATACTCGTTGTTAGAGCGTATAGCCCCGTCGGGATTCAGTTTCCATTTGTTATTCGATGATATAACCTTCTTCTTTCCGTCGGTAAACTCAATGACGAGGTTAAGACGGAGCTTGGGATAGCCGAAGTTGGCTATCTTGTAAGGCTTCTTCTTCTGCTGCATGGTGTAGAAGCGGCCGTTGCCAAGAGTTACGCCAATGGCGTTCTTCGCGGTCAGCATCTGCGTAACGTCGAACGCGTTATACATCACCGTCTTACGATAGTCGGTAGGAGCAGGTGCCAGAACCTGGTCGCCAACCTTTTTGCCGTTGATGTAAGCCTCATACATACCCAGTCCGCTGATGTAGAGCGTAGCACGCTTTACGGGTTTGTCCAGACTGAACTCGGTGCGCAGATAGCGCGAACTCAGTCGGCTGTGAACGTCCTCTACATCCCACGGCATAGCTTTCTCCAGACCGATCCACTGACCGCTCCAGTCGGATTCGTTGAGCAGTCCTACGTTCCACATTGCCGTATTGCTCCAATCAGACTCACCTTTGTTTGTAGTAACCTTCACGCGCCAGTAGCAAGGAGTATTGCTGCGCAGTTCCTTGCCTTCATATCTTACCCACTGCGACCTGTCGCCAAGCAGTGTCGCGTTCCAAAGGTCGCCCTCAAGTTTCTCCGCCTTTTCGGGTGTTGATGCCACGATTATGTGGCATGCCGTCTGCATCACGTCGTTCTCGTCCGACGTTATTATCCAGCCCAGCCGCGGCGTAGATGTGTCGATACTCATCGGATTGACCATGCGCTCCGTCTTCAGTTCAGTCACGGCAACAGGGAATTGCGACTTCTTCGCATTTTGCTTCCTGGCTGCCATGACCGGCATACAAAGCGCTACAGCCAATGCCGTTATGAATGCTTTGCGTATCATTGTTTCTCTTGTATTTGCGTATCAGTTTTTCCGATATAATTCTTGCTTGAGTCAACGGCAATAAGCACACGGTCGCTGCCACGCAGATAGGCTGCGTCGTAAGTAAACTCAGTAACCTTGCTGTCGTATTCGCCGAGATAAGTCAGTTTGCCGTCAGCCGGATTCATCCACCAGACGTTCTTCTTTGTGCCGCTTATCTTTGTCAGGTCTATGCTCATAGGCTTGCCGCTGTAGTTGTAAACCAGCATATAGTCGTTGCCGCGGGTTGCTATCACGCGGTCGTAACGCTCACCGTTCTGTCCGGCAATGATGCTCTGGTCAGCCACACGCTCTGTAAACGGGAAACTAAGCATGAGCCATTTAAGATATTTCATCTGGTTGTAGCCCGGATCGTTCATTGCGTCCCACCAAGGTTTCTCGGCACCGAACGACGCCTTCAGTCCCGGACGTATAAACTGCATGACAGAGTTGTGACCGTAAGTGTGACCGAAAGCTCCGGCAAATACTGCCCAGTAAGCATAACGGCGTACATCATAGTCCTGCCAGCGTGGAGCAGAGAAGTCGTGAAGTCCCTGCGGTATGTCCTCGTATGACGGCTCACCGTCGATAACAGGGCGCAGCGGTTTCTTCTTAAAACTCATGTCAACATAGTGCCAGTTGTCCTCCTCTGTGTTCTCCTTTATGGTGTAGTCGCCGTCACCGTTACGCTGTCCGTAGCGACGGTGTCCGCTCTGAAACATGTTAAAGTCCATCCATTCGCGGTCGTTATACCACCATGCCGACGTTGTGCGTCCTCTCGGATGAAATGTCATTATGTGGTTCTTGTCAGCTTTCTTAATGGCTCTTGCCATGGCGTCCCACACCTCAGGCTTCTTGTCGCCCATGATGTCGCCGCCAATCATCCATATAATGTTAGGCTTATCCTTATATCTTTCGCCAAGAAACTTACCCAGAGCGGCAGCCTTCTTTACGTCCATCTTGTCAATCATAGAGCCCCAGATGCAGTCCATGGCTATGTAGATGCCGTTGCTGGCAGCCACGTCAACGATATAGTCGAGATGCTCCCAGTAGCCGTAAACACCCGGTTTAGACACCTTACTGAAGTCAAACTCAGCATTGTTTGCTGCATGACCATACACGTTGAATGTTGGTATGGCATTGAGCACCTGAATCTGCTCTACGTTATATCCCGCCAGACGATCCTTTTCAAGGAAATATTCAGCCTCCTCGCGGTTCAGTCGTTCAGGCAGCAGCCATGCCGTGTTGCCCATCCAGAAAAACGGCTGACCGTTTTCGTGTACAATATAGCGGTTGTTTTCCGATACAACAAGCCGTCCGTTGCTCCACGGCTTGTATATCTTACCTGCTGCGTTGACAGCCAATACGCTCAGCAGCAGTGTTGCGATAAATAGTATTTTCCTTTTATTCATACTACTTTTTATAATGTTTAATTTGTTAATATTATTCTCTTTCAGGTTAATTCATTTTTTCGGTCATGTCCGGCTCGTATAAATACAATGGCGGAAATACGGGCTTTATTGTATTATTCCCATATTCCGCCAACTCATTTATTCTGCCTCAAATGTATACACAGTACCCTTCTTGGTGCTTATGTCATAGAGATATGTCTTCTTTGCTTCCGGCATCTTTTCGATAGCATCGGGATAGTTTATCTTCTGACGGATGTCCGAAGGAGTCTCAAACAGTCTGTTCTTGTTCTCTCCCTTTGCTGCCTTCAGACCTTTGCCTTTCAAAGGCACAGCCGAACGTATGCGCAGGTTGCCGCCAAGTTCCGACTTCACCGTTGCCTTTGTTATCTTGTTGTCCTTCCATGTCATGCTAACCTCAAAGCCTCCGCGCGCTTTCAGTCCGCTTACGGAGCCGTCTTTCCATGCGTCGGGCAGGGCAGGCAGCAGATAGACAAAGCCGTCATGACTCTGCATCAGCATCTCTGCTATGCCGGCAGTGCAGCCGAAATTGCCGTCAATCTGGAATGGCGGGTGAGCATCAAACAGGTTAGGGTATGTTCCGCCCTTCTTTTTCTCGTTGCGCACCAGTGTCAGCTGGTCGCCAATCAGCTTCCATGCGTGGTTGCCGTCGAGCAGTCGTGCCCACAGACACACCTTCCAGCCCATGCTCCATCCCGTAGACGGGTCGCCTCTGTGAATGAGTGATGTTCGTGCGGCAGCAGTGAGTTCGGGTGTGCGGAACGGAGAAATCTGATTGCTTGGGAAAAGTCCGTACAGATGCGACACATGTCTGTGATTGTCATTCGGATTATCCCAGTCGTCCATCCATTCCTGCAACTGTCCCCAGCGTCCTGTCTGCAGCGGCACCATGTCGGTAAGTTTCTGCTTCAGACTGTCAATCAGCGTTGCCGTCTTGGTCTTGCCCAGTATGTCGGCAGCGTCGATTACATGGTTAAACAGGTCGTAAAGCAGTTCGTTGTCCATCGTTACGCCGGCTGCCGTTGTTGCCTTGTAGGGGTGCTGGTTCTCGGGCGACAGACTGGGGCAGATAACCCACCAGTTGTTCTTAGGCTCGCGCACCATAATCTGATTGAAGAAGCGTGCCGCATTCTCCATTATCGGATAGACGCTCTCGAGGAACTTCACGTCGCCTGTGTAGAGATAATGTTCCCACAGATGCTGGCACATCCATGCGCCGCCTGTAGGCCACAGACCCGACGGAGCCTTGTCTATGGCTCCCGTTACGCGCCAGATGTCGGTGTTATGATGCAGCACCCATCCGTCGGCTCCGTACATTATTGCTGCCGACTGGTGTCCTGTCTCGCTCACGTCCTTAATAAGACCGAACAGCGGACCGTTGAGTTCGGTAAGGTTAGTCGACTCAGCCGGCCAGTAGTTCATCTCAAGATTGATGTTGCAAGTATATTTGCTGTCCCACGACGGCAGCATCTTGTCGTTCCATATACCCTGCAGCGTAGGGGGCTGTGTGCCCGGCTGCGAGGTGCATATCAGCAGATAGCGGCCAAACTGGAAGTATGTCTCAACCAGATGCAGGTCGGTCTGTTTCTTGAACAACTCAATACGCTTGTCGGTTGTCGTTGACGCAAAGGCATCATCGCCCAAATCCAGTTTCACGCGGTCATACATAGTCTTGTATTTCTTAACGTGTGCCGCCTTGATAGTGTTGAAGTCCTTCGTCAGCGCCTCTTTAAGAGCCGCCTCAGAGCGCAGCGTGTCGTTGCCGCTGATGTCCTTATAATTGTTGAAGTTAGTGGCTATAGTCAGATAAATAGTGGCCTCGTCGGCACCGCTGATCTGCAGCACTCCGTCACGACTACGCATGCTTCCGCCTTTTACAGTAGCCGTAGCCCTGCCGGTAAACGTTACCTTGCCTTTCTGTCCTTCATGCCATCCGCTCACGCCACTCAGCACAATCTCGTTGCCTTCCGACTTAATTGTCACGTCCTGCTGCGGCGATGTCATCTGCGCGTTGCAGGTTATCATGCCTTTCTTGCTTGCAGTGAGGTGTATGGCTATTACGTTTCCTGCCAGCGACGATATATATTCTCTCTGATAGGTTACGCCGTTGCTTGTATATCTCGTTATGGCGCGGGCAGAGTCGAGACTCAGTTCACGGTAATAGTTGGTGTATTCGCCGTTGCCGGGGAAGTTGATATACAGGTCGCCAAACGGCTGATAAGGCATACCGCTGTTGGTATTTGCCTGCACGTGTGCCGTGGCCATGTCCTGCGCCTCCTTATATTTGCCCTCCCATACCAGTTGTCTTATCTTCGGCAGATACTCCTTAGCCTCAGGGTTGGCGTTGTTGTTGGGCCTTCCTGCCCATATTGTCTCTTCGTTGAGCTGCAGACGCTCAGAGCCCGGCGTGCCGTATATCATGGCACCCAGTCGGCTGTTGCCTATCGGCAGCGCCTCAGTCCATGTGTATGCCGGTCTGTCATACCACAGCACATGCTTGTTTTCAGCCATGCCCTCAGTTGCTGTCATCAGGCATACGGCTGCCAGCAATGTTGTCTTTAGTAGTGTTTTTTTCATTTTATTTCTTAGGTGTAAATCTTAGTGCGTTCTCGTCTTCAATCTTAACCTTGCTCTCGTCGAGCTTTGATGCGTCGAGCTTGAAGGTGTCAATAAAGAATCTATATACAGCGTTGCGCTTGTTGTCGCCGAAGTCGTGGCGCTCTTTCGGCAGGTGTATGTTGCTCACCTTGTCTGTAGCACCATAGAATCCGTATATGCGCTGCAGGTAAGGATATTCCAGTTCGGGAGTTGTCGATGTCCAGTCGCCGCCGTCGCTCACCAGCATCATAGGTTTCGGGGCAAACATGGCAGCCAGTTCGGCGTTGCATGTGCCTCCTCCAGCCAACTGTATCGGCATTCCGCTCTCACACGGACAGCCGCCGTCGAACCACGACGATACGCTCACCACAGGATTGGCTGCCGTATATCTGTCGTCGAGTACAGTCAGCAGTACCGTCTGAGTGCCGCCTCCCGAACCTCCGTTCACGCCTATTCGTTTGGTGTCCACGTCCTTGCGCTGTATCATCCAGTCGAGTATCCTTATTCCGTTTAAAGCCTGCATCACGTGAGCCTCTGATGTCTGGTGCGCCTTGCTGCCCACTTCGTCAGCCGATTCGCCCCATCCCCACAGGTCATAGTCTACACATATCGCTCCCATGCGTGCCAGCGTGCCCAGTCTCAACTGCTGCACCTTGCCGTAGCGTCCGTTACTGAAGTGTCCGTTGGGGCATATTATCAGCGGATGCTTTCCCTTGCTCGTCGGGGCGTAGATAGAGCCGCACACAGTGTGCCCGTTCGCTGTCTTCAGTCTGAAGTTCTGCACGGTATATCCGTCAAACTTCCTTATCTTCGAGTATTCGGGTTTCTCCTTAGGGCAGAGCGGCAGCAGCTTGTCTATGCCGAGGCGCTCTCTCACTTCCTTGCGCAGCGTGTCGCGTCGTGCCTCCCATTCTGTTTTATTGCTGTAAAGCGATGTCAGCCAGCTTATCATCTTCTGTCCGTCCTCAGGCTGTCTGCGCGGATATTCGTAAGGCTTTATCTTATACAGTTTGTCGTTCTGTTTAACAGCCTTGAAGTCGAAGGGCGACAAGATGTTGTTGAGAGTTTCTTCGAGAGAGTAGGGACGCACGCGGAAGTCGGCATACGCCAGTTTCAGTCCTGTTGTGTCAACGTTGTATTTCAGTCTTATTCCGAATCTTGCCGACACGTCGTTGAGCACGTCGCTCAGCGGTCTTGTAAATTTGTTTTCAAAAGTTTGAGCTCCGGCACTCATGCTCAGTAGCATAAGTGCCGGAATTATAACACGTTTCATTTCTTGTTTATTTTATAAGTCAGTTTACCCAGACCGTCCCTCTTGGCGGCCAGTTTGCCGTTAACGAAGAGCATGAGGCCCTTTCCCTGGTGATATCGCTGTCCGTCCTTGTCGTAGACGATGGCTATGTTGTTGCCGCGATAGCTTATGTTGTCCAGGCAGAAGTAGTTCCATGTGCCTTCCGGTATGAGCGGATTAACAACAATGCTGCCGTCGGCCTGCGGTCTTAGTCCTGCTATACCTGTTATCACGAGGTCGGCAAATGTAGAGTGGTTGTAGTATCTGCTGCGCTCGCGGTCGCCCATCAGCCATGCTCCGTTCTTCTCGTCGAGATATTCGCCGATATACGGGCGTCCTCTGTGGTGCTGGCTCTCAACATACAGCTTCATCTGTTTGAAGAATGTAGAGTCGCCAACAACAGGCTCGGGATATGTGTTTATGTAGTTTGCCATGGCTGTAAGCGTCTGGCTTGTTGCGAAAGGCCATACGGCGCCGTCCCATTCGCAGCGTCCCACTCCGTGCGAGCGGAATTCAGGATGTCTTCTCTCAGCCGTTGTAAGTCCGTAGGGAGCTGAGAATCCTTCCTCGTCTTCCACCTGCTTCCATGCCTCGTCATATTTCTTTGCGTCAGGCAGATTGAAATACCATGGAATATATCCTATGGCCTCGCGCACGGCAGCCAGAGTGTCGCCTCTCATAGTCTCGAAGAACGACTGCTTCTCGCTCCACAGATTTGTCTGTATCAGGTTCTTTATCGTATCGGCCTCCATTGTGTATTCCTTCGCCTTCTTGGTGTCGCCTGCCAGCTTGTTCAGTTCTGCCAGAGCCATTGCGTTGCCGTACATGTAGCTGTTTATTGTCGGACGTGCATACTGCTTGCGTCTTCCGCCGCTGATGCTCTCTTCCATTCCGTCCTGCACGTCGCCCTGCCAGTAGAGTCCGCTCTTCAGTCGGTTGGTGCTCTTCCAGCGTGCGTATTCCTCTTCGAGCGACGGTTTCAGCGCCATTACGAACGATGTATCGCCAAGCACCTTGTAAGCCTCATATATGGCAGCAGGGTTCCATGAGCTGAACTTGTTCATCTTCTGCATTGCCTTGCCGTTGTTGCCGCGATACCATGTGTTCAGTATCTGGTGCAGATATGTCGAGTCGCGCAGCCAGCGTGTCTCCATAACGTGATGTCCTATTGCGCAGGCAATGAGGTTGTATTTGTCGGCATAAGAGCGCTGAACGAGGAATTCGGTCATGCCCAGTCCTACAGGAGTGCGCTTGATGTGCTTGCGCAGCGACCACCAGCGGAAGTAGTAGATCTCTTCCATGTCCTTGTCGGGACATTCAAACAGAGGTATGTTCTTGCTCATCCATTCAGACGACTTGCTGTTGGGTATGTCCGTAACGATGTTCTCGTCCTCCATGTTGTTGAAGTATTCGGCATAGTGTGCGAAGTCGTCATACTTCAGCACTGTTGATGCTGAGTCGGCGTCTGCCGATGCAGTCTTCACGTTTGCAATAGAGAATGATGCCAGCTTGTCCTGCTCGTCGGCACGCGGCATGTCAACATACTGGTCGGCAGGAGTCTCAATGCTCGGCTCAGTGAACAGGTCGCCTGTGCGGAACACTATTCGTGTTATGGCGTCAACGGGTGTGTCGAACATACGTGCCGTTGCCTTCTTGCCGTTCACGAAGTATGTTCCCACGTGTCCGTCTACCGACAGCTTGGCTGTGATATGATATGTCTGTCCGGCGTCATAGTGCTTCAGCATGCCGCCATAGCGCGCTCCGCCCTTTACCTTCATTGTTGCGGCAGAGTCGAGCACGATGCGGGCGCACATGTTGCCCTTGTCGTCAAGGAACTCTATGTTGAGCTGTCCGTGGTCGTTCTGTGCGGGCTTAACGTCGAAGTCTACAGTAAGTTCCTTCGTAGCCGGTATCAGTTTCTCCACCTTGGCGTAGTCATACGGATCCTTGTCGCTCAGTGTCAGCCATTCGCCGTTGAGCGTTACGGGTGCCCACAGCGGCGAGTAGATGTTCCAGTCTTTCATATCCTGCAGTTTGGCATACTTGCTGAAGCTGCCTCCTGCATGTTCTGTAGCTTTTATCTTTACAGGCACGGGTATGCACGACACCCACATGTCTTCCTTGTTGTTGCTGTAAGTAACCCACAGGTTCTTGTCCGGCGGTGTTCCGTTGCCTTCCAGTATGCCTCGTGTATACTGCGGTCCGTAGCTCTTGTAGTTGCCCCAGTGGCGTTCAGGCGTAACCTCGCCGTTCACCAGGTTGAGCGTTGTGTATTCCAGTCCGTCGTTGCTCAGCGATATAGCCAGCGGCCAGCGATACTCAGCCGGGTTATATACAGTGGCATAAGTGCCGTCAGAAAGGCGCTGTCCCCATATCTTCGCGTTAGAGTTCACAAAGCCGTGAGCTCTCTTTGCCGGTTCTCTCCATGTGTTTCCGCCGTCGCTGCTTATGCTTGTCAGCGCGTGCTTCCACAGTCCAACCTTGCGTCCGTCGGGCAGGGTATATCCGCTGAACGCCTTGTAAGGAGTCTTCAGCGGCAGTATCTCGTCGTTTCTGTCAGCCTCTTCAACCCACTGCATTCTGTACATCGGGTTAGCCAGAATCTCGTCGCAGGCCTTAACAAACCCCTTGTCCTTTGCTTTCTTGTAGTAAGGATAGTCGGTGTTCTTTTCGTTAAATCCGTGGTTATAATATATAAAGTATATAGGACCGAATGTTCCGTCGGCCTTTATCTCTCTTACCACGCGGCCTATTCCGTTGCCGTCGTTGGGGTCGTCTTTCGGAGTGAGCGCCACGCCGTAGTTGCCCATTGCAATGAGGCGGTTGCTCTTAGACACATAGAAGCCCACGCGCTGGTGCATGATGGCCTTCAGGTCTTTTGCCACAACGCCCGGCCATGTCGGTTTGGTGTATCCGTCGGGCACGTTGTATTCAGGGAACAGCTCAACGGGCTTAGTCCATTTGTATCCGTCTACAGAAGTCTGCAGCATGGTCTTTCCGGGCGGCTCATGCTCGCTTCTCGGGTCGGTCAGGTAGTGCATGTAGAATTTGCCTTTCCAGTATGCCATCATGGGCTGATGGTTATAGAGCCATCCCTGTTCTCCTCTCATGGTCTGAATGCTGTGAACTCCCACCACGGGCGACAGTCCGCCGTCATGTCGTGCAGGCGTTGCCACGGTCGTTCCGGTGTAGTGAACGGCGTCGCGGTTCTCCTTTATCAGGTTCTTCACAATCTCCTCGTCGGCCATGAACACCGTTCCGTGCTTGTGTCCTACAGGAAACTTTACGGCACCTGTCTGGTCCTGGAAGTTCTTGAAGTCCTTTGTCCTTGCCGCTCCGTATATGCCGTGGCGGTAAGAGTCGTAGTAGATGTAATACCATCCGTTGACCATTGCTGTTGACGGACCTTCACAGAAGCTCTCTGTGAACGGCTCCGACGCCTTGCTCCATGGGCCGTAGGGCGACTTGGCAAAAGCCACCTTGATGTTGCGCTGGTCTCTCGAGTTGTCTTTCAGCACCATCACGTAGTCGTCCTTGCCTCTCTTTACGAGAGTGGCGTCAATGCTGCTGAAGTCAGGGTCGATAAGCACCTTGGCCTTGCTGAACTTCTTGAAGTCCTTTGTCGTAACGTAGTACAGACGGTGATTGTTGTAGTGGTCTTCTTTATAGTCGGGAAACTTGCCCGGTATGCATGATGCCCATATTATCATGTACTGCTTCTTCACGTCGTCGTAGAACAGTTCCGGTGCCCATACGTTCACCGTTGTAGGGTCTGTCATGACGTTTATCAGTCTTGGCTTGCTCCAGTGGATAAGATCTTTTGATGATGCATAACCAAAACCCTTGTCGCCCTTCCAGCTCGATGTCCATACCAGATGGAACGTGCCGTCGGGTCCTTTCACTATCGAAGGGTCGCGCATCACCTTCTGTTCTCCTACCGCCGGGCGCAGGAATGTGCCCTGTATGGTGTCCCATCTCAGTCCGTCATAGCTGTAGATAAAGCGCAGGCCTTCGTTGGCCGGCTCATGGAATGATGTGGAAACGTAAATGTCTTTCGCGTAAGAAAGATTTGGTGCCGTCGTTGTCAACATAACGATGGCAGACAAAAAAAGTTTTCTCATTTCAGTTTTTCTTGTTTATGTTATGACGCTCAGATTTTAGGTTTGTAATCATATTAATTAATGTAACTTTAAATTTTTTATTGTAACAATGCGTGCTTTTCTTCTCCTCCGTAGCCAGTTTTCATCTTCTCTGCTCCTTATTGTGCCGTGCCGTCAGTGCCCCTATGTGCCTGACAGACATAAAAATCAGTCATTCTGACGGCTTTTTCACGGCAGAAATGTTTTTGTTATACTTTTTTAAAGCAATTGAACCTCTTATGCATCATCAATGTAAACATATTTTGGTAATTTTGTACAAAAATTTACAAGCCGCCGGACTTGCGCCGTCCGCAGCCGCAGTTTTGCAGTATGGCGTGTGCGTGTTTTGCCTATGCAGCGGCACGTCGCAGGGCGTTGTCTGCCGATGACGGGTGCGGCATAACAGAGAGCGAACGTATAAAAACAAAAACATAAAGCCTATGAAGTTGAGAATATGTTTATTCCTTATGGCCACCATGATGCTTCTGAGCAATGGTCAGGCCAGTGTGAACGTGTTTACCGTAAAGGGCCGCGTTACCGACAAGGCGGGCAGGGGCATCAGCGGAGTGGTGGTCAACAACGGCATGGCCTTCACACGTACAGACGCCAATGGCTACTGGACGCTGCGCACCGACACGTTTGTCAGCAAGTTTATAAGCATCTCCACGCCGGCCGCCTACAAGCTGCCTTCCAAGAACAGTATAGCCTCCGGCTTCTACGTGCCTGTCAGGACGGCCGTAAGCTCTAAGAGCTGCAACTTTGTGCTCGAAAAGCGCACCAAGCCTGCCGACAGGTTCAGCTACATAGCCATATCTGACCCTCAGATGCTCGATGCTGCCGACATGAAGAGATGGAACACCGAACTGGTGCCCGACATGCGTGCCGTGGTCGACTCGCTGAGCAAGACGCGTGAGGTGGTGGGCGTCACCGTGGGCGACATCGTGTTCGACAACCTGCCGCTGCTGCGCAGCTATGCCGCGTCGTTCAAGAATATGAAGATCACAATGTTTCAGTGTATCGGCAACCACGACTTCGACAAGCGCTACAAGGGACTCAACAACTCGCGCCTTGGTGCCGGAGTCTACGGCGAGATGGCCTATGCGGCTATGTTCGGACCTGCCGACTATTCGTTCAACATAGGCAAGGCTCACGTCGTTACGCTGAAGAACATCAACTATAAGGGCAACAAAGCGTATGTTGAGACGCTCACGGAGAATCAGCTGCGCTGGCTCGCCAACGACCTGAAGTTTGTGCCCAAGGGTTCGCTCGTCATCCTCAACATGCACGCCGCCGCATGGAACAAGGACGACCCTGCACAGAACATGCGCGGGGCTGCCTCGCTGCAGAAGTTGCTCGAGGGCTACAAGGTGCATGTGTTCTGCGGCCATACCCATTACTTTCAGAACGTGGTGGTCAACAGCAATCTCTATCAGCACAACATAGGAGCTGCCAGCGGAGCATGGTGGAATGGATGGCTCAACCGCTGCGGAGCGCCTAACGGATATATGGTGGTAGATGTCAACGGCAACAGTGTCGAGTGGCAGTATAAGGCCACGGGCTTCCCCTTCTCGCGCCAGATGACGCTCTACGACAAGGGCGACTTCGGCACGCAGCCCGGATATGTCGTTGCCAACATATGGGACTATGACCCTGCATGCAAGGTTGAGTGGTATCAGGACGGCAAGCTGATGGGCACCATGCAGCGCTTCACGGGCGTAGACTTTGAGTTTGGCTCGCGCACGCTTGCTGCCGGACGCCCCGCCAACACGTCGCACCTGTTCAGATGCAAGCCCGTGGGCAACTATAAGGAGATAAAGGTGGTTATGACCAACCGCTTCGGCCGCACCGTCTCTGACGTCATCAGACCTCGCGTCTCTGTCATAGCTCACCGCGGAGGTGCCGGACTTTATCCCGAGAACACCATCGAGGCAATGCTCAATGCCGTGAAGCTCGGCGTAACCGACCTTGAGATGGACCTGCACGTAACCAAAGACGGGGTAGTGGTGGTTTCGCACGATCCCTATGTCAAAGGCTACGGACAGAAGTATCCCATCTATTCGCTCACATGGAAACAGCTTTCAGCAAAGGTCATCGGCAACGTAAAAGACCCTGCCTTCCCCGACAGCAAGCGCCTCTACACCCATGTGCCTATGGTGACGGCGCTCATAGATTCTGTTGAAACTTACTGCCGTCAGCACCGCCTTGCGCCTGTAAGATACACCATAGAAATCAAGTCTGACGCCGCTCTCGACGGCAAGCTTACGCCCGACTACAAGACCTTTGCCGACCAGTGTGTAAAGGCTCTCAGCACCCGTAACCTCGGTTCGCGCCTGCTCGTGCAGAGCTTCGACGTGCGCACGCTGAAGTATCTTCATGCCAAGTATCCGCAGATGCGCCTGCTCTACCTGATAGACAATACGTCGGGCGGCTATGATGCTGCCATGACCAAGCTCGGCTTTGTGCCTTATGCCGTCGGTCCCGACTATCCCATGGTCAACGCTGCTTTCGTAGCAAAGGCAAAGTCTGCCGGAATGCGCGTCATTCCTTACACCGTAGACACCAAGGCCGATGCGCAGAAGATGGTTAAGGCGGGCGTGAATGCCATCATAACCAACTATCCCGACAGGATGTTCGGATGGATAGGCAAGTAGACAGCGGCTCTGCCGTCATGTGGCTTGCACCAAGGCTTAATGCCGTGAACAGATATTTTTTTTGCATAATATAAGCAAAGCGTTGCTGAATTTTCTTCTTGTGATGACAGGGCCGGGCTTTCAGCCCCCGGCCCTTTTTCGTGTCTTTGCGCCCGGTTCGTGCCTTGTGTATTTCGTTCAGGCTGTCGGGGGGCTGTTTTCTGATGATTTGTGTGATGTTAAAATGTAAGTAAATGGCGCGTTGCTCTTTCATAATGACATATTGTGTATGTGCGCTTTTGTTGCCGTATTAGTATTCTGGTAAGTCCGCTTTGCGCTTTTTGTTGCCTGTTTTCATGTGTTTTGAGTGCCGGTTTATGACCGTCGGTCTGCAAAAGGCATGCTTTGGCCGTTTTATTACTATACATTTCGCTTTGCGTTATGCCGTCTTTCGCCTTCTGATTTGCGGTCTTTCGGCTTCCCGTTTGTGCCTTTTTGCACTGCGTCGTCGTTCCTCTTGTTGCACATACAGGCATTATGTCTCAATATCTTTCTGATATGCTGCATTTTATTTTTGCACACAATTTTGCGCAAAAAATGGCACTATTTCACCTAAATCTTATTCTGTTGCCGTTTAATATCATCTTGCTAAATCAATATGTAAGATAAATTATGGTTATGCTTTCTTTGTGTCTTTTCTGTAGTCTTTGTGTTGTTTTGTCTGCGTATTTATTGAAGTAATGACAATAAATTATCTATTATTATTGCATATTGGTAATAAATTATTATCTTTGCTGCCGTATTTTATGATTAATAAGAGAGAATATGAGCAAATTGATAAGGCCTATAGACTATAAGCCGCTGCTGAACATCAGGCAGACGGAGCAGGGCATAAAAATGATAAAAGACTTTTTTCAGCAGAATCTTTCAACGGAGCTTCGCCTCCGCCGTGTAACAGCACCGCTGTTTGTGCTTAAAGGTCTTGGCATAAACGACGACCTCAACGGCACGGAACGCCCCGTGACGTTTCCCATTAAGGATCTTGGCGACGCTCAGGCAGAGGTGGTCCACTCGCTTGCCAAGTGGAAGCGGCTCACCCTGGCAGAGTATGCCGTTGAGCCGGGCTATGGCATCTACACCGACATGAACGCCATCAGGGCCGACGAGGAGCTTGACAATCTTCATTCGCTCTATGTCGACCAGTGGGACTGGGAGATGGTTATGACGCGCGCAGAACGCAATCTCGACTTCCTTAAAAGCGTTGTCCGCCGCATCTATGCCGCCATCCTCCGCACCGAGTATCTTGTGTGCGAGCATTATTCGGCCCTTAAGCCCTTTCTGCCTTCCGACATCCATTTCGTCCACAGCGAAGACCTGCTGCAGATGTATCCCGACAAGAGCGTGAAAGAACGTGAAGACCTGATATGCAAGAAGTATGGCGCCGTGTTCATCATTGGCATCGGCGGCAACCTGTCTGACGGCAAGCCGCACGACGGTCGCGCTCCCGACTATGACGACTGGACCACGCCCAACAGCGATGGCCGCAACGGTCTCAACGGCGACATCCTTATCTGGTATCCCACGCTCGCCCGTGCCGTAGAGCTGTCGTCAATGGGCATACGTGTTGACAAAGAAGCACTGCTGCGCCAGTTAAAGCTCACTGGTCAGGAACATCGCTCAAGTCTGTATTTCCACAAAAAGCTCCTTGCCGGTGAACTTCCGTTGAGCATCGGAGGTGGAATAGGGCAGAGCCGCCTGTGCATGGTGCTGCTCCACAAAGCCCATTTAGGCGAGATACAGGCCAGCATCTGGCCCGAAGAGATGAAAAAAGAGTGTGAAGAATTGGGAATGGGGATTATATAATTTTAAGTGAAGAACGAAGAGCAGGCGCAAAAGCGCAAGCGCAGTTAAAAATTAAAAAGTAAAAATTAAAAATTAAACAGCGTTTCTTGTTGGGTATTGTCATTTGGAGTTATAGTAGTTATCGCTCACTAAGGTGAGCTAGGAGCATATTTAAGTGAAGAGTGAAGAACGAAGAGCAGGCGCAAAGCGCAACTAAAAATGAAAAGTTAAAAGTGAACAATGAAAAATCCAAATGTCTTGCTATGAAAAGAGTCAACAAAGCATTTGACTCTAACTACTAGCCAACTCCGTTGGCGATAACTACTTTAACTCCTTTAACTACCGAGAAACAGAATCCACGTAGTACGTGCGACAATAATCAACAAGACTAATGTGCCGGCTGATTTGCAATCTGCCGGAATAAAGTATAAGGATCTTTGATCCGCTTAAAATACCGCTTGTTTAAGTGAAAAGCTGACGCAAAAGCGTAATTAAAAGTGAAAAGTCAAAATGTATAAGCTGGTTTAATACAGCATGACAATATAAAATAGGAAGTAATCGGACAGTTCTGGCGAAAATTAAAAGTTAAAAGTTAAAAATCTAAATGTCTAAGCAGGTTTAATACAACATGACAATACAAAATAGGAAGTAATCGGATCACAAATTAGCTACGCTGACCTTCGGTTCTGATATTCCATTCCGGCGGAGCGCAGATCCGCCGGCACATTAGCAACGTAGTGCGTCTTACGGAAGTGAAGAGCATATTTAAGTGAAGAGTGAAGAACGAAGAGTGAAAAATCCAAATGTCCTGTGGCTATTGCCAATGCATAGCAATTGATAATAATCAACAAGACTAATGTGCCGGCTGATTTGCAATCTGCCGGAATTGAATATAAGGATCTTTGATCCGCTTAAAATACCGATTATTTATGTGAAGCAGGCACAAAAGCGCAATCAGGCCTGAGCATTTAAAAATTAAAAGTGAAAATATGAATGCCAAGCTAGCATAAGACAGCATGACAATACAAAATAGGAAGTAATCGGATCACAAATTAGCTACGCTGACCTTCGGTTCTTATACTTTATTCCGGCGGAGCGCAGATCCGCCGGGACAATAGCCAACGTAGTGGTTGCGAGAAAAATGAAGTTGGACGCAAGTCAATTCGTATGTCTTTCTATGACAACAATCAACAAGGCATATGACTTTAACTCCTAGCCAACTCCGTTGGCGATAACTACTATAACTCCTTTAACTCCTAATTCAACTCCTAATCCAACTCCTTTAACTCCTGACAAGAACGTAATTATCAATTCCTAGCTTACTTCCAGTCCGAGTATTTCGCTTAGTCGTTCGAAGGCCTTGTTTGTATTTTTCAGTTCGTCAAAGCGTTCGCGGTTTGTCGGTATGCGCTTTATCTCTTCAGGCTTTGCCAGTCTTAGCGTCAATGTTATGTCGCTGTTTCTCAGTGCCTTTATCAGCGTGTTGCGTATTCTGCCCTTAATCTTGTTTATCTCTTCCAGCAGAATCTCGTTGTCAACCACCACCTCGATGTTCGGAAACTCCTTTATTGTCGGCATCATGTTCTTCATGCGCGCCGCTATTCCCGTCATTTGCTGCGGCATACGGTTGCACATGCCTACCCATTGCGTCAGCATCTCGTCCTCGGTGAACGTGTTGTGCTCACCGTTGTCCACCACCTCTACGTCCTGCTCTGCCACCATCTGCGGCTCTTCGCCCTGACGTCTCAGGTTGGCAAACGTCTTGCCGATGCTGCCCAGTTTCAGTTTTCGCAGATTCGTCGTCATAGCCGGCTGTGCTGCCTTTGCTCCGTCGCCGTTGCTCATGCTGTTGTCGGTGCTGCTGCCTTCGCTTGCAGACACGACTCTCTCTGCCGCCTTCTCGGCATTGTGCTTGGCAATGGCCGTATGGCGGTTAACGCTGGGCTCGGCCGCGGCCACCTGCATAGCCGCCTTTGGCCTTTCGCCCATAAGTCTTTTAAACAGGGATTTCAGTCTCTTAGGGCAACGCCCCGAGGCTGCCCCTTCGTCGTCAGGCTGAGTTATCTGCGCTATCTCTATCAGCGTCAGCTCCACCAGCAGTCTCTTGTTGCTGCTCTGGCGGTAGTTTATGTCGCAGTCGTTGATAATACGCAGCGCCTTATACAGGAACGCCGAACTGCATTTGGCAGCCTGCGCCTTGTATTTCTCCGTCTGCGATGCACTCGCCTGCAGCAGCGGCAGCGTCTGTTCGTCCTTTGCCATCATCACGTTGCGCACGTGCACCGCCAGTCCGTTTATCAGGTGTCCGCCGTCGAAGCCCTTGTTTATTATGTTGTTCAGCAGCACCATCACGTCTGCCGCCTTGTTCTCCAGACACAGGTCGATGATGTTAAAGTAGTTGTCGGCGTCGAGTACGTTCAGGTCCTCAATCACCTTTTTATATGTGATGTTGCCCTGACAGAAACTTGCCGCCTGGTCGAACACCGACAGCGCGTCTCTCATTCCGCCGTCGGCCTTCTCCGCTATCACGTTCAGCGCCTCTTCCTCGTAAGTTATGCCTTCCTTGTCGGCCACCATCTTCAGGTGGTTGATGATGTTGGGCACCGTCATGCGCTCAAAGTCATAAATCTGACAGCGTGATATGATGGTAGGCAGAATCTTGTGCTTCTCTGTCGTCGCCAGGATGAATATCACGTGTGCCGGCGGTTCCTCCAGCGTCTTCAGAAAGGCGTTGAATGCCGCTGTCGACAGCATGTGCACCTCGTCGATGATAAACACCTTATACTTACCCACCTGCGGCGGTATTCTTGTCTGTTCCATCAGAGCCTTGATGTTCTCCACCGAGTTGTTGCTGGCAGCGTCGAGCTCAAAGATGTTATACGAGCGCTGTTCGTTGAACGCCTTGCAGCTTTCGCATTCGTTGCAGGCCTCACCTTCAGCAGTAGGGTTCTGGCAGTTGATGGCCTTGGCAAAGATACGTGCGCATGTAGTCTTGCCCACGCCCCTTGGTCCGCAGAACAGGTAGGCATGAGCCAGCTTCCCGCTCTTCACCGCGTTTTTCAGCGTAGTGGTAAGAGCCGCCTGTCCCACAACCGAGTCGAAGGTCATAGGTCTGTATTTGCGCGCAGAAACAATATATTCTTTCATAATACAAAAAAATCAAAGCGAAGATAACGTCCTCATTGCGTGTGCGTAATCTTCAAGCCATGCTTGAATGTTATGCTGAGATGCCGCATATCTTATGCAAAGATATCGCAAATCGAATGCAGAATCATTAAGCCATGCTTAAATGTTATGCTGAGATGCCGCATATCTTATGCAAAGATACTTCAAATCGTACGAAAAACAAAATCTTATCAAATGTTTTGATTTATGTCTGATGTTTTTGTGGTTCTTGTTAGAAATTAAATAAGCACAACGTTTGGTGTTATTACAGCGGATCTGCGCTTTTGTCAGGAGTTAAAGTAGTTATAGTAGTTATCGCTCACTAAGGTGAGCTAGGAGTTAAAGTCATATGCAAACGTAGTGCGTATTTAAGTGAAGAATGAAAAGCGAAAAACGAAAAATCCAATTGCTTTGTTGGTCCTTTTCGCAAGTACTACTTTAGCACATAGATTTTTCACTCTTAGTTCTTCACTCTTCACTTAAATATGCTCTTCACTTTCGTAAGACGCACTACGTTGCTAATGTGCCGGCTGATTTGCAATCTGCCGGAATAATGTATAAGGATCTGTGATCCGATTACTTCCTATTTTGTATTGTCATGCTGTATTAAACTCGCTTAGACATTTAGATTTTTAACTTTTAATTTTTAATTTTCGCCAGAACTGTCTGATTACTTCCTATTTTGCGTTATCATGCTGTTTTAAGCTCGCTTAGACATTTAGATTTTAACTTTTAATTTTTAATTTTCGCCAGAACTGTCCGATTACTTCCTATTCTGCGTTATCATGTTGTTTTAAACTCGCTTAGACATTTAGATTTTTAACTTTTAATTTTTAATTTTTAATTTTCGCCAGAACTGTCCGATTACTTCCTATTTTGTCATTATCATGCTGTTTTAAGCTCGCTTATACATTTTGATTTTTCACTTTTAGTTACGCTTTTGCATTTGCTCTTTACTTAAACAAGCGGTATTTTAAGCGGATTAAATAAATCCTTATATTCAATTCCGGCGGAGCGCAGATCCGCCGGCACATTAGTCTTGTTGATTATTGACGCAAGCATTACTTTTGCACATGGATTTTTCACTCTTCGTTCTTCACTCTTCACTTAAATATGCTCCTAGCCAACTCCGTTGGCGATAACTCCTTTAACTTCTTTAACTCCCAATGACAATACCCGACAAGGCATTTGGATTCTTCACTCTTCACTCTTCGTTCTTCACTTAGAAAATGCTCCTTTAACTACCAATTACAATACCATTATTGTCTGGGACTTTCAGCATCTTTGTTTTCTCACGATGCAAATGAACCATTATGCACCAAGGCGGTTTGTTGATGGATGCTTATGCCTGTAAATTCTTTTATGTCAGATGCTTACGTGCATGCGTTGTTGTCTGTTTTTTCGTTTTGTTTGTTCCGCCTACAGTACGGCTTCAAAAAAAAATGCCGCTTTTGTTTACTTATTTATATAAAAAATATTACTTTTGCACCGGTGTTTCACATATTATATAATAACGTGGGGCATCATAAAAGAGCAAACATAAACCGGACTTTCATGGACGGAAATGTAAATTCGAACGACAATCTTGCGACGGCTAATAATGACGCTGGCGACGCCGTAGGCGTATCTCAACCTTTCAGATGGTACGTTGCGATAGTCAGCAATAACACCGAAAAAGTGTGTGCCGAAAAGATAGCTGCATTGGGCTACGACACATACGTTCCTACACAAAAAGAGCTGCGCCGCTGGAAGAACGGGCGCCGTAAAATCATCGACCGTATTGTTATTCCTGCTGCCGTCTTTGTGCGCTGCACCGAGGCTGACCGCCGCCATCATGTTGTCAACCTTCCTTTCGTAAAGCGCTTCATGGTCAACCGCGCCGCTGCCACCAACCAATACGGCTGGCATCCCGTAGCCATCGTGCCCGACCGTGAAATAGAGAAGCTCCGCTTTATCCTTTACAACTCCGACGCCGCCATCACTATCGAGCCCCTGCCGCTGCGTCTTGGCGACAAGGTGCGTGTCGTGCGCGGCAAACTCCTTGGACTAGAAGGCAACATCGTAAGATGCGAAAGCCACGACTCAGCCGATGCCGCCAACCTCGACATCGTAGTGCAGCTCGACATCCTCGGCTGTGCCCGCATGAACATATCGCCAACGGATCTGGAGAAAATAGGGAAATGATTTATAATTCACAATTCATAATTCACAATTCACAATTGGGTTAGCTAATTAATGTTCCGGCGGATCTGCGCTCCGCCGGAATTGAATATAAGGATCTCCTGATCCGCTCAAACTACCGCTGTTTTACGAAAGTAAGTAAGGAAAAGCAGATGCAAAAGCGCAATCAGGCCTTGCGCAATTAAAAATTAAGGAAGTTAGTCTTGCAGTTGACGTGAAGCAATAAAGGCACATGGCTTTAACTAATGTTCCGGCGGAAGTAATCGGATCTCAGATCCTGATACTAAATTCCGGCAGATTGCAAATCAGCCGGCACATTAGAAAATAGGGAAATAATTCACAATTGGGTTAGCTAATTATGAAAATGTGGTTATAACTAACCCAAATGCAGTTCAGCGTTAGCTAATTATGAATTATGAATTGTGAATTATGAATTTACCTTAAAGCATGGGCATGCTTTGCGTGGGTTTAGGTCATGATGCCCTACGATAAGGGCTTTAGGAAACAGACGGTGCATTCTCTCTACTAAAGATTTCAAGGCTTTGCGCTGGGCTTCAGTCCTGGTGTCGGCCGGCTTGCCGTTGGCGTCAAGTCCGCCTTCGTAGCAGATGCCGATAGAGTGGGAGTTATGGCCTTCGCAGTGCGCCCCGACCTTTTCTATGGGTCGTCCGTCGTGCACGGTGCCGTCGCGCGTGATATAGAAGTGATATCCGATATCCCTGAAGTGTCTGTGCATTATATGGTCGCGCCGGCACTCCTCAAAGCTCAGGCTCCTCCCTTCGGGAGTCGCCGAGCAGTGAATGATGATAAGAGTAATTGTTCTCATCGGTCATGTAAGTTTACATACAACTCTGTAAGCCGAAAGCTGCAGCTACGGCCGACAGCACACTGATTACAGTCTGAATAATAATCTTAAAGATAGTTTTCTTCTGGTCGTTCATATTTATTATAAATTTAATATTAAGTTAAAGAAAAAGAGCCCCTCCAAACCTCCCCCGTGGGGAGGCTTCAAAGTGACTTCTTTTCGTCACTCTGCGTAGGGCTGTTTTCAATCCGCTTAAACTATCGCAGTATTACGAAAGTGAAAACTTAAGAATGAAAATCCATATGTCTTGTGGGTTCAATTCAACCATGAGTTAAAGTTAGAGTCAACGGCAAACATAATGCTTGCGAAAAGGACCTACAATACAATTGGATTGACTAACGTCAAACTCTGTTTTTTCACTTAAATTCCTCCTCCTTCGCCGGTGTCAGCTACCGAGTATTTCGTGAGCTGTTTCACCACGGCGTCCTGTTTCAGGGTAGAGGTTGAGAGGTTACCGGTGGCACGTGCGCGGAGTTTCAGACCGCTGACATATTCGGCCACGTTGAAGGCGGCAACAGAGGCGGCACCCTTGCTCCTTATACCAACGGAGAATATCGCCAGGTCGTCCAGCTTAACGTTCTTGCCGTCGAGCAGCAGTTCCTTGATACATGCAATCATGTCTTTCAGCACACCGTGTATAACTCCGGGCGAGTAGGGAGTGTTGTGAGTAGACATGTGCTTGGCAAGCATCTCCGTGTCGTAAGTCTCGTCGCACACGGCGCGGGCGTACCATAGGTTATACCCCGTGTTGCCTTCCATCTTGTTCTGATACAATTTGTAACGAATCATAGTTTTTTAAGTTTTAAAGATTAATAATACGATTATAATTCACAATTCATAATTCATAATTAATTTACCCGTTCTTGTCAGGAGTTAAAGTAGTTAGAGTAGTTATCGCTCACTAAGGTGAGCTAGTAGTTAGAGTCAAATGCATTATTGATTCTTCTCGCAATCACTACGTTGGCTATTGTGCCGGCGGATCTGCGCTCCGCCGGAAAGAAGTATCAGGATTTATTAATCCGCTTACTTCCTATTTCATCAATTAGCAGACGCCGAACTTCTTTTAGCTTACGCTGAACTACGTTTCATAATTATCAATTTACTGAACTTTCTTTTGCAAAGATACAACACTGCAAAAGTCAGAAATGAGATAATGTGTAAAATGGTGAGTTACAGTGACTTAAAGTTACATAAACCTTTGCTTATCTCGCAATTTTTTCGTATCTTAGCTACATAATAACAGTCCCCGTTGCCGCAGGCATCTCACGCCTTTCTACGGAGCGACGGAGTCTTTAAGTCAAAGCAGATATGGAATGTTTCAAGATACGCACATACGGCCGCATGGAGCTTGCCCAGGCTTACTGCCCCGACATGAATCCCCGTGCCGCCTATCATAAGCTCTCGTTATGGATAGACCGCTATCCTAACCTTCGTGAACAACTCGCAGCCATAGGCGCATCGCCTAAGTCGCGCACCTATACGCCCGCACAGGTAAAACTGATCGTAGAGGCATTAGGGGAACCGTAGTGCGCAAGCAGGCTTGCGCAATTAAAAATTAAGAATTAAAAATTAAAAATCCAATTGCTTTGTTGGGTATTGTAATTAGTAGTTAAAGTAGTTAGAGGAGTTATCGCCAACGGAGTTGGCTAGGAGCATATTTAAGTGAAGAGTGAAGAACGAAGAGTGAAAAATCCATGTGCAAAAGTAATGCTTGCGTCAATAATCAACAAGACTAATGTGCCGGCGGATCTGCGCTCCGCCGGAATTAAATATAAGGATCTCCTGATCCGCTTAAAATACCGCTGTTTTACGAAAGTAAGGAACGAAAAGTAGGCGCTGGGCTCAATCAGGTTTGAGCAATTAAAAATTAAAAGTTAAAAATCTAAATGTCTAAGCGAGTTTAAAACAACATGATAACGCAAAATAGGAAGTAATCGGACAGTTCTGGCGAAAATTAAAAATTAAAAGTTAAATGTCTAAGCAGGTTTATAATGACAAAATAGGAAGTAATCGGATCACAGATCCTTATATTTAATTCCGGCAGATTTCAAATCAGCCGGCACATTAGCAAACGTAGTGGTTGCGAGAAAAATGAAGTTGGACGCAAGTCAATTCGCATGTCTTTCTATGACAACAATCAACAAGGCATGTGACTCTAACTCCTAGCCAACTCCGTTGGCGATAACTTCTTTAACTCCTCTAACTACTGAGAAACAAAATAGGAAGTAATCGGATCACAGATCCTTATATTTAATTCCGGCAGATTGCAAATCAGCCGGCACATTAGCAAACGTAGTGCATCTTACGAAAGTGAAGAGTGAAGAACGAAGAGTGAAAAATCCAATTGCTTTGTTGGTCTGTTTCACACGTACTACGTTTGCATACGACTCTAACTCCTAGCCAACTCCGTTGGCGATAACTCCTATAACTTCTTTAACTCCTGACAAGAAGCTCATGGAGCACAGATCCGCCGGCACAATACAATTGGCGAAACAAAAGCCTCCCTACGGGGGAGGTTTGGTGGGGCTTTCCCTCTTCACTTAAAATAGTGTGACACCCTTGACACCCTCCTATATAAACATTTTATACGTACGCGCAAAAAAAAATTAAATGACATATAATACCCCCCATTTATTTTATTTTTTTACGTATATACGAAAAGTTTATAAAGTGCCTAGTCACCCTATCACACTTTTGAGAGCAAAATCGCGGAGACGGAGCGAACATCAATTTTGTAACTTTCACGAACACAATAACTTACACATATATCTCCGCGCTGAATCAAGGCGCAACTGGCTGTGACGACCTTTTGCACTAGGTAGTCACAAAAAAGCCATTTTATTTTTTCAAAAAGTGCTAAAAACAAAAAAATAAATTTGTAAAGTTTAATTACCGTCTTTTTTTTATTTTCAAAAAAAAGACGCTCTTATACAGAACAATTTATGTTATATAACGACCAAAAAAGTGACACCCTTTGTTTGCGAATTTAATTCGCAAAAATTGAGAGTTGAAAATGGAAAATGGAAAATTATGATTAGCTTTTGTGGTGAAAAAGAAGCAGAAAACAAGAGTGAAAGATTTATTTGCCGTGTAACTGAAAGGAATTAACAAAGCATATGTCTTTTTTCGCTGCACTCAAGGAACTTCTCCTTAACTTCTTAACTCCAGTCTTACGAAAGTGAAGAACGAAGAGTGAAAAGTGAAAAATCCAAATTTCTTGTGGCTTCCATTCTCAGTTAGTCTAAAATTATAAATTAATGAATTAAAAATGAAATTCGCAAAAAAATAAAAAAATACATGCCGGGGCGTAAATTCCTAAAGACAATATTCATTTTATTAATACTTGAATATCTTGGAAAAGCCGTGATATATTTAATAATGAAACTATAAAGATACATCTATAAAACCAATTAGAATAATATGTAAAACTCATTGAGTTATAAAATTATCTCACCGATTTTGATTATAAAACTAAATGACTTTTATGTGATAAGAATATAGCACGATAGTGAATCAAACAACAATAATTCCTAGTAAATTTCAATATAAGAAATTATAAACGTTATAAAGGAATCGTTATAACAAATGAACTTACACTTGATACCAGAAAAGATATATAATAATAACATATATTATTTATAGAAATATATGTGTTTGTAAAATTAAAATAATAAAATTATGTGTAATATTACAAAAGAACTTATTGAAAAAGTTTGGAAAAAAGGACGTAGTATAACTGGTTATGATGACAATGTAATTCGTCAAGATGCTTGTGGAGCTTGGATGCGTTTTGATAAGTATGGTGATAGGACCAATGTTTTTGGTTGGGAAATAGACCATATATATCCAAAATCAAAACTCCGTGAACGGAATGTACCTGATGACGAAATTGATTGTATTGATAATTTACGTCCATTAAATTGGATTAATAATGACTCCAAAGGAAGTGATTATCCTATATATCACGCTCGTACTAAAGCGTCTGGAGATAAAAATATAAAATGTGATAATGAATATACAGTAAACGAAAATACACAGAATCGCATAGAACGACTATTTGGAAAATATTTAAATCTATGAATAATATTGAAAGTATTACGCAGCTTTTCGCTGCTATATATATAACACTAGCTGTTGATATTCAATTTTTTCAACGATTTTGGTCACAAACATACTATAATACTGTTACAAAAATAATATGCCAATATAAATTCAACAGCAGCACAAGAATTGAAAAAGACCTAATGTCATATATTAAGGATCAAGCTATTATTTTGGAGAGATTATCTCGTAAACGTGGAATTTTGATGTTTTGTTTCTGCTTTATTATATTGGTTTATGCTTCTTTTGAAAATTCTAATTATTGTAATGATACACATGGCTATATACGATTAATACCTTTTTCTTTTTTTACACTTATTGTTGCCTTATTTAACAACACGCTATTAAAATCGTTGTGGCGTTCTTTAATTGTAATTATAATTTTGTTATGCATATTATTAATTCCCTATCAAGCAAAATTAGATTCCATTATCATAGAAAATTTAAATATTGAATTAGCTAAAATATTTGTTATTTGTACTTTAGTCCTTCCAATATTATGGCAACTCGTTTCTAATTGGTTATATTCTTCTATCTATAAAAAATACTTAATACAGTTATTAAATAAAGAAGCGGATGATTACAAAAACACAATAATAGCTAAACGTGAAAAGAACAAAAATAATTTACCTGCTTCCTATACGAGTGTTTTAGCTTCATTTTCAATTACTGGTGAAACCAATACTGACATACAGATAACGGAGATTAACAATGTTCTCTGTCAAAGATTAAAAAAAGCTTGTAAATATCCAAAATACCATAAACTCTTAAAATTTATTACTAAAAATAGTGAAAACGTTAAGCCCCTTAATAATGATCTGAGAGATGTCCATTTAAACTATAATGAACATGTTAATAATAGCATATCACCCAATACAAGAAATCGAGTTATACAAGAAAGCAAGAATAACATTAAAAAGAATATTAACAAGCAAAAAAGAATATTTGAAAAGAAAAAAATTGAACTGACAAAAAAGGATAAAATAGACACCTCCCCAAAATAGTTTTATAAAGAAAAATAATATTGAAATCCAAGATGCCATCAAACATAATAGCTACTTAAAAAAAAGAATATGTGAATTTACAATTTATCTTAATATCCAACTTTAAATAAGTAAGTTTTAATTTTTGTATTAAATTTTGATATAGCAAAAATATATTTTATTTGAATGAAAAATTTAAGATACTTATTTATTGATTTTATACTAATATAGTCTAATAACATTCACTACTCAGCAAAAATATGATTAACATGGCGTCGTATATATCTTTCGTGTATTAAACATATTTTTATATCGTAATAATTATCATTTAATCATTATTTGTTATGAATGACACAAAAGAATTATTACTTCAGATACATTACTATTTAAAGGAAGACAAAATTCATAATGTTAACGCCTTTCTTCATAATAGATATGAATCATACCTGCTTCATGAGATACAGGAAATATCAAAAATTGTAGGCTATGAAGATTTTGAAGTAAAACTCTATCCAAGCCAAGAAGGTGGTTGGATTGATAACCTAAAGATAATTCTTGGAAATAATATAGTTTCTTCATTATTCACTACATTATTGGATGCTTTTCTAAGTCACAAATATGCTCCAGCTGTTAGTAAAAACGAGGATAGCAAAAATCTTATCGAAGCAGCTACAGCCCTAAAGAATGGCAACTTCACAAAAGAAGAGGCAGAAATATTGACAGAAGACAATGACAAATTAGCAAGATTTGCCAGTTGTTATTTTAAAAATGTACAAAAAGATGACTCTATCACAAAAATAAAAACGACATTGACTGATAACAGCACTCAAAAACAACTTGTAAATAACGTTATTGAAAGAAAAGACTTCGATTCTCACATTATTTCTTATAATGATAAAGTAACAGATAAAATACTTTCAACAACTATAATCGTCATTTCTCCTGTACTTGTTAATATAAAATCCGTAAAATGGAAAGGTAAATACAACGGGGAGAATATCACATTCACGATAAAAGATGATGACTTTATAACACAGGTTATGAATCGTGAGGTAAAATTTGACGCAGGAACGACATTAACGTGCGATTTGATTATCGATCAAAAAATTACAACTTTTAGAAACGGAAAGAAGATAAAATGCGCTTACACTGTTTCTAAGGTACACTCATGGGCTGACGGAAGTCATCTTCAAATAGGTAATAAAAAATACGAAAGCATAAAAAAATAAGATGATTCTATCTGAAGGCCTCAAAACTCACTGAGTTTTACATCATAAATCAACACAACAAATAACATATTATGGAATAACTTGTATTGGATAACAACAACGATACGCATGTATAAAATATTTACATAATAAATAATATGCGATTAGATTTTTCATTTTTAACTTTTAGTTTTTCATTTAAATAATGACTGATACATCACAGAATAATAAGCGAATAGCAAAGAATACGTTGCTGTTGTATATCCGCACCATATTTGTAATGTTGGTGACGTTGTATACAAGCCGTGTGATTTTAAATACGTTAGGTGTTTCTGATTTCGGTATTTATAATGTTGTCGGAGGTGTTGTTGCGATGTTCTCTGTAATATCAGGTTCACTTTCATCCTCAATCAGCCGTTTCATAACATACGAATTAGGACATGGAGATATTAATAAATTAAAACGTATATTTTCTACAAGTGTAAACATTCAGATAGGAATATCATTAGTTATATTGATTCTAGCCGAGATTTTTGGAGTATGGTTTTTAAATACGAAGATGAACATTCCTACAGACAGACTTACCGCTGCTAATTGGGTATTGCAGTGTTCGCTGATTTCGTTTATAATAAATCTTATAAGTGTACCTTACAATGCCTGCATAATAGCACATGAACGTATGTCAGCATTTGCTTACATAAGCATTTTGGAAACAGTGTTAAAACTTGCTATAGTGTATATGCTTATTATTTCACCATATGATAAACTTATTACTTATGCTATTTTGCTTGTAATTGTATCGTTAATTATAAGACTTATCTATGGCTGGTATTGTAATAGAAACTTTAGTGAAAGTCGCTATACACTTGTGTACGACAAACCTCTAATAAAAGAAATGACAAACTTTGCTGGGTGGAGCTTCTTTGGTAACGGAGCATATATGCTTAATGTTCAAGGCGTAGACATGCTTATAAATATATTCTTTGGCGTAACATTAAATGCTGCACGAGGTGTAGCAACACAAGTGCAGAATGCCGTAATGCAGTTCGTTAATAATTTTACTGTTGCCGTAAATCCCCAGATTACAAAGTCGTATGCATCTGGAGACATAGATTATATGAATAAGCTCGTGTGCCGAGGAGCAAGATTCTCGTATTTTCTATTACTAATATTCATAATTCCTATTGTATGCGAAGCTGACTATATACTTCGTCTATGGCTGAAAACAGTACCCGAATATGCACCTGTATTTCTTCGATTGACATTATTCGGATCAATAATGACATTGTTGGGAAACACAATGCTTACAGCAATATCTGCAACAGGCAATATTAAAAGATATCAGTTATGGGTTACAATTGTAGGTTGTTTGGTATTTCCTTTTACATGGATTGCATTTGAATTTGGATTACCACCAGAAACAACATATATTATCTATATTATTATTTATTTTTTATTAATATTCGTACGTTTATATATTGCAAAAGATCTACTTAAATTTCCTGTGAGATTCTATCTTACAGACGTTATGTTACGAATAACAATCGTATCAATAATATCTTTTATATTACCTTTACTTATCATCTTTAATATTGAAGAAAGTTTTTTGCGTCTATGCATTTCATGTTTAGTCAGCATAGTTTCTTCTGTTATGACTATTTCATTTTTAGGATTACAAAAAAATGAGCGTAAAACAATATATAATAAACTAACAACAATAACATCTAAGCTAAAAAGTAAAATATAATTAATTATGTCATATAAACAGTATTTAAAACGTAGTGCCAAATACATATTACGAGGAGTCCCGGTAAAAAATATTACGGCAAGCATATCTTATTTACAGCCAAATAGCCGTTTGGCAGGAAAAAAGATAATAGTAACAGGCGGTGGAAAAGGATTAGGCGCAGCAATGGCTAAAAAATTTGTAGATGAAGGAGCATCTGTTTTAATATCAGGCAGAAATGAACAGACTTTACAATCAACTGCCGATAAAATAGGTTGTAAATATCTTACACTTGACATACAGAATACCGCAGAACTTGATAATTTTATTAGTGAAGCAGACAGAATACTTGAAGGTGTTGACAGCTTGGTTAATAATGCTGGAATATCCTTACACGAGCCTACATTCTTTGATGTTACACCAGAAACTTTTGATGCACAAATTGCAACAAATTTACGTGGTGGATTCTTTCTGACACAAAGTTTTACAAAGTTACTTTTACATGAAAAAAGAAAAGGTAATGTCCTTTTCATATCCTCTGAAACAGGAGAAACTGTCGATATTCGCCCTTATGGATTCACAAAGGCTGCTATAAATAGTATGGTACAGGGATTGGCTTGTCTTTTCGTAAAGGACAACATACGGGTTAATGCCGTTGCTCCTGGCATAACGGCATCAGATATGACCGGTATAAAATCTGATGGAAATTTATTTTTATCAATTAATGCTACCGAACGTGTATATCTACCTGAAGAAGTTGCTGAAACAACATGTTTTCTCTTGTCTGATGCTTCTGGTTGTATATCTGGTCAAATAATTCTATGTAATAATGGTCGAACTATAAATCCTCGTTGGAAATAATTTTTAGTATGAACAATAATTTTCATTATACTAATGAACGTAATGTTCAGATAGTAATAGCCTTATTGAAAGCTCATGGCATACACCGCGTCATTGCTTCACCGGGAACAACAAATATGACTTTTGTTGTCAGTATAGAAAATGATCCTTGGTTTAAAATCTGGTCATCAGTAGATGAGCGTAGTGCTGCCTACCTTGCATGTGGCATGGCTGCAGAAACAGGAGAACCAGTTGTAATAAGTTGCACTGGTGCTACTGCATCACGTAATTACATGCCCGGACTGACAGAAGCATATTATAGAAAGCTGCCGGTTCTTGCAATAACATCAACACGTGGAAATCACAAAATCGGACATCTTATTGATCAGCAGATTGACCGCAGAAATATTCCAAATGATATAGCCATGGAAAGCGTTACAGTGCCTATGGTAAAAGACAAAGAGGATGAACGCTTCTGCAAGATTGAAGTCAATAAAGCTATTCTTGCATTAACGTTAAATGGCGGTGGGCCATCACATATAAATTTATATACGAGGTATAGCCAAGACTTCAGTGTGAAAGAAATTCCTCATGTAAATGCAATTTTTCGCCATACAATATTCGACAAGAAACTTCCTGATATACCCAAAGAAAGCAGAGTCGTAATCTTTGTTGGAGCACATACTGATTTCTCTGAACGTCTTACTGTGGCAGTAGATAAATTCTGTGCAACATACAATTCTGTGGTTCTATGTGATCATACAAGTGGATACAGGGGAAAATATGAACTTCACTATCAAATGGTTTGCGGACAAAAACAATGGCATTCACAATTTGCAAAAGCTGATTTATGTATACATATAGGTGAGGTATCTGGTAATCAGTTCAATGTATCCGCAGCTCATACATGGCGCGTAAGTCCAGACGGAGCATTACGTGACACATTCGGTAATCTACGTCGTGTATTCATGATGCCAGAAGAAGAGTTCTTTGAAAGATATTCAAAAGAAGATACACATCATACAGAACTATATGATGCCATGAATGAAGAAGTAAAAGCCGTAAGTGAAAAACTACCTGAATTACCATTTAGTAATATTTGGATGGCCCAACAGATGGTTAATAAATTACCCCATAATTGCGAACTGCATTTTGGCATATATCATAGCCTACGTTCTTGGAACTTTTTTAAGCTTCCTGATGGTATACAGGCTAAATGTAATGTTGGAGGATTCGGTATCGACGGCGGTGTATCAACAATGATAGGTGCTTCTTTAGCGAATCCACAAAAACTATTTATTGGAATATTTGGTGATTTAGCCTTTTTCTATGATATGAATGTAATAGGAAACAGGCATGTCGGTAATAATGTACGTATTCTTCTTATAAATAACGGAAAAGGTAATGAGTTCCGTAATTATAACCACCCTTGTTATTTTTTAAGAGAAGAAGCAGACAAATATGTGGCCGCTGCAGGGCATTACGGCAATAAGTCTCCTCAGTTAGTGCATGATTATGCAACGGATTTAGGATATGAATATTTAACGGCTAACAACAAAGACAGTTTTAATTCCATAATTGAATATTTTCTTACGTCTGAGATTACTGACAAGCCGATAATTATGGAAGTGTTCACTGAAACAGCGAATGAGAGTAATGCGTTGGAAGAGACATTAAATATAGTAAAAACTTTTAAATATTCAACTATGCAGACTCTACAAAAAGCAGCAAAAGGAATATTGAGTGATAATGAGTACGATAAAGTAAAAAATATTATAAAAAAACGTTTTCTCTAATTTTGTTAGAATGAAGATAGGAATTTTAACACTACCACTTATAGGTAATTATGGAGGTGTCCTTCAGGCTTATGCTTTGCAAAAAATATTAAATAATATGGGACATGAAGCATGTCTGATTGAAAGGCGTAACAGTAAAGCCGAGAAAATATTAAAATTATGGCTAAATGGAGTATCATTTTTGTTTATGAGACTAAGAGGACGAAAAATTGCCTTCACCCTTAATAACAAAAAATGTGATTCAAAAAAGCTATACATTGATAGGTTTATAAATACATACATTAATTACAAATATGTTAGGTCTTATTTGAATTTAAATGAAAAAGATTTTGATGCTTTCATTGTAGGCAGTGATCAGATATGGAGGCCAATATATTGTAATGGAAAATACAATAAGTTTAAGATATTTAATTATTATCTGTTTTTCACCAGGAATTGGAATATAAAACGCTTATCATACGCTGCCTCTTTCGGCACAGATAAATGGGAATATACCAAAATTCAGACATGGATTAGTAAGAAACTTATTAAAAAATTCGATGCTGTGTCTGTAAGGGAAAAAAATGGTGTTGATTTGTGCAAGAAATATTTTGATACTGATGCCCAATGGGTACTTGACCCCACTATGCTTTTGACAAGAGATGATTATATCAGTTTGTTTCAATCGCACAATACTCCCAAAAGTAAAGGATCGTTGTTAGTTTACATTCTTGACGAAACGTCAGAGAAAACACAATTAATAGATAAAATAGAGGCAAGTTTATCACTTATTCCATTTTATGTTAATAAGGCAAATAATAAAACAGATACCAATGTTCTTCCTTCTATAGAGCAATGGTTACGTGGATTTTACGACGCTAAATTTGTAATAACAGACTCTTTTCATGCTTGTGTATTTTCAATATTATTTATGAAGCCATTTATTGTTTATGGAAATAAGAGTAGAGGATTATCAAGATTCACATCACTCCTTAATATGTTTGGGTTAAACGATAGGCTCGTTACAGATTTAAAAGACTTAAATAAATGTGATTTTAAAAATATAGATTGGGATAATGTTTATTCACGACTGAATGCACAGAGAAAAAAATCTTTTGATTTCATAAAACTAGCATTAAAATAATTTGGTAGAAAATTAATACAATTTATATTCTAAATTTATGTCTCTAATTCAATTATTAGCCATATCAATATGGGTGTCTATAAGTATTAGCGCCTTCTTTAATTTCAAAAAAACTGTATTGATATGGATGATGGCTAGATTATTATTAAATAATCAGATTGCCGTTAAATATAATTCTCCTGGAATGTCTGCTGTGATAGCAGTAGATATGACTTTAATTTTAATATATTTCTTCAGATATAGAACACAAAAGGGAAAAATAGGATTAAGACAAACTAAATTTCCTCTGACAGGAGCTTTTTGGGTTACATTTATATCATTTATTCTATCTTCCATATTTGCCATTGTCCCATTAAGTAATGGTCTTGTTGCTACACTAAAATATTTTGTTTCCAATTTTGGAATTATATTTATATTCTTTAAATGCCTTAATACTGAAGATGATGTTTATTTGTATATCAGAACTGCTTTTTGCGTGGCGATAATAATTACATGTTTAGGACTATTTGAAGCTATTCTTAAAGATAATCCATGGCTAGATTTTGTATATTTTAATTCTCCACATGACGAATCTACTATAGGACGATTATTTTACATTCCTCCATCTGTCGGTGGAAGTTTGGAGATGCGATTAGGCATGGTAAGGGCATATTCAACTTTTGGTATACATATAGCATTTGGCACAGCATGTGTTTTTTTATTGTATCTATTTATGACAATATCAAAGTATAAGTTTAATTTATTTGCAAATTATAAACTTAACGCTGTAATTATATTACTCATTGCTGGAGCTTTAGCTTCAAACTCAAAAACACCAATTATTGGTATTCTGATAATGATATTGGCATTCTACAATATAAATCAAATATTTCATCCCAAAATAATATTACCTCTTATTACAGTTTTCGTAATTGTGTACATATATTTCCCTCACATAATAGAAAACTTTATGACACTATTTGATTCTGAAAAAGCTGAGGAAGTTGGCGGCAGTACTGTTGAAGGACGTCAAACACAGTTTAGAATTGCATTAGATATGTTTTCAATGAATCCATTATTTGGTAACGGAATGGGGGCTATTTCCATATTAAGAAAAATCGGAAATAATGATTTAATATTAGGTGCAGAATCATCTTTTATGCAAATACTTCCGGAACGTGGATTATTAGGAATAATCGGATATATAGTAACATATATAATGTTATTTAGTTATGGTAAAAGATTCTTGCCATTTAGTCTTTGTTTCTTCTTTTTATTATCACTTGCAATAATGGAGTTTGCAACAGGTATTCTCAATATGGCTATATGGGTTAGTGCTTATTTTTGCGTAATAAGATTATTTCAATTAAGAAAAGCATTCAAAATAAGCACAATTTGATTTAAAATAAAATAACGATGAATAAACATGCCTATTTAATTATTGCCCATAATCAACCTTGGTTACTACAAACAAAACGTGTATTTACAACCGATTATTACTCAATATTTTATAGATAATAAGTCA
>ENA-ORSY01000233-ORSY01000233.1-human-gut-metagenome-genome-assembly--contig:-NODE-233-length-61551-cov-20.482113_pt1 | contig 61551 bp, 49 predicted proteins | sample MGYA00242193_ERZ509160 | MGnify/ENA primary metagenome ERZ509160 (study PRJEB26280, sample SAMEA2338670) | human gut metagenome | biome: human gut; feature: human-associated habitat; material: faeces...
TGTCGCTAGCGTTCATCCTGAGCCAGGATCAAACTCTTCGTTGTTTATCTTGTTTCTTTTATTTCTAAAAGGTGATAGTTGTCGGAAAAGCCCCGTTTCTCACAGCCTAAAGGCTGCTCCGGGAAATCTTGACTCGGGTTTTCAAGAATTGACTAAGAAGCTTCATTTAGCTCTTGTACTACTCTTAATGTCTATTGTAAATCTTTCAATGTGCTCGTTCGGATTGCTTCGGTTTCAGAAGCGCCGAAAAACCTTGCAAAGTTACGCATAAGTTTTGAATCTCCAAAATTTTTCTCAACTTTTTCAGAAAAATTTTCTTTGCAATCATTATTGAAACTTCGTTTTGGAAATTTCATCGGGCCTCCGTCCGAATTGCGGTGCAAAGTTATAACCTTTTTGCGAAACCACCAAACATTTTTGCAAGATTTTTCTGCTAAAAAACATAAATTTCCGGGCATTCGCGACAACACAGCGCCGTATCAAACTATGGACCAATGAGTTGCGCACAACAAAGAATTCATCGAAAAAGTTCACATCGAGAATCACAAAAGCGCCGAACAAAGACCGAAGTCAGTGAAGTTTGCTCTTTAGATAGCGTCCGGTATAGGAAGCGTCGCATGCGGCCACCTCTTCGGGAGTGCCGGTAACGACGACATTTCCGCCGGACGCGCCACCCTCGGGACCAAGGTCGATGACATGATCGGCACATTTGATCACATCGAGGTTGTGTTCGATGATTAGAACAGTGTGCCCCTTGGCGAGGAGACGGTTGAAAGAATCCATCAGCAGGTTTATGTCGTGGAAATGCAGACCGGTGGTAGGTTCATCGAATATAAATAATGTGTGGGCGGTATCCTCCATGGCAAGGAAATAGGCCAGTTTCACGCGCTGATTCTCGCCGCCCGAGAGTGTCGACGAAGACTGGCCGAGCTTGATATACCCGAGCCCCACATCGTGGAGAGGTTTCAGACGCCGCACGATTTTTTGAGTCTGCGCAGATGAATCCTCCGAAAAGAATTCTATTGCCTGATCTACCGTCATGTCGAGCACATCGGAGATATCCTTGTCGCGATAATGGATTTCCAGAATATCCTGTTTGAAACGTTTACCGTGACAGGACTCGCACGGGATGGTGATGTCAGCCATAAACTGCATCTCTATAGTGATTTTCCCCTCACCCTTGCACTCCTCGCACCGGCCGCCGTCGGTGTTGAATGAGAAAAACGCCGGAGTGAAACCCATCTGCTTCGCCGCCTGCTGAGAGGCGAAAAGCGAACGGATTTCATCGTAGGCACCAAGATATGTGGCGGGATTGGAACGCGAGGATTTACCTATGGGATTCTGGTCCACGAACTCCACCTTGTTAACACGCCTTATATTTCCCGAAAGCTGCTGAAACGCGCCGGGCGCCTCGGAGGCGAGGCCGAGCTGCCGCATCATAGCCTTATACAGAATATCGCGCACGAGCGTCGACTTGCCCGAGCCACTGACACCGGTAACCACCGTGAGCACATCGAGCGGGAATTTCACGGAAATATTTTTCAGATTATGCTCGCGCGCGCCTGTCACCTCAATATAATTATTCCATTTCCGGCGGGAAGATGGCACGGGAATCTCCATGGCGCCCGTCAGATATTTTGCCGTGAAACTGTCACCGGCCTCGGGAAGATCGGCCAACGTGCCCTCGAACACGATCTCACCGCCCAGACGACCGGCCTTGGGACCAACGTCGATAATCCAGTCGGCAGCCTCCATGATCTCCTCGTCATGCTCGACCACCACCACAGTGTTGCCGAGGTCGCGCAGACTCTTGAGCACACCGATCAGCTTCTGCGTATCGCGGGAATGCAGACCTATCGAAGGCTCGTCGAGAATGTATAGCGAGCCGATGAGCGACGATCCGAGCGAAGTGGCCAGATTGATACGCTGGCTTTCGCCACCCGACAACGTGGAGGAGAGACGATCGAGCGTGAGATAGTCGAGACCCACATCCACCAGAAAATTCAGGCGGCTTGTTATCTCGCGGAGCAGCCGTCGGGCCACTGCGGCATCGGCATCGCTCAGCTGCAGATCGAGAAACCACTGCCTAAGATCCGACACCGGCATCCTGACCAGATCGGAAATGCTTTTGCCGGCGATCTTCACATAGCCGGCCTCGCGGCGCAGACGGGTGCCGTGACATTCGGGGCAGAGTGTTTTGCCGCGGTAACGCGCGAGCATCACGCGATACTGAATCTTATATTGGTTGCTCTCGAGCATCTTGAAAAAACCGTCGATGCCGGTGAAAGCGCCCACTCCATGCCACAGCTGATCCTTCTGTTCCTGCGTCAGTTCGCAGTAGGGCTTGTGTATAGGAAAACCGAGCGGCGAGACAGTGTGGATGAAGTCGCGCTTCCACGCGCTCATCACCTCCCCTTTCCAGCACTCCACGGCCCCTTCGTAGACCGACAGGGCCGGATTAGGAATCACCAGCCGCTCGTCGATACCGAGACAACGGCCGAACCCCTCACAGCGCGGGCACGCACCATAGGGATTGTTGAAGTTGAACAGCAGATCCGACGGCTCGATAAACTGCAGGCCGTCAGCCTCGAAGCGTTTCGAGAATTCATGACGGTGAGGCTTGCCCTTATCGTCCCAGACAACAAGGGTGAGCGCGTCGCCCCCCTCGAAAAACGCCGTCTCGGCCGAGTCGGCCAGACGCGAAAGTTCGTCGGGGTCGTCAGAGACACTCATGCGGTCGATCAGCAGTTCATAGCCGTCGGACTTTTTCGGTTCCTTTTTCGAGGCGAGAAGTTCGTCGAACGGGAAAAATTTCCCATCCCTGTAGAGACGCGAGTAGCCCCCCTTGCCGAGCACCTCGAGATGCTGCGGCAGCGTGCGCTCCCCGGGTATGCGCAGAGGCGCCACCACCGCCAGTCGTGTGCCGGCAGGATATGCCGTGGCGGCATCGACCACATCCGTGACGCTGTGGCGGCGCACCTCCATCCCCGAAACCGGCGAGAAAGTGTGCCCCACGCGGCCGAAAAGCAGACGCAGGTAATCGTAGATTTCCGTGGAAGTGCCCACGGTGCTTCGCGGATTGCGGGTGTTGACCTTCTGTTCGATGGCCACCGCCGGCGGGAGCCCGCGTATGAAATCCACCTCCGGTTTGGGCATCTTGCCCAGAAACTGGCGTGCGTAGGCCGACAGACTCTCCACATAGCGGCGTTGACCCTCGGCATAAAGCGTGTCGAACGCCAGCGACGACTTGCCCGAACCGCTCAGGCCGGTGATCACCACCAGCCGTCCGCGCGGCACCGTGACATCAACATTCTTAAGATTGTTGACGCGGGCGCCCTTCACCTCAATGTCGCCCTCGGAGGCTACAATATTATCAGAGGATGCCGCGTCCGCATTTTTCGTTTCTATATTATTATATGTGTACTTCTTTTTCAGAGTCATATTTTTTACTAAAATTACAGTTCACCGCGCGTTTGCCGCGGCGGGAACTTACAAAGTTACTAAAAAAATGCCGAATCGGCAACCGAATATCCTTTCACCGGTTTAAACAAATCCCCCCCCCTCGCGTTATATCATAAAAAAGAATTTAAACATAACTTCCTAACCACACTTACAGTCATGAAGAATTTAGATGTAATCCTCGCTGTTGTGGGCGGTGCCGTGGCCGGCGCTGCCTTAGGTCTGCTGTTCGCCCCCAAGAAGGGTGAAGATCTCCGTTCCGATATCTACGACTTTCTCAAAGAGAAGGGCGTCGACATCAAGGACAACAAAGTAACGGAGCTTGTAAAGCAGCTCGAAGCTAAAATCAAACACTAACAACCCCAAAAACATCAGAAAACAATGAAAGCAACAACACTTTTGGCAGCATTCCTCGGCGGCGCCATCGTCGGCGCCGGTTCGGCTCTCCTCTTTGCTCCCGAAAAGGGTGAAGACCTCCGCGAGCAGATCAAGGATCTCCTCAAGAAATATCACATCTGCTCGAAGACTCAGGAAGAGAAAATCGACGAACTCGTCGACGAACTCGCTGCTGAAGTCCACCAGGCACCTGTCAAGAAGAGCATCCAGTAATACCGCCCACTCCGGTAAAACCTCGGATCCCTCAGGCAATACCACAGCAACGGTCGTCGGCACCCCGCCGGGGTATGCCCGGCGCCGTTGCTGCGCCTGTTTTCCCGAAACCTTTCTCGCGTCACGTTTCAACACTTCACACCCCAGACCAACATGAGAGATTTCTCAGAACAGCATGCTGGCAGATTCGCCGCCATAAGAGACTCGCTGCGGCGCCTCGGCACGCTCTATCTCGAAAGCGCGCGACTCACCGCCGCCGAAAAGCTCACACTCTTCCTCTCCACCGCCGTGGCGTTCATCATCGCCATGGTGTTCATGACATTTGCATTAGCGTTCGGCGCCGCCACCCTCTTCTACTTCCTCGAATATGTCGACATGCCCCACGTGGCAGCGGCCGCCATCCTCGCCGGCGTGTTCATTCTGCTGGCGCTCCTCGTGTTCCTGCTTCGCCGCGTGCTGATTGTCAACCCCATAGCCCGGTTCGTGTCACGGTTGATAATGGACATCGGCAAAGATTCCTCAAAAGTCTGACCTTAAAACGAATTCTCCAATGAGCAACAAAGCCAACCACAAGGAGTTACAGCCCGCGGAAGCAGGCAAAGGCATGACGCTGCAGGAAATCCGCATGCGCATGGCCGTCACCGACATGCAGATCCGACTCGAAAAAGATCGCCTCATGACGGCCATCCACCCCGCCACCTCGCCGGGTCAAAACGCCATTCTCACCAGCATAGGCCGTTTCGAAAACTTCATGACCTACGCCTCCCTGTTCATCACAGCCTACCGTATGGCCAAAAAGGGGGTCAACCTTGTTAAGGAATTAAAAAAATAATCGTAAATTTGCGGGAAATTCACACCCTCCGAGGGCGCACCCCCCTCTGCGGGAAAAAGCATTCCCCGAATGAACGATTACACCGAACTCCGCGTCGACCTCTCCCCCTGCTCCGAGACATTCACCGACATCGTGGCCGCCATCCTCGCCGATGCCGGCTATGAAAGTTTTGTTGCCGACGAAAAGGGCGTCACAGCCTATATCCCCGTCGGGCAATACTCCGCCGAAGCCGTCGACGGTGCGCTCGCCGCTTTCCCCGTCGAAGGTGTCACTTTCTCCCTTCGTGCCGTCACCGTGCCCGGGCAGGACTGGAACAGCGAATGGGAGAAACACTATTTTCAACCCATCGTGGTCGACAACCGCTGCGTGATCCACTCGTCGTTCCACAAAAACATCCCCGAGTGCGACTACGACATCGTCATCGACCCCAAAATGGCGTTCGGCACCGGCCACCACGCCACCACATCGCTCATCATCGGCCAACTGCTGCAGATGCCCCTCGAGGGTAAAACCGTAATCGACATGGGCACCGGCACCGGCATCCTTGCCATCCTCGCCGCCATGCGCGGCGCCGCATCGGTCACCGGCATCGAAATCGACCCGCCCGCCTGGGAAAACGCCCGCGACAACGTCGTCACCAACCGTCACCCCGAAATCAACATCCTCCTCGGCGACGCCGCGCTCCTCGACCGCTGCCCCGAAGCCGACATCTTCATCGCCAACATCAACCGCAACATCATCACAGGCGACATCGACCGCTACGCGGCGCGTCTGCGTCGGGGCGGCATCATGCTGCTGAGCGGATTCTACGAAGCCGACATACCCGTGATAATGCAATACGCCACACCCTTAGGTCTGCGGCAGGAAGGCCACACCGTGAAAGGCGACAACTGGACCTGCCTGCGACTTGTCAAAGAATAATCCAATCGGTCAAAGAATAACCCCACCCGGCAAAAAAACAACCCCGTCAGAGATCACCCCGCAAATGAAGCCACATATCACCATCACACGCCTGCTATTGTCACTCGTTGCCGCGCTTGTTCCGGTAGCAGCCTCGGCCGGACAGTCCGGCAAAGAAGTCGCCACGGCCTCCGCGGCAGCCGACTCCCCTACCGCCACCCCGTCAGACTCCGTGCTGTTCGTCATCACCGACGCCGAAATCGCCCCCGAGGCGCGGCTCGTCAAGGAATCCCGACTCGGACACTTCGCATGGGGCATCGACGGCGGCAGTTCGGTCGACATCACCTGCAACGACATGACCACCATCGACCTCCATGCCTATTTCGGCTACAAGGGTCCCTGGCTGAACTTCCTCGGCGCAGGTGCCGGCATCAACGCCATGATCAACAACGGCAGCCGATGCTATCCCGTCTACATGATGCTCCGCACCTCGTTCTGCCGCCAGCCGCAGCTCTGTTTCCTCGACCTGCGGGCAGGCGTGTCGTTCAACAGCATTATGGACAATAAATCGCAGACCGATTTCTACGGCACCCTCGGCGTCGGCTTCAACCTCGCCACAGGGCGCAAATTCTCCTCCCATCTCATCGTCTCCTACAACTACATGCCGCTGCGGCATGTAGAGACCTTCGACACCCCCGATCTGCACTACGCCGCCATCCGCATCGGCTGCAGCTTCTGACCCGCCATTCAAGGATTATTCCCTATAAATCAACTGCTTAACATTTGTTTAACACAGCTTAACACAAAAACCAGGTGGAAAATTTGGAGGATAGCGGGAAAGTGCGTACCTTTGCACTCGTAAAACAAGTCATCGCGGGATGGAGCAGTGGTAGCTCGTTGGGCTCATAACCCAAAGGTCGGAGGTTCGAGTCCTCCTCCCGCCACCACCACCAAAGAACCTGTCACACCGACAGGTTCTTTTGTTTTATATGGCTGTTTAGAGGCGTCGAACTGTGGGGCGGCGGCTATCCAGCCGCCGTAATACAAAAGCTGTGGCGATTATTTTCGGCGGCAGGAAAGCCGCCGCCCCACACACTGCTACAAGCCGCTACGCATAGACGTATGGAAGCTATGGGGCGGCGGCTTTCCAGCCGCCGTAATACAGAAAAGCTGAGGAGATTATTTTCGGCGGCAGGAAAGCCGCCGCTCCATAATATCGCCGCCCCATGGGGGGGGGGTTATTGGCCGAGGTAGGTTTTGAGGAGGCGGGATTTCTGGCCTTTGAGGCGACGGATGGCTTTCTCCTTGATCTGGCGCACACGCTCGCGGGTGAGGTCGAATTTGGCGCCGATCTCTTCGAGCGTCATCTCCTGACAGCCGATGCCGAAGAACATTTTCAGTATCTCGCGTTCGCGTTCGTGCAGCTGACGCAGCGCGCGATCCACCTCCTTGGCCAACGACTCCTGGTTGAGACCCGAGTCGGCCATGGGGCTGTCGTCGTTGGTGAGCACGTCGAGCAGCGAGTTGTCCTCGCCCTCCACAAAAGGTGCGTCGACCGAGATGTGACGGCCCGAGACTTTCAGCGTGTCAGCCACCTTGTCGACAGGCACGTCGAGAGTCTGCGCAAGTTCCTCGGGCGAGGGACGGCGCTCATTCTCCTGCTCGAATTTCGAAAGAGCCTTGGAAATCTTGTTGAGCGAACCTACCTGGTTGAGAGGCAGACGCACTATGCGGCTCTGCTCGGCCAATGCCTGGAGAATCGACTGGCGGATCCACCACACGGCATAGGATATGAACTTGAAACCACGGGTCTCGTCGAACTTCTGCGCAGCCTTGATCAGGCCGAGGTTACCCTCGTTGATAAGGTCGGGTAGGCTCAGGCCCTGGTTCTGATACTGCTTGGCCACTGAAACGACAAAACGGAGATTCGCGCGGGTGAGCTTGTCGAGAGCCTTCTCGTCACCTTCTCGGATACGCTGTGCCAACTCCACCTCCTGCTCCACGGTGATAAGATCCTCACGACCAATTTCCTGAAGATACTTGTCGAGCGAGGCACTCTCGCGGTTGGTTATTGATTTGGATATTTTAAGTTGTCTCATCTTTTATACTATCAGAAAGAACGTGTCAGCGACTATGCTATTAAAAGAACGTGTCAGCGACATAAAAAGCATATTGAAAACGTTAAAACTTGTTAAGCTATGTAAGTTCTAACGTCTTCTATATCCTTTGCCTCAAAAACAGAGAGCCGCGAGTGGGACTCGAACCCACGACCTTTTCGTTACGAATGAAATGCTCTACCGACTGAGCTATTGCGGCTTGGAGATGATGAGGAAGTATCAGATTTAAAAATTACGATACTTCCTCATTCTCTTTGGTGATGCAAAGTTAGCAACTTTTCCTGAAAAGGCAAAGTTTAGTGACGTAAAACTTTGGGATTGTTGGTGACGGCGGTAGGAAAAACGCCGGTCCATACTGCGGGATTAAACGTGCCGTTATTTGACGGCGATCTTGGCGGTGTGGGTCTGGGAGGTGCCGCGGACGGCGAGGACGTAGACTCCGGACTGCAGCGAACGGGTGTCGACCATGGCGGTGTTGCCGTCGGCTGCGAAGGAACCTACATGGAGGCCCGCGGTATCATAGAGATCTACGGTGAAACCGTTCTCGCCGGCCACAAACACGCTGTAGCCGCCGTCGGCTGCGGTAAGGATGAAGTTCTTGGAGTCGTCTGCGAAGACATTCTCAACCGAAGCAGCCTCCTCGATGGTCTTCTTCACGGCAGCCAGCACGTCGATGCGGCCTGCGCCCCACTGTATCTTTTCGTCGGAGGGAGCCGACGAGGGGGGTGCCACGGCGGTGGATGTGAGGATATTGCGTGCGCGGTCCACGGTGAGCGTGGGGTCGGCCTCGAGCATCAGGGCCACTGTGCCCGCAATGAAAGGACAGGCCATCGAAGTGCCCTGCATCACAGCCCAATAGTTGTTTTTACCCTTGAAAGTAGTGGTGGCAGTGTAATTGTCGGCCGAGGGGGAGACAAAGTTGTAGCTGTTGACAGCTGCGATGATGGCCGAGCCGGGAGCGCAGAGATCGGGGAGGTTGACACCCTGGAAAGTGGTGCCCCACGACGAGAATGTGCAGAGCTGGTTGCGGTCAGTGGCGCCTTGGAAGCTGAAGCTGCCGCCGCTTGCCACAGAGAAAGACTTGGCGGAGGTAAATGCGCCGGCCACGATGATGTTGGAGCCGGTGGCCATGTCGGAAATCGAGCCGTTGGCGCTGCCCGACGAGGCGCCGGGGATGCCGAGAGTCTCAAACTGGCCGTTGGAGATGGTGGCGAGAATCGAAGCCTTGTTCTTGCCGGCGACCTTCACGCAGGGCACATAGGATTCGTCGTTGCGGATTGCGGCCATCCTCATGCGCACATAGTAGCGCTTGTTCACCGGGTCGACATTGGCATAGACCTGTACCTGCGAACCTCTCACGAAAGCCTTTGCGAAAGTCTCGTCAGAAGTGTCGATCTTGTAGGTCTCGCCTGCGGCGGGAAGTTCATACTCGGTGAACTTGCCGGTGTTCATATTGTAAAGCATAAACGAGAAGCCGAATGCATCCTCCAGATTGTACCAGAACTCGGCGCTGACCACTTCGCCGGGATTTGTCATCGAGATACCGGTGATAGCCTCGGTGTTGAAACGGTTGAAGGAGGGGCTCCATGCACACTTGGTGTCGGCATCGTTGCCGGCGGCCACACAGATGATGGCATCCTCGCCCAGACCGGCCAGATAGCGGCAGAAAGCAGAAGAGCCGTCGTGGGGGCCGACGGTGGAACCTAACGAGAGGTTCACCACAGCGGGTTTGTTGACCGACTTGGCATAATCGATCACACGCTCCACACCGTCGAGGATGTTGTCATCGTAGAGAATACCGCCGGTCATCACGATGTCGGCATCGGAGGCCAGACCGTAGTAAGGCATCGGCTGGTTTTCCTGCACGCGGCCGTTGAGGCCGAATGTCGAGGGACCGTTGTAGCCGCCCGCCATGATGGAGCATACATGGGTGCCGTGGGTCCAGCCGCTGTAGTCGGTGGCCGCATTGGCAATCTCTTCGGGGGTAATATAGGAAGCCGATGGCTCGCCGGCAACCCCTTCGGTCATATAGTAATAAACCTGCTTCACGCGGTTGGCCGTCTGGTCGGCGTTCTGGAAAGCGACATGATTGGGGTCGAGACCCTGGTCCATAAGACCGGCGACAACTCCCGCGCCCTTATAGGCCTTGTCGAGACCGGCGCCGGTGCCTTCGAGCACAGGGTCGGCGTTGGCCGCGCTGCGGGCAAAATACATCATAGGCTGCTGTTTACCACCCTTGTCGATGCTGACCACCGATTCAAGAGCAGCCATAGCCTCCATCTGCGATGGGGTGGCGCTGACGATAGCCACGTCGGCTCGGAAACGTTTCACCTCCACTCCGAGCGCCTTGATCTCATCGAGAGCGGCGGGCGAGGCCACGGTCACCATCAGCGTCACGGGCTGCTCGGAGGCCTTTGCATCGGCGGCCGACACCTTGGCGGCGTGGCGGTAGTTTTCAACAATCGAGGCGGCGTCCATGTTGTATTTCGACTGACCGAACGCCACGACGGGTGTTAAAAGCATGGAAAATTTAAGTAAATTTTTTAACATCTTATATCTTAACATTAAACGACAATCAGCGAGTCGCCGGCCTGGAGGCCGGGCAACTCGCTTATTGTCATGAGTTATAGGGAAAATCTATTCTCTACGACTTAGTGGAGCGATTTCTTGCAATCTTTGAAAATGGTGTGGTTCTTCAACTCGGCTGCGGGGAGGAGTTGAGCCTTCCGGGCGACAGGCGAGAGCGCAAGAGGACCGTGACCGTTGAAAGCGGCTGTCGAGGCAGTCTTGGCATTGGCCGAAGCTGATGCGGGAGCGCTGGGGAGAACGAGTTTCCAGACGTAGGGATCCTGTATTACTTTTGCAATCTGACCATTGAGGACGAATGCCCATACAGTGCTCTTGGGTTTGGATTCGAACACACCGTTCTTGAATGTGTCGTTCAGACCGGCAGCGATGACGTCGGCAGGAGTTGCGGGATCTTCGCCGCCTATGACCATATCGGCATAGTTGCAAATATAGAGCGAGCCGGTTTGAGCACCCAAGTTAATGCCGGTGGCCTGACGTTCCATAATCAAGCATTCGGGGTCGGTTGCATCAATCTCGATATACTTGTCGCCGGAGTAGTCAAAACCGTAGGGTCATATACCCTTCTTGTAGGGGTTCATGATGCGGTACATATTGGGATCACCGCCAAACTGAGCCACCTCAACCTCATAAACGGGGATATCTTCCTGGGTCTCGTCATCTTCCATAAAGACGAGAGGATAGAGGATACCGTCGGTGAACTGACCCTTGCCGATAACGGTCCATACAGTGGAGGGATCGACATACATCTCGTATCCGGGGAGGATGATGCGGAAGTTACCGTCGCGGTTGCCGTAGTAGATCGACCCCTTGGGATCATCTTTGAACATAACTGCCCACTGGTCTACACCATAGGTAATGTTACCCTGACTTAAAGTGCCATAGGAAGCACCGTCAGGAGTACGGCCCATGGAGAGGTCGTAGTTACCCATACCGGTAAGGTAAATTTCACCATCGGAATCGAGAGTCAGACCTGACTTGTACCAGGGATTGGATTTGTCAGTACCGAGAGCGACACCATTCTCATCACAGAGGGATACCTGATTGGGCTTGCTGATGTTGAAGTACATGTAGTGGTGCTCGGAAGTATCGTACATGCCATCCTCATAGTAAGGCCATACGGGTCCGTAGGGATCAACTACACGAATAATCTTGTCATTTGTAGGATTGGTTTCGATCTTGACGTCATAGGGAACTGCATCCAGACCGTAGAGCGGAGAAATAAGACCGTCATAGAATACACCGGTTGTTTCGCCATCGGGGCCAACCATGGGATTCCAGGAATTGTAGTTGAAACGGTAGGAGATCTTGTCGGTGTAGTAGGGAGTAACCACGCCATTGCCTACAGAAACGGTAACGGCATAGTCGGTGCGGGCTTGTACCTTGGTCATATCCACGCCTACAACAATTGTCGACTCCTTTGAACCGGAGGCAAAAGTTACATTAGCGGGGAAGGTGAAACCGTTCTGGCTCGGGGTTACCTGAGCTTTTACAGGCACGGTGAGGGCTGCGCCTGCATCCTTGCGATAAACAGGGATTTCGATGGCGCGGGTATTTTCGTTCACCTCAATCTCGTTGTTGTCCTCGTAGGAGAAGAATACAGGCAGAGATTCGGGGACTTCGGCGGGATTGTACTTCGGTTCCTCATCGGTGCAGGCACCGAGAGAGAACGCCAGAGCCGCCATGGTGAAAAGTCGGAATATATTTTTCATTGTCGATTGGGGGCTTAAATATTGTCAAGAGAAGTGAACTTGTTGCCGATGTTGGGGTTAAGCCAACCTTCGACACCCTTGTTGAAGTTACCTTCGTAGTCAACAAAGGGCCAGGTGGTCCAGCCGGGACGGCCTACGGTGTTGAAGCGGCAGCCGGCAGGCCAGTTGGTGCCGGAGTAGGCACGGGTCACGGATACATTCAGACGTTTAACATCGAAGAATGTCTGACCTTCGCCCCAAAGCTCGATGCTCTTCTGCTTGAAGATCTCCTCGATAAGAGAGGCCTGATCGTTGGCGGGGTTCACATATTCGGCGTAGCGGTAATTCTTCATGAAGTTCTCGAGAGCTGCCTTGCCCTGGGCATAGTTGGTGTGGGCGAGAGCCTCAGCCTTGATTAAGTACATCTCCTCTACACGCATCAGAGGGATAGCAACGGCGTTGGTAACGGTGGGGTCGTTGGTCACACCCTGACCGCAACGGAATTTAATCGAGACATAAGGAGCGATCTTAGCACCTTTGGCGGCGTTGAGGAAAGGTTCCTGACCCGAAAGGGCAGAACCCTTGGGAGCCTTGAAAAGCAGCTTGCGCCAGTCGTTGTCAGAGATAGACTCATAGAAGTTTTTGTCGACAGAGGGGGCGCAGCCATGCTGACCGGCATAGCCGTAGTCAGATTCAGCGATCATGAAAGAACCCCAGCCGGTGAAGTAGACAACATCGTCGTTACCCTCGATCTGCAGACCCCAGAGCCAAGCGGAGGGGCTCCAGTCGTTGAAACCGCTCTTGGTGTCGAGGAACTGAGCACGGGTAAGAGGAGTTGCACCGCTGGTGGTGATAGCAAGATCGGCTTCCTTGGCGGCATTGACATAATCCTCGTCCCACATATAAACACGGGCTTTGATACCGTGAGCCACTGCCTCGGAGGGCTGATCCTTTGAAGCGGGAGCAATACCCGACTTTTTGAAGAGACCGATAGCCTCGTCGAGCTGACCGATAAGATAGTTGCGCATATCGTCATGCTTCATACGGGGATTGTTGTCAGGGTCGGTGACACCGTCGATGGTAACAGGGACGGTAAGGCCGGTGACATTGTTGCCGTCGTTGTTGACGGGGCTGATATTATCGCTGGGGAGATACTCGTAGGTGCGGGCCATATCGAGCAGGATGGATGCACGGTAGGTCAGAGCCTGAGCGAGCTGGCTCTGGAATGCGGGATTCTCGGTGTTTGCGTCGATGGCTGAGATCATCGATTCGCAGGTACGAACCTCAAAGTTGTAGAAGTACCAGTTGATCTGTGACATCAGATACTTGTCGTCGAGGTTTTTGCTGACGCTCTGATATGAATAGAAGTGCTGAAAGCCGTTGTAGGGCTGGAAGCAATCGCCGGCCATAAAGTTGCGGGCGATCATGATGGAGGGATAGGCGAAGTCAGATGCCTGATCAGACCATACATGATACTTCTTCATGTAGGCAGGCATGGCTTTGAGCATGGCCTCAAGACCCTTGTCGGAGCTGCCGAGCTGCTCCTGGGTGACCAGATTTGTAGGCTCTGTCTCGTCGATGCACGAAGTGAGCATCAAGGAAGCTGCGACAGTGCAGAGAAGAGCCGGTCGGAATATATATTTCATATTGATAACTTGCTCTGAGGTTGATTAGAAAGTGAGTGTTAAGCCGCCGGTGAATGTGCGGATAGGCGAATAGTAGGCGTTGGTGGTAGCACCGGTGATGCTCTGACGGGGGTCGAGACCCTGACGTTTTGACCAAAGCCATACATTCTCGGCTGCGAAGTAAACGCGGAGCTTCTGAACGAAGAACTTCTGGGTGAGTTTAACGGGGAGAGTGTAGCCGAAGTTGATGTTCTGGAGGCTCAGGTAGGAAGCGCTGGTGAGGAAGCGGTTGGATGTGGAGATATCCTCGTCGCCGAACTGCCAGCGGGGGATGTCGCTGTTGGGGTTTTCGGGAGTCCAGGCCTTGAGAATGTCGGCGTGGAAAGCGCTACCAATGTTTGAACCGTTGGGGGTCATCATGTAGCTCTTATAGCCCGAGTCCATAACCTTACCGCCGAGACCATAGGCGAAGTCCATCGAGAAGTCGAAATCGCGGAAAGTGAGAGTGGTGCCGAAGCCGCCGTAAACATCGTTAAGGGCGGTGCCGTTAAGGTACTGTGTGGGGTCTTCCTTATAGGTGACTTTCTCACGACCGGTAACATTGCCGTCAGCGTCGGTAATATCTTTCCAGTACATACCTTCACCGGTTTCGGGGTTGACGCCGGCCCAGTCGTAGCAATACCATGTGTACATGGGGAGACCTTCGCCCTGGAAGTAACCGGCGGAAGCGGAGCCTTCGTAACCTTCCACCTTCATCTTCTTGTTGGTGTCGGGGAGTTTGACGATGCGGTTGCGCAGATAGGTAAGGTTGAGATTGAGGGTCCAGGTCCAGTCGTTGGTGGAGATAACGGTGCCGTTCAACTGAAGTTCCAGACCGGAGTTCGACATGTTACCGAAGTTCTCCCAGATGTTGGAGTAACCGGTAGAAGCGGCAAGAGGTTTAGAGTAGAGCATGCCGGTGGTCTTGCGGTAGAAGTAGTCTACCTCACCGGTGAGGCGGTAGTTGAAAAGTGAGAATTCCACGCCGGTGTTGAAGTTGGAGTTCTTCTCCCAGGTGATATCGGGGTTACCCTTAACGGTTGAGGGTGAAAGACCGGGCTGATCGCCTACGTTCACTACGGTGTAGCGGTTGGTGTAGAGGTAGTAAGGAATACCGTCGTTACCCTGTTCACCGAACGAAGCCTTGAACTTGAGTTCGTTTACCCAATCGGCGTTAAAGAAAGATTCCTTGGAGATGATCCAGGCGCCGCCGATCGACCAGAAGTTACCCCAGCGGTGGTCGGGGTGGAACTTCGAGGATGCGTCGCGACGATAGGACACGTTGCCGAAATATTTCGAAGCATAGTCATACTGACCCTGGAAGAGCCAGCCTTCGTTGTTATATGCGCTTGAATATGAGCTCATGGTGCCGTTGACAACAGCATTGTCGAGTTCGGCGATGCCGGGGAGGAAAATCTGAGTGCGGTCAGCCTCGAGAGATGTCCAGCGCTCGAAGGTATTTTCGTGACCTGCAAGGGCAGCGACATTGTGGTCGCCAAATTTGTGGCTCCAGTTGAGCAGCTGCTGATAGGTGGCGATAGTGTGGCGGTCATGGCTTACAGAAACTGTACCGCCTGTTTTTGCGGAACTGCCGACATAGGGGTTGCCGAGGAACTGGCCGCGATATTCGTTGACATAGACGCTGTTTTTCGAAGTGAAGCGGAAATCCTTAAGGAAACGGATCTCGGCGGTACCGGTTGCACGGAATGTGTTGCCGGTGGTAAGGTTGGTGTTGTAAAGGGTATACGACATACCGTTGGCACCGGCGAAGGCACCGGCAGGACGCTTGTAACCGGCGTTTTCGCCGTTACCATAATCATAAAGGAGCATGCCGGCGGTGTTGAGCATACGCTTGCCATTGGCATAGCGGAGGAACATAGGATAGATGGGAGCCATGCCGACAGCCTGTGCCAGAGGGCTGGAAGAGAGTGTGGTGGAACCGTCGCCCGACATAGCTTTGTTTTCATAGTGGGCATAGGAGAGGTCGCCGCCTACTTTCAGCCAGCTCTTGATCTGCGAGTTGGCAGCCAAGCGACCGGTGAAGCGCTCGAAGCTGGTATTTGCAATAATACCTTCATTCTTCAGGTAACCGAACGATGCGAAGAAATCGCCCTTGTCACCTGCGTTGGTTGCGGAAACGTTGTATTCCTGACGGAGAGCGGAGGAATAGGTATTGTCAAGCCAGTTGTCGGGATAGAGGAAGTAATCCTCGCCATTGTAATTGGCCATGCGGCCGAGGGTGGCACGGGGGTTGAGACGACCGTTCTGACCGATAAAGAGTTCACCTTCGGGAACGGTGTAGACCTGATAGCCGAGACCGGTACCGTTACCATAGATCATGTCGGCGTTGGCTTTACGGCAGGCAGCTTCTGCGCTGAGGCCGAGCGAACGGTAATAGTTATTGAGGGCGCTATAGTAAGTCTCGTAGTAGAGGGCGGGATCCTTGATGGTGTTGTAGTCCTGCTGGGCGCGGGTGTTGACACCCCACTTGGCATCAAGGGTAATGGTGGCACCCTGATTCGATTTGCCGCGCTTGGTGGTGATGAAGATCACACCATTGGCACCGCGGGCACCGTAGAGGGCGTTGGAAGCGGCGTCGGTGGACACAGTCAGCGACTCGATGTCGTTGGGGTTGATAGCGGAGATATCGCCCGAGAAGGGTATACCGTCAAGCACATAGAGAGGATCGTTGTTCACGCTCGAGTTAACCGAGGAGATACCGCGGATGCGGATGGCGGAAGGACCGCTGCCGGGCTGGCCGGAGGTATTGAACACCTGCAGACCGGGAGCCTTGCCGCTGAGCGACGAGAGCACGTTGGTGACGGTGCTCTTCTCGATCTGCTCGGCCGAGACAACGGCAGCGGTACCGGTGAATGCCTGACGGGTTGACTGACCGTAGGCGGTGACAATCACGTCAGAAAGAACGTTGGCGGCAGGGTCGAGTTTGATGACCATCTTGTCCGATGTGATGTCGACGATCTTGGATGCCATGCCGACATACGAAATCGTGAGCTTATGAACGTTCTGAGGCACTGAAATAGAGAAGTTGCCGTCGATGTCGGCGGCAACGCCGGTACCACCTCCGACGGGCTGCACGGTAGCACCGGACAGCGGCTCATCGTCGGCAGCCGACACGACAGTACCTGTCACCGTGCGGTTCTGGGCGAAAGCCACAGCCACAGCGAGGGCAACTGTCATGAGAAGTGAAAACAGTTTTTTCATACACTAAAGATTATTAAACACTATTTTTATGAATTTCAGAAATGGCAACATCGGCTTATCGCCCCTAAAGTTAAGCGAAAGCTGAAAAACAGATTGCAATTTTCCAAACAGAAGCACATGTTAGCTACAATTATTAATCAAACAATTGACACTCTCATATCTGTTTTGCACTGTTATGGCACAAAATTACCACAAAAATTCAACGTAGACAACGTTTTTCAAACATTTTTTGTTGATTTTAACAAAAAAGGTTCTCATCGTGCCAGATTTCGTGTGTGGGGCGGCTGCGTTAAAAAAAATAGCCGGCGGCAGGAAAGCCGCCGCTCCATACATTGCTACACACGCTAACACAGACGTATGGGGGCGGTATGGGGCGGCGGCTTTCCTGCCGCCGATTATCATTAGATTATTTGGGGTCATGGATTAAGGCGGCTGGAAAGCCGCCTCCCCACAAGGCCGCCTCCCCACAACGCCGCCGCTCCATGCCTTTCCGACACAAAAAATGTGAAAAGTCGGAGAGATTTTGTAACTTTGCGCCCAAAATATTACGGACATTATCAGACGCCACACATATATAATTATAGTGCTTCTGCTCGGCATGTTCGCCGCGGCGCCGGAGCAGGCCGACGCCAAGCCGTTTCTGAATCTCGACTCGATTGCGGCCTGGGGTAAGTTTCCGCGTTTCTGCATCAACACCTACCGCTGGGGCGACCGCTTTTTCAACGGCTACGACTCGACATATGTGCAGGGGTCGGGGCACCGCATGAACGTGAAGGTGAAACTGGATTCATGGGAGGATCTGTATCAGTTCAAGTTCACCGACGGCTACCGCATCAACATGAGTATGCACCCGTCGACTTCGGCGGGAGTGTGGCTGACATATATGGCGGTGTCGATCGGCTACGATATGAACATATCGAATTATTTCCACGCCACCGACGGCGCCCGAAAGCGTCTGGATTTCCAATTCAACTGCGCGCTGTTCGGCGCCGAGATCTACACCATCACCAACGACATGGAGATGCATATCTCGCGCGTGGGGTATCCGGGGAAGATGCGGAAACTGGAGACGAAGTTCAACGGGTTCCACTCCGAATCGTTCGGCCTTAACCTTTATTATTTCTTCAATCACAAGCATTACTCGCAGGCGGCGGCTTTCGCCTATTCGAAGATACAGCTGAAGAGTTCCGGCTCACCGTTCGCGGGATTCGCCTACTGGCAGGACAAATACGACCTGGATTTCACCGGCGTGTTTGAGGATCTGGCCTACAATCTGCCCGAAAACTGGGACAACCACTACCGCGTGCGTGCCAAGAACTATGCGCTGAAGTTCGGCTACGGCTACAACTGGGTATTTCACCGCGGATGGGTGGCGGGGATCTCGATAGCGCCCTGTGTGGGGGTGCGCGTGGGCTACATGCACAACGAGACGGAACGCGCCACGTCGTTCGCGCTGTCCAACCGGCTGCGTATGTCGCTGATATATAATGTGAACAAGCGCTGGTTTTTCGGTGCCATCGGCAATGCGGACACGAATCTGATATATGACGATGTGCACACGTTCCTGACCAATAATCTTTCGATAGAGTTTTCGGCGGGATTCAGATTCGACCTGTGGTAGATTTTCGGCGGCTGGAAAGCCGCCATCCCACAATACGGCGGCTGGAAAGCCGCCGCTCCACAATAGCCGCCGCTCCACAATAGCCGCCGCTCCACAATAGCCGGCGGCATTTATGCTTTTCTGTCAGGGATGAAAAAAGCGGAGGGGATGTGCGGGAAATTCAGACGAAATTATTAAATTTGCAAAAATTTTATGTTATGAGATTCAAGAAAATCATCGGAGCGCTGCTCTTTGCCATCGCAATCGCAGCTGCCACCCCCGCCGCTCAGGCCGCAGGCATCTTCCGCTTCGGCGTAAAGGCCGGTCTGACAGTCGACAAGCTCAAATTCAACACCGATCTTCTCGATTCCGACAACAAGACAGGATATACTTTCGGCGTGATGACGAAGTTCACCGTGCCCGTGGTAAACCTCGGTTTCGACGCCTCGCTGATGTACACCCACCGCGAATTTGACAGCGACGTGACGGTGATGAGCCCCGACGGCACCCTCGTGGCAGGCACCGCCACCTTCAAGAACAACTATATCGAGATTCCGGTGAATTTCCGCTATGACCTCGGCCTGCCCGGCATCGGCAAGGTCATCACTCCGTTCCTCACCACCGGTCCCGACTTCTCGTTCTTAGTGTCGAAACGTCACTACGACTTCTGGAACCAGAAGAAGTGCGACGTGGCATGGAACTTCGGTTTCGGCCTGGTACTCGTCGACCATCTGCAGCTGCACGCCAGCTACGGTCTGGGGCTCACCAACTCAGGATCGGGCATCAACGACTCGCTCCACGGCAAAAGCCGCTTCTGGAACGTGACCGCCGCCTGGCTCTTCTGACATCACACAACCTTAATAATATAAAATAACCGACCGGCAAAACAGCGGCCGGTTATTTCGATATATTCACCATGACTAAAAAACGGATTTTCAACGCCGAAGTTGTAAGCAACATAGCCCTGTCGGCGCGCTATTCCTATCTGTTGCTGCAGCTCCCCCACGAAACGGAGGGGATGGAGGTGCAGCCCGGCCAGTTTGTGGAGGTGAAGGTGGACAACAGCCCTTCGACCTATCTGCGCCGCCCCATCTCGATCTGCGACTACGACGAGCGCAACAACACCATGACGCTGCTGATACGCCGCGCCGGCGAAGGCACGGAGCATCTGTGCAATCTGCTGCCGGGCAGCCACATAAACCTTGTAGGCCCGCTGGGCAAGGGGTTCACCATCCCCGCCCCGGGGTCCGACGCGCTGCTCTGCGGCGGCGGCATAGGCGTGGCACCGCTGCTGCTGCTGGGCCGCAGGATGCGCGAGCACGGGGTGAACGTGAGCTTCCTTCTGGCGGCCCGCACCGCGGCTGAAATCCTCCTGGAGGATGAATTCCGCGCCATCGGCGCCGTGAACATCGCCACCGACGACGGCTCGGAGGGGGAAAAGGGTTTCGCCCACGAACACTCGGCGCTGCAGCGCAGCTATCACCTTGTGTGTGTGTGCGGTCCCAAGCCGATGATGCAGGGTATAGCCCGCCAGGCGCGCCGCACGGGGAGCGCCTGCGAGGTGTCGCTTGAAAATCTGATGGCCTGCGGCGTTGGCGCATGTCTCTGCTGCGTGGAGCCCACGCTGAAGGGGAATCTGCGCGCCTGTGTCAGCGGCCCGGTGTTCAACACCGCCATGCTATTGTGGAATCTCGACTGAACCGACTTATGGATAACTCTCAGAACACCAATACACCGGTAAAGATGGCCGTCAGCATCGGCGACCTGAGGATGAAGAACCCCATGCTGACCGCGTCGGGCACTTTCGGCTTCGGCGAGGAGTTTGCCGATTTCATCGACCTGGAGCGTCTCGGCGGCTTCATTGTGAAAGGCACCACACTGGAACCGCGCCAGGGCAACCCCTATCCCCGCATGGCCGAGACGCCTGCGGGCATGCTCAATGCCGTGGGGCTGCAGAACAAGGGCGTGGATCATTTCATAGCCGATACCTATCCGCACCTTAAGGATCTGAAAACCAACGTGCTGGTAAATGTCTCGGGTGCCAGGATCGAGGATTACGTGTCTGTGGCCGAAAAGCTCGCGCCGCTCGAATCGATTCCCGCCATCGAGGTGAACATATCGTGCCCCAACGTGAAGCAGGGCGGGATGGCTTTCGGCACTACCTGCGAGGGGGCTGCCCAGGTGACGGCCGCCATGCGCAAGGCCTGGCCCCGCACGCTGATAGTGAAACTTTCGCCCAACGTGACCTCGATAGCCGACATCGCCCGCGCCGTGGAGGCCGAGGGGGCCGACTCGGTGTCGCTGATCAACACCATTATGGGCATGGCCATTGACGTGGAACGCCGCCGCCCCTGCCTGTCGACCGTGACGGGGGGACTGTCGGGCGCCGCGGTGCGTCCTGTGGCCGTGAGGATGGTGTGGCAGACGGCCAAGGCGGTGAAGATACCCGTGATAGGTCTCGGCGGCATTTCGTCGGGACGCGACGCCATCGAGTTTATGCTCGCGGGCGCCCACGCGGTGCAGATCGGCACCGCCAACTTCATAGACCCGCAGGTGACGGTGAAAGCCATCGACTGGATGGAGGATTGGTGCCGGCGTCAGGGCGTCAGGGACATCAACGACATCGTCGGCGAAATCTAAAGATTGCTGATTATGAAATTTTTCAATAACTTTTTCTCCAAAGAAAAGAAGGAGACCCTCGACAAGGGACTCGACCGCACCAAGCAGGGACTTTTCTCGAAAATCACCCGTGCCGTGGCCGGCAAATCGAAGGTCGACGACGATGTGCTCGACAATCTCGAGGAGGTGTTTGTCACCTCCGACGTGGGGGTCGACACCACGCTAAAAATCATCGAACGCATTGAGCAGCGCGTGGCCCGCGACAAATATGTGGGTTCGGCAGAGCTTAACCGCCTGCTGCGCGAGGAGATATGCGAACTGCTGGCCGAAAACAACAACGAATCGGCCGACGCGGATTTCACGGTGCCCGAGGGGCATCACCCCCACGTGATAATGGTGGTGGGCGTGAACGGCGTAGGCAAGACCACCACCATCGGCAAACTGGCGGCTCAGTTCAAGGCCGCCGGCAACAAGGTGATGCTCGGCGCCGCCGACACTTTCCGCGCCGCCGCCACAGAGCAGCTCGACATCTGGGGCGAACGCGCCGGTGTGCCCGTGGTGAAGCAGAAACTGGGCGCCGACCCCGCCTCTGTGGCGTTTGACACGCTGCAATCGGCGGTGGCCAACGATGTGGATGTGGTGCTGATCGACACCGCCGGACGTCTGCACAACAAGAAGGGTCTGATGGACGAACTGACCAAGATCCGCAAGGTGATGCAGAAGGTGGTGCCCGACGCGCCCCACGAGGTGCTATTGGTGCTCGACGGCTCGACCGGACAGAATGCTTTCGAGCAGGCGCGCCAGTTTGTGGCCGCCACGGAGGTCAACGAACTGGCTATCACCAAACTCGACGGCACGGCCAAGGGGGGTGTGGTGATCGGCATTTCCGACCAGTTCAAGATTCCCGTGAAATATATCGGTCTCGGCGAGGGCATCAACGACCTGCAGGTGTTCCACAAGAAGGAATTCGTGGAATCGCTCTTCGGCGACGACACTCTGAAATCATAACCGGAGGTGGCAATGGCGAACAAACAGAATGGCGCGATTGCACGCAAAACAGTCAACCTGGTAACACTGGGCTGCTCGAAGAATCTCGTGGACTCGGAGCGCGTGCTGCGCATGCTCGACAAGGCGGGATTCGAGGCGTATCACGAAACCGACCGCCCCACTGACATTGTGATTGTCAACACCTGCGGCTTCATCGGCGACGCAAAGGAGGAATCGGTGAACACGATTCTGGAATTCTGCGGGGCCAAGCAGCGAGGCGAGGTGGAGGAACTATACGTAATGGGCTGTCTGTCGCAGCGTTACCGCGACGAGCTGCGCGCCGAGATTCCTGAAGTGGACCGCTGGTACGGCAAATTCGACTGGACTGCGCTGGCCGATGACCTTGCCCGGCGTCACCCGGCGCCGCACGCCTACGAGCGCCGAATCACCACCCCGGGACATCACGCATATCTGAAAATTTCGGAGGGGTGCAACCGTTTCTGCGCATTCTGCGCCATTCCGCTCATCACCGGGCGCCATCATTCGCGCCCGATGGAGGAGATAGAGGCCGAGGTGCGCAGCCTCGTCGGCGAGGGTGTAAAGGAGTTCAATGTCATCGCGCAGGATCTGTCGTCCTACGGTCTGGATCTCTACGGAGAGCACTGTCTGGCGCAGCTCACCGAGCGCATCAGCGACATCGAGGGGGTGGAGATGATACGCCTGCACTATGCCTATCCGGCTGATTTCCCGATGGATATACTGCTGGTGATGCGCGAGCGCCGCAATGTGGCGAAATATCTCGACATCGCCCTGCAACACATTTCCGACAATATGCTCCGTGCCATGCGCCGGCACATCACCGCCGACGAGACACGCCGGCTGCTCGATGAAATCCGCCGTCAGGTGCCCGGAATCCATATCCGCACCACCCTGATGGTGGGCTTCCCCGGCGAGACGGAGGAGGATTTCGAGCAGTTGCTCGATTTTGTGCGGGAGCAGCGTTTCGAACGCATGGGCGCATTCGCCTATTGCGAGGAGGAGGGCACCTACGCGGCCCTGAATCTTCCCGACAATGTTCCCGCCGAGGTGAAACAGCAGCGGCTCGACCGACTGATGGCTCTCCAGGAGGAGATTTCGCTGGAGATACAGCAGCAGAAGGTGGGGCAGACGCTTGATGTGATTATCGACTCGCGCGACAATGAGTATTACACCGGCCGCACTCAGTTTGATTCGCCCGAGGTGGATCCCGAAGTGCTGATTCCCGTGGATTCAGCAGAAGCGGAAATCGGCGGCATTTACCCCGTAACCATCACAGAGGCAATGCCTTTCGAGCTGATAGGGCGCATATCCGGGCTATCGTAAAGATGATTTCCAAAGGGATGGCAATCGATTGGGTAAGCAGAGCCGCCGCGGTGCGGGCACTCCATGCCGGGGTGCCGTTCGCCCTGTATTGCCTGCCCGAGGATGAGCATGCACGGTTCATCGCCGCCCGCGAGTGCCGGCACGTCACTGACTGCTGCCATGACCGCGAATGTGGCCGCGACAAAGACCGTGACTGTTTCGACATCTCGCCATGGCTGGGACGTTTCGGCAGCCGCATCTCGATTCCGGCTGAGCTGACCGCGGCCGATGTGCTGAAACTTCCGCGGCAACACACTGAGCAACAAACTCATACATTTTACCCCGGAATCTCCGAGGATGAATATTGCCGGAGGGTGGCACGAATAGCAGAACGATGCCGCCGGCGCGACGGCAAGACGGTCTATTCCCGTGTTTTGGCAGGCGTCAACCCGGATCTCGACATTGCCGCGGCCGCCGTGGAACTGTTTGACCGCTTCCCCGGCACATTCAGGTTTCTATACTACACGCCTGAAACCGGCTGCTGGCTGGGAGCCTCGCCCGAAACGTTGCTCGATGCCGACACCGACCGCGGCACTTTCGCCACAGTAGCATTTGCCGGCACACGCCCCGCCGATACCGCAAATCAACCCTGGGATGAGAAAAATCTGCGCGAGAACCGATTCGTGGCGGACTTTTTCGAAGAGAAATTCGCATCGCTCGGTCTCCCCTACTCCATATCCCGACCTGTTACTGTAGATTACGGACCGGTGCAGCACCTTTGCCGCGACATCAGCGGCACTCTCGGCGCTCCGGTATCGCGCATCATCGACGCCATAAATCCCACGCCGGCGCTCTGTGGCACCCCGTCGGAGGAGGCTATCGCCGACATCGGCGAGTTTGAGCCGCAGCCGCGGCTATGCTACGGCGGATTCGTAGCGGTAGCCTCGGGATCGCGTTACCGCGCTTTCGTCAACCTCCGTTGCGCCCGCATAGCCCCCGACGGACATTTCAATCTATATGCGGGAGGGGGCATCACCGCTCTCTCCGACCCGCGTGCCGAATTCCGCGAGACCGCCGCAAAAGCCTCGGTGCTCCTCTCTATTCTCGAAAACGTGCATGGATTTCCGACGGGATTCCCGAAAACGCCGAAAACAGGAGGCGTTTAACAATTTTACACCCGTCGGGTGCCGCATATTCCCCTCAAAAATCGTAACTTTGCAGTTATGACAGAAAACATCCTCGACAAAGCCACTGCGGAACAGCTTCGCGTACTTATAAACCGCACCCGCAGAGCCATCATCACATGCCACATTTCGCCCGACGGCGATGCCATGGGCTCCTCACTGGCGCTCTGCCGCGTGCTCCGCAATGCAGGCAAGGAGGTGAAGGTGATAACGCCCGACACCCCTCCGCGCTATCTGATGTTTCTGCCCGGAGCCGACGACATCGTGGTGTATTCGCGTTTTGAAAGCTTCGCGAAGAAGATTCTCGCCGACACCGAACTGATTTTCTGTCTCGATTACAACGATGCAAAGCGTGTCGACCATGTGGCGCCCGCGCTGCTGGAATCTCCGGCAAAAAAAGTGATGATCGACCATCACCTTAACCCCGACTCATTCCCCGACATCACCATCTCGCACCCCGAAATTTCGTCGACCTGCGCTCTGGTCTACAGGGTTGTCACCGGCTGCGGTTTCGGCCGGTTCATCGACAGGGAGACAGCCGAATGCATCTACACCGGCATGATGACCGACACGGGCAACTTCTCGTACAACTCAAACGATCCAGAGCTATACCGCATCGTGGCACGTCTGCTCGAGAAAGGTATCGACAAGGATGCCATCTACAAGAAGGTTTATTTCAATAATTCGGTGAACCGGCTGAAACTCAACGGGTTTGCAATGAATGAGAAATTTGAGTATTTCCCCTCGCACCGCGCCGCGCTGATCAAGCTCACCCGCAGCGAGCTTAACGAATACCACTATCAGAAGGGCGACACAGAGGATCTGGTAAACCGTCCGCTCACCTGTCCCGACATTCTCTACTCCGTATTTCTGCGCGAGGAGACCGACTACATCAAGGTCTCGACCCGCAGCAAGGGGAATTTCCCGGTCAACAAGCTCTGCACCGAATATTTCAACGGCGGCGGCCACCTGAATGCCGCCGGCGGCGAATTCTACGGCACGCTCGAGGAGGCAGAGCAGCAGCTGATGAAGGCAATGCCGCTCTACGACCGCTATCTTCCCGGCCCCTGCGGCGACTCTCCGGCCGACGACTGCCCCGCCGAAGACTGCACCGCAGAAGATTAAGCGCCTGTATAATACATAAATCTCCACACCATCATAATGATTACAACGAAGCTCACTAACAAGATAATGAAGCTCACTCACAGAATCTTTTTCCCGGCAATGGCGCTCATGGCCATCCTCATCTCGGGCTGCAGCGACAAGAAAAGCTATGCCGACCTCCTCAAAGATGAATCCCATGCCGTGAACATTTTCCTTTCCGACAACCGCGTGATTCTCGACATCCCCGCCGATTCGGTATTTGAAGTAGGCGAAAACGCCCCCTACTATCGTCTGGAACCTGACGGGAATGTGTATATGCAGGTACTCGACAATGGCAACGGCGAGAAAGTTAAGGACAACGCGCAGGTTTTCTTCCGCTTCACCCGTTACAATCTCTATGATTACCAGAACACCGGCCAGTTAGGCAATGGCGCCGGCAACTCTATCGACACTTCGGCGGGCACGGCATCGTTCCGCTTCAACAACACCACACTCTCCTCCTCCACCCAATGGGGACAGGGGGTGCAGATGCCTCTGAAATTTCTATCCTACGACTGCCACGTGCGGATTCTTATCAAGTCGCAGTATGGCGTCTACAGCGAGATCTCCAACGTTATCCCCTATCTCTACGACGTCCGCTATTTCAAGTCGATCAGCGAGTAACAACTTTTAGAACAATCTATTACGGCACATAATCATGGCTCTGATCAAATCTATTTCAGGCATACGCGGCACCATCGGCGGCAAAGCCGGCGATGGTCTAAGCCCCGTCGACGTGGTGAAATTCACCGCAGCCTACGCAACTCTCATCCGTAAAACCACAACCCGTACATCAAACCTCATCGTTGTCGGCCGCGACGCCCGTCTGTCGGGCAAGATGGTCGACTCGCTCGTCACCGGCACGCTCTGCGCCATGGGCTTCGATGTGGTGAATATCGGGCTGGCATCCACCCCCACCACCGAAATCGCCGTTGTCGGCGAGAGCGCCTGCGGCGGCATTATCCTCACCGCATCGCACAACCCCGTGCAGTGGAACGCGCTGAAACTTCTCAACGAAAACGGCGAGTTCCTCACCGACGCCGAGGGGAAGGAGGTGCTCCGCATCGCTGAATCTCAGGAATTCACTTTTGCGGAAGTTGACCGGCTGGGACACGAACTTCACGACGACACATGGAATATTCGCCACATCCGCAAGGTACTTGATCTGAAACTGGTAGACACCGAGGCTATCCGCAAAGCCGGTTTCACCGTGGCAGTTGACGCCGTGAACTCGGTGGGCGGCATCGTGATTCCACAGCTGCTCAGAGCTTTAGGCGTGGAAAACATCATAGAACTCAACTGCGAGGCCACCGGACGTTTCGCCCATACTCCCGAACCTATCCCCGAAAATCTCACCCAGATCGCCGACCTGATGAAGCAGGGACGCGCCGATGTAGGCTTCGTGGTCGACCCCGACGTTGACCGTCTGGCCATCGTTATGGAGAACGGCGAGATGTTTGTCGAGGAGTATACCCTCGTGGCTGTCGCCGACTATATTCTCGGGCATACACCCGGCGCCACGGTGAGCAACCTCAGCTCGTCGCGCGCGCTTCGCGATGTCACCGTGAAACATGGCTGCAACTACACCGCCGCCGCTGTCGGCGAGGTGAATGTAGTAACCAAGATGAAAGAGACAGGCGCAGTAATCGGCGGCGAGGGAAACGGCGGTGTGATCTACCCCGAAGCCCACTATGGCCGCGACGCGCTTGTGGGCGTGGCACTTTTCCTGACCCTCCTTGCCAAGAGCGGCAAGAAAGTATCGGAACTTAAAGCCACCTATCCGCAATATGCGATTGCCAAGAACAAGGTGCAGCTCACTCCCGAAATCGACGTCGATGCCATTCTCGAAGCGATGAAACAGCGTTACAGCAACGAAAAAATCACCGACATCGACGGCGTGAAAATCGACTTCCCCGAATCTTGGGTTCATCTGCGCAAATCCAACACCGAACCTATCATCCGCATCTACGCCGAAGCCCACACCATGGAGGAAGCCGAAAAACTGGCCGACGACATCAAAGGTGTGATTGCCGAAATCTCCAGATAATACCCGAAATCTCCAGATATCAAGGAGATTTATAAGCAACTGAATATGACCATATTCCGACGTCTCTCCCTATTAGCCTTGATTGCCGTTGCTGCCACAGTGGCAGGCAGCAACGGCAGCCGACTGGGCGCAGCCGCGCGTATCGGTGGCAATTCTGCGCTCCACCACCTCACATGCCGCCGAGCAGGTATCACAGGTGGTGATGGGCACCCCGCTGCAGATCACCGAGCGCAAAGGTGAGTGGTGGCGTGTGGAAACGCCTGAAGGCTACTCAGGCTACGTGCGCTCCAACACACTCGTAGCCGCCGACGATGACCGCATGACCCGTTGGCGCAAGAGCCGCAGAGCCATCGTGCATTCCGACCGCACGGAATATATTACCGCAACACCCGAAATATCAGGCAAGCGCGTCAGTGACGTGGTGCCGGGGTGTATTCTTGAGGTCGAAGGGGACGCTGTGGGTGAAATGATTCCTGTTCGTATTCCCGACGGGAGAAGCGGCTTTATATCTCCCGAAGTGCTTATGCCGCTCGAGGAGTGGGCCGCGCAGAGATTTGTGCCGGCAGAGATGCCCCTTTATGCAGCCCGAATGATGGGAGTACCCTACGTGTGGGGCGGCACATCGGTCAACGGCATGGATTGCTCGGGACTGACACAGATAGCGGCCTACCGGCAGGGCGTGTTGATAAAACGCGATGCAGACGAACAGGTAGCCGACGGCACAAAAATCAATAAATCAGACTACTCGCTCTTTCTTCCCGGTGACCTCCTGTTTTTCGGCAACACCCGCACCGGTCGGATCACACATGTGGCGATTTCCACCGGCGGACCCTCATACATCCATCAGTCGGCCCGTGTGCGCCGTTCATCGCTCGACCCTGATGCCGCTGACTACGAGAACCCCGGGCTGATAGCCGTCCGTCGAATCGATCCTGAAACCGCAGAGCGTCTTGCGCTCCGCAACCATCCCTGGTATTTCTGACAAGTAAGTACCGTAGAATTCTATATTGAATATCGCCACGCGCAATCACGGTTCCCGTGAAAAACGCAGTGTTGCCGATTCTGCCGGGAAATGCAGTTCCATGATTGCGCCGGTGATTGACGCCCAGGCTCCCTCAAAACCGGCATCACCGTTGGCATCGGCCCAACGGAGTGTGTAATTATCCTGAAAGACAGTGGGTTCCAAATGCCCTTTGCGCATGCCCTCCCGCCAGTCGCCGGCATTTACCTCGGCACCACCAAGGTAAATCAGATCGTAGCCTGTGCCGCCCTTCACCACCGCGATGCGATAATCCCCACCACGACGGGCGCGCCGGGTGTCAAGATCGCAATCCATGTAAGTGTACACCCCTTCCACCATATCGTAAGGCGCTTCGGCAAGATAGCGCTCCACATCGTCGGCGCATTGCCAGCGGGTGTCGCGCGCCTCGGGCAACGGTCGACTGTCAAGATTAACCGAAATCACCTCGGCGGGAAGCAACGCCTTGACTCTCACGGCTGCTACATTCGCTAAACCGGCAATCGTCCCAGCAGGGATATATGAGTCATAGCCAAACCACGTTTCCCAATCGCTATTTCCCTCACTGGTGAGTTGTAAAGTGCAAGTGCCGGCCGACGCCTCAACTTCGGTTTCAACCGGGGAACGATCACAACCGGGGAAAGTCAGAACAAAACGTCGTGAGTCATCATCATCGGCATTCCTTATTCTCCCCAACATAATCTCTACAGCCTGCAGTTCAACACTGTCGGCCGACAGCAACGATACTCTGCACAATGGTTGATCTGTTGCCGAACGACGCCATGCGTTGCCTACCGACATCACCAACTCCAGAGATTTCACAATGCCGTCGTCGCAGCCAACTTCAAGACACTCGCCCCGATTAAGTTTCTTATTGCCGGCAACGAGCACCCCTGAAAGAGCCGAAGCCTCCAAGGCAAGGGAAAACAGCAACAGAAATGTAAGAGTTTGTTTCATGCGGCACTTTCGGAAACAGAAAATTAAACATGCTCCCGGTGTTGGCAACGGTAGATTTCCAACGCCTGGCGGGCAAACTCTTCACGCGGCAAGGCTCCCGAGAGCCAATGAATCCTGAAACCGCGTCGTTCCGAGCCGCGGAACCATGTCATCTGCCGCTTGGCAAACTGATGGATCGCGATTTCAAGCTGTCGACGCATTTCGTCATATGAGGTTTTCCCAATCAGATACTCAGTGACAAATTTATATTCGAGTCCGTAATATATGAGGTTTTCCGGAGGTATGCCCTCGTCGAGCAGCCGACGTACCTCGTCAACCATCCCCTCGCGGAGCCGCGCGTCAAGTCGCGCCGAAATGCGTTGCCGGCGCACTTCGCGGCTAACGTCAACACCTATTATGGTGGCTCGCCGAGGCACCCCGTCGCGGGCGGCACGGGCCTCGTCGGGATGGTCAATATAGTACTGTTCGATTTCAATGGCACGGATAGCCCGCTGGCAGGTGTCGACATCGGTTGTATTGTGCAACGTCTTCATCGCAGCGAGCATTTCGGTAAGCTGATCAAGCGACAACGGAGCCAGCCTGCTGCGCAGCGGGCGGTTTTCGGGCACCTCGGGCAGGCGGAGACCCTTAAGAAGCGACTCAACATACAGGCCACTGCCTCCACAGAGCACCGGCACACGCCCCCGGACATTGATTTCGTCAATGCACCGGCCCGCATCTCTGAGATACTGGAAAAGATTATACTTCTCCCCTGCTGCCGCCACATCAATCATGTGGAACGGCACATCGCCATATTCACAAAGATCTTTTCCGGTGCCGATGTCCATGCCGCGGTAGACCTGACGGGAGTCACCGCTGACAATCTCACCTCCGCAGAGTCGTGCAACTTCCACGGCAAAACCGGTCTTTCCGGAAGCCGTAGGACCCACGATGGCCAGTATCGGATTGTCAGTATTCATGGATGAATGGCGAAATCAATTGTAAGGCAGACGTATAGACTGAATCAACGGAATCAATATGTGAATAAATTCACCCGGAATCCCTGGCCGGAAATCATATCCTGCAACTTGTGGAAGAAGCGGCGGATGCGGAAGAAACGCTGATCTTCATTGTTATGCCCCACCCGCAGCCACAGAGGGTCGTTGTAGTCGACACTCCAGCTGCGGATGTCGCGCAGACGGAATGTAGGCTTATAATGTTTAAACCGATAGAGACGACGGCCCGACCGGTCGTAAGTCTTCCATGCCATAGCCACGCGGTATATTCGCTTCAACTCCGAATTCAGATCGGCTGAAGTCAGATGCTGTGTCATCAGCTCCTGAATCATGGGCAAGGTCATCCACTCGCCCTGCAGCCGGCTGTCGACCATTTCATCAGGCGAATCGAGAAATGCGAAGAAATGGCAGATATTGCGGTAAGTGACCTTGTCGGGGCTGTCATATACAGGTCGGATCTCGGCATCTGAGATTCCTGAAATCTGCTGAAAAAGCTGCTGGGCCTGCATCTGTCCCACCTTATCCTGATAAGGGAGCACAATCCGGGCAGGAGTGTCGAACCGCTTCACCACCTGGCCGTTGTCGAAATTTCGGTCAGTAGCAGTGATGTCCATCAGCATCTTGTCGCCGCTGAGCACAAGGAATCTCACAGTGGTCGACGAGGTATTCTCGATCATATGAGTTGAATCCTGGTGACAATAGAAGACCCACAAGGAATAGTAGCGCCAGCCGAGGTACACAAGCGAGAGCACAAACAGCGACACCGGCATCCAGATGAAAAAGAAGAAGTCGGCGTTGTTGAGGTTGACATTTACGTAATAAGTGAGGTAATATGCCCACGTCACAACAGCAATCACACCGGAAAGAATCATCAGCAGGCGCGACTGACAGCGCCATTCCCTGCGGTATAGCCTACCGATGAAACCGTTTTCCACCATATTGCCATAGCGGAGATGACACATCTGGCACACAAGAGGTTCATTGCGCTGCAGGAGGAAAAAAGCGGTGACGATGGCGGTCACGGGCGCACTGATTAATATGGCAATGATCGGTTGCTGCATGTTCACGGGCTGACCGGTCAACTCGAAATCGTCAACATCCCCGCCCCAGAAATACCGTAGCGAACTCACACAGGCCACTGCAAGGAGAATCACCGACATTTCGGAATAAAGCCGGCTGCATCCGGGCACCCGCTGCGCTCTCTGGCGATTGCGTGCAATCTGGAGCAGAATATATGCGGTCAGACACACCGGAGGCATCCATTTTGCGCTGACATAAGGAGACAAAAGAACCAACATAGCCAGCAACCCCACGGCCACGGCCCAGTTCTGCCACAAACCGAAGATTGCAGCACTCATCCCATCGCGGCGGTCATTGGAATGGATCATAAGTAAACTTCTTATCGGAGATTCTTGTCAAAATAGTCAATCATGCGGCCATAGACCAAAGCCCGGGAATTGCAGCCGTTGATTGAATGATTCATATTAGGGAACAGCAGCATATCGCAAGTGAGATTGGCCTCCTCGAGGCGGCTCACAAACTCTATGGTGTTAGACAAATGCACATTGTCATCGGCGGTGCCGTGCATAATCAGCAGGGGGCAGACGAGATTGCCGGCACGGTTGACAGGCGCCGAAGCCTTGTAGCCATCCTCATTTTCCTGAGGCGTGAGCATAAAGCGCTCGGTGTATATCGTGTCGTAATAGCGCCAGGAGGTTACCGGAGCCACAGCCACTGCAGCCTTGAAGATTGAAGCGGGATCAGTTACCGCCATAAGGGTTTCGTAGCCCCCATAGCTCCACCCCGCAATGCCGATGCGGTCGGCATCGACAAAGGGCAGCTGTGCGGCATAGCGCGCCACATTCAGCTGATCTATAGTTTCGTAATGTCCGAGATTTTTGTAAACCACATCGCGGAATGCCGTGCCGCGGAAACCGGTGCCACGCGGATCGACACAGATTACCACGAACCCGCGTCGGGCGGCAGCGTAATAGTCCCAGTCCATGCGCCAGCGATTAACCACTTCCTGCGAACCGGGACCGCTGTATTGCCACACAATCACAGGGTATTTCTTTGAGGAATCAAACCCTGCGGGTTTTATCATGTAGCCATTGAGCATTGTGCCGTCGGAATTCATCTGGAAGAACTCTTTGACAGGAGCTGATGCATAGCGCGAAGCATACGTTGCATTATCCTCAAGCACACGCAGTTCCTTGGCCTTGCCGTTGTAGAGAGTGTGGCGCGGCGGAGTGGCTGCGTTGCTGTAGTTCAACACAAAATAATTCATGGCAGGCGCAAACTCGGCCGCTCCCCATCCTTCGGGAGCAGAGAGATTCTCAGTCTTTTTACCCTGACGGTCGCGTCGTTGAACCACCCGGTTCACCGCACCCTTGTCGCCCTGTCCGAGAGCCTGACCTGTCACCTGGAAATAAGTGTAGCCCTGGGCATCCGTGCCATAGTAAGCGGTGGCATCGAATTCACCGGAGGTAATCTGCCGCAGCATCTGGCCGGTATAGCTATACTCGTAGAAATGATTCCAGCCCGAGCGTTCCGACTGAACCACAAACGACTCCGCCCCCCAGTGAATATCCTCGTAAGCCGCCGAGTTGAGCCATGCCTTGGCCTCCTCCACCAGCACGGATTTAATCACCGTAGACTTCGGATTGACATTATAGATTTCCATACGGTTCTGAGCGCGATTAAGAGTGACCGCCATCAGACGATCGCCCTGGTTGCCGCCGTAGGCGATGCGCGGAATATATTCGATTTTCGGGTCGGGAAGTGTTATATCCTTGATTTTGCGGGTGTCGACATCGTAGCTGTGAAGCGTAACCATGGAGTTGGGTTCACCGGCCACGGGATATTTGTAAGAGAATGTGCCGGGATAGAGCGCATATTTGTCGGATGCATTGCAATAGCCCTGATACAGTGGGAACGAGAATTTGGGCACGCGTTGCTCGTCGTAGCGCAGATAGCAGAGTGTAGTGTTGTCCGGCGACCACGTCATTGAGCAGTCGGTGGCGAACTCCTCCTCATACGACCAGTCGGGGATACCGTTGATCACCTTGTCCACGGCACCGTCGCGCGTCACCTGCACCTCGGAATCATAGTCGATTTTTTTGATGTAAATGTTATTCTCCGCAACAAAGGCCACCATGCGGCCGTCGGGAGAGAATAGCGGCGCCTGCTGTCGGGTGAACTGCTTCGACAACGGACGCAGTATGTTGCGTTTGATTTCAAACACATACCAGTCTGCCAGAAAAGAGTGACGGTAGACAGGCTGCTTTTCTGTGTAGAGAGCGAGTTTGGTACCGTCGGGGCTGAGGCGGAAATCGGCCACCTGCGATATGGAATTCTCGCGGGTGTGAGTCACGTCGAGCACCGTCTCGAGGAGCTTGCCTGTGGCCGTTTCGTACCGGCCAATCTGACGGCCGTCGTCGCTAAGCAGCAGATAGCTCTCGCCGTCGGGCATATATGTGAAACTTTTAGGAGATTTCGCGATATTCTCGGGATAGACATACGGGGCAATGCCCTTCACGTCGACATTGGCACCGGAAGCAACTGCGGGAGCCATGGCGCAAAGCAGCGAGACTGCAATGGATATATTTTTAAGCAAACTCATTTTCAAATAGTTTGAAACTGTAATAACTGTGTCGGCAAATTGTTGTGATGTTATCAGGGGATGATGTGATCAGAACAGCGACATCTGAGCCGGATTGTCGGGATGTTCGGCTCGAGCGGGTTCCCGGTAACCGAAGTTGTCATCGGTGTTATCCGACGACTGGCTCTTTTTGGAACGCTTCTGACGGCGTTTAGGTTCGTCAGCATCCGACGAAATAAGCCAGTCGGTGGTGTCGAGAAGCATGAAATCATCATCGTCGTCGGTCGCTGCCGCGGCGCTTTTGCGCACCTCCTCGACTGTTGGGAACAGCGAATCATCGGTCTGCGACCCGGCTTCGAGAGCGGCTGCCTCTTCGGGAGTCTCGGGAATCGGACGGTCGGATTTACGGGGCCGTCCGCGTCGCGAGCGGGGTTTCTCAGGCTCAGCCTGTGAAGCCGCGGGTTCTGGAATTGATTCTTCGAACAAAAGCTCAACTTTCGGCTCGTCGGTCTGCGCGAAACTGTCGTTAGTTTCCTTCGCAACAGGCATTTCCTCAAATCTGTCTTCTGTCACGGCCGGTTCCTCGCGCACGGAGGTCGGTTGCGTCACGGCAGGGGTTGCGGCCGCAACGGCGGCTGCCGGAGCGAAACGGCTCAGCGACTTGAGCCGTTCGATTTCCTGACGCATGGCGCTTTCCTGTTCGGCTTTCTCATATTGGAGGGTCTCAATGGTCTGGCGCAGACGGTCGCTCTGGTCCTCAAGCCGACGGATGGTGTCATCCTTGATGCGGAGCGTGGTATTTTTCGAGAGAATGTCGGCTTCGCGGGCTTCGAGCATCTCCTTTTTTTCCATCAGTTCGTCGCGGGTTTTGCGCAACTGTCCGTCAGACACCCGCTGCTGCTCTTCAAGCTTGACAATCTGCTCCTGAACGCTTTTCACCACCTTCAGGTCATCGAGAGCTTTGGCGAGCCGCGTCGCTGACGCCTGCGCACGAGCCTCGGTCTCGATCAATGCGTTATCTTTCTCAGCCAGGGCCTTTTGCGATTCGGCGAGAGCCTGTTTCGACTCGGCGAGTTCGCGCTGCGATGCCTCCAGGGCATTGGCGGCAGCGGTCGCTGCAGCCGTAGCGGCTGTTGCGGCAGCTTCCTTCTCCTCGACATCCTTGCGGGCGCGGGCAGCGCGGGCGTTGAGATCATTGACCATGGCCATCGAGATTTCATCCTTGGCCTTGCTCTGCTCCATGGCTTCGGACATGCGACGGTTTTCATCATCGAGAGCTGCAATGCGGCTCTGCGCTTCCTCAAGTTGCAGCGCAAGCTGTTCCTTCTCTTTTACAGCCTCGCCGATAATGCTCTCGGCTTCGGCCTGCTTCCTTTCGGCTTCGGCCTGCTTCTTTTCGGCATCAGCAATGATGGCCGCCACCTCTTCCTGCTTTTGCCGGAGTTCCTCAGTCTTTGCAAGGGTGTCTTTCCGCAATTCCTCCGCATCGGCGTCGGTCATGCCGAGCAGGCGGATTTTGTTGGCCATAGTTTTGTTTTCGAGTATGTATTGCTCGTTTTCGGCCTCGATTTCCGATATGCGCTTCTCGAGATCATGCACCCGCTCGGAGAGTGCGCGTTTCTGCCTTTCGGCGCTGAGCTGTCGGGTCTTGGCATCGGAATTCACCTCCTCCTCTTTCTGCGCTTTGAGCCTGAGGGCATCGATCTGTTCCTGCAACCTCAAACGGTCGGCCTGGAAGCGGGCTTCGTGCCGCCGCTCCACCATGCGCTCGAGTTCTTCGAAATAGTTGCGGATCGAGGTATCGAGTGAGGAATATAACAGCTGGCGCTGCTTTTCAGGATCGACACTCTTCTGCAGAAATCCGGGCAGAGCTTCATTGAAAATCTCCACCACACGCGAAAATATCACTTCGGGCTGTGGGCGGGGCATGGCTTCGGCACGTGCCGCCGCTTCCTCGGCAAAAGTCGGGGCCGGAGCTACAGGGGTCGGGGCGACCTCGGGAGCAACTTCCGGCTCACCGGCGCGCTGCTGGCGTTCACGCAGAGGGGTGACGGTGGCGTCGATACCCTCCTCTATCTCCTCTTCGTCCATGGACGGGAACCCCATGGCACGTTTGAATTTATCAAAAAAGCTCATCTGCGAATAGTGGTGGCTTGGCTTAAGGTTGCACTGTGTTGGCGGCCGTGAATTCAACCGCATATTTCTTCACAAAAGTACGAAAAACAATTAACAAAACAGAGGGAACGGCACCGTTTTTTTGCCGTTTCCTCTGTTTTTATGCAGTTTTTAGCTGTAGCCCAAAAACTTGTTTGGAGCCGATTCGACAATATCTGGCTATCATTCGGCAGGGGCGGTAGCCACCACGCCGGGTCGGGTAACCACTCCGGTGCCTTTTTTGCCGTCTATGCCTATGGTAAGCGGCGATTCAAGACGCACCACGCGCACCGTCTCGCTCTCATATTCAGCCGGGAGCGAGTCAAGATACTCCACATCGTAGAGATCCTTGTCGGAGAAGGGATTTACAGTGAAATATCCCACGCCAAACGAGGTGAGATTCTGGAAGAAATGAGTGCCCTGCGAGGGTTCTACACGGTAATTGTGCAGCGACGATTCCACGATCAGACGCGCGCCGGCTATGTCGGCCCAGCGGACCGGAATGCCTAAGGCGATATCCGACGACCCCCATCGGCCGGGACCGATCAGCAGATAGCCTGTGCCCGACTCTACAAACTGACGGTTGATGCGCGCTATCTCCCCGGCAATTTCGGGGTTGCGGAATGACGAGAAATTCTCGGGACGCACATACACCACGGCGCTCACCGTGTCGCTGCCATGCCCAAGAGCAGTGTTGCTTCTCAGCACCAGTTTATCATCGGGGAGTGCCATCACATTTTCGTCGACATCATCCTTATGTTCGATGATGGGACGAATCTGGAGCCAGTAAACACGCCCCACGAGCTGGCCGTCGGGACCTATGTTGCCGGCAAACTCTATCTCCACCGGACGCTGCATAGCCTCCTGTCCGCGCGAAAGCATGAAATCGCACACCTCGGCCAATGGGAAAACGTTGTCGCGCAGGATGTTGGCGAATGTAACCACCTTGCGCCCGGGACCTAAATGAGTGTCGCTGAGCATCTGGTCGTCGATGTTGAATGTCGAGACCATATAGCGCAGGGTGTCACCTTTGGCGAAATCCTGCACATTCTTGCTGACGAGGTTGAAACCGTCATCGACACTGAAATGCCCGGGCACGGCATCCATCTTGAGAGCGTCGAGCTTACGCTGTGTGTCGCGCAACGCAAGGTCGAGGGTAGAGGTCTGGAGCACCTTGCCCGGGTGACGGGGCGAGAATCGGAGAGCCACGCCGCCATCCACGATATATTTACCCAACCCCACGGCCACCTGCACAACACCCTCCTCGGTTTTCTCATCGTTGAGAGGATAATAGTTGAGCGAACGGCCCACACCCGAGAACGATGGGAAATAGAAACCGTCGTGATCCTTGCCCACAACCTCCTGTATGATCACGGCCATCTTTTCCTGGTCGATGACATTTGAGGTGGCCGACATATATGCCTTGGATTCGGAATAGAACACCGAGGCATATACACCCTTTATGGCGTCGGTCAGTACCCTCAGCATTTCGTTCGGGTCGGTAATATGCGGAATCATGTAGGTAGAGTAGACTCCGGCGAAGGGCTGATAATGCGAGTCCTCGAGCAGCGACGACGATCTGACTGCCAGCGGGCTGTCGACAACCTCGGTGATGGCCAGCAGATCCTCACGCACTCTATCCGGAAGTTTCGCAGCCAGAAAACGGTGCAGAATCTCCTCGTCGGGAATGTCGGACAACGCCACGGGATAGAGGTCGTTGAGCGCCATGAACTCGTCGAATATATCGGTGCAGAGCACCACGGTGCGTGGTATGGATATCGAGACACCGTGGAAATTGTCGCATTCGGAATTCTTCTTGATAATCGAATCTATAAACGCCAGGCCGCGCCCCTTTCCTCCGAGCGAGCCTTGACCTATGCGGGCAAAGTTGCTGTAGGAGTCGAAACGGTCCTTGCGGAACTCCGCCACCACGCCGCGGTTTTTCATCTTGCGATACTTCACGATCAGATCGAAGAAAAGCTGTTTTACCTCAGGAGCTTCCGAAATGTCGCGGAAACGGTGCCGGGCGATGATGTCGGCGATAGGAAACATCGCACGCGAATAGAGCCAGCGGGATATGTCGTTGCGGCAGGCGTGATAGAGCAGCGTTTCATCAGGAATCTGAAACAGTCGCTTCTGCATTTCGTTGAGCGAATGAATGCGCATTATTTCAGACCCGTCATGTGGGTTGCGCATCACGAAGTCGCCGAAACCGAAATTATGGGAGATCTGTTTGCCGAGATCCACCGGGAGCTTCTTGGATGTCTTGTCAAGAAAAATACCATTGAACTCTTTGACATACTCGGCGTTGGCCACTTCGGTAGACTCCACGATAATAGGCAGATAGGGATCGCGCGAACGCACAAAGCGCGAGAATCGCAGACCTGCCTCCTTGTCCTTGACACCCTCGCGCATAAATGACACGTCGGTGACGATACCCAGGGTGCGGTGCTCGTATTTTTCGTAAAGCGCCAATGCCTCCTCGTAATTACGGGCCAGAAGCACCTTCGGACGGCCTCGCATGCGCAGCATCTTCTCATGTTCGTTAAGGGCCTCTGTGGAGAATTCGCGGCTTTGCTTAAGGAGGAACTTGTAGATATGGGGCAGAATAGATGAATAGAATCTCACGGAGTCCTCCACGAGGATAATGGTCTGCACTCCGATCTCAAGCACATCGTGCTCGGCGTTCATGCGGTCCTCGAGCAGCTTGATAATGGCAAGCAGAAGATCCACATTGCCAAGCCATGAAAACACATAGTCGATACCCGAAAAGTCCTCATGCTGCAGGCGTCGCGACACCTCTTTTGAAAAGGGTGTGAGCACCACGATAGGCACGTTGGGATGCACTGCCTTAATGGCTTTGGCGCCGATGAACGTCTCGCTGATGTCCATGCCGGGCATGGCAATGACGAGATCGAAATTTTTCTGTTCCATGGCAGACAACGTCTCGCTTATGCGTGCCACACGAGTGATACGCGGAGGAGAGGAGAGGTTCAGCGCCACATATTCGTTGTAGAGCTGTTCGTCGACACGGCCATCCTCCTCCATCATGAAGGCATCGTAGGGCGAGGCCACCAGAAGCACGTTGAAAATGCGCCGCTGCATCAGATCCTGAAAGGATGTGTCGCGGATATATAGCTGGCTGAGAGCTTCTTCGTTCATCGGTATCTTTAAAGGCAAGGGATTGCTTAATAACAAAAATCAGAGAGCTTTGAGGCCGCTGATGACTCCTTTGGGATCGCGGTTGCCGAAAACATAGCTGCCGGCGACGAGAACGTCGGCGCCGCCCTCGGCGAGCATACGCCCTGTGGTGTCGTTCACCCCGCCGTCGATCTCGATAAGAGCTTTCGAGCCGGTGCGGTCGAGCAGATCGCGCAGCCGGTAAAGCTTGTTGAGAGTGTTGGGGATGAATTTCTGGCCGCCGAAACCGGGGTTTACCGACATGAGCAGAACCATGTCAAGATCGGCAGCGACATCCTCGAGCATCGCCACGGGAGTGGAGGGATTGAGAGTGACGGCAGCTTTCATCCCTGCCTCGTGAATGGCGTGGATGGTGCGGTCGAGATGCACACACGCCTCCTGATGCACATTCATGTAGGCTGCACCGATACGGGCCAGCCGGTCGATCCATTTTTCAGGCTCCACAATCATCAGGTGCACATCGAGCGGCTTCTTGCAGATTTTGGCCACGGCCTCGATCACTGGGAAACCAAACGAAATGTTGGGAACGAACACACCGTCCATCACATCGAGATGGAGCATATCGGCATCACTGCCGTTGATCATGTCGATGTCGCGCGAAAGATTCGCAAAATCGGCGGAGAGAAGCGAGGGTGATACTATCATGGTCAGTTATTCTTTTTAGCAGACAGAGCCTTGTAGCATATAAACAGCAGACATACAAGGAGGAGGCAGAAACCACCGATTGTGAAATAGTGATTGTATTTCTCCACTGAAGCGAAGAGCTGTTCATAAGGCACTTTTGTGCCGAGCCAGTAGCCGAGACCGGCCAGCACACAATTCCAAACCAGGGCACCGAGGGCCGTAAACACCACAAACACGCCGAGATTCATCCGGGCAAGTCCGGCAGGGATGGAAATAAGCTGACGGATAGCGGGAATCAGACGGCCAATGAATGTGGAAAGTGCGCCATGCCGGTCGAAATAGCGCTCGGCATTCTCCACTTTCGCCTGATCTATAAGGCAGGCGTGACCGAAACGGCTGTTGGCAAAGGCGTAAACAATAGGCCGACCGAGCCACATGGCCAGAAAATAGTTGATCAGGGCGCCGACAATGGCGCCGAGTGTGGCGAAGAGCACAATAAGGAATATATTCATGTCACCGCGGGTAACGGCTATGTAGGCAGCCGGAGGCACCACCACCTCAGAGGGGAATGGCAGAAAGGAGCTTTCTATCACCATGAACAGAAACACAAGCATATAGCTGGCGTTATGGTAGAAATAATCGAGAAGAAACTGAGCGGAGAACCAGTCGCTGATCTCGCAGGCGATCAAGAGGTCTGTCATTGGAAATTAATTCTGTCCTTGGAAATTATTGGAATTGGATTCTGTCCCGGAAATTAATTGTTTGTTATTGTGAAGTCATGCGATAGAATTCATCGCGCAGGCTCGGGTCGGTGGCAAAGACACCCGTATAATGGGTAGTGGCCGTAGATGCGAGCTGCTTCTCCACACCGCGCATCTGCATGCACAGGTGCGAGGCGCGGCAGCTGCACATCACCCCGAGAGGCGACAGAGCCTCGCCGATGGCGGCACAGATGTCGGCAGTGAGCCTTTCCTGCACCTGAAGGCGGCGGGCCACCGCGTTGACCACCCGGGCGACTTTGCTCAGTCCGGCTATCTTGCCGTCGGGTATATAGCCCACCGACACGGTGCCGAAAAAAGGAAGCACATGGTGCTCACACAGAGAGTAGAACTCTATGTCGCGCACCACTACCATCTTCGAGCCTTCGTGAGTGAATATTGCCTGCCGCATTATGTCGGCGGGATTTCCGCCTCGGTGCCCCGATGTCACATACCACAGGGCGCGGGCAGCCCGCAGAGGTGTCTTTCGCAGACCTTCGCGGGTGGTATCCTCCCCAATCAACTTGAGGATGGCATCGTAGTGGCCGGCTATCTCGCGGATGCGGGCGCGCTCGGCGTCGGTCGAGCCTTCGGGGAAATCGTCGGTTAAATTGTCGAGATCGTTCACTTCATCAAAAATTTAGCATACAGCATGAGAAGTTGTTGTCCCACTGATTTCATTAGTGTTCATCGCACATACACATGGTCGCGGACCACACGCACCTCACGGGCAAACGCGGGGAAAGCGGCTCGCAGCTCCTGCGCTGCACGCTGGGCCTCGGCCTGAGTGCGGAAATCACCCACACGAAGACGCCAGTAGGGCGACGAATAGGCCACATATGTGGCATAACGCGGAAAACGGGCGGCCACGGCACGCTCGCGGTGACGGGCTTCGCCCTTGGCCACGCGGGCATTGTTGTCGGCATAGACCTGCACGCGGAATCCCACCGTGCGCCGTTTGGGACCGGTGGTACGGTAGTCATCCTGCTGATCCTCACCGGCCTCTTCATCTTCGGCCAGACTGTCGGCTGTGGCTGAGGTTTCCTGCAACCGCTTTGCAAGGGCTTCAGGCTGCTCCACATGCACACTCGAATTGCCTGAATTAAGCGTCTGCACGATGTCGGCGGCAGCCCACATGGCAGCCATTGTCACTGCAAGAACTACAGAGAGAAAACGGGAGTAGTGTGTCATCTTACAGGAGATATAGATAAAAAATTGAAAAGGGAGGTGCACCCTTTGCCAAGATGCACCTCCGGTATGAATTTACGAACGTCGATGCTCGCTTTCGCCCGTCACAGGGGGCGTGTCAATCAGAAAGCGGTGACGATGCCCATGAAGTCGGCGCACTTGAGTGCGGCGCCGCCGATGAGACCGCCGTCCACGTCGGGCTTGCTGAAGATCTCCTTGGCGTTGGAGGGCTTGCAGCTGCCACCGTAGAGGATAGAGCAGTTTTCAGCTACTTCCTTGCCATATTTCTTCTCGATGACGCCGCGGATATGGGCGTGCATGTCCTCGGCCTGTTCGGCGGTAGCGGTCTTGCCGGTGCCGATGGCCCAGACGGGCTCGTAAGCGAGGATGAGTTTGCCGAAATCTTCGGGAGTAAGGTGGAAGAGAGCTTCCTCGATCTGCTTGGTGACTACCTCGTTATAAGTGCCGTTGTCACGCTCTTCGAGTTTCTCGCCGATGCAGAATATGGGGGTAAGACCCTCTGCGAGAGCCAGATCGACTTTGGTTTTGAGGATTTCCGAAGTCTCGCCGTAGTACTGACGGCGCTCCGAGTGGCCGAGGATGACATATGTGGCACCGGTCGAAGCCACCATGGGAGCCGAAACCTCGCCGGTGTAGGCACCCTTGACATGGTCAGCGCAGTTTTCGGCACCAAGACCGAGCTTGTTCTGGTCGATAACGGCGGCTACGGAAGCCAGATGGGTGAAAGGAGTGCAGATGATCACGTCGCACTTCGCGTCGATGCCTTTGAGGGCCTCGTTAACTTCTTTTGCCAGAGCCACACCTTCGGGAAGGGTGGTGTTCATCTTCCAGTTACCTGCTACGATGTTCTTTCTCATGATTATTTTGAGTTTGTATTGGTTGTGTTTCAGTTTCAGAGTGCAAATTTACACTTTTTTTGCGATATTTTCGTCGTATTCCTGAATTAATCGCCAAAATCACGCTCTGGCACAGATACAGCGCCAGCAGAACCACCAGCAGCGAGCCGGTGGATGTGCCGAACCACCATCCGGGACGGGGAGCCATCCGTTCAGGCAGATCGCGGCCACGAGGTCCGAGTCCGAACTCCGCCGCGCCGACCGACGACAGCGTGTATTTGGCTTTCACCCTGCCGTTGTCGAGTTCGACCAGCGCCATGGTGCCCCGGACAAGTTCCTTCAATTTAGTATCGTCGGCCGAATAGACCTCATAGCCTGCCATCGACACATCTTTCCAGAAGTCGATGCCGCGGCGGTCCGACGCGATCAGACACACCATGCCTACGCCCGAAGTGTCGCACCACTGTTTCAGCTCGTTGAGGAAATAGGTATAGGATATGTCGATGCGCCGTGGTTCGGGAATCACCAGCAGCAGTTCGCGGCCTGAGTCGTAGATCGCTTCCTCCGTGGCATGGTTACCCTCGGCGTCATAGACGGTGAACGCGGCACCCGACCGGCCGGCAGCGCTGTCGCCGGTGCGGTCGATGAAGGTCCAGGTGGAGTCGGGGAGATTATCGGCCGTGAACTCTCGCTGCTCCCCATCCTTTTCGTAGATAAACCGCATATCGTCGACCTCGTCTTCGGTATCCGGGTCGTTTTCAGAGTCATCATTGCCAGTCGTCAGCGCCGCTCCCACCGGATATGGACGAAAATCGAGCATGGGCTGCACATTGTAGCCGTAAAGGCCGACAAACACCACATAGGCCGACAGCACCGCGCCGACAATCCACTGGATAGCCGGTTTATACACTCCGGCGCTCAGCTTGCCATTCCACAGAATCAGCAATATCAGCGCCGCCGTGATCAGAATATTCTTTATGAATGTAACGGTGTTGGAAACCACCCAGAAATCGCCGAAACATCCGCAGTCGCTGATCGGATCGGCAATTGCAAGCCATGCCGACAGCGGCAGCATCACCGCCATGAGCAGGGTCAGCGCCCAGGGAGCCACACGTTTATAGCACCCTGCGAGCAGCAGGGCGCCGAACACAAACTCCCAGCCGCTGATAAGCATCGCGGCCATCAGCACCACCGAGCGTGGCTGCACAATGCCCCACACATTCAGATATTCCTCTATCTTGAACACGAAGCCCCAGAGATCGATCACCTTGACAAGGCCCGACATCACGAACAGGGCGCCCGTGACAATCCGCAATCCCCAGACCACCCAGAGGAAGGCTCTGCTGCTCTCAAATCTGCCCATTGGCCTCGGCGAGTTTTATCAGTGCGAATATCGAATAGACTATAATATCCTGATAGTTGGCACCTATACCTTCCGAAACCCGGGTCACACCTGCGTTGTCCTCGATCTCTTTGGTGCGCATCAATTTCATCAGTATCAGGTCGGTGTAGGAGCTTACACGCATCTTGCGCCATGCCTCGTTGTAGTCATGGTTTTTGGCATGCATCAGCTCGCGTGTGGCGGCCATGTGTCGGTCGTAGAGATCAAGAGCCTGTTCGGGCGTAATATCCTTTCGGTCGGCATAACCCATGGAGAGCTGTATCAGACCGATGATGCCATAATTCACCATGGCGAGAAAAGCGTCGTCGACCGGCTCGTCGACGCGGCTCTCCCCTTTTGTTTCGAGCGAACGTATGCGGTCGGCCTTGATAAGAATCTGGTCGGTCACGGCCGTGGGACGCATCAGGCGCCACGATGCTCCGTAATCCCTGAGTTTGGCGGCGAAGACCTCGCGGCAGTCGGCCATAACCTTGGCAAACTGCCTCTCTGTCTTCGGGAAATCGGGCTGCTGCCCGTCTATATTGTCATTTTGCATAAGCCAATCGAGCTATTTCATCGCAAAGTTACAAATTAATTGGTGAAATATGAGTAAATTTGCAGCACAAAGATTACCTGGAGCTTGTTTAATAATAAATGTTGCCGATAGGGTCGCATATCCTGAGCCTGATTTCGTCGTGTGACGATGGAGTGTACGTATGTACACGACTGAGGAACAGAACGAAAGCAGGCCGGGATATGCGAAACAAAGGTAACTTTTCACAAAAGATATTACTCAGAAACATGAAAATAAGTTTTAATAGATGTGAATGCCATGAAAATAATACCATGTGTCGGCCACTGTCCGGCATCTTTCTGTTTGCGCATCGGTCGTTATGGACCCCCATAACTCCCTCAACGCAAGCAGAAATCTGCTCGGACAGTGACCGCCCTATCGGTAACATTTATTATTAAACAAGCTCTTGATGACCTACTGCGTGAAAGAAACCGCGCTGATGCTTGTGCAGGCGCTCAAAGAGTATGGCGTGACCGATGTGTTTGCATCGCCCGGCTCACGGTGCGCGCCTCTGACCGTGGCGTTGGTGCGTGACGGCGAAATCAGAGTGCATCCGGTGGTAGATGAACGCTCGAGCGCGTTCATCGCGATGGGTTTTGCGTCGGTCAGCCGTAGACCCGCTATGCTACTCTGCACCTCGGGCACGGCGCTGCTCAACTACAGCGCGGCAGTAGCCGAGGCTTTCTACCGCAACGTGCCCCTGCTGATTGTGTCGGCCGACCGTCCCGAAGAATGGATCGGGCAGGATGACAGCCAGACTATCCGCCAGCCCGGAGCATTCGGTCCCCATGTCAAGGCCTCTTACTCACTCCGCGGCGAAATTCCCGACAGCAATTACAAATGGGTGGTCAACCGCACCCTCAACGAGGCCATGCAGCTGCTCCGCTCCGGGCGTCCCGGACCGGTACATCTTAACATCTCATTCACGGAGCCGCTATTCTCCGACGACCCGACGCCCCGGACAGAGGCTTCGTTCCGCCGCATCGGGCTACTGGAGCCGCCGCATAGACTCGATGCCGGTGTTGCACGCACTCTTGCGGAAGAAATAGCCGGACACAACGTGCTTATCGTGGGCGGTTTCTGCCCGCCGTCGGCCGAGATGAACAAAGCGTTTGCAAAACTGGCCGCCCTCTCCAATGTGGTGGTACTGGCCGACGCACTGGCCAATATCAACGCGCCCGGTATAATCGCACAACCCGAAGCTACGCTACGCGCCGGCACTGCCGACAGCACCGGCGCACTGCTGAAATCACCTGAGTCTCATCCTGACATACTCATCACTTTCGGCGGTTCTCTGCTGTCGCGCGACATGAAAGAGTGGCTGCGGGCTCTTGACGTAAAAGAGCACTGGCATGTCGGCAAAAACGGATGGGTCATCGACTCTTATTTCTCGCTTACCCGACGGGTAGAAATTGCGTGCACAGATTTTTTCCCGCGACTGGCCAATGCGCTGGCATATCTGGCGCGACGTGACAAACCGGAGCACACCCGGTTCCGCACGCTGTGGGAGCAAGCCCGGGCCATAGCCGCCGACCTTCCCGCGACCGATGAATGGAGCGCCCGCACAGCCATCGACCGCGTGCTTGATTTCATGCCTAAAGAGTGGAATCTACAACTTTCCAACGGCCTGACACCCCGCTATGCCATGAATTCGGCTGCCGCATCGAAGTTTCACCGGCGCGACTGCAACCGCGGTGTCAGCGGCATCGACGGTTCCGTCTCCACCGCCGTCGGCGCATCGCTTGCCTACGGAGGCACCACACTGCTGATAACCGGCGACATGTCGATGCAATACGACCTCGCCGCGCTATCGTCAGGTTTACTTTCTCCATCATTCAAGGCAGTGGTAATCAACAACAACGGAGGAGGTATCTTCCGCAAAATCAGTGCCACCCGCCCGCTGCCCGAAACAGAGACATATCTGTCGTGCCGGCTACATCTTCCGTTGAAGCAGCTGTGCGACGGTTACGGCATCAGCTACTATCGCGCCGACTCACAAGAGTCTCTGCGGGAGCAGCTGACTCTATTCCGCGACAATCACCGTTCTCCCGCTATTTTAGAAATCATAGTTCCCGACTAATTCATACAAGTTTTTATGAAACGCGACTGGATAAAGATAAAAGATTACGAAGATATTCTCTTCGACCGTTTCGGCGCCATCGCCCGCATTACCATCAACCGTACTGCTGTCTACAACGCTTTCCGCCCTCAGACCAATGCCGAGATGATGGACGCTTTCACCTTTTGCCGCAACAATCCCGAAATCGGTGTGATCATCCTCACCGGCACAGGCGACAAGGCATTCTGCTCAGGCGGCGACCAGCACTACAAGGGTCTGGGCGGCTATATTGATGCCGACGGCACTCCACGCCTCAATGTGCTCGAGCTGCACAAAATGATCCGCTCGATCCCCAAACCTGTGATTGCCATGGTCAACGGCTACGCTATCGGCGGCGGCAATGTGCTCAATGTGGTCTGCGACCTCTCTATCGCATCGGAAAATGCCATCTTCGGCCAGACCGGACCGAAAGTGGGCAGTTTCGATGCCGGTTTCGGTTCTTCATATCTCGCACGCTGCGTTGGTCAGAAGAAAGCTCGCGAAATATGGTACCTCTGCCGCCAGTATTCAGCAGCAGAGGCCCTCGAAATGGGCATGATCAATGCCGTAGTGCCTTTTGACCAGCTCGAGGACACCACTGTGGAATGGTGCGAGACTATCCTTAAACGCTCGCCCATGGCAATACGCATGATCAAACGTGCCCTCAACGCCGAACTCGACGGACAGGCAGGCCTGATGGAGTTTGCCGGCGACGCCACTCTCCTCTATTATCTCATGCCCGAGGCTCAAGAGGGGAAAAACGCGTTTCTGGAGAAACGCGATCCCGATTTCGGTCAGTTCCCAAAATTTCCGGGCTGATGGTCAAGGTTTCATGGCGCCCGTATACCCTCCTGTTCAAAGAGAGGGCGGTGACTTCGCGCAACTCCATGACCGAGAAACCTACCTATATCGTCACCATTGAATCGGATGAACTCCCCGGCGGCCAAGCCGTGGGCGAGGCAGCCCTGTTTCCGGGACTGAGCGCCGAGGATTCACCGGAATATGAGTCTGTGCTCGATGCGGCATGCCGCGAGGCTTCGCGCTGCGCCACGCCGGCCGAAGCCATGCAATCGCTTCCCCCGGTGTCGTCGGTGCGGTTCGGCTTCGAATCTGCACTGATGCGGGCACTGGCGCGTCCCACAGCCAACACCTCGCGCCTCCGCTGGCTCGACGGTGAGGAGGGAATCCGCATCAACGGTCTGATATGGATGGGCGACAAGGCCACCATGCGTCGCCGCATCCGTGAAAAACTCAAAGCCGGTTTTCACTGCGTAAAGCTGAAAATCGGCGGTATCGACTTCAACGATGAGCTGGATCTGCTCTCCCTTATCCGCAAAGAATTCCCGCCGGAAATCATAGAACTGCGTCTCGACGCCAACGGCGGTTTCACCCCCGAGAATGCACTTGACCGTCTGGAGCGTCTTTCCCGCTTTGGCATTCACTCGATTGAGCAGCCAATAAAACCGGGCCAGTGGGATAGCATGGCCCGCATCTGCCGGGAATCTCCCATCCCTATCGCTCTTGACGAAGAGCTGATCGGCTTCTCCTCCGACCGACAAAAAAGTAAACTGCTCGACGCTATCAGACCGCATTATATCATCCTAAAGCCCTCGCTTTGCGGCGGTTTCCGCGAGGCGGAGGAGTGGATCTCGCAGGCCGTAGCACGTGGCATAGGATGGTGGGGAACTTCGGCCCTCGAATCCAACATCGGGCTTGAAGCGCTGGGAATCTGGACCGCCGGACTGTCACCCGACATGCCGCAGGGGCTCGGCACAGGCGCCCTTTATGTCAATAATTTTCCGTCGCCGCTGTCTCTTGAAGGCGAACGATTATATTACCGCAACACCTGAGATGACGAAGATTGAGATATGCGGCACCGACAAAGCAGAGTCGCGGCTCATCGGCGATTTTGAGCGGGAATGGTGCTCCGACCTGGAGTTTATCGTGGCTCATACATCAGGCTCCACTGGCCAGCCCAAAGAGATCAGGCTGCCCAAGGCCGACATGCGGGTATCGGCCCGCGCCACCAACAGCCGCTTCGGAATCGGGGAGCGGTCGGTGATGATTTGCCCTCTGTCAATCAATTATATAGCCGGGAAAATGATGATGGCAAGGGCGTTCGAAGCCGGGTGTCATCTGCTTTTCTGTCACCCGTCCAACCATTTTCTTTCCGATCCGAGCGTACGCGCTTTTATCGACAGTCACGGTGCTGTGGACCTGGTGCCGGTTGTGCCGTCGCAATTGTCGCAGATTATCGAAAATCCGCATCTGACCGAAGGCATACACAATATTATAATAGGAGGCGCGCCTATAGATTCCGAGCTGGAGACATCGCTGAAAAGCCAGCCGGGTACCACCCGATATTTCGCTACATACGGCATGACGGAAACCTGTTCACACGTAGCACTACGACCGATAGGCGAATCACTCTTTTCGGCCATGCCCGGAATAACTTTCGACATCGACGCGCGTGGATGCCTGATTATCAACGCTCCGCAATATTCATTCCGTAGGCTCACGACCAATGATATTGTCGAACTTCTCGACTACCGCACGTTTATCTGGCGTGGACGGTTCGACAATGTAATCAATTCGGGCGGTATCAAAATTTTCCCTGAAGAACTCGAGCGACAGCTCGCACCGCACATCACCGTGCCTTTCTATATAATCGGCTTGCCCCACCCTAAATGGGGTGCCACTCCGGTGATAGTTGCGGAAGAGAGCAATACGCTATCCGACAGCGACATAGCAGCCATATGCAAATCGGTGCTTCCGTCGTGCCGGCGCCCGTCGGCAATATATCGGATAAAAACGATCCCGCTCACATCCACCGGCAAAATCAGGCGCATTCCGCCCTGCCAATTGCCGGAAATTTAAGAGCTTGTTTAAAATTTTTGACGATTTTATTAAGATAAATTTGGAAAAGATAGCCATTTAGGCTATTTTTGTAGATGTTTTTGTGCAGGCATGCGCCCGCGCAGAGGCATGGTGTGTGCAACACCAGCACCAACACATTCATTTTCAGCATTTTATATCGTCCATCCCAAGCCCGTATGCTTAAAAATTTCTTTATTTCGATGCTCGGCGCCATCGCCGGTTTCTGGATCTCGCTGATGCTTTTCATGGTGTCATGTATGATTCTGCTCGCCGGCTCTCTGGCCACTTCTTTAGTTAATTCAGAAGTCAACTCAGCTGAGATTAAGGACAATTCAATCCTCCGCATATCATTTGACGCCAACATCGAAGAGAGGGGCGGTTCCCTTTCCTTTGAGGAAGTTCTGCAGGATGTGCCCGCACCGATGACCCTCGAAAACATCCTCCGTGCCATCTCCGCCGCCAAGGAGGACAAACACATCGCAGGCATCTATCTCGATTGCAAGGGCGGTTCGGGTGGTATAGCCACAATGCAGGCCATCCAGAAAGCGCTGGCCGACTTCCAGAAGTCAGGCAAATGGGTTTGCGCATATTCCGACAACTACACTCAAGGCAACTACTACATAGCATCCGGAGCCAAATATCTCTATCTCAACCCCGTAGGCTCAGTGGATGTGCGCGGTCTCGGCTCGCAGATTCCCTTCTTCAAGAATCTGCTTGACAAGCTCGGCGTGAAGATGCAGATTTTCAAGGTCGGCACATACAAGAGCGCCGTGGAGCCTTTCATCCTGACCGAGATGAGCCCCGCCAGCCGCGAGATGACCGACTATTTCCTGAAAAACATCTGGAACAACATGTCGACCACCATCGCACAGAACCGCAAGGTGTCGGTGGCCACAGTGAACCAGTGGGCCGACTCGCTTTCAGTCTTCAACGCCCCTGAGACTTACGTCAAGGCTAAGATGGTCGACAAACTGCTCTACGCCAACGAGCTGACCGACCATCTCAAAAAAATCACAAAAACCAAGAAGGACGACGATCTGAATTTCATTGACTATAACGTATATCTCGCCTCTGCCAAAGTGCCTCACGAGAAATCCAACAAGAACAAAATCGCCGTGCTCTATGCTTGCGGCGACATAGTCGACACTGGCGACAAAGGCATCTCGGCCGAGAAGATGGTGCCCGAGATTCTCGCCCTCGCCGAGGATGACGACATCAAGGCCATGGTGCTCCGCGTGAATTCGGGCGGCGGCTCGGCTTTCGCTTCCGAACAGATCTGGCACGCTCTCGAGGTGTTCAAGCAGAATGGCAAGACGCTGTATGTGTCGATGGGAGACTATGCGGCTTCGGGCGGCTACTACATCTCGTGCGGCGCCGACCGCATCTTTGCAGAGCCTTCCACCCTTACCGGCTCGATCGGCATCTTCGGCATGATTCCCGATATCCAGGGCTTGCTCAACGACAAAATCGGCATCAACCTCAGCACCGTAACCACCAACGCCAACGGCGACTTCCCCACCATCACAAAGGCCGTAACACCCTATCAGACAGCCAAGATGCAGGAAACCATCGCCCGCGGATATGACCTCTTTACAAAGCGTTGCGCCCAGGGCAGAAACATTCCGCAGGATTCCATCAAGGCAATCGGCGAAGGCCGCGTATGGGATGGCGTGACAGCCAAACGCATCGGCCTGGTCGACAACCTCGGCGGCCTGCAGACTGCAATCCGCTCCCTGGCCAAAAAGATGAAATACGACAATTATCAGGTTGTTACTTATCCCAATGTCGAGAAAAACTTCTGGGACATGCTAGCCGAAATGCCTATGCAGGCCAAGACGGCTGCCATGAAAGATGAGTTGGGAACGTTCTACCCGGTATATCTTGAAATGAAACGTCTGGAAGGCTTTAATCCTATCCAGGCCCGCATGCTCCCCGTCACTATGCAGTAAACCGGCAACGCGCAGCAGACGTAAATCATAATCAGCTGACTTCCACTGACCTTGACAAAGCGAAGCTTCATATCGAACCTGGTGACACTCCCCGCGTCGAAACTATATGGCGCCGGGGTGTGGGTGCGCAATCTCATGTTCAAGTGGGGCATTCTGCGCCAACGTCGGTTCAATGTGCCTGTGGTGGTAGTCGGCAACCTTGCTGTAGGGGGCACCGGGAAAACACCCCATGTGGAGTATATTCTCGATCTGCTGAAATTCAAATACCGGATTGGCATGATTTCACGCGGCTACAAGCGTAAAACCAAAGGGTTTGTACTGGCCACCCGACGTTCCTCCCCTCTCGACATCGGCGACGAACCATACCAGATTTACCAGAAATTCGGTCGCGACGTCACAGTGGCGGTATGCGAGGACAGGGTGCGGGGCATCGAGGAATTGCTGCGCATCGACCCGAAAATCAACCTCATAGTCCTTGACGACGCTTATCAACACCGCTATGTGAAACCTACGGTGTCGATTCTCCTCACCGACTTCAACGCTCCCGTGTTTGACGACACACTTCTGCCGCACGGACGCTTGCGCGAACCCATGAACGCCATCTACCGCGCCGACATGGTTGTGGTCACAAAGTGTCCCGAACGGCTCAAAGCCATCGAATACCGTATTTTCAAAAACAGTCTCAAACTCTTTCCCTATCAGGGACTGTTCTTCTCGTCAATTGAATACGAACAACTGGTGCCCCTGTTCCCCGACAAGGCACTCCAGCCTCCATACCTGAGCTGGCTCAGCGAGCATGACAGCATTCTCGCAGTAAGCGGCATAGCCAATCCGCGCCCGTTCGTGCGCTATCTCCGCAGCTTCCACGCAAAAGTGAAAATCAAGCAGTTTCCCGACCATTACAACTTTACGCGCCGCGATCTCGAGCTGCTTCTGCGGCGCTTCAACGAGATGGACGGCGAGCGCAAGCTACTGATCACCACCGAGAAAGATGCCGTGCGCATGCTCAATAACCCCTACTTCCCCGAGCAGCTCAAGGAGTGCACCTACTATCTGCCGGTGAAAGTGCGTTTCGACCCGCACAATGTGGAGACTTTCGACGACGAGCTGCAGAAACTGCTGCTTAAGGCGGTGTTCTGACGACGGCACCGATACAGCTCCCTTTTCCCTCTTCTCCTATGATTGATAATTTTTCCACTTACATAGCTCTAATAATTAACTGGCGACGATTATGTTAGAAAAAATCAAACAGACAGCCGACTTTCTCCGCGCAAAAGTGTCTCTGAAACCACATATCGGCATCATCCTCGGCACTGGTCTCGGCCCTTTGGCCGACATGATCGAGAATCCGCTCGTTATCCCCTATAAAGATATTCCCAACTTCCCGGTATCGACCGTCGAAGGCCACAGCGGCAACTTCATCTTCGGCACTCTTGCCGGAAAGCACGTGATGGCTATGCAAGGCCGTTTCCACTACTACGAAGGCTACGACATGAAAGCCGTCACCTTTCCGGTGCGTGTGATGCGTGCCCTGGGGGCAGAAACGCTCATTGTCTCAAACGCCGCCGGCGGCATGAACAAGGAATTCAAGGTGGGCGACGTGATGATTATCACCGACCACATCAACCTCTTCCCTGAGAATCCTCTGCGCGGGCGCAATTATCCCGAACTGGGTGTGCGTTTCCCCGCCATGACCGAGGCCTACTCCAAGCGCCTCGTCGCCGTGGCCGATGCCATTGGCCGCGAGAAGGGCATCAGACTGATGCACGGCGTTTATGTCGGCACGCCCGGTCCCACTTTCGAGACTCCCGCCGAATATGAGTATTTCCACATCATCGGGGGCGATGCCGTGGGCATGTCGACTGTGCCCGAGGTGATTGTGGCCCGCCACGCCGGCATGGAAGTGTTCGGTCTCTCGGTCATCACCGACTTAGGGGGCAAGGACGTGACGCAGGTGCCTACTCACGAGGAGGTGCAGCAGGCCGCCGTCACAGCCGAGCCTGTCACCAAGATGCTTGTCCACGAGCTCGTGGCACGTCTCTGATTCCCGCCGGCACTCCGCTTTTGACGGATGGCCGCGACTCTCTTTTCATTCAGCTCAAATCTATGAATTCAGAACAACAGACTGAAATATCAACCTTAGGCGAGTTCGGTCTCATCGACCGTCTCACCCGCGATTTTCCCCTGGTCAACGTATCCTCCAAAAAAGGTGTCGGCGACGACTGCGCCGTGATGCACTACCCCGATACCGAAGTGCTTGTATCGACCGACCTTCTGGTAGAGGGCGTACACTTCGACCTCACTTATGTACCCTTGAAGCATCTCGGCTACAAGGCGGCGGTGGTAAACTTCTCCGATGTTTACGCCATGAACGGCCATCCCCGCCAGATCACAGTGTCGCTGGCCATTTCGAGCCGTTTCACTGTGGAGCACATGGAGCAGCTATATGAGGGCATCCGTCTGGCATGCCAGATCTACGGCGTGGACCTTGTCGGCGGCGACACCACCACGTCGCGTTCCGGACTCGTGATTTCCATCACGGCGATAGGCGACGCTCCCGCCGACCGCATTGTCTCCCGTTCGGGCGCACACGACACCGATCTTATCTGCGTCTCCGGCGACCTCGGTTCTGCCTATATGGGTCTGCAGCTGCTCGAACGCGAGAAAGCCGCCTCGGGCGGCCGCTCCGATTTCGAACCTCAGTTCGGCGGCAAGGAATATCTTATCGAACGCCAGCTCAAACCCGAAGCCCGTCGCGACATCATCGAGAATCTTGCCCGCGAGGGCATCATACCCACCGCCATGATGGATATATCCGACGGTCTTTCGTCGGAACTGCTCCACATCTGCAAGGACTCGGGCGTAGGCTGCCGCGTATACGAAGACCGCATCCCCATCGACTACCAGACGGCCGTGATGGCCGAAGAGCTTAACATGAATGTGGTGACCGCCGCAATGAATGGCGGCGAGGACTACGAACTGCTCTTCACCATCCCCCTTCATGCCCACGAAGCGATCAAGAAGATTCCCGGCGTGAAAGTGATAGGCCACATCACAAAGCCCTCGCTGGGCGCTTTCCTCATCACACGCGACGGCGTGGAGATGGAAATCAAAGCCCAGGGATGGAATCCGCTGGCCGCCGCTCAGGACGGCGCCACCGACGCATCACGTTAATTTTAGAGCTTGTTTAATAATAAATGTTGCCGATAGGGTCGCATATCATGAGCCTGATTTCGTAGTGTGACGAAGGAGTGTACGTGTGTACACGACTGAGGAACAGGGCGAAAGCAGGCCGGGATATGCGAAACAAAAGTAACTTTTCACTAAAGATATTTCTCAGAAACATGAATACAAATTTTAATAAACGTGAAAGTCATTAAAATAATAGCTTGTGTCGGCCACTGTCCGGCATCTTTCTGTTTGCGCATCGGTCGTTATGGAACCCCATAACTCCCTCAACGCAAGCAGAAATCTGCTCGAACAGTGACCGCCCTATTGGTAACATTTATTTTTAAACAAGCTCTTAAAGCTACTGGTTATTTTTTAGCAACTGGTCAATCTTTCTTATGCCTCAGCTATCTCAACGCGGCATTGAAATGCCCGCATCCCCTATCCGACGTCTCGGCCCGCTGGCCAAAGAAGCTATAAAACGAGGCGTCAAAGTCTACCGACTCAATATCGGTCAGCCCGACGTGCCCACCCCGAAAGAGGGTCTCGACGCGCTCAAAAATATCGACCGCAAAGTGCTCGAGTATTCTCCGTCCGACGGACTTGAATCACTCCGCCGCAAGCTGCGTGAATATTACCACCGCTACAACATCGAAGTCGACGTCGACGACATCATCGTCACCACCGGCGGCTCCGAGGCTGTGCTCTTCGCCTTCATGGCATGCCTCGACCCTGGCGACGAAATCATTGTGCCCGAGCCGGCCTACGCCAACTACATGGCTTTCGCAATCTCGGCAGGCGCCAAAATCGTCACTATCCCATCCTCGATCGACGAGGGTTTCGCCCTGCCGCCGCTCGAAAAATTCGAGGCTCTCATCACTCCCCGCACCAAGGGCATCCTCATCTGCAACCCCAACAACCCCACGGGCTATCTCTACACAATGAAAGAGATGCTGCAGCTGCGCGACATCGTGAAGAAGCACGACCTCTTCCTCTTCTCCGACGAGGTCTACCGTGAATTCTGCTACACGGGCGCCCCCTACATCTCTGCGTTCCACCTCCCCGGCATCGAGGAGCAGGTGGTGCTGATCGACTCCGTTTCGAAACGCTACAACGAATGCGGCATCCGCGTGGGCGCCCTGATCACAAAACACAAGGAACTTAAGAAAAATGTGATGAAATTCTGCCAGGCACGCCTCAGCCCCCCTCTGCTCGGGCAGATTGTGGCAGAAGCTTCGATCGACACTCCCGCCGACTACATGCTCCAGACCTACAACGAATATGTGGAACGACGCAAATTCCTCATCGACGGCCTGAACAAGATTCCCGGAGTCTACTCCCCTATTCCCATGGGGGCGTTCTACACCGTGGCGCGACTGCCGGTCGACGACGCCGACAAATTCTGCGAATGGTGTCTGCGCGAATTCCAGCATGAGGGCGCCACAGTTTTCATGGCTCCAGCCTCGGGTTTCTACACCACACCCGGAATGGGGCACAACGAGGTGCGAATAGCCTATGTGCTTGAGAAGGAGGAGCTGCGCAAGGCTCTGCGGACCCTCGCCAAAGCTCTCGAGGCATATCCCGGGCGCGTGCAGCCTCAGGCACCCGCACTCTGACATCACACGACACGCCGCGACTGACATGTCATGTCAGACCCGGCTGTCACACCACCTACAACTATAAAGCGCTGTGTCAAAATGCCTGACACAGCGCTTTTTCCACGCCTGACACCCTCAATCACTTTCCTTTGGATCGATTCTCCTATAAAAAACCGCCGACACCAACCTTTTTGGCACAATGTTTGTTTCTTTAATGAGACGAGAAACAAAAATGCCCGGTCGCAACACACCGGCTCTTAAGAATCGAAAAATCAATAACAACAAAACTATAACAACTATGGGAAAAATAATAGGTATCGACTTAGGTACCACCAACTCATGCGTAGCTGTCCTTGAAGGAAAGGATCCCGTCGTAATCCCTAACTCCGAAGGCCGTAACACCACTCCCTCAGTCGTCGCTTTCGTCGACGGTGGCGAACGTAAGGTCGGCGACCCCGCCAAACGTCAGGCCATCACCAACCCCGGACGCACCATCTACTCCATCAAGCGTTTCATGGGCGAGACCTACGATCAGGTTCAGAAAGAAATCGAACGTGTGCCCTACAAAGTGGTACGCGCTGCCAACAATACTCCCCGCGTCGACATCGACGGCCGCGAATACACCCCCCAGGAGATCTCCGCAATGATTCTTCAGAAAATGAAGAAGACTGCCGAAGACTACCTCGGCCAGGCCGTGACCGAAGCCGTAATCACCGTCCCCGCATACTTCAACGACTCCCAGCGCCAGGCCACCAAGGAAGCAGGCGAAATCGCCGGCCTCACAGTCAAGCGTATCGTCAACGAACCCACCGCAGCCGCACTCGCCTACGGCCTCGACAAGAGCGACAAAGACCAGAAGATCGCCGTGTTTGACCTCGGCGGCGGCACATTCGATATCTCCATCCTCGAACTCGGCGACGGAGTGTTCGAAGTGAAATCGACCAACGGCGACACCCACCTCGGCGGCGATGACTTCGACCATGTAATCATCGACTGGCTCGCCGACGAATTCCTCAAAGACGAAGGCGTTGACCTCCGTCAGGATCCCATGGCTCTCCAGCGCCTCAAGGAAGCCGCCGAAAAAGCCAAAATCGAGCTGTCATCCTCGACTTCCACCGAAATCAACCTCCCCTACATCATGCCCGTCAACGGCGTGCCCAAGCACCTGGTAAAAACCCTCACCCGCGCCAAATTCGAGCAGCTCGCCGACCGTCTCATCAACGCCACCATCGCTCCCTGCGAGCAGGCACTCAAAGACGCCGGCCTTAAAGCCAGCGACATCGACGAAGTGATCCTCGTGGGCGGTTCCACCCGTATCCCCGCAATCCAGCAGATCGTAGAGAAAATCTTCGGCAAAGCACCCTCCAAAGGCGTCAACCCCGACGAAGTGGTAGCCGTAGGCGCAGCCATCCAGGGCGGCGTGCTCTCAGGCGACGTAAAGGATGTGCTCCTGCTCGACGTAGTGCCCCTGTCGGTCGGCATCGAGACCCTCGGCGGAGTAATGACAAAACTCATCGAAGCCAACACCACAATCCCCACCCGCAAGAGCGAAACCTTCTCCACCGCAGCCGACAACCAGCCCTCGGTTGAAATCCACGTCCTCCAGGGCGAACGCCCCATGGCCAAGGATGACAAAACCCTCGGCAAATTCCACCTCGACGGCATCGCACCCGCTCCCCGCGGCATCCCCCAGATCGAAGTCACATTCGAAATCGACGCCAACGGCATCCTCAACGTTTCCGCCAAAGATAAAGCCACCGGCAAACAGCAGAGCATCCGCATCGAAGCATCTTCGGGCCTCACCGACGAAGAAATCAAGCGAATGAAAGACGAAGCCGAAGCCAACGCCGCTGCCGACGCCAAAGAAAAAGAGCGCATCGACACCCTCAACAAAGCCGACGCAATCATCTTCCAGACCGAGAAACAGCTTCAGGAATTCGGCGACAAACTCCCCGCCGACAAGAAAGCGCCCATCGAAGCAGCCCTCACAAAGTTGAAAGAAGCCCACAAAGCACAGGACGCCCCCGCCTGCGAAGCCGCAATCAAAGAAATCGAAACCACCTTTGGCCAGGCACAGCAGGACATCCTCAACGCCCAGGCACAGGCACAGCAGGCACAGCAAGGCGCCAACCCCGGTGCCGGTGCTCCCGGCGCAGGCCCCTCCGCAGGTCCCGGCGCCGGTCCCGATGACCACGTCACCGACGTCGACTTCGAGGAGGTCAAATAATCCCTCAATTTAGAAATATCTCAATCCATATAAATGGAGTGTAACTCAAAAGGTTACGCTCCATTTTCTTTTTATGATTTTCCGTCAAGATTGATGGAATTTGATTTATTTTCGCTATATTTGCACCATATTTGGAACGTCCCTTAAATGGCGATGAGATGTGCCCATTCCCCATTGCAGTCACTAAATAATGCTTGGAAAGTGGAAGCAAACAAGATAAAGAGTGTTTTGGACTTGGTCGGGTCTGTAGAATCATACACACTACAGGCATACCGAGATGCATTGCTTTTGTCAGATGGATTGCGGGTATCTAAGGAGAAATCACCAAATAACCCCCCATTTTCTGTCAACGTTCTTGAGCATTTAAAAGCTCCAGAGACTTTTACCAGCTGGATTATTCGCCATCTCTTTGCGTATATGTATGACGGACGTCATCCGTTTTTTGTATCCTTTGCAGAAACTTTCCTTCATAGAATTGGATTCAAACCGGAATGGATAGATACTCCGATCATTGACAAAGATCATGAATATAAGAATATAGACATATTAGTCAGAGACAAGCAGTATGCCGTAATCATTGAGAATAAACTGAAGGGAGCAGATTTTCAGTTAAATCAGATTGCCCGATATATTGCCACTATTCGTAATGAAGGTTATTCTGATGACCAAATTTTCGTTGTAGTGTTACCAAAAAACGAGATCTCTAATGATGAAGTCAGACAATCAGTTTGGAAACTCCCAGTAGACTGGCAATCCACTAATCCAAAACGCAAGTGTAGAACGAGTGAGTATACTTGTCGGTGTGATGATGAAAAGAACTATAATCATCATGATCATTGCTCGAATTGTGAGCCGTTGAAAGAATTATTTCAGTCCAGAACGCTGTTCATTCATAACGAATTATCTGAATGGCTTTTAGACTGTGTTGCAAATAACATAATACGAATTCCACACGAAGAACTTCGTAAGCAATATGTGCTGACATCAGCGGCCTTGCAATTTGTGGATTTCTTGAATTTCTTATATGGAACTCGCGAAAATGATAAATACAAAATGGATATACAAAACTTTTTAAGTAAACAGCTAAATTTAGATGGACTTGATATTCTTGATCAACTATCGTTAGTTGAGGACAAAGAACAAGACGCAAAAGAATTAGAGTCTCAACTAAACACGCTCTATTGGAATAAAATCAAAGAATATATTGATATAATTGGTAACAAATATCATATTCATCTCATTTTCGAAGAAAATGACGAATATTACTTTTCTTGTAAAATTGATTTTGAAGGAACTGCCGTAAACGTCATGTTGGGGAATGATCAGGATGGAGAGGGTGACTATTGTCAGATCGAGACAAAACAAAGGAAAAAAATTCCTGAGATTATCAGAAAAGACTTCGACATATCAGAGGAATTAAACGACAAGGATATTCGTGCAGACTGCATATGGAAATACGATTCATACACAGAATCATTGAAAAGATTTGACAAGGTATTAGGGCGTTTGTTCGATCTTAAAAACCAGCTTGCTCCTAATCCTACATAATCTATATGCGGATTCTGCTCTCATCATAGCAAGGACTATTGTGTCAGTAAAGCAAGAATATAGTCTTAATAATTTATAGCGTGGTGTTATTGCAGCCTCAAGAAATCATATATATAGTTGATTGATTCTGCTCTATCTGGCTTTATTTTAATTCATTATATTATGTTCATATTTGGAACATGGATACATATAGTATTGAATGACAACGCACATTACAATTGAGGAAGTGAAGTAATCTCCCAATTCAGATCCATCTAAATCCACATAAAAATGGAGTGTAGCCCACCCGGTTACACTCCATTTTAATATTTAGACTTTAAATCAAATTGAGACGTATTCAGACTTTTTTCGTAAATTTGGCCATTAGTGTCCACTAAAAAATCATAAGAGTACTTTGAAATTATTGAAATTCAATCTGTTGTAAGAGATTTTAGGTTGCGACGATTTGAAATTAACTTTGCAGTCTGAATCAGACTGTTATGTTAAAAGACAAGTACGTTTTTGCCCAATTAGTCAAGTTCCTCGACAATGACAAGTTTCGTCACATCGTAGACAAGTATGATGGCGACAAGTATGTGAAGAGTTATACTTGTTGGGATCAACTACTTACACTGATGTTCGGGCAGTTGTCAAACCGCGAGAGCCTTCGGGATCTTATCGTTGCCATGGAGGCCCATGCCGGGAAGCTCTACCATCTCGGAATTGGGAAATCGGTGACGCGTAGCAATCTTAGCAAGGCCAACGAGCAGCGGGATTACCGCATATTCGAGGAGTATG
>ENA-ORSY01000235-ORSY01000235.1-human-gut-metagenome-genome-assembly--contig:-NODE-235-length-61462-cov-9.741104_pt1 | contig 61462 bp, 52 predicted proteins | sample MGYA00242193_ERZ509160 | MGnify/ENA primary metagenome ERZ509160 (study PRJEB26280, sample SAMEA2338670) | human gut metagenome | biome: human gut; feature: human-associated habitat; material: faeces...
ATATTTCTGACTTATTATCTATAAAATATTGAGTAATAATCGGTTGTAAATACTTTATTTGAAAATCTCATCCAACGAGTTTTCATGAATGTTACCAAGCTTGACATTTAGATTTTGGCAAAGTGGTACATCACCATTGGAATGTATCACTAACTCACTGAATATGCTTTGACAACGAAGTCTCAGATGTCCATTTCTCCATTCTTCATACAATGCAACAAAATCAAAGTTTTCCTCTGTATCATGTATATTTTGTGGAATATTTTGGATGAAATTTGACAAATCCGCAGCAAGGAGGTCTGCTTTAGTATCAAAGAAGTCCATTGTGCCATATATGCCGATGCGTACATCTATGTTATATTCTCTTGCCATATTGATGACATACTCCATATCGGAAAAACTATTCCATGGTGAAAGACAGAACATCAATGAGAGTGGTACCACGTTATTCAAGGCTTTCACGACTTCCACCACTTTGTCATGACCATCGCATCCTCTCATCTCTTTGTAAACCTCTTTGTTTCCATCAAGTGATACATACAAATGGACTGGATGATATTTCCGAACCGCCTCTATGACTCGTTGTGGTTTCAAACAGTTAGACAACAGCGTGTAGTTGGGGTGATTATTCATAAACCACTCCATGATGGCATCTGCCTCTGGATGGAGGATAAACTCTCCTCCTTCCAATCCTACCGTTGTGTTTCTTGTTACACACTTGCTTTTCATCACATTCTTGATGTCTTCAAGAGAAAGATGTTCCACTGGTTTTTGCCAAATGGAACAATGCTTGCAACGAGATTGGCATTTTGTGGTAGAATATATCATCAGCGTACTCAACTTCTTATGTCGAGGACGGATGATGTTGTTGAGGTATAGCACCCCATTATGTATGTAGTCTCTTGTTTTGTACATGTTGTCTTTAGAAACTTTTGTGCTTCTATTAGTAAAGATGCAACAAAAGTTCTAAAGACTGCATGAGAAGCGAAAAATTACCATGCAAATCTTATTCCGAATGGAACAGTAACAGAGAATGGATGTTCTGTCCAAATGGTGTGAATAGTACTTCCATTAGGAATATACCAGTTGAATGACGGCTCCAAATATATGCTCCAGTTTGGTGCGAAATGGTATTGTAAACCGGTACCTACGCCAACAGACCACTGCACAGATGGAATGAAATGCCATGAATCTTTGTATGGAACGGTTATACCTGTAACGTATTGCTCGTTATTTTTTCCATACATTGGTATATTAAATATAATTCCAACAGAAGAATAAGCAGACCAATTCTTGGAATTAAACCATTTGTAAGATGTACTCAAAGGTATTCCCAAGTAATGAACTTTTTGGACTCTATTTATAAAGTACTCACCTTCACCCAATGTGAAATTAGATTTCAAAAGTGAATATTGTATGCCTGTTCCCAAACTCCAGTTCTTTCCTATATTTTTTGTCAGTGATATACCAAAAGTTATAGGTTTGTCATGTTGTTCGTGCTCCACAATCTTTCCACTGTTATGCTTTGCGATTGTCATAAGTGCCAACGTGTCAGCAGACATACCTTCATGTTCTTTCTGTTGAAGATGCTTGTAATAATCCTCCCATGTTGAAATTTCATTTGGTATTATAGGTGTAGGTCCGTCTGGGTCTGGTAAGCCATTATTGTTTGACGCTATCAACTTATAAACATTTTGAGCCAGAGCTGAACCTAAAGAACCTGTAGCAAGGAATTGCCACTTGTTCTTCTTATGCCTTGTCGTGTCTGCCACTATATAATTCTCGATTTGAGGGATAAACATACTTGTCATATCAGACAAAGTTGTGTCTCTCTCCTCAATGATTATTGCTATATTGCGAATCGTATCTTCATTTTTCCATTCATTGCTTTTCACTATAGAATCCAAAGATATTTCACGTATCTGTTTCTTTTTGGTAATAAAAGTGTTTGCTACATACCGATTAGTTTGAGAGGATATTGACTCTAACTCCGGTTTGTCTATTTTGTTATTATTCTTTCTTTCCACATTGGCTGTAGGCAGCTTCTTCTCTTCTACAGTTTTCTTCCAGAATAAATATTTACATAAAGGAATGCTGATAAGGATGATTGAAATGGCAGCCAATGCACGTTTGTCTATCATGTTACGTAACATCGCCTTTGCTCTTGCCAATTGTGAAGAGGAGCTATGAGGTTCGATACCAAGTTTATCGGCTATCTCTTTATGCGAGAACCCTTCTATAACAGACATTCTGAACACTTTACCATATCCTGTAGGTAAGCTGTTGATAAGTTCTAAAATATCATTCTCATGCAATAAGGAATCTGTTTGCAATGCTCCTTCAACCTCCAATTCTTCATCCATAATAGAAGAAAAAGAGATAGTTTGTAGTTTTGATTTTTTCTCCAAATGCTTAAGTGCTGTATTTTTTGTGATGGCTGCACACCATTCTTTGAACTTGGAATTATCCTTTAGTTTACTCAATGAGTAATATGTAAGGACAAAAGCGTCCTGGACGAGGTCATTTATCGTGTCCTCGTCCTCCTTAGTGATACTGAAACAAATACTTCTCATCATAGGAGAGTATCTTTCGTAGATTATTTTCAAAGCATCAGTATCACCCGCTTTTACTTTTTCCAATATTTTTTCTATTTTCATGTTGGGGCGTGCTTGTTTGTGCACCTTTTAATAAGATACGAGAAAGTTGAAAAAGACTGCGTGAGAAATTACTAAAGAAACTTAAAATCTATAATATTGGCAAAAATTTAGGCAACATGAAGCATGGTAAACATCCATTAATACCAATGTTCTGCTAATTTGATTAGCTTCATGGGATCAATACCATTGCCATCCTTTTTACATGTAAGGTGGAGATGACTGCCAGTACTACGACCGGTATTGCCAGTTACTCCAACAATTATACCGGGATAAACATATTCTCCTTTACGAACTATGATAGAGGATAAATGGCAATAGCTGACACGATAATTGCCATGTCTCAATGTAACATAGTTGCCAGAACGATTGTCATACCCAACCTTTTCGACAATACCATCCAACATGGCATAGGCAGGTTCGTTCTTCGCACGAAGATCCAAACCGTTGTGCCATGATAGTTTACCTGTAAAAGGGTCACGACGATAACCGTAAGGGCTGGTGACTTTGATTGATTTCAGTGGATAAGTGATGCTTGGATAGCTACTTATCCACTGTTTTTGTTTGTTATCCACAGAGTCTGTTTCCTGTTGAAGTAGATTTGCTTGTATAGAATCTACAGGTTGATTGGCAGGAAGTAGAAAATTCTCCTCCACTTTCCTGACTTTGTAACGGCATACGTTATTGCTAACGGTGTTGAACTGCGCCTTTGCACTCGATACCGCCAGACAACCTATTACCCATAATACCACTATTTTCTTTCTCATGGTGCAAAGTTAGGGAAAGAAATCAAGAGTGATTGTCGATGCTATAAAAGTATAACATAAAATAAGATTAAAGTATGATTGAGAGTATGAAATGATGATATAATCATAATAAAACGGAAAAGATTGGACGATGGAGCATAGGCTTTCTTGTATTCATTTCTCTTAGACTATCTTTGCATGGCAATATGTAAAGTATCATTCAAAATATAATCAGAATATGAAAAGAAACTCATTTGAAGAAAGCGAAGTGCCGTACCAGACACTTGCCAAGTTTGGTCTTACCCATGAGATGATAGAAGACCTGCCGATGCATGCCTTGGAGGACATCAGCAATGGGCGTCCATCGCCAGTATTGCCTGTGAGCATGGAAGTAAGCGAGGGTTACAGAATCAAGAGTAGAACCCGATTCGTCTTGGTAAGAATGGCAGATGGAAACGTTGATGTGATGTTCTATCCAGTTTTGAAGTACGCCCCATTGGACAAATTCACCAAGGAGCAGCAGGAACTGTTGAAACAGGGCAAGGCTGTGGTGGCAGATGTGGATATACCAGATGGCACACATGTCAAGGCTTTTGTACAGATTGACAGAGAGACCAATCAGGTTATGGCAGTGCCGACACCAGTGATTGGTAGAAACTTGCAGGTGCTATCTGACGAACTCTGTCTTGGAGGAACAGAACTAAAGAGCATCCAAAATGGCGAGGCACTGACATTTGCCGTAGAAGACGAACCTGTGACCGTAGACATCGACCTGAAGAGCGATACTGGCATCCGCTTCGCCAACGGTGATGGTGAACAGTGGCGCAAGGAGGGCAAGCGAGAGTGGGACAAATACACCTTCGGCATCTATGGCTGTTGGGTAATGGATGATGACGGTAATCTTGACTATGTTCCAGAGGAGGAATATACCGAAGAACTGTGGAATGAGCAAAAGAAAGCTGCCGGAAGACATGCATCGGCTGTCGCAAGAAAGTAACGTGAAACATCAAATTTAGGGAAGAAATGAGAAAAGGACCTTATTATACAGAAGACATTCTCGTGGAGAAGATGCAGAGCGGTGAATACGGTTGGCTCGACTATGTGAACCATTTCAGTGAGGAATGGCAGAACGAGTATGAGGAATACTGCAAAGAACATGCTCTGTGCATCGGCAACGAGAGTGCAGAACAGTTTGTGAAGTACAAGGACGAACTGTTAGAGCAAGGAATGGAAAAAGAGAACGCTTAATACAATCATGCTATGGCGATAAGAAAGAACTTGAATCCAAGGCAGATGGACTTGCAGCCAGAGATGCGTGACATCTTGATGCGCAATGGTATGCAAGCCCATATCATAGCCAACGGTGACGGTTATCAGTTAGCGGTACAAGGACACGACTCCCCATTGCTGACCTATAACCTCACCGAGAAACAGATGTTGGCATTGACCGATTGGGGAACCAACTCTGCCAACAAGAAGGCATATAACACCTTTACCAGCATCATAGGCAAAGACTTCTATATGCCGAGAAACCTTGTCCATGCAAGGAATGCTAACGGAAGAGTGGCTATGGGGCTGCATGGATATAGGATTGGTGCTGGAGAGTACGGACGGTTGGGATGGAGTCCAGAGTTTTTAGGTTGGACACCGAGAATGCAGGACGGCTATCATCTACGCAGAGTCGGCGGACAGATGTTCTATGCAGGAGCACCGATGGTGGCAGAGAGACCTGACAGAAGACTGAAACCAGGTGAGTTAACCTCAGGAGGCTATGGCTTTTACTATAAAGGACTGCAACAAGTAGCATCACAAGCAGATGTATTACAAAACCTGCAAGCCGTGGTGACACCTGTAGAGACACGTCCAAGAAGTCAAGAGCCAGCCAAACCCTACAAGGAACTGATAAGCTCACCTGTATATTTCTCCAACGATCAATGGCTGGAATGCCTGTCTTCACACGGTATCATCATCGATGAGAAGGCAAAGACACTCACCATCCAATCAGAAAGCACCAAAAGTGATATGGTGTATGACTTGACCGACGATGAATTGAAGGCATTGACCAACAATTCTGTCAAGCAAGTATCTGTAGCCAAACGACTGGATATATTGAATAATGTCATCAAGGACGATTTCGCAGACAAGATAACGATGGATATGCTCAACAGCAAGGAGCGCATCCATATCGGTTTGCGTCCAGAGGTGCAGCAGGAGTTGGACGGCAAGATGCAGTTGCAATCTACCGTTGAGCCACTGCAAGTGCAGCAAGAACCTATGAACAATAAAGTAGGTATTGTGGATGGGCAGGACTTGGACGAGAGCAAGGGGTGGTTCCGTGAAGGCAAGCATGGCAGAGAAGTAACTGTTGGTGAGATACGAGTGGAGCCAGCGGAGCAAGAAGGCAAGTTCCGCATGACAGCCATCATCAACGGTGAGCGAGTAAGCCACGAGATAACGCAGAAGCAATATGACAAGTTCATGGCAGTGGATGACTACCATCGCATGAAACTCTTCTCCAAGATATTCGGTGAGGTTGATATGAAAGACCGCACCAGTTTGGGAACCAAAATAGGAGCGGCTTTGTTAGCAGGACTGGGTGTTGCAGCCGAAGTCGGCAGTGAACTTCATAGACCACATGGCGCACCTGTAGTGATAGTTGACCACCATCATGGTGCAGTCCCTGCACCACCTCGTCCCTACTTCAAACCAGGAGTAGATACGCCAATGGATGTGGCGGCGAGAAACTTTGAGGCTGCCATGAACCAGGAAGTATTGCATCCTCACATGGGGAAAGGACTATAACGGAATACGCTTATGGCAAACAACGAACTGACATATAATGATTTCTTACAGCGTCTGAACATACAGGAGCTGCTGGTGGACGCAGGCTATCAGTTGAACAAACGAGATGGCTTGCGCTATCCGTCGTATGTAAAGGTGGACAGTCATGGACAGCGAGTGAGAGGCGACAAGTTTATTGTCACAGGCAATGGCAAGTGCTGTTTTCAGCCACCAGAACAGAAAAACTATAATGTGATAGGTTTCATCAAGGAGCATCCGATGCTGTTTGACGACTATAAGCCAGGGATGTCATTGGACAGACTGGTGAATGTGGTATGCAACAGACTGTTGAATAATCCCATTGATGTGCGTGAAAGCAGAGTGGCAGAACCCAAGCGAGATGCCAAGCCCTTCAACCTGTCAGACTATGACATCTTGCGTTTCAACCCAAGGGAAAAGGACACCCAACGGAAACACTATCCTTATTTCAAGGAAAGAGGCATCAACATGGGGACCCAGTTCGCCTTTCACAAGCATTTCTTCTTGGCGACCAAGCGTCGAAATGACGGATTGAGCTTTGCCAATCTCGCCTTTCCACTATCCTTGCCGTCCAAGCCGGACAGCATCGTTGGATTGGAAGAGCGAGGCAGACCGAGACGAGAGGACGGCAAGGCATACAAGGGCAAGGCGGAAGGAAGCAACAGCAGTGAAGGATTGTGGATAGCCAACCTGACAGGTAAGCCATTGAAAGAAGCCACAAATATTCTATGGTTCGAGAGTGCCTACGATGCTATGGCAGAGTACCAAATCAATCCAGTGAAGAACGTGTATGTCTCGACCGGAGGTACACCGACAAAGGGGCAAATAAAGGGAATGCTGGAAGAGACCCGACAAGCGAACCATTATTTGGGCTTTGACAAAGACGAGGCAGGACGTGGCTTTGTGAAGAACTTCAAAACAATCGCCAAGGAAATGGGATTTACAGACTTCACGGTGCAAGCCTTTCATCCTTTGGGACAATACAAAGACTGGAACGATGCCTTGCTTGGCAAACGAGACCAACGGTTGATAGACCAAGGAGAGATAGACTTCGACTATTTCGAGTTCGCCAAGGCGCAAGAGGCTGAGAGGCAACAAGAGCAAGCCAAACAGAAGGAAAAAGAGGAACAGACATCGGGCTTTCGCAGATGAAGCACGGTGTCATTATCAAAAAGGAGAATTATGCAGCAGACATATCGGTATAGAAACATCATCATCAAGCCCCATTGGATGCAGTTCGTCATCAACGAGCTGCACTTGCTTGTGCTTACAAGTGTAGGTTTTGTATATGCAGGTATTGATGATGCCGTTCTCTCCACTTTGGTGTTTGTCCTCTCGCTCTTGCTTTCCCTATGTTTGGCATATCGAATGGTTTATCTATGCAGGATGCGGTACATCATCAGTAACGAACAATTGGTGTTTGAACATGGTGTGTTTCATCGGGAAGTAGATTATCAGGAACTATACCGTGTGGTGGATTTCAATGAGAGTCAGACATTCATGCAGCAACTGTTTCATCTGAAAACCGTGAGCATATACTCTGGAGACAGAACGACACCAAGGCTTGACATTATCGGAGTGCCGATGAAAGAAAACTTGGTAACAGCCATCAGAGAACGAGTAGAAACCAACAAACGCAGGAGGAGCATCTATGAGATTACAAATAGGTAAGATATGGTTGATAGCAATTATCGGCATAGCAACGGTATCGGAAGCCGAGGCACAATTGGTGTCATCCAATCCCTTGGAATGGATGGCACTGGCAGAAGGCAATGAACTTATCAACAGTGAGATTGAAAAGCAAATCAACGGACAGACCAAGACGGCGTTGTTGCAGAATACAATGGCTGCTGAGTTTAACCAGATACACAAATGGGAGAAGAAGTACAACAGCTACTTGAAATCCGTGAACGGCTATGCCTCTTCGCTGAAAGCATGTACCCATCTGTATGATGATGGCGTGAAGATTTTCATCACGCTCGCCAAGTTGAAGGCAGCTATTGCCAATAATCCACAGGGCATTGTGGCAAGCATGAGTATGAATAACCTGTATATCGAGACGGCAACGGAATTGGTATCGGTTTTCAATCTATTGAACGATGCCGTGGCGAATGGTGGCACAGAGAATATGCTGACAGGAGCAGACCGCTCCAAGACCTTGTGGGCATTAAACGACAAACTATCTGCTTTCCAAAAGAAGCTCAACAAACTGTATCTGAGCATCCGCTACTATACAATGAGTGATGTGTGGAACAATGTCACGGCAGGGATGATAGACAGAAGTAATGGTGAGATTGCTACGCAAGCATTGGGGCGGTGGCGGAGAGCTGCCAAAGTCAGTACACCATAATAATATAAAAACATTTGAGTATGAGAACATGGATATTTTGCTTTGGCATAATGTTGCTTTCCGTCTGCAAGGTGCAAGCCCAGAACGACCCTGTGTTGGCAGGAATGATATACGCATATACAGACAAGGCTGAAAAGGAGTTGAAGAACCAGGAGAAGGTGATGCTGATGCAGACCACTGGTCATATATGGTTGAAAGAGGAAGTGGAAGGAACCACCAATCTGCAACGAGAGTTCAACAACTACTTGGACTCGTTCCGCTCCATCGTGGTGTATGCTGCACAGGTATATGGCTTCTATCACGAGATAGACCGGTTGGTGGATAACTTGGGAGGATTCACCAAGCAACTGGATAAACATCCGAGCAATGCCCTTGCTGTGGCACTGTCAGCCAAGCGCAACAAGATCTATCGGGAGTTGATTATGGGCAGCGTGGAGATAGTAAATGACATCAGACTTGTATGCTTGTCAGGCAACAAGATGACCGAGAAAGAACGAGTGGAAATCGTTTTCGGCATCCGCCCCAAGCTGAAGGTAATGAACAAAAAGCTGCAACGGCTGACCAAGGCGGTGAAGTACACCTCGATGGCGGACATCTGGGCAGAGATAGAGGAAGGTAGTCACGACAAGGCAGACAAGAAAACCATCGTGAAGGACTGCATGAACAGATGGAAGCGAAACGGAAAGATTAAATAACAATGAAAAGATACGACTATGAGTATATGGGCAAAGATAGCAAAGTATGGTGGCAGTGCCTTGAAAGGTGCAGGTAGTGTCGCCAAGCAAGGACTGAAATCTGCAAGCAATACGGCTGTGCATCCCACCCAAGCACTAAAAGGCGCAGGAAGTGCGATGAAAACAGCCGCTGTGGGCAGCGCAGCAGGATATGTGGCATGGCAGAACCTTGTCAACGACAAGAGCATGGTGGAGATAGCCAGTGATGTGGTGGTAGGAAAAGACACCACGGAGAAAATATCCGAAGCTGTGGAAGACGTGAAAGGACTGAAGAACAAGGCTGGAGAAGCTGTGGATGCTGTGAATGGTGCCATGGGCGACATCAACAGTAAGTGGAGCGGAATGAGCAACTTCTTCCGTGGCATCTTCGGAGGCAACGGACTGGAGATGTTCGGTAACTTCTTCAAGAACTTAGGGAAAGGCAACGTGTCGGGACTGAGCCTTGCAGGACTGGTAACAGCAGCGTTCCTCACTTTCGGACGTTTCGGATGGCTCGGCAAGATAGCAGGAGCCATACTCGGCATGATGATCATCGGCAACAATTCCAATATCAAGAACATTGTCAGTGGTGATGGCGGTCAAGGAAGAAATGTGAACGAAGCAGAAACGACCACACGCAGTGGCAGCATGAAACGATAAACATAAAAACGACAACAACATGAGATATACAGAAGAAATGATGCTGCAATCAAAAAGCGGCTTTTGCATGCCCTTTGAGGAGCGAGGCAAGGATGTGGAACTGACACTTGGCCATGGCAAACAGAAGCATCCTGTAACAGGAACCGTGTTCTTCCATCACGGACTGGACTTTGAGGCAAATCACTATCTGCTGTCTGCCTTGGCAAGCGGAACGGTATCGGGCATTGGCAATGATGCGACACACGGCATCTACCAAGTGATACGCTACGGCAAATATGAAGTGACCTACGCCCACCTTGCCAACGTGTTCGTGAACTTCGGACAAACCGTGAAGGCAGGAAACATCGTGGCATTGAGCGGTGACAGACTGCATTTCGAGGTAAAGTTTGACGGCAAGGAAATCAATCCGATTGATTTCCTGACCATGCTATATGGCAATGTGAAGGCAATGGAACAGAGCGGTAAGACTGGTTTTCCTGAGTTTGAGACCTACGACATGAATATAGCCACACAGTATGACAAAGACCAGAAAGAGATAGAAGAATTGATGCTGCGCTTCATGCCATCGTATATGGAAGACCTGTATAAAGGTATGTATGTGACACCGCAACATGCAGAGCAGTCGCTAAGGAACATCTTTACCTTGTCAGCGGCGAAACACTATTTCTATGAAGCTATGCCATCCATCAGCAATCCGTTAGGCATCGGGCAGAGAGCTATGCCCTTGGCTTGCAAGGTGCAGAACTTGCTGATTGCGGATTTCTTGAACTATCTGGCATTGCGGCATGGCATCTATCTGTCCACATTGAGCGAAGTTCTAAAAAAAAACTCCATGACGAAGCCATAAGGACGAGTGGCATCATCGACCCGCTTGCTGAACTGGACATCGATGTGCAGAGCTTTGATATTCTAAGGTTGGTGAGCGTCTATCCCGACCGTGCAGGAGTGAGATGGTGGACAAAGGCGTGGTTCAATAACCGAGAGGAAGGAGAATGCTCCGTGGAGATAGAACTGCAGCAAGCCATCCTCTTCATCCATGACAGAATAGAGAAAGACGCTTGGCTGGAGGAATACTTTCCAAAGCAGATGGAAGTGTATCACCAAGCCATCGAGCAGACAAGAGAACAGATATTAGGTCAACTAAACGTAACGCTATAATGAGTACTATCAAGAACCCGACACGCTTTGCAGAACTGGAGTATTGCCTTCAAGGATATTTTGACGGCAAGCTGGCATCTGTGATGAAACAGGTGCGAGATTACTTGACTCACAAGCAACTGGAGGAAAGAGGCAGATACCAGAGCAGTTTGGCAGGAGTGCTTGCTTCTGCCAATCCATATGCCGACAACACCGAGTTTGTTCTAAAGCAAACAGGCAAATGGAACAGCAAAACCACGGAGGACTATCTAGCGATGTGCAACCAGAAGATATGGAAGGACAAAAACATCGTGAAGGATTTGGCTCTTCTTGCTGGCGAGTGGCGCAATGCCGTGGTGAAGGAAATTGGACGAAGCAAATATGACGCTTTGTCGAAAGCCTGTGGCGAAGATTTGGCATACGCATATGTTGCACAAAGGATGGAAGACCTGATGATTGGGAAGCTCGTCAAGGACAATACACCCAAGTCAACGATGGACTACATCTTGCGAAAGGCAGCACAAAACAGCATCTGGGGACTGCAAGAAGAACTGATGAAGTCACCATTGACGGCTGAGATAGAAGCTCGTGGCGAGAAAGCCTATAAACCAAGCAAGACGGAGAAGTTTGCTGGAAGGGCTACCGCCTCGGTAGTGGATGCCGTGACTATGGGCGGTATCGGTAGTTGGAAGTCATTGGCTACCTTGGTGGGGAGCGACATGGCATTGGGCTATATTCTCGATTCCAAGAAGGGAAACGGCGAACAGCGGAAAGAGCAAGCCATGGAATTGAGCATCAGCAAGGGCGTATTCGGACAGAACGGCAATGCCTTCACTGGTTTTCGCTCACAAGCCAAGAAAGTGAATGCCACCGACAATGGCTATGTCAAGACGCTCAACAGCAAACTCCATAATAAGATACATATCCCACAAAAAGCATTTACACCTATGGCATGGACAGATAACAGTATTAAGTTTCCTTTCCAAAAAGAGCAAGAGAAACGGAACGATCCGAAATACAAGAATGTACCGCTGATAGTGGCACCCGGCAAGGAAGATGCCTATCTGGAAGAGAAAGCCAAGCACGACGCAGCCAAGGTTGCAGAGGCTGAGCGTATCATCAAAGAAAGAAATGAGACAGAGGCCCTACAAGAAGATGCAGAACAGCAACAATCGGAAGATACGCAGCAGGAACAGCCAGAGCGTGACAACAGCAACGGATGGGAAGGACTGTTGAAGAACTTCGGACTGGACGGTTTCAGCGACATTGGCAATAACCTCGGCTATGTGATAGCCATGTTGCCCGACATCCTTGTTGGACTGTTCACTGGCAAGACGCAATCATTAGGCTTGAAGGACAATATGATGCCGATAGCCGCCATCCTTGCAGGAATGTTCGTGAAGAATCCGCTATTGAAGATGACACTCATCGGTATGGGCGGTGCCAATCTGCTGAACAAGGCAGGACATGAAGCATTGGCAAACAAACGGGAAAGCAATGATGGAAATGCTGTATCATATGGTAATACAACAGCACAAGCAGTGCAATATAAGTTCTATCCAGACGAACCGTTGAATCCTCGAATAGCCAACCCTGTGCTACAAGGCAACTGTTTAGTGGCAACCATCGACCGAGTGCCATACACCATCCAACTGCCAGAGCATGTGGTTGGAGCATATCAAGCAGGAGCCTTACCACTCAACACCCTTGCCAATGCCGTGCTTGCCAAGAGTGACCAGATGAGACAGATGGCAGAACGCAACTATGGCGAGCAAGAAGTGAGAAATGTGAGAAACGAGGCGATGGAAAACGCAGAGCAGCGAGAAGTCATCCAACGTTCAAGATAAGATAAAACGTAAAACAATCATACAATGAAAGAGAAAAGTCCACAAGAGAAGAATGCGGCAGAGCGTCAAGTGTCACTGATTACCGAGGCCCTGTCGAAAGCAGCCGACAACAAGGGTGTCTGGCTGAATGAGCAAGGAAAGCAATATCCACGGTTTTACCCGAAGGGAGCGGCAGTGAGTCCGTTCAATGCCCTCGTGATGGGATTGAACTCCGACAATAACGGATTTTCTACAAATCTTTACACGTTATTTAGTGAAGCCAAGAAGCGAGACGAGTCTGTGATGGCGCATGAGAGAGGTGTGCCGTTCAACTGGTATGCGTGGAACAAGTATGTGAACCGACATAATCCGGAAGACATCATCAGCAAAAAGGACTACCAGGAATTGTCGGCTACCGATCAGACACAGTACAAGGGCATACATAATCGGGAAATACGAGTGCTGTTTAACATCGACCAGACCATGCTGCCACTGAAAGACAAGGAGAAATATGAAGATGTGGTGAAGGCGAATGTCGGTGCGAATGAAGACAAGGCATTGCGTAGCCAAGTAAATGACTTCATCCAGAAGATAAAGGAAAACCTGATGGCGGTGCGCAAAGACGGAAGCGGAGTGGCACACTATGACACAGAAAAAGATGCTGTGTATATGCCAAAGCAAGAAAACTTTGAGCATTATAGCGATTATGTGCAGGAAATGCTGCGCCAAGTGGTGAGTGCTACAGGACATCAACAGCGACTGGCAAGGGAGGGCATGGTGATGAAAAACGGCATTGCGCCATCGGAGGATGCCGTGAAGCAAGAGAAACTGGTTGTGGAACTGGCTTCGGGCATCAAGATGATGGAAATGGGTATGCCAGCCAAGATTTCCAAGGAGAATATTGGACTGGTGGACTACTGGAACCGCGAATTGAAGGAAAGTCCATGCCTGATAGATGCCATAGAGAGTGATGTGAACAATGCCTTGGACGTTATTCGCAAGGCAGAACGTGGCGAGAAAATAGAATATTCATCCTTGAAGAACGAGCAGCAGACCACCGAGATGCAATCGAAGATGCCCAAGCATTACTTTGTAGCTGATGAGATAGCCAAGCATCCTGACAGCGAACAGAAATTTGTGGTGATAGTAAGGGACAAAGAAAACAAGAGTGCCGATGTGGTATTGCCGGCAGGAGCATCATTGGAAGTGAACAATGAGGTGTCGGGTATGAGCAAGCAGCGCATCGAACATGCCTTACAGAAGGAAGGCTTTCAGTCTGTCAAGTTCTACAATTCAAATGGTGCATTAGGCTACCATCCTGATGACGGCTATTTTGCAGGAAAGGACATCACCGTGGCAAGATTGAAGAACTGGCAGTTGGAGGACATATCCAAGATTGACGTGAGCGATGCCGTAAGCCAGAGCAAGCAGGTGGGCTTCGACCGCATACAGATGGTGCAGGATGACAACAAGCGTTGGGCGATGTATATCAAGCCCGAAGGACAGAAGGCATTCTCTATCTATCCCGACAAGGCGGATTTGAACCGCTTCTTCACCACATTGAAACAGGCGCAGGACACGATGGACAGTTTGAGAGTGGAACTGGCACAAAAATACTATGCGATGGCAGAGACAAAGCCTGACCTGAAGGTGGACTTGTTTGGCAGTGGTCAGCATAACGAGGTGGACATGAACCGCATACAGAAAGTGAACGTGTTCAAGGCAAAGAACGATGTCATTCTGTGTGCAGCCACCATTGATGGCGCAGACAAGTTGCAGCCTCGTGTGGTATCGCCAAGCCAATGGCAACGGATGTGGATTGCCGAAGACAAGAACGAGTACAAAAAGCATCTTGCTGCTACCCTGTTTGCCGACATCCTGCAGAAAGGACAGGCGCAGGAGCAGACAGCATCAGAAAAGCAAGGAGACGAAACCGAGGTGAAGCAAGAAACGCAAGTCTCCACCGACAAGCATGAGGAAGAGCATCGAGAATATCATGAGGAAGAGAACAAGCAAGCTTCCTCTGAGGAAAAGACAGATATCAGGGAAGAGAAGGATGCGACTGTTCAAAGAGATAATAACGCTACTGTGGAAAAGAAGGAAGAGACAAAGGGTAAGCAGAAGGAAGAGACCAAGGACTCTCCCATCATGAAGCAATGGAAGGAGTTGAAAGCTAAGCATCCAGATGCTTTGCTGCTGTTTCGTGTAGGTGATTTTTATGAGATGTATGAACAGGATGCCAAGCGAGGATCGGAAGTGTTGGGGATTACATTGACAAAGAGAAACACCCAAACTGGTCCCTACATGGCTGGCTTTCCACATCATGCCTTGGACACCTATCTACCCAAGCTTATCCGAGCAGGAGAACGAGTAGCTATCTGTGACCAGTTGGAGGCACCCAAGCAGAAGCAAGAGGAGCAAAATACTGAGGAACAGCAGCGTTCTGGCGGTATGAAACGATAATAATGAGGATATAAAGACATGAGCAAGAATCAACAATATGCAGAAAGATATGCTGCCGAGGCGATGGAGCAGATGAAGCGATATGGCATCCCTGCTTCCGTCACCTTGGCGCAAGGCATCTTAGAAAGCCGTAATGGACAGAGTGAACTGTCGCAGTTGGGCAACAACCACTTTGGCGTGAAGGCTTCGAAAAGTTGGTTGAAGAACGGTGGCGATTATCTTGTCTATACCGATGACAAGCCGAATGAGAAGTTCTGCAAGTATGCCACGGTGGGTGACTCATACGAGCACCATTCCAAGATATTGAAGAACAGCAGCCGCTACAGCCAATGCTTCAAACTCTCTCCCGACGACTACAAGGGATGGACAAAAGGTATTGAGCGAGGCGGTTATGCCACCAATGGAGGATATGCAGCCAGTTTGCAAAAGATTATCGAGATCAATGGATTACAGAAGTATGACCAACAGGTGATGCGAGAAATGAGGGCTGAGGGTAAGCAGTTCGGCGTAGAACAGAATGCAAGGACTTCTGCAACGGTATCGTCTTCGGTATCGCCATCCAATAATGACGAAAAGAAGCAAACAGCATCTCAAACAACCAACGACAAATACTCATTCCCTGTGAAAAGGGACGAGTTCTTATTTGTCACTTCTCCATTCGGTATGCGTCAAGACCCTATGGACAAAAGCAAACAGCAGATGCACAAGGGCATTGACATCAGAGCCAAGCATGATGATGTGTTGGCAACCGAGAATGGTGGCAAGGTGGTAGCTGTGAACCACAATGCCAATACTGGCGGTGGCAAGTCTGTGACAGTGGAATACGCAAGATCGGACGGAAGCAAGGTGCAGACCACATATATGCACTTGGACAGTATTGCCGTGAAGGTGGGTGACGAGGTGAAAGCTGGGCAAAAGTTAGGTGTGTCGGGAAATACCGGCACACGCACTACTGGCGAACACTTGCATTTCGGAGTGAAAAACATATCGGCAGACGGCAAGACAAGGGACGTGGATCCTGCATCATACTTGGCGGAGATAGCGCAGAAAGGTAATCTGAAGCAACAGGCATTGTATAACGGCAATGACCTGTTGGCAAAATACAAGGAAAACAGTTCGGCTGTGGACACGAGTCTGTCACCTGACGATTGGATGAAGAAACTGCTTTCATCTGAGGACGCAAGCACAGGATTGTCAAGTGCAGACCCGATAATGGGATTGGTGACTACCATGTATAGCAGTCTGCTTGCCCTCGCTGTGCAAATAGACGGTAAAAGCGAGGAAGAGCAAAGAACGCAAATCTCAGAAGCTGTAAGCAAAAGGCAGGTAGACTTGAAACCGTTGATGCCGACTATGAAGGAATGTGTGCTGAGTGTTGGCGATAATGGAAAGGCTGTGTTGCAAGCGGACAATGGCACTACCAAAGTGACGAGAGAGCTGACCAATGCGGAGTTCTGTAGATTGTCGCAAGTGTTGGGTGATACCAACCTGAGCAATGATGCCAAGAAAATGCGCATAGCTGGAATGGTGAATACTATCGTGCTGACGCAACAGGCATCGCAAAACTATGAGCAAGTCCTGGAACAGCAAGAAGGTCAAAGTCAGACAATGCAAAGAAAGTAAGATACTTGGAGGTTCCACATCTTGGTCGATTGAAAACGAATAAAAAAGTATTTGAGCTATGATTAAATGTAACGTAAGTGTGTGCGGAACCGTCAGCAAGGCTGCAGTGGTTCGCAATGGGAAGGACGGAATGCCTTTTACGACATATTCCGTGGATGTGGTGGTGCCAGCCAAGAGTTGTATCAACAAGACCGTGATTGTCAGTTGTATCATGGATGGTGACGATGCGGAAGGTATTGTCGTGGGCAACCGCATTGAGTTGAAAGGTGTGTTGACCTTCAAGAAGAAAGATGACAACCTGTATTTCAACTTGAAAGTATCGGAAGTGAACCTTTCGCCTGTATCGGAAAGCAAGGATGACATCGTGGGCGACATGGAGTTCAAGGGCAAGGTCGGTAAGGACATTGATATGAAGAAAGGCAAAAATGGTAAGGCTTTCCTGATGTTTTCTGCTTTCAGTGCAGAGAAGATTGGAGAAGAATTTGCCTTTACATGGGTGCGCTTTGTCCGGTTCTCGGAAGAAAAGGAAGAATGGCTACAGTCGAAAGCCACCATCGAGGCAAAGGGCGAGTTGGAAATCTCGGTGTATAACGACAGACTCAACTTAGGCTGCAAGGTGGCGGAGTTGAACCAGTGGGAGAAGAAACCGTATCATCCTAACAATTAGCAAGTATGGCATATTACAATAAGAGTCCACAGAATAATGGCGATGGAAAGAATGCTGAGGACAGAGCCTTGGACACCTTCGCCAACATGATGATAGAGAAAATCGAGTCGTTGGGAAGCAAGGACGGATGGCAAAAGCCTTGGTTTACGGAAGGTACATTGAGTTGGCCGAAGAACCTGTCTGGCAGAGAGTATAACGGCATGAATGCCTTGTTGCTCACCATGCTCTGCGAGAAGAAAGGCTACGAGTTGCCAGTGTTCTGCACCTTTAACCGTGCAGTGGGTTTGAACTATCAGACCGACAAGCAAGGTAACAAGAAGCAGATGGTGGATGCCAATGGCGAGCCGTTGCCCAAGGTTATCATCAATAAGGGAGAGAAGAGCTTTCCCGTGATGCTGACAAGTTTCACCATTGTACACAAGGAGACAAAAGAAAAGATACCCTATGACGACTACAAGCGAATGAGTGCTGAGGAGCAGAAGGAGTATAATGTCTATCCGAAGTTGAATGTGTACCAGGTGTTCAATGTGGCACAGACCAATCTGAAGGAGGCAAGACCTGAATTGTATGCCAAGTTGGAAGCAGAGAACAAGCCAGAAAAGGCATTGGTGAAGGAAGGTGACATGTATTCGTTTCCTGCTGTAGACCGGATGTTCAAGGAGCAGAGATGGATTTGTCCCATCAATATCGAACACCAGGACAATGCGTTCTACTCCATTTCCCGCAACCAGATAACCATTCCTGAAAAGTCACAGTTCAAGGATGGTGAGTCGTGGTATGGAACAGCGTTCCATGAGATGGTTCACTCGACAGGAGCGGAAGATCAGTTGAACCGTCTCAAACCGCAGTCGGGCTTCGGTTCCGATGAATATGCACGTGAGGAACTGGTTGCAGAGTTGGGCAGTGCGTTGGTGTGCCAGAAGTATGGCATGACCAAGAATCTGAAGGAAGACAGTGCCGCCTATCTGAAATCTTGGCTCGGCAGTCTGAAGGAGTCGCCAAGTTTCATCAAGACCACCTTGATGGATGTAAAAAAGGCAACGTCTATCCTCACGCAGAGAATAGACGAAGTGTCTTTGGAAATGAAGGAGCAACAGAGTGAGGATGTTGTAGCTTCGGTATCAGATGAGAAAATGGATGCGAAGGACATGAAACAATCTGCATCATATGACAATAGTGAGCAAACTGAGGCAGAAGAGGACAAGGTCGCAAGGTCTGCATTCCGCCGATAATGAGGCTATTTGTAGCAAAAAAGCATAAATCCAAGATGCGCACATATATAATTGTGTAGGCATCCTGGATTTTTTCATTATTCGGGTATGGCATCTTCGCTGTCATCATCTTCCTCATCTTCGTCAGCAAGCCATTTCTGCCAATCTTCCTCGTCAATGGTGAGTTCGTTCATTTCCCAATCATATGCGAGTTCAGGCATTGGGTCACGAGAGTAAGGAAAATGGATGGTATAGCCGATTTGTCCATAGGAGACATGGAGCGGAGTGACGCAAAGGTCTCTGCCGAAATAGCTTCGGGTGGTAAGATATTTGCGCCAGTCGAAACGTTCATAGAGAATGTTTCGACATAGGCGGTAAAGATATTGTTCTATTGTCATACGTCTTGAAGTTCTAACTGTGAATAAAATTGTCTGAATGCCTCGTAAAGGTCAGCCATCATGACTTCGGCTTCCTCCATGTCTTTGACTATATCGGCAATGTGGTAAGGTGCGCCATTTTTGCCGTGACCGTCTGAGCCAATCCAAATGTATGCTTCCTCGTCAACATCAAAATTCTCGTAATACTCATGGATATTGTCGATGAAGGCTCCATATTATCGTCTTCAAGTTTCACGCTGAAATTGAAATCTTGACCATAGGAAGTGTATTTGGCGAAGTTTACATCTGTCTTGCCGTTTTGTGGCTCAGAGAAATCAACGCTCCATCCTAATATTTCGGCTATCTCCGTTATCTTTTGCTGTATCATATCGTTTGATTTTTAGCAGCCATAGGCAAGAAGCCTACGGCTGATGTGTGGTTTAATCTTCTTTCCTGTCATACATATCAGACAGGAACAACTGCAATCTCTCGTCGGGAATGTTTCCGATTGGGCAAGGCTTGAAGCTTTTGTCCTGCAATATCGGTATCTTGGGAAGGTTATGTCCGACATCCACGCTGATACTCTCCATTTCCTTGATGGAAGCATAGCCATATTCTGTATCGGCAAGACCGACAACGATAGAGAACAGCGTGAAGTCATTGCCTTCCGGCTGACCTTCCAATACATACCAACGGACTTTGCCGATGAAGAAGACGCATTGGCAAATGGCATCCTTCTTCTTGCCGTCCTGTGAATAAAGCGGATATAGCTTGAACTGCTCCGCCAACTGTGGTGTAATCAATCTGCTTGTCATAGCTGCATTATTTATTGGGTGAATAATCTGGTAAAGATGGATAGTAGAGCTGCTGCTCACGCAAGGCTTCAATGGCAGCATGTGCCAAGGTGCAAGCCCATTCATTGCGAGGGTCATAATATCCCTTCTGATAGTTTACAGCCAACTGCTCCATAAAAGCCATCATCACCTTGAACTTCTCGTTTACAAGAAAGCGGTGGTCATTGGCAAACTCTGCACCCACCTTGGATGCGGAACACATCTTACCGTTCACGAAGCGTGAAAAATCATTGGCAAACTCCTTGTCTCTTTCGTTAATCATATTGTTCATATCTGTTCGGATTAAATTATGAAACTTCTTTTTCTTCCCTATTCTCGAAGCCTTTACGACTTCATCGAGGGAATTGATTTTACGTGCAATCAAGAGTTCGGGCATGGAGACAGACAAGACAAGGAATTGGATGATTATTTCATTGGAATACCCCAATCTTTGATTGGCGGAAGGCTGCTAAGGAAATAACCAGCCAATAGCAAGGCGATACTTGACGGTCTGGTGAGCTGAACTAAATTTGCTAAGGAAAAACAAGGGAGGATGAAGGGGTATGGGAGATGTGTAGTGACTAAAACTGGTAAGATTACCGCTTTTTGATAATAGAGAGATCTGTTAGAACCGACATATACAGTTCGAGCATTCCCGTTTTTTGTCATTTGTGTCACTTTTCGGGAATTGTATTTCTGAAAATATCCCTGTTCAATCTTCGCACTATGTTAAATAGTATTGAACAAGATGAAATATTGAACAAAAAGTTCGTTCGTTTAAGTTTTGTTCATTATCATTGCAACGTTCAATCAAATTGAACACAACTGATATATTGAACAAATAACATAAAATGATGGCAAACAATATCATAATAAACCAAGCATTGGATGCTCTTAGAGCAAGCCTTCCTGTAGGGGATGTTGTGTCAACAACAGCCGTCAAAGTAAATTGTACCAATGAAAATGATGTCACTGTTAAGATAATGAATATAGATTTTGTGTGTCATGTAAGGGAAAACATAACCAAGGCCACATTAAATCCGACATTAGCGACTATGCAAACGATGAACAATGACAAGCAGCAAATCTTGCTTGTTACGCAATACGTCACGCCGCAGGTATCAACAGAATTGGCAAACAGAGGTATCAACTATCTGGACTGTGCAGGAAACTGCCTTGTCAGATATACAAAGGCAGGAAACTTGATTTTCCAAATATTTAATCAAGGAAGGAAAAATACGGAGTCCAAGGTGAAAACCTATCCCGTGTTTCAAGATGCAGGATTGAAGGTCGTGTTTTATCTGTTGCAAGATGCAGACAATATAAAGAAGCCTTATCGAGAGATAAAAGAGCAAATTGGTGTATCTTTGGGAAGCGTGAAAAACGTTTTGGATGAACTTGCAAGACGTGGTTTTGTTTGTGACACTAAAAACGGGCGCATAATAAAAGACAAAAAACAACTGCTTGACTTATGGGTTAGCAATTACAATGAAGTATTGAAACCCAAATTGCTGGTAGGCGCAATGGCATTTCGAACAGAAGCGAATAGAAATGAGTGGAAAAACATAGCATTGCCAAAGGGCATGTCATGGGGAGGAGAACCTGCCGCAAACTTGACGGATGGCTACTTACAACCAGGACTTTTCGACATATACACGGAAATACCTGCAGCACATCTTATACGAACAGGTGTCGTCAAGCAAGATGCAAATGGGGAAATTCATCTGTACAACAAATTTTGGAATTGGGAAACAGACAACAGAACTGTTACTGCTATATTAATCTATGCAGACTTGATGGGTAGTGGCAACAGTCGCTGCTTGGAGGCTGCGCAACGCATATTAAAGAATAAGCTTAGAGATTTCGAGTGAAAAGGGGTTCTTTTGTGCTATAAATTTTATACAGAATGGTTCTTGTTATGCTTTTAAGTTTTAAACTGTAAGTATTTTGAGGTATCCCTCAATTTTGATGGCACTTTTTCAAGGTGACTCATTTATCAAAACAAAAGTGAATTTGGATAGTTTATCAGGTCTAAATTACACTTTTGTTTTAATCATTTTATATTGTTTTGTGCAGGCAAACAGGTAAATTATATCTTAAAATACTTTAATTTTAAAGATTTTTCTTATCGAAATATTGGGAAATTCCACAAAAATACATATATTTGTTGGCGAATATTATTATGCTTTGCATGTTGGTATGATATTAGAATTACAAAAACTCCTTGCAATTTAATGTTGCTTTGGATAGATATATTTATTTTTTTACATTTAAACCTCAGTAAAAATGAAGAAATTTTTAACTGCCCTTTGTTTGATGATTGGAATAGCTTCAACATCATTCGCTGCTAATTCGGTTGCTTCAACCCCTGTGAATTCTGAAGTTTATAGTGTTCAGAAGAATGACACTCCTGACGTAATTATTGTTGTTGTAGATGACAAAGGAGTTATTATTGACATCATTGTAATTAAACAACGCTAATCGTTGTGGAAAATCATGCTCACTCCTAACTTGATATACTCCAAGTTAGGAGTGAGCATTTTTATATTATATTAATGCTTTGTTGGGTTGTTCGCATCTAAATAATTAATGGTATGGCATATAAAAACATATATATAACTATTCTGGCGTTACTGTACGGCTTTACTGTCAATGCGCAAGAACAAGCAAAATATCGTGTAATTTACGATTGTGATGCGCAGATTGTCACTGGGAATCTGAACATTTACAGGTGGATGCTTGATATTGGAGATACAACTGCTGTATTCTACAATAAGAACTACAGACTGTATGATAGTGAGTTGACTAAAGTAAAAGCCCAAGGAGGAGACAATGCGATGATTGATCAACTCCCTGTTATCGGTGGAAAATATTCACCGAAAAATGACCTTCAAATAATTGTTGGCAATCCTAAAAGGGGAAAATACACTTATTACAAGCAAGTCCTCTCGTCTGGTTTGAAATACGAAGACCAAGTTCCGTCCATAAAATGGCAATTGAACGACAGCACAAAGAACATCTGTGAATATGAATGCAAGCAGGCGGTTGGCTCCGTGTATGGCCGGACATGGACTGTATGGTATTCTATCGAGTTGCCTCTCAATTACGGTCCTTACATTCTTAATGGTTTGCCAGGATTGATTATGGCGGCAAGGGATTCGGAGGGCTTGTTTGATTTCAAAGCTGTTGGTGTAGAGAATGCTCCTGAGAATGCCTTGGTTTCGGTTTACAAAGAAGACAGCCACCAGAAGTGTACCCGAAAACGTTTCTTGCAACTGCGCTCAGAGTCAGAAGGAATCAATAAAGACCAACTTGTAGATAGAATTCTTAGTCAAAGGACATCGGGTGAAAAAGTGATAGTTTATACTGTTTCTGGGACTGATGCAAAAGTCGATAACGAGGTTGAAGTGCCTAAATATAACCATTTGGATAAAGAATGAGAATTGCCGTTTTTATTTTACTTCTGCTAACAAACCTTTCGCTCTCTGCACAAACCTTCACAGGAAAGGTGAAGGGTAAGAAAGGAGAGCTCTTGGTAGGTGCCTCGGTTGTGGCATCGACTGAGAGCAAGTCAACCGTGGCGTATTGCCTCACAAGCGATAAGGGTGAATATAAATTGACTATTCCTAAAGGGAAAAATCCTGCAAGCATAACGGTAAGTTATATTGGTTATCAGAAGAAGACGATGCCGTTTGCTGATTTGAAGGATGGCATGACTATCACGTTGGCAGAAGGTGGCTTCAAGTTAAAGGAAGTAAAGATAAAAGCGGAGCGTATAAAAAGCACAGGAGACACGCTCACATATTCGGTTGCTGGTTTCCGCCAGGGGCAAGACCGAAGCATTGCCGACGTGATAGCCAAGATGCCTGGACTTGAGGTAAAAGCGGATGGCAAGGTGGAATACCAAGGAAAACCTATCAACAAGTTCTATATTGAGGGACTTGACTTAATGGGGTCGCAATATGGTGTTGCCAACCAAAACATCTCAGCTGATAAGATAAAGAGTGTGCAGGTATTGGAGAATCATCAGTCGGTGAAGTCGTTGCGTGGCGTGTCGTTCAGCGAACAGGCTGCTCTCAATCTTGTGTTGAAGGATGATGCCAAAGCCGTATGGACGGGAGCGGCTGACATAGGTTTGGGTTATGGTGATGATTTTCTATATGACTGTCGACTGATGGGTATGCGTTTCAACAAGAAGTATCAGACGCTGATAATGTACAAGAACAACAACATCGGCAAGCAACTCGACAATGAGGTGCTCGACCTTGCTGCATTGTTGAAGGGAAGAACTGGCTCTGAATCGGGCTTTCTCTCTATGATGTCGGTTGCGGCTCCCGACCTTGCAGACAACCGATATACTTTCAACAATAGTCATCTTATTGCCGGCAACTGGCTTTGGAAGACTGGCAAGGATTCGGAACTGCGTGTGCAAGGCAACGGATTTATTGACAAGACCGATATGCAGGACTATAGTTCATCCACTTATCTCACCCTTGCCGATATGCCAGTCATAGTTGAGGAGCAGAATGTCTGCAACACCCGAAGCGAATGGAAGGGTGAGGCCAACTATCAGTACAACGGCAGTAAGAGTTTCATCAAGAACAACCTTAAAGGCTATATTGACTTTAACAAGAGTGTCGGCACGATGATGTACAACGGACAACGCACCGACATGATGGTGAAGCCGCATAAGCGCACTATTACTGAGGATTTTCAGATGTCGCACACCACGGCAAAGGGCAACATATACAACATTGACAGTTATTGGACCTACAGCTATCTGCCAGGACAGTTGCTCACCATTGGTGGAATGACAGAACGGCTGAATCTCGGTTTCTTCTCCACACAGAATGAAATACAATATAAACTGAAAGTCGGCAGACACTATCTCAACAATGAATTGGGAGTGAACTACGACTATCAGAGCATTGGTGTGGCAATGGACGAGGAAGCGGAGAAGACGAATGTGTATCAGTTGCTTCGCACGTATTGGACTCCTTCAATGTCGTTCCTTTTCGGAAAGCACAGGATTGGAATAAAGTCGAAGGTAAGTTATGCCCGTCAGTCTTACCGTGAGTCAAGAAGCAATCATCTGTGGATAGACCCTTCGGCCAACTGGAATTGGAAGGCAACTGTTGTTTCTGAATTTTCGGCTAATGTTGGTTATGCTAATGCGCCATTGATGGGAAGGTCTATCTATGACACTCCTATCTTCACAAGTTATCGCACTCAGAAAGTGAATAGAGGCAAGACGGATGCTACTCACTCTATTCATGCAACGGCAGCATATAAATACACCAATCCTGTGTCGGGACTGTTCTTTAATATTCGTCCTTCATATAATAGAATGTCGGGAAACATCCTTTATGAGAGTGCAATGAACGGCAACGTCTATACCATGACTGCTACAGACAAGGAATATATCATGCAGACAATAGGCGTTTCTGGTCGTATAAGCAAGTCTTTTGGATGGGCAAAGACACTAATAGGTTTTGGTGCCTCACACAACATCACAGATTATAGTATGCTTGTGTCGGGCATTGTGAATGATGCACGTATGAACACAACTGCCGTTTCGTTCGACTACTCATTGCGTCCAGCGAGATTTCTTTCTATTGAAGGAAAGTCAAATGTGAACATTTACAAGCAGAAGAACCTCACGTCTTCAGAACTCTCTTCCGACCCCACGACCGACTGGAAACATTTCCTTAAACTATATGTTTTCCCTGCCAAAGGATGGATGCTGAGCGTAAAAAACGAACTCTTCCATACCAACGACAAGAGCATAGGCGTAAACCACTTTCTTGACTTTTCCATTGCATACAAGGCTAAGCGTTGGGAGTTATCTGTCACAGCAAACAACTTTATTGGCACTTCAGAGTTTGAACGAAGAACTCTCGGCAACACAATTGAGTCGTATAGCGTGACACGCTTACGCCCAAGGGAATTTCTCACCAAATGGAGTGTGGATTTGTAAACAAACACTGGTGACAAACTATTTGTTTTTCACCTCGTTAGCAGTGTCGGTTTCGGTAACTGACCGCTAACGGTTTGGTAACTGAAATAACTCAATATCCTGCTCGGCTTTGCTTTGCAGCCAATTGGTAGAATTATGAAATATTGCTCATTCTCAACCACTTGCAGTTCATTTCTCTCATCTTCACTTTCCGTTGCTTTTGCTTAAATTGTGCATTGCTCTAACTTGCTCTAAAATGGACTTTGATTGAAAATCAAGAAGTTGGGCGTTTGCCTATATTATATAGGTAACAATATGGAAACGAGCGGACTTCTGCTCGTTTCTGTATTTTGCAATATGCAAAGAACGCCTCAATTCGGGGACAAAGATACGATATTTTTCTTAATATCCCATAATTTGCAAGAAGAGAAACATAGAAATTAGGACTTTTTTTACATGAAATCTCAAACTTGTGAACATAACCCCATCATAAAATGAATAGCAAGTATTCCTGCTGAGTTTATCAAATCAGGGCCATTGTTGTTGATGACGACTCTACCATCAGCTCATATATACCTTTCCGACACAAGCATATAGTGTTTTCATTTGTACCCCGAGTGTGTACAGTTTCAAACCATGATTTACATTCTAACATAAGAAACTGAAGCCGTGACCATTTGTGTATTTTTGCCAAACTGACTCCTGTACATACAACAGATGTAAAAGATTTCTGTAAAATCGACCGAAATCATAAGAAAAAACACCAAATCTGCAAATTTCTTAAAGATAATATCCGTTTATTAAGATTATTTTTGTATATTTGCAGCATTAGTTTGGTGGTAAAGCCTATTGGCCTGCCACGTGACAATAGGACCTTACGGAGCAAGCCTATATCACAATTCTTCTCCGTAGTAACAGTCCGTTCTCTCTCACTGGTCTCTCCCTGCGCGGCAGAGGCATACGTTTTTATATTTTTCAAACACTCCAAATTGACAGCGCATGAGAAAGTTTACTTCTTTGTTACTGTTAGGCTTCGCTATCGGCAGTTTCGCACAAACGCCCGGAGGAGTCAGCGGAAGCGAACTGTGGTTCAAGACTGCGCCATTGAACTCAGACCTGCAAGGTTATTACCGTTGGCAGGATTTCTCTGGGGATTCCATACGGCTGATGCTATTGGACAGCCGTGGCGTCAAGTCTGAACTTACTCTTCCGAACAGTTCAGTCCATTACTTCAACTTCAATCCGAGTCTCTGGCTCGCAGACGGATTCCGCAGCCTGAGTGCCAGCCTCAAGCACGGCGACCTCTCACAGGCTACCGTCATCGGTGTCTTTGCACCGGAACTGGCAACCATCGGCAAGGATATGGTTGTCTATGCTCTTGACGGCCGCAAGGGTGACGGAGCCATTCTGAGCAAGGACAAAGCCGTAAGGGGTAGAGGTGTTGAACCACTGGACTATGGTTCAGCATCGGGTGAAGACCTGCTTTATCAATCAAGTGATTCCTTGTCCGAGAACGGTTTTAAGGAAAGCGCTCTGCGAGTTGTGTCCTACTTCAAGGTAAGCAATCCTTCAACAGCATTGTGGGGAGACAACTCCAACACCACATTATTCATCGGAACCCCTTCCACCTCTGGCAGTTTCGGTACGGATTTCCCGACCTCGCTCTTCGGTAATGCTTCCATCCGTGGATATGCCCCTGAGCTTATTGTTTTCAGCAGGATGCTTACACCCGATGAGCGCAGAAAAGTGGAGAGCTATCTGGCGGTAAAGTACGGCATCACCCTCAAAGGCTCGTATCTTGACAGCGACGGAAACCTGACTTGGGATATGGCGGAGAACCAAGCCTACCACCATAGGGTCACAGCTGTTGGAACCGACACGGCAGGAAGTCTCTCCCAACCGCTTTCCGCAACATCATATGAGGAAAGTCCGGTGTATGCGGCCTTGAAGGAGAACGGAACTTATCATGACGCAAATCCATACAACCCTTCATCCGCTTCCCGTCTGCTTGTCATGGGACGTGAAAACGGCAATCCGATGCCGGACAGAGGCTTTACTTTCTGGGGCGACGATGATGTGGCACTTGCAACATATACCTCACCTACAGATTCCCTGTGGCATGTCATGAAACGTACATGGATGGTCAAGACCAACGTGCCGTCAAAGCCCGACAGTACAGTGGCAAGATGGACTGCGCAAGGACTTGAAGTGTCAAGGAATGGCTTTACTGACAATATCATCCAAGAGAAAGCCGCTTCCGGAGCTTATGCCACGACCCCAGCCCTTGTTGGAGGTGGCGGTGCTTTTGAGTTCACCTGTCCGACAAGTCACCCGACTTTTGACGTTGGCTTCGGAAGCATCGGTGGCAGCACATGCAAGTATGGATTCCGGTTCACCAATGCTGGAGTTGTTTATCCGATCATCAACGGAGCGGTCTCAAATTCATACATCGCCACGGATGTTGACGGAACGGACATTTCCATCCGCAAGGAAGGCAAAAACATCTATCTGCGTGTTGACGGAACAGGAAGTGCGACAAGAACCATATCCCTTTCGGATGCAACTGACACAGACACAAATGTGGGCATTATCCGAACGGAAGGAGCAGAGTCCGCCTTGAACATGGCAGGCTTGAGGACAGGAGGAATAGATGATGTCGGTTATATGGCAGAGCTGAGCTATGACCTCACACCGGGCAGGGAATTCTCGGACTATTGCCGCAAGCGTACCGTCATGCTCATAGACCCAAGCGGTGAAGGTGATTTCGACATCAACAGCAACAGTAACATAAGATGCTCCAAGCCTGATATGACAAGGGGCAAGACCATATTCCGCAATATCCTATGGGATGCAGACGGAAGCGGAAGCGATGTGTTCACATTCGCCTATTATGACGGCATTTCCTATGATGCCACTCCTACGCCGTCAAGTTGCGAGAATGGAGTTCCACGCAATGACGGGTATATCGACATCGGCATCAACATCGGTACACCAGTCTATTCCTATGTGCTCAGCGTTGACACCGTTGCAGGAAAAGTAAAAGGAGAAACCATTGCCAGAGGAACATTCTTCGGTGACACGCATAGAATCACGAATCTTGCCCCCGGTGCCTATGCGCTGTCCGTATCACAAGGTGGAGGCAACGAGATTTATGCCACTGGCAACGCACTCTACACCTCATACTCACATGACACCAGGACCTATCTGTCCGGCGACATCTCATGGACGGTGAACGATACAAAATCAAACTACCGTGTGGGATTGGAGCCAAGCCTCACGGACGAGATCACCCAATATGGCTTCGACGTGCGGGGCGACAAGGCGCATATCATAACCGGTGGATATACAAGCCTAACCAAATATGTCACCATCAAGCCGGGCGATGTGCTCAGTGTTACAGTCCGCAATATGCAGGTCACATACAAGTTGAACGGACAGACCGTGCATCATGAATATGTCTGGTCACTTCGTGCATGGCGGTTCTGCATCAAGTACGGAAAGGGCGAGACACATATCACAGATCTTACCGTAAACGGTACGCCTGTAACCTCATTCACCACAAGGGGCAACGTGCAGATAGAAACACCCAAGAAGTGTACGACAACGATGACCGTCTATGTCGGCAGCGAGTGTGATGCAAGTATGCCTAACGGAACACAGGCAAGGGAGAACCATGTGGGCAGCTCGGACAGACAGGCAGACAATACCTTCATTTCTGGAGAAGACGAGAATTTCACTGTCAATGGCAACGGTTCTACGACAGGCATCTACGAGGCTAAACTCACACAGGACAAGCCTGCTGCAGCCACATTGATGGTGTTTGACGTATCAGGCAAACTGGTAGTGTCACGCCAAATGACAGGCGAAAGCGTCAAGCAAGCCGACTTCAAGGTTCCCGCATCGGGTGTGTATGTCGTGAAGGCAATCTCCGAGAATGGGGAGCATACAAGGAAAATCTCAGTAAAGTAACTTAAAGGAAGATACGCATGAAGAATTATATACAGAAGGTAGCGTGGGCATTTGTTTTACTGCTTGCCGCCACACTGTCCCTTTCGGCAAAGGACGGGACAGCCGTGAGAAAACTCTTCAAGAAGGGTGTCTCTGACAGTATCTCCGTAGGAGGTAGCAAACTGGTCGTTCTTCAGAAAGACCTCATTCGGAACAGAAGTCTTTCCGTGAACTCTATCGGAGAGGAGAATGTTCCTGAACTTGACTTTGCCATGACCAATGTCACGGCAGGAGGACATGGCTACCGTTTTCTCCCTCACGGAACACACTTCACAGGCGAGGGCGCGACTGTCAAGATAAAGTATGACCGCACGAGAATACCAAGCGGCTATACCGAGGACGACATCCGTACCTATTACTACGACCCGGCCGAGAAGCATTGGGTTGCGTTGGAGCGTGTGCGTGTGGACAAGAAGGAAGAGTGTGTCGTTTCAAAGACGACCCACTTCACCGACATGATCAACGGCGTGATACAGGCCCCGGAGTCACCGCAGACCGAAGGATTTGCCCCGACGATGATGAACGACATCAAGGCGGCTGACCCGACGGCGAAGCTCAATGTCATTGCGCCTCCAAGCGCAAACAACCGTGGCTCTGCCAACCTGCAGTATCCGTTCGAGATGCCGCCAGCACGAAACGGTATGCAGCCAAGCCTTGGCTTGCAGTACAGCAGCGAGGGCGGTAGCGGTTGGCTTGGCGAGGGTTGGAACGTCAGCGTGCCAAGCATTACGCTTGACACCCGGTGGGGCGTGCCTCGTTATGACCAGTCAAAAGAGACGGAGACTTATCTCTTGTCCGGTTCAATGCTCTCCACCATGGACGACAACGGACAGATGGGAGTCGCACACCGTGGCGAGAAGATGGACAGAAAGGCTGACCGCCAGTTCTACACCCGCCAAGGCGGTGATTTCAGCCGTATCATCCGCAAGGGTGACAGTCCTGCCAACTATTATTGGGAGGTTACAGACAAGCAGGGTGTCAAGTACATCTATGGTGGTGACGGAGCTGTTGTAAAGGGCAATGTCACCGATGCTTCGGGCAATACCCGTGAGGTGATTGCCGAATGGAAGCTGAAACGTGTCGAGGAACTCCACGGTGACTATATAGAATATGTGTATGACATCGTGGATGAGGATGTGCGTGGCGGCTTGAAGGCCAAGGCTGCATATCTGAAGGAGGTTCACGCAGGTAATGCAGGACAGGAACCGCACACCGTTGTACTCTTTGATGGCAACAAAGTAAAGCAGGTAAAGACCAACAATGCCCGCTATGGATTCCTCGCCTCCTCCAACAAGCTGTTGGAGAAAGTGACCGTGAATTTCCAGGGCGAGACATTGCGCAGCTATGCCTTTGACTACAAGGAAGGTGCATTCCACAAGGAAACGCTCACTGGTGTCAGACAGTATGACAACACAGGAAAGGAAGTGGCTTTCCAGAACTTCGACTATTATGATGATGTGCAGGCTGAAAAGGGATATGTTCCGTTCAAGGACGATTCCGAGAAATGGAACACGCACGATGACGGACTTGACGCAGGTTTCGTCAATCCATTGAAGACTGTCAGCAAGCGTTTCAGCGACAAGCCAACTGCACTTGGCGGAACGACAAGTTCTTCTGTAAGCGGTTCGTTCTATGCAGGTGTGGGTGTCGTGGACGGAAGTCCTTGGAAAGGCAATACCGTGGGTGGCTCATACAGCTATTCAAGCGACACGAGCAAGGGACTTTCCGCACTCGTTGACTTGAACGGTGACGGACTTCCTGACAAGGTGTACAAGTCCGGTGGTTCTGTATATTATCGTCCACAGATTAAGACAGACAACGGAGAAGTCGTATATGGTGAGCCTGTCAAGGTAAAGGGTATCAGTAACTTTTCGACAACCAAAAGTTCAACGAACTCGTTCGGTGCGAATGCCGTTGTCGGTTGGAATGTCCTGACCGCCGTTGTCGGAACGGACAAGTCAACCACTAAGACAAAGACCACTCAGTATTTCTGCGACATCAACGGTGACGGACTTGTTGACCTCGTTTCCAATGGCAAGGTTTATTTTAACCATTTGGAGTTTGACGGATCAGGCAATGCCGTGCCTACATTCACGTTGAGTAGTGCCGATACGCCAAGCCCTATCATCTATGGTGGCAAGGTTGACACTTCCGTCATGGAGGTTAGCGAGGATGAGCAGGCGGAAGCCATCAAGAACTCACCGATGGAGGACATCGTGCGTGTATGGCAGGCTCCTAAGGACGGAACTGTCAGCGTAACTGGTCAAGTAAGCCTCATTGCACCAACAGATGACTATGATGCTGACGAGTATCAGAAGGCAGACGGCGTAAGAGTTGCCATCCAAAAGGGAGGCAATGAACTTTGGAACAAGACGATAGCCAAGGGTGACAACAGTCCATACAGCGCAGCCGTATCATCTGTTGCCGTCAAGCGTGGTGACAGGATCTATTTCCGTGTCCAGTCTGGCTCCGAGGAAACAAGCAACGGTTCTTTTGACAAGGTGAGCTGGTCGCCTACCATTACATACGCTGGCGAGTCAAATATCTTGCCTAACGGGCTTTCTTCAACAGAGTACAAGCCTGAGGATGGTGCCATCTATGATGTCAACACCTCTGCAAATGTGGAGAATGGATCAAGCGTGGAAGTTCACAGTGCCTTCCACAAGCCTGTAACAACCGACGATGTTGTTCTCAGCATCATCGGCAGCAATGACAAGAAAGACAGTGACGGAAACGACAACCCGAACTATATCGAGAAGACGGTCTTTGCTCGTACACTGAAGGCTAATGAGACTTTCAATGGCGATTCACTCAACATCAGTCTGGAGAATACAGAAAAGCTGACCAACTTCAGCTTTGAGATTTCATCCACCTCAAATGTTGATTGGAAGAATATCGGTTGGCAAGCGTCTGTGACTTATAAGGACTCTGCCAATATCGAACAGACGGTAGCCGTTCCTGCACACTACAATACATTTGCAAATGCCTTGGCAGAGGGCAAGCCATACTTGACCACAGCGACAGATACAATTATGGTTGTGTCACCAGTGCTTACCCTTTCAGACAATTCTATCAACGGTCAGATTACTTTGACCGCCAAGACAGAGGAAGCACTTGTTGGCAAGAAGTCTTTCAATATCGAGAATGGCATCTTGAAAGCCGATACTCTGCGATTTGCAACTACTGCAGGAAAGAACATCTGGTTTGAATACAGCTATCCGGCAGCAATCTCTAATGAAACTGTTACTTCAGCCTCTGTTTCCATTCTGAAAGATGCGGCAGGTCTCGTAACAGAGAATGTGCTTGCTGGATTCTATGCAGAGAATGACAATCTTGGCTTCGGTATGCTTTACCGTGGCTGGGGAGGTTTTGTCTATAACTCGACAGAGGGCAGATATGCAAAGCCTATTGACGAGTCATTGCTGAAATTGCCTGAAAACGAGAACGACAAGGTTGATCCTCTCACAATGGCATTCACTCCATTGGGTACAGACCAAACTTCTATGGACAAGTGGGTCGGTCAGCGACAGGACATCTATCTTACTGCAACCGAGGCAAGTACAGCCCGATTGACAGAACAGGATGTACTCCTTACCAATCCATTGGATAATAATGCTGAAGTGGCAGGACTTGCAGGTGAATATTTGCAGGGTACTGGTGCGGCAGCTGTAAGCCAAGTGGTATCAAGCAAGAGTACCGTTGTGCAAGGTGGTGCACTTGGCATTACCCACAACAATGCAAATGGCAGTTCCAAGACGGAAGTTGCCATGATGGATATGAATGGTGACGGATTCCCTGACATCATTGCTGGTGGTACTATCCAATACACCAACTCACAAGGTGGATTGAGTGGCGAAATCTACAAGGGTATCGGAGCTAATAACTCTGACAATGCTTCTGAGGCGTGGGGATATGGCGGCAATCCAGTAGCTTCCGTATCACAGATTACGAATTTGGCGAAAGGTGTAAAGCAGTCTTTGAGCAATGTACAGACAGAATGGCAAGCTCAATTCTCTATCACTGGCAGTGCGCCAAGGAACACAGATGAAGCCGTAGAGTCATTCATTGACATCAATGGCGATGGACTTCCAGACAAGATTCTTTCCGACAAGAAAGTAAGATTAAATTTGGGCTATGCTTTCACAGAGCCTATAGATTGGGAACTTGACCGCATACAGAGTGGTAAGAGTCTTTCATACAATATAGGTGCAGGTGGGGATGTCAGTCAAGGATTTGGTCAAACAGAATACAAAGGCAATCAGATAAACAAGGCTTCAGGAAGTTTCTCTGCAGGCTTTGGTATTGTTACCTCTGAAAGCGAAGAGGAATACAACCTTATCGACATCAACTCTGACGGGCTTCCTGATAAGGTATGGAAGAATGGTGACGATATTATGGTTGCCCTCAATACTGGCAATGGATTTGACGAGCCTATTAGTTGGAAGGGTGCGAATGCGCTTAGTGAATCTGCATCAACATCAGAATCAGTAAATGCAGCGTTTACTTTGACCATCAACATTCCTGTCATAAGCATCAAGATTTCAACCAACCCTGGTGCATCAACCTCGCACAGCATAAACCGCCCTACCTATTCATTGCAGGATGTGGACGGTGACGGCTATCTTGACATCGTTGAGTCTGAGAAGGAAAGCGAGTTGAAGGTTACACGCTCTGCCATTGGCAGGACAAACATGTTGAAGTCTGTCACCAACTCCTTGGGCGGCACTTTCACACTCGACTATGCGCATACCACTCCTACCTACGGACTTCCTGGTGGCAAGTGGGTAATGTCTGCCCTTACCGTTGATGATGGTATCCATGACGATGGACCTGTAATGACTACCGCCTTTGAGTACAAGGACGGCAAGCGTGACCGCCATGAACGTGAGTTCCTCGGTTTCGGTGAGGTCATCACCAAGAACCTTGACACGGAGAAAGGCAATTCTGTTTACAGACAGGCTGTTGAGAACTACGATGTTGCCAACTATTACACGCAGGGCAATGTTACCGCCACATCCGTAGAGGATGCCAACGGCAACAAATACACGGAGACAAAGAACCGTTACGACAGCTACTATCTGACTGCCGACGGTGACAAGTACACGTTCGCAAAGCGTGACGTGAACCTTTGGAGTGACCGTGCCTCCGCATTCGTCCCTCTCCGCTATACCGCCAACTTGCAGTATGAGGGAGCGGCCAACGGTGTCATTACATCCGAGGCATGGAACGAGTATTACCTCAATGGCTATCACGGCGAGTTGAAGTCTTACAAGTACAGCGACAAGGGAAGCCTTGGCGAGGACGGAAACGGAAAGTTTGACTATGCAACCGCCATTAAATACACGGACAATGCAGCGAAGCATATCTTCGGACTTCCAATAGATGTTACGGTAACTGGCGGTGACGGCTCGATTTACCACCATGTGACGGCAAAGTACAACACCAACTATGCCAACCACATCACCCAGATTACGCAGCAGTTGAATGACGGTGCGGCAGTTACTGATTACAAGTACGACTCTTACGGCAACATCATCCAGAAGACCCTCCCTGCCAACGGCAAGGGACAGCGTATGTGGTACAAGTACCGCTATGAGCCAGAGATGAACATGTACGTTGAGCGCATTGATGATGCGTGGGGCTACCGAAGCGAGCAAGGCAATTTTGACTATCGCTATGGTATAGCCAAGGAGCATCGTGACCTCAACAACTTCTACTATGAGACTGATGTTGACGACCTCGGCCGCATCACTGGCGTGCGTGGTCCTAACGAGTTGGCTACAGGCGTGCCTTATGCCATCGCCTTTGAATATCAGCCTTTGGCTACCTTTGGTGAGAGTGGAATTACCGCTCCTGCTTACGCAGTGACCAAGCACTACGACATCCAGCACCCTAACGACGACTTGGAGACCGTTACGTTCGTTGACGGTTTCGGAAGAGCCGTGCAGGTGAAGAAGGACGGTGTTGTGACAAGTGCATCCAAGGGAAACTCTGCCAAGGATGAGAACGTGATGATAGTCAGCGGAAGAAACGTGTATGACGCTTTCGGACGTGTGGCAAAGGCTTTCTATCCGACAACGGAAGGAACCGGATCGAAGTCCACGTTCAGCAAGTCATTTGACAATGTATCTCCAACGGTTACTGTTTATGACGTGCTCGACCGTGCTACCTCAGTGAAATTGCCGGACAACTCTACGACAACTACGGCATATACTGTTGACAACGGCAGTCATGCACTTGTTACAACCGTAACAGACGCACTCCATAATGTGCAGGCTACCCATACCAATGGCAGTGGCAAGACCTTGAAGACCATCCAGAAGAGCGGTCCTGACGGTGAGATTACCACCTCGTTTGAGTATGACGGCATACAGCGCCTTGTTCGTGTCACCGACACGGAGGGCAATGTAACGACCTCTACTTACGACATGGGTGACCGCCGTACTGAGGTGAACCATCCTGCAAGCGGCATCACCAGCTTCACATACGATGCGCTCGGCAATGTGCTGACCAAGCAGACTGCCAACCTTGCAAAGGAAGGCAAGTTCATCACCTACGATTATGACTATCAGCGTCTGACGGGTATCAACTATCCTGACCACCCGGAGAACAACGTGAAGTATTACTATGGTGGTCGCAATGCCTCTCAGAACCGTATCGGTAGGTTGATGCTACGCGAGGACGGAACAGGTGCCATTGAATACTTCTATGGCAAGATGGGCGAAGTCACCAAGACCCGCCGCACGATGGTTGTGCCTAACCAGGCGATAGCAACCTACGTGACGCAATGGACTTACGACAGCCACAACCGTCTGTTGGAGATGATTTATCCAGATGAGGAGAAAATCACTTACTCTTACAATCTCGGTGGTCAGCTTGAAAAGGTTCATGGCTACAAGTCATACGGCTACGATTATGTAAGCAAGATTGGCTATGACAAGTTCGAGCAGCGCACATACTTGAAGTATTGCAATGGTGCAGAGACATTCTACACCTACGACCCACAGCGTCGTAGATTGCAGAACCTCACTGTGAATAGTGGTGGCAACACCATTATGGATAACGCTTATACATACGATGCTGTAAGTAATGTGCTCAGTGTTGTAAATGGTGCGTCAGTTCCACAGAGTGGCAAGGCAGGCGGACAGATGGCGCATACCTATACATATGATGCCCTCTACCGTCTCGTTAGTGCAACTGGCACTTATACTGGTGCTGACAACAAGACCGCAAGCTACACTCTTGCGATGGGTTACGACAACATGCACCGTATCACATCAAAGCGTCAAATCCTTACACAGAACAATGTGCAGTTCAACGGCACATTGAATGTAGGTTATGATTTGTCATACACCTATGGAACTGAGACAGGCAAGAAGTTCCAACTCGCCAATGTGAAGGATGTGAACTACCGCACAGAGGAGACGCCTTCGGAGAGCGAGATTGTGAACAACAATCATGCCTATGAGTATGATGCCAACGGTAATCTTGTTTATGTCAACACAAGTCGCACAAAGAAGGATGGCATGGCTGACGAGAAGACCACAGAGCGTAAACTCAAATGGGATGAGGAGAACCGTCTCCTTGCTTCTGATGATAACGGCTTCGTAACCAACTATTGGTATGATGCAGACGGTGAGCGCACGGTGAAGACATCAGGTGAGAGTGACCAAGTTTATGTGAACTCTGAGTTTGCAGGAGGTCGCACGAACACAGCCAAGTTCTCACTCTACGTTTCTCCTTACCTCGTTGCCAACCAAGGCGGACGTTACACCAAGCATATCTATATTGGTAGCCAGCGTGTCGTTTCCAAGATTGGTGATTTTGACTCTTACGGCTCAGATCCACGCCGCATCCAGTATGCAGGTAGTGAGACTGATGGCTTGTATGTTGATTATAAGGAAAAATATACCCAGCAGTTGCAGGTCATTAAGGATAATTATGCAACCTTTGCAGTGCCGTACAATGGCGAGGACAACAACGACTATGTCGATGGCAAGGGCTTCTGCTGCAATGACGGTAGCTTGGAGGCTGCGCAGGCACGAGCTTTAGCGAGAGCCGCAAAGAATAACTTCCAAGAAGGTGACGCATACGAGAAGATGCAGTTCTACTACCACCCAGACCACTTGGGTAGCAGTAGTTACATCACCAACCTTGACGGCGAGGTGGTGCAGCATATCGAGTATGTTCCTTTCGGTGAGGTTTTCGTTGAGGAGCGCAACAACATCTGGAATACACCTTACCTTTTCAATGCGAAAGAATTCGATGAGGAGACAGGGTTGTATTACTATGGTGCGAGGTATTATGACCCAATGATGTGCTTATGGATTTCCGTGGATCCTTTGGCTGAAAAGATGGCAAATGTTTCTCCATATATTTATTGTTTTAACAATCCTGTTAAACTAATAGATCCAAATGGAGAAATTCCTACAGCTAAAGAAGGTGCCATAATAGCAGATCATGTTTATGATGGTAAAGTTGGTTCAAAACTAATTGGTGGTTGGAAAATGCTTGCTGTATATACTCAAAAAGGCAACGTCTCTTTTCGGGGAGGTCTATATGCTCGTTATGATAAAAAAGGTAATATTACAGAGTACGCTTTCGCCACTGCTGGGACATACATGGAAAAATCCAAGAGGGGCAAAAAAAGTATGATAGAAGATCTAAAACAACCATTTGGACGTTCTGAGGATATGAAAGTTTCAATTGCTACTGCAAGAAAAATTTCAGAACAATTAGGTGATAAAGAACTCACTTTTGTTGGACATTCTAAAGGTGGTGCAGAAGCAGCAGGTAATGCATTAGCAACAAATAGAAATGCTTTACTTTATAATCCAGCCGCTATTAATTCTTCTGCGTATGGATTAGATGTTTCAGACTATACAGGAACGGATGGAAAAGGAATGACAGCTTTTATTGTAGAAGGAGAATTCTTAAACACATTTAATAAAACGGTTTTAAATGCAAAACCTATTGATAAGATTGTAAAATTACCAAAACAAAAAGGTAGTTCTTTCTATAATCATTCAATGGAAGCAGTAAAAAAAGCATTAGATGAAGCGCATTATAAATAAATTATTAATACTTATGTTGACAATAAGTGGGTGTAATCAATTCTCTTCTTCTGAGAATATGGATAAAACCAATATAAGAATCTTTAATCAGACCCCTGCTTGGGGTCTGGTTAAAGCCATAGAAAAGGATGACAGCAAGCTGATAGAGGATATATTGCATAAGAATCCTAATCTTTTGAATTATCAAGAACCTGTTTATGGAATATCACCTATTCAAAGAGCTATTGGAAGAAGAAAATATGCTGCAGCAAAAACTTTGATAAAGTTTGGGGCAGATTTAAATTTGCAATCAAAAATTGGAGATGCACCAATTTTTGATGCTATAGCTTATGGGTGGGACGATAGATATTCTATTTCTGATGATAGGATGTTACAAATTTTATTGGAATCCGGAGCAAACCCCAATATTATATATAATTATAAGGCAAATAATGGTGGAGATGTAAATGCAATAGAATATGGCACCACCCCTTTGATGTATGCAATAGTATATTCCTCGGGTTACAACTTGGTTAAAAAACTTGTTGAATATGGTGCAAAAGTAAATGCTAAAACTCCATTGGGAACAACTGCTGCAATAGAATCATTACGGTCAGGTGATATTCAAAGCGCATATTATCTGATTGTAGTTAATAATGCAAACATAACAGAACCATATTTTTATTACAAGGTTGGAACATCAGAAATTGATTTAAAAAATCCATTTTATCCTGTTGATTTATTGTTGTCTTTGACTTATAAGCTTAATTCTAAAGAGTATTTAATGAAAAAAGCGATAATAAACAAATTCGGAGAACATGGCATAAATTATCAAGAAAGAAAAAGTAAAATACCCAAAACAATATTAGAAAAAATTAAAAAAATATATCCTGAAACTTGGAAAGAATATATAACAAAATACTGATTCATTTAGCGAGAGAGGGTGTAAGGTAACTGTCGGTTAGCGGTTATTTACACTCTCCTTTCCTCTCCATTTAGTTTACTTTCACATTCTCTTTTGTTTTTTCTTCTTCAGAGTATAGTTCTTCCTAACCTTTTTTTTGGTTCATTGCCAAACGAGTCTATCAGAACAATACTGTTGTCATTCCTCACCTTATAGAATATATTGTCACCACTCGCAGGATGCACAAGCATCAAGATGTTGCCGTCAAGCACTTGGAAAGTACCCTTTAACTTTTCCTGTTCATTCTGCTTTTCTTTGAATGTTCGTATCAACAAATAAGTTTCGTCAGCTAATGTGAGTGTTGTCTCAACATTTGACGGTAATTTTCTGCAATATGTCCCAGTAACAGAATCTAAACTAATATCACAGTTCTCTTTTTTGCTTAATGCAGCAATTACATACAATAATTTCAAATACCTATCGTTCTTTAGCTATGACATAAAGAATGAGCAACATGAAAGTATCAACAAAACAAGGCTATAAACCGCCTTAAAATTCAGTTGGGTTTATCAGAGGATAATTCCCCCTATACCTTTGAAACATTTTCCATCTACAAGGTTCAAACACAACAGCGTGTAGCGTCTTGTTCGTGTCACCGACACGGATGGCAATGTTACCACATCCACTTACGACATGGGCGACCGCCGCACGGAGGTGAACCATCCTGCAAGCGGCATCACCAGTTTCACTTACGATGCACTCGGCAATGTGCTGACCAAGCAGACAGCCAACCTTGCCAAGGAAGGCAAGTTCATCACCTATGATTACGACTATCAGCGTCTGACAGGCATCAACTATCCTGACCATCCGGAGAACAACGTGAAGTATTACTATGGTGGTCGCAACGCTTCCCAGAACCGCATAGGTCGCTTGATGCTCCGTGAGGACGGAACAGGTGCCATCGAATACTTCTATGGCAAGATGGGCGAAGTCACCAAGACTCGTCGCACGATGATTGTGCCTAACCAGGCGATAGCAACCTATGTAACGCAATGGACTTACGACAGCCACAACCGTCTGTTGGAGATGATTTATCCTGATGAGGAGAAGATTACCTATTCTTACAACCTCGGAGGTCAGCTTGAGAAGGTTCATGGCTACTAAACAAGATCTTGCGACAGGAGAAAGAACAAAATAACCAATAGCAGAAAGAGTCCATTCATCACGAACGGACTCTTTCTTTTGATAATCATTGTTTTGCAGATTACCGCTTATCGTATGAATGATAGTAAAACACATTTACTGTGCAAATAGTCTGACAGCCGTATGACGGTTGACTGCAATTGGTGAATACTTATCAATACCGCCCTTACTTTTTGATATTATCATGGACTTGTCAATGCCTCTTGCCACAAGCTGTTGCGTGATATAATCCGCTCTTGACTTGCTGAGAGGATTGTTGATGCCATCGTTTCCTGTGGCACTGTCGGCAGCACCAACAACGGAAATTTTGAGATGATAAGCCTTTGCTACACGAGCAAGCTCATCCAAGTTTACCATCTGTGAAACGTCAACCAACTGTGTGGTTCTAATCTTGAAAAAGAAGAATACTGGCGAACCGATGCACTTGGTTCCACCTGCCATTTCTGCAACGTATTTGTTCCAAGAAACAGAATCCGAAACGGAGAAACTATACTCCAGAGAGCGGCTTGTTTTTGGTTTTCCCATGCCATTCCAATCCTTGTGAGCCAATCTTGCACGGAGCGAGTTCAAACCGCTGTAATTATTTTTCGGGTATATGCGATACTCCGTACTATCCGCATAATATGTCAGGCGGTCGGCATAGGCTTTCAGCAATCCTTCAATCTCCAAGATCTTTCTCATTTCAGCGATGGCATTGACATCCTCCGCATGAGCTTTGCTTAACTTTTGGTTGCGAGCCAACAAATCATTGGTGTAATCTGCCAGCCATTTGTTTTGGTTGATATAAGGAGCGGCATCTACAACCTTCTTCCAACCGACCTTCCCGATGTTGAAAGTCAGTCCGGCAGACAAGGTGAACAAATTGTCACCAAACTTATTGGATGCGCCAACACCATCAAAGTCACGGAATGTGGTTGCGCCACCCAATTCCATGTTGACCGCCAAACGCTTTGTTAAACGATATTGTCCAATCACACCATAGTTGATGACAAACGGACTCTTGCCGTTATCCTCGTTATGGATAATACCGCAACCAGCATACGGAATGAATCCCCATCTTTGTGTGGTGGCATGGTCTTTGACAAAACTGTTGGTCACATTCCAAAGAAAATCCGCATGAAACATCTTGTAATCACGGACATTCTTGCTGGCATCCTTGAACTGAAAACCTTGGAAGCTCAATCGACCACCAATCTCTGGCGTGAACCACTTTCCTGCCTCTATTGTCAGGGAAGGTTTCATTCTGTCGAACAAGTTCCCTGTACCATGCGGCTTTCCTACAAAGGTAGATATGCCACCAGACATACCAACGAACCAGTTGGAAGACCATGCAGAAGGAACTGCCACTTCTTTGAGGTATGTAGCCTCAATTTGTCGAAGCATATCCTCGTTTATGCCGGATGACACCATTTCATTCGTGCCATCATCCATAGTCTCTGCATTGACCTGCATTTGTCCGCATAGGCACAATGCCATCATAAATATTGCTTTTCTAAACATAAATTTCAATTTGTCGATTATTCTTTCTATTAACGCTTTCTGCTCTTGCTGCCTTTCGGTCGCATCATCTTGTTTGCCATCGCAAGGCAACGGTGCGCCCAACGCCTGTCATCCTCGTCATCGTTGCGTCCCCATTTCATGTCATTGCTGCTACCGCCTCCGCCACCTTGCCCTTCGGCAAATGTCGTGGCTTGGTCGATGTAGCCAAGGTATAATAAGGTGGCACAATGAAGAACTTCGGCAGTGTGCTCGGCTATGGTTTCCAATGGCGAACCGTCAAATGCGACTTTGATTTCAGGTGGCAACGATGCCATCTTGGAACGGTAGTCAGTGACCATGCTTTCCAACATAGCTGTCTTGATAAGTGTACCAGCACCAGTCTGAGCTTCACGAGAGAACTGCATGGCATCCTGTCGAAGCGTCTCTGTCCGCTCCTTGACAAACTCCATATCCTTGTTCAACTCGTCCAACTGCCGGTCAGCTACAGCGAGCTTGTCTTTCTTGTCTGCCAGTTTCTCATCAACGGAAGCCAACTCGTTTTGCAATTTTTCCAACTTCTGCGACAAGATAGAACTGTCACCCTCCTTGTTGGCAATCTGCACCTTCAACTTGTCAATCTCCAACATCTTCTGATGTTTCTCTTCTTCCAGATGTTCCACCATAGAAGAGAGACCTTTCACACGACGTTCTGCCAGTGCTATTTCCACCAGAAGATCGCTTACAGCCTTGTTAAGGTTGTCCAGTTCCTCTTCCTTTGAAGAGCATTCCTCGGACAGGTGCTTGCGGTATTCCTCCGTAGGTCTGTGTCGTTGCCGAGTCTCCGTTTGGCTCGTTCCACGCACCAGTCCCCAAGGCTCATTGACCACCGCCAACTCGTCATGAAGTTGTGATGTTCGTTGACTATATTCCCGATTGTTGGCACCTGCGAAGATTTCCTTGAAGGCAAACTTGCCGTCCTTTATTGGCAATAGGACACAATGGATGTGTGGTGAAGTCTCGTCCAGGTGTACATAAAAGGCAACGATGTTCTCCTCACCATACTTTCCTGCGACAAAATTATAAATGTCCGTCGCCCATTGCTCAATCTCTGGCATACGCTTGACGGCATAATTCTCCTTGTTGTCGCCGGGCTTGAAGACCACCTCTTGGTCACCGAAGGCAAGCTCACGCATCTTCCATTGCGAACCGCTGAAGATGAAGTCCGCCACCGTTCTGAAACGTGGCTCAGCCAATCCCTCATTTTTGTCCTTGATGCCACGAGCAGCCAAGTTCTCAGCCATCAACTGTGGAATGAATTTGCTCTTGTCGATAGGTGCTATCTTGCCTCCCTTGGAAATCTGGAAGTTCAGATGCTGTCTGCCGAGGTCATAGTTACCCTTGGCGATAGCTACCTGCCAAGCCCGGTCGCTCCAGTTTCGTTGGTATTCACGGCTGAGAGCGGCAGCGCATCCCTTACGTCCCCTGACGTTCAAAACCTGCTTTGCTATTCTTTCCATATCTCTGATATGCTTATATGTGTCAGTAAAAACAGTGTCCCAGCTTGCTGCCTTGGCGGACACTCTCCCGAAGACTTTTAGGTCGTAGGGGTAATGAGTTACCACACTCCCTAAATTCGTGAACAGCGGGCAAGCCCGATGCGCTAAAAAAGGCAAGCCACGACGAGTGCGCTATGCCAGTGCCGAACCGTGAGGTCTTACAAAGAGAATGTCCGTAAGGCAGCTACAAAAGAACAGAATGAACTCTACTTATGGTTGTCCGCCTTGGCGGTTACAACTGACTTGGCAGCAGTCTCAACTGTTGAGATAGGACTGCAAACCTTATAAGCGGAACACAGGGATTGGAAAAGGCTCATGTCTTCAGCTGTGTTCAATTTGACGGAAGCAGCCTTTCCATGACTGGCGATGTCGGGCAGTTCCTTTATCAGAAGGAGCAACTGGAGCCAGTCGCGATTGAGAACACGAGTGAAGAACTTGAAGATTGCGTTACGCAACTGAAGTCTGTTATGTTCTTCCTCATCTACAAGAGGCATACAATCCACAAGTCTGCCAATCATGCAAGTGGCAATATCATCAGATGAAAGTTGGTTGTCAGATGATGTAGAAGCAGAGTTGTTTTCTTGCGATAATGCGACCGCACCCTTTACAATCTGGCCACAGACAACGGCAGTCTCTTCTGTGGTGGAAGTGCCATTGAACCAACTGTCCATTGTGAAACGGATGATTGGTTCCAATATGCTATTTCGCATTGTCGGAACGTTACCGTCCTTCATGTCAATCATCGTGATGATGGTGTATTTCGTTTCAAACTCCTTGCAGTGTATCAGCCCATGTTCCGTTAATTTTTCGAGGAACTGACGCACGGTGGCACGATGCCAATGCCAGTCCTCCGCAAGTTGGGTTTTGGTTGTGATAAACTGAAAATCTTTCAATTCGTCTGCCACTTCCTTGCTTACGGCTTTCGGCATGTAGTGTTCACAAGCCTTGTCTAGCAGATAACAGAATGCCTCATGTTTGGAATACCGCTCGTTATGTCGGTCCTGGAGAGATGCCAGAAAGCCGACAGAAAGGCTTACCTTTATATTTTCCTTTGGTATATGTTTCATTGAAAATGTCTTGTTGATGTTGTGAAATAATGATTCTCATTTTAGACTGAGTGTTGTGGAATGCGCCAGTACCAAGTGGCATATTCCAAGAATGGACTAAAAGTAGAAGTTTACGATGTCCTCAGGACATTGCGCCAAGTGTCTGCCACTGTCAGGACATTGTGCCTTGAAGATGACCTTTGAGGACGGATAGTAGATGGATGCCACCAAGATCAGGTCTACCATTACCCCCAATGTGTACAAATGGGGAGTGAACATGAACACCAATGAGGTTGTAAAAGCGATGGCACATGATTTTCTGTTGTCATGCAACCTATGCAGCAGATAGTCTGCATAGGAGAACTTGAACAGCAACAATGCCAACAGTGCCGTTACATGAGCACCAATCTCGTTGGGCTGTACTTGATATGCCACGAAACTGAACACCAATATTGCCATCAGTAACAGCAGTGTGTACAGTTTCCGAAAATTATGCGAAAACACCATGCGGAGATAAAATCTCTGCATTATCCGATTGTTCTTCTTGTAGCACATCGTTGATGCCAAGAGAAGAAGCATAGGGAAGAAAAGAAAGATAATCTTGAATATCATAGATCAAATTGTAATGTAAAACGGTCAATAACCTTCGAATAGTTCCAACTCAATAATTCCATAGGTGACTTCCATGAAAAGTCGCTCGACATCCGTCATTGTCAAAGCATTTGATGCAAGGCGTTTCTTGAAACCAGCATCCTTTCTCATAAGAATCCTGGCACTTCGGTCAATGTCAAGCAGTGGAATATGCCACTCCTGCCCACGGACATAATCATTGTTGGAATGACAGGCTCGAAGAGTCAGACACCGACAGCAGACGGTCTGCACCATGCCATGCCGTGAAACGGCGGTGTCTTTCCAATGGAACGAACTGCCAACGTCTATCCATGTGTGGCATTTGTGGATGATGTCCACGATGTTCTGAAGCTGCACGTCGCTCATAAATGGAACGTAATGTCACATAAAACACATCAGCATGTCCGCCTTGTCACGCTTGTACTTGAAGAAGCCTGTCCTCGCTTGCAGTTCCATGTCGTGGCACAAGTCACCGTACATGAACTCCAAGGACTCATAGATTGTCACCATGACGGAGTGGACATTTCCATTGGCATCCGTACTGGCATTCATCTTGTACATCCGCCCGAAATTAGGGTTGGAGAAGGCACAGCAGAACTGTCCGAACTCCGTATGTACGGAAGTCACCTTGTGGTAAAGGATGACCAGTTCCATCTGGTCTTCGAACAGATTCATCACCTCTTCGAGAGGACAAGGCTTTTCCAACTTGAAGTCAAGCAGGACATAGCCGTCTTCATAGACTGGCTGTTCCATGCGCTCCTGATTGATAAGCTCCGGCAACTGCAATGGTGCAAGTGCCAGGAAGTCGTTGAGAAATTTATGCAGCATAACTATTGTGTTTATAATGAAGAAATGTATAGCTTGATGAACATATCTGGTAACCCGTCTGTCATATTCTTGTCCATCTGCAAGGAACGGCTAAGACAGGCGATTGTGCCTAAAGCATCTATTGACAGTTGCACCAAATCCTTTCGCTGATTCTCTGAAAGCATCGCCATTCCGAAGTCATCAATGGACAGGAATGGTTGCAGTATCATCCAAAAATAGGCAGTCCGTTGTTCAGCGGAAGTAACCTTTCCACTCTTAATATCAGCAACGCAAGTCTGCGCATTGGCGATGATTCTTCGATTGGTACGAACCGCCATATATGCCACGGCATCCTTTGCCGGTAAGTTTCCTTTCCTTGAAGATTGAGCAATCATCTTGCACACATCTTCTGTTCCACTTGTTATATGCGAAACCGACACGTCGCTCATCTCGTATAGATGAGATAGAAATGTTCTGAACAGCCTATCCTCCGTTTTCAGAAAGGCGAGAAACTGTGATTGGTTGGCAATGCCTTCCTTCTTCACCTTCTCCAAGAAGAAATGATAGGTGGTCAAGATCCTTGTCTTGTCACCTTTATATAACGGTATGGTGTCCATACTCTCAAAAAACTTTGAAGCCACCAGGGAAAGGCTGTCCGTTTCCTTATTACATTTATAAAGTGTGGCGTTCATCTTCAACAGAAGTACATCCTTGAATGTCCTACGCTTGGCGGTAGCTATGCGCATAAACTCGTCACGGATGGAGTCATGGGCATTGGAAAATTCTTCCATCGGAAACGAATGTGCCTTTTTGATGGTGTCTCGCATCAGACAAGCAGAAACCGAGTCTTCTAAAGTACGCCATTTGGATATTTTGTCGGCAAGGTGTTCCATAGACAAATCCTTGTCTGATTTCATCCTTGAAAGGAACACCTTTTGCGCATCCAATGCCTCCCTTGCATCATGGAAAGACAGTTCACTGGCATTTTTTGAACAGGATGCCAGCAAAAGAATGGCAAGTGTGATGGCAGACAACATGGACATTTGTTTTCTTCCTCCAAAGTATGATATGCGAAAACTTGAAGTGCAAGGTTGTTTGCACTTCACCCTCAATCGGCTTTTTGCCGCAGATATGATAATGTTTATACTTTCCATTTCGGACTTTGTTTGAAATTTGCGGTGCGAATTTACAACTATTTATCTGGTATTCATTCAAACTAAATCAAACTTTATATTTTATTCTAATTCATACTTTATAGCATGATATGAAATGATAATATATCCAAGAAAGTGCAGTACATCAATCTTTAATTAACTATAATAATTATCAGAGTATGATTATACTTTGATGGAATATAAGTATCTTTGTCGGCAAATTACAAATCAGTGTATAATAGCTATGGCAAAAGTAGGTTACATATTTAACTCGGAGCAGTATGACACATTCACCTTTGACCGGGCTTGGATGGAGAAGTATGGCTGCTGCCGTATCATAGAAGATAATGCAAGCCAAGAGAAGACACGCCCAGAATGGAAGCAACTCATGGATTGTCTGGAACGAGGTGACGAACTGGTCATCTCGAAGTTCAGCAATGCGCTGCGTGGCATTCGGGAGTTGGCGATGTTCCTGGAGTTTTGCAGGGTGAAGGTGATAAGGGTCATTTCCATACAAGACAAGATCGACTCCAAGGGTGAGCTATTCCCAAGTACATCAATAGCCGATGTGCTTTTCATGTTCGGTTCGTTGTCAGAAGAGGTCGTTGCCTTGCGCAAGGCTACTGCCCATGTGGAATATATCAAGTCGGGTATTAAACCTGCCAAGAGTTCAACTCCAAAGAAAGGCATCGACCGTGAGAGGAATATCGTCAATATGTATAACAACAACTACACTATCGATGACATCTGGAAGGTCAGCGGCTTCAGGAGCCGCAGCTCGGTGTTCCGCATACTCAACAAGTATGGGGTGAAGCTGAACCGTGGCAAGTTCAGCGGACCGCTTGGCAAGAGAAAGCCCAAGGATGAGAATGAATAATCACTATAACATTCAAGTATATTCCAAAATTAAAGACGTATGACACCAAAAGAATATGAGCAATATATAGCAAGTATATTCCAAAATTAAGGATATAAAACTCTTGTAACTCCATACTCCAATGATTGGGGTATAGATGTTATTGCTATAAAAGGTAAAGAAAAAATAGCAATTCAAGCTAAAATGTATGGAAATAAAAGAAAAGTCAACAGAGCTGCCATTATGCAACTATATGGAGCTATGGCCTATCAAGACTGTACAAAAGCGGTAATTGCCACCGATGGAGAACTTCTTGATGATGCTATATCAGTGGCAAAGAAGCTGAAAATAGAGATATTGACGACAAAAACAAATTTTGTTTCAACTTTTCATAAAGAAAAAGAAGAGGAGAACTCAGATTCTATCCATAAAGATTTTCGTATGGAATATCCAACGTTTGATGAAGTCTGGAGAAAATACATTATGCCTTTAAAAGGAGTGACACTATGGAATACAAAAGGAGAAAATAAAATTCTGGATGTAAATTGGGGCGGTATTACAAGAATAACTTCAAATAAAAGACGAAGTTCTATCTCTATAGACGGTTTCCGTTTTGCATATAACGAATTGATTAGAAAAGGAAAAATAACAAGGGATTATATCAATCAAGAAGTAGATAAAAGATGTTCATCTGGCATCGTACTCATACTGGGACAAATTCCTTTTGTTTCCACAGTAAGAAATCCAACTTCATTGGAAATTTAAAGATTGTAGATATATCCCATAAGACGGAAAGACTTTTATTTCAAATAAATACTCCAACAAAATGAATTTATATCAAGTTGAAATCACAACTGAAATTGATACAGAGTGTATTCTTATAAATGCTAATGATGAAAATGAGGCAATAAGTATCGCACAGTATATGTTAGAAAATGGCGAGACAGACTTTGCGATAGGACATGAAATCATCAATATCACAGCATTTCTTGCTTGTTGAAAAATATTCAGCCTACAGATGCTGCTATACGATATTTTTTTTGTGGCTTCGAATACACGAACGCTTTCCGTCCACAAAGCCATAGCTATCTGCGCACGAAAAAGCACGCAAGATGTTCTGACCTTGTGGAATAATATTATTGGCAGATAAGGCAATTCCTTATCTGTCTCTTCTGAAATCATTTCGCTTGTCTCCGTGGAAAAGGCTTTTGAGCGTTCCACCCAAAGCCTTGAACACGAAGAATACCACGAACAAAGATACGATGTCGTTCATAAGCTATAGTTTTCGTTTGTTATACTTGTGACTTGTACAGATTGATGATGTCCATCCCCATCGACTTGGCTTTTCGGCAAGTGTAGAACGTGCCGCCCTTGGGCTTGCCGTCGAAGAAAGCAATCAGTCCGCACGAATGAGAAAGCATATAATCATTTCGTCTGAGCAAGCATCCATTGAAATAGTGCTTACTCAACAGGATAGCATCGTCCGCCTTGTCAAGAATATCCCAATAGCGGTCTTGCTCCCTTGCGCTCCACCTCTCGTTCTGACCGTCATAGGGAATGACGGCAATAAGTTTTAAATTGGTAAGTTCCGCTTTCAATGAAATCACCACTTCAGCAGCCAACATATCGAAGCCGAGTGCCATGCCACAATAGAAATTTGTGATACCCATAGCATAGAGCAGCCTTATCTTGCCCCTCAGTTTCTTCCTTATCTCGTCCTTGCGGTCTTCCGCTATCGTGCGATGTCCCGAAAAAGCCACGGAATTGGCTTTGATGTACTTTGTCTTATCCATATCACTTTGCATATTTATAGTGTGTGCGTCCCAAGAAAAGACCTCCCAATACGTTTCCGCCAAACATTTCCAACTGATTGGCAAAAATGGCATAGCTTGCGCCGGTCGTTACCACATCATCAAAAACATAGATGTCCTTGCCTTTGAAGTAGGCTTCATCAAACTCAATCACTTGTGTCTTAGTGATGCTTTTTTCCTTGTCATGGCGGTGCTCGTGTACTGCCAAGCGGTCGCCTGAAACGGATATGTGCGAATAGCCGTTGATGATGCCGCAAAGCTCGCTCACACGATTACAGAAAGCCATGTATCGACTCTCGTTCTTGGCTTGGGTGCTGGCTGGCACACATACAAACACGATGTCCTTTATCTTCTCACCACAAACTTTGATAAGATGTGCTGCGGTCATTTGCGCCACCTTCTCAAAAGCGTTGTCCCTTGCATCCTTGAACGCCCAAATCAGTTGGCGTGCAGCCACTGCGTCCTCGCCCACATTGCGAACCCTCACAGGAAAATACTTCAAGAAGAAATCCATCCTCTTGCTCAGCTGTCTCTTGATGTTGTCGTCTATCATTCTTGCCATAGTCGGAAAAATTATTTGCGTTAAACTCGATTATTTATTTTCCCTATTTTCGGAAGCCTTTCGGCTTGCCCAAGGGATATTTTTCCGCCACGCAAAGGTGTTGGAAGGCAAAAAGACAAATCGGAAGCGAAAAATACGCTCTATATGCAAGGCACATAGAGGAAGATTTTTTGAAAAGCATCCATGATGCCCAATTTGGCATTTGCCACGCAACTGGTACCTTTGCGGAAAATATCCGAAGCGGCAAAGACGATGGACGAAATGAAATGACTATAAGTGCTACTACATAAGATTACAACAAGAAAAGGGTGGGTGTGGAACTGCGCCATCGGTGCAATTCCGCAAGGGTGGGACGAAGTGCTATAAAGAGAGAACGGTTTGCCGATTATAACAGAAGGACGGAACAAAGATGCGGCAGGAGTAATTGGGAAACTCTCTTGGCATCCATGCCGAGTGTGTTTCCGCTCCAGCCTTCATGCCATGTGGCTTATTGCAGTAGCGACAGATGGTCGCCACAGTCAAGGAGTCTTTTGGCATGAAATCTTTGTAACGGCTATAAAAGGGTAAACCATGGATTATAAAAGGAAGACGAGAAGCGAATATAAAAGATATGGGTGGGAGTGAAACTGCGCAACAGCCAGACAAGCTATCCCACGAAAGGGGTGGCATTGGTAGACAGCATGTAAGTGACGGTTGCGTCACGGATGCCGTTAGCCAATGCCACTCTGTTCGTGCTTGTCCTTCGGCAAATGGTCATTCTTCATCTTTCGGGATGTTACTCCCGATAAATGAAGAATGTCGCTTTGACGAACTGTTGGTGCGGTTTCGCAGATGGGTGGGACGAAGCGTTAAAAAAGAAAGGTGATTTGGCTGATATAAAGGGAACTCGTAATGGCGGTTATAAGAGTAAACTTGCTAATAGTGGCTATAAAAGTAAACATGGTTGTATGAACAAAACAAAAGCGACCGAAGCCGCTTTGTTTATTAGAGAGAATGAAGAAATCCTATTTCTTGCCTTTCTTGGTAGGCTTTTCAGGCTCTACCGCTGGAGTTTCCTCCTTGTCTGGTGTAGGATAGAACTTGTTTGCGATGAAGACGATGCGGTTGTGCTTGGTGCCTTGCTGATCAGCCCATTCATCTGGCTTGAAGTAGCCCTCGACAGTGAGCATGGTTCCCTTCTGCAGCTTGTCGAAAGAGTCAACATGCTCATTCTTGCGCCATGCCTCCATGTTCATGAAAGCTGATACTCTGTTGGTTTCCTCACCATTCTTCTCCTGACGGCTGACTGCCAATGAGAAACGTGCTACTGAAGCGTTGGTGAACTGACGGATTTCTGCGTTGTTGCCTACGAATCCTGTTACTACGAAAGTGTTCTCGATTTTTTTCATATTGAATTACTTTTTGAAGTGAAACTTAATTTTTACATGCAATTCAAAAGCAGGGATGTGGCACATGAGGGCAGCACCATGAAAATCGACTATAATACTCGTTTTCTGTTGGCGGTGAGGAGAAAAAGGAAGATTATCGGCTATTTTATTGGTCACAGCGAAGCGACCGCACAAGACGGATTCCATCTGTCGAAGCATCACGCTACCTTTGCATAGGAAAAATAGTGGCTTCAAAAAATCGGTAATTCAGAAAAGGACGCAAGAACACCGTAACAGCATCGTATGGCTCAATCATTTGCAGCAACCATCACCAATGCAAAACACGTTTCTATGGCGTGTGCCGTCATAAACAATGGTAAACCAACAGGCAATACACTTTTCCGCATGGAGGGTGGTCGCATGAGCATATTGACCAAGACAAGCAGAAGGAGAACCTGCTTCGAAGGCTACTCCTATTTGTAGAGGAAGGTAAGCATGAGCAACCAACTACAATCGCCATGCTGCAAACAAGCTCCATCCTCAGACAAAAGGCTTCATTGTACGAAAAGCTCCAAGAAAGGCGTAGTCGCAGATTTTATCTCATACAAAGAGGCAGGTCGCCATTTGGCGAATACAACCTCAAAGCATAGCCATATAAAAGTTTATCGGCAAACGATGAAGGGAGTTTGCCGTTACATACAAAAGGGCTTTTACTGGCGGAAAGAAAAAAGATGCCTGGCGAGTATAACCTTCACCAAGCATCCTTTTCGTCAGTCATAGACAAGAACGTCATCACGTCTTTCTACTATTTCCTTGCCATTGCGCAATTTCACTACGATGTCCTCACCATAGTCTGCAACCACGAAACCTTCTGTGCGTCCTCTGTAGGGTATCAGCAGTGTGCAACTGCAACCGATAATGTCGGTCAATTCTTCGTATTCAAACATAGCTCTATAAAGTTTGTGGGTTCTCCGAATGATAAATCACCTTGCAATCCTCAACCTCGGCAGGTAGTCCAAAGGCAGGATAGTGCGAGAATGATGCGTTTCCGTCTTGGCTGAGTGGAGAAACAATCTCCACTTGCCATTTCTGCATGAAGCCATCAACCATCTTGATGTCCTCGTCACTCAATCCCGTAGGGTCGCCATTGATGATATAGCATAATGCCCAAGTGGGGATTTTCTCTATCGTCTCAAATCTTTCCATCAGCCAAACGTGAACTTGTTTATATAATAATAGGTATCCTCGTTCTCATACTCATAGCCGTTGATGAAGTCCACCATTTCATCATCGGTTCTGTCGCCTTGCGAGATACCCATCTTCTCACACCACTTGGCAATAGCATCTTGGCAAGTGTCAAAGATGTCCTCACAAGCATCCTCGAAAGGCTCACCCGAAGAACTCACACAGCATTCCTCTGGGAAGAAGCCTTGTTCGTCGTGGACATAGAAAATGTCGCATCCACATTCTATCTCACGATAACTGATGGAAAGTTCTCCACCAAGGACTTTGTTCAGTTCATCAAAGAACTCCTCACAGGCAGACCAAGCACTTTCGGTGTCAAAGGACAACAAGCAGATGTCATCGTCTGCCTCAAACTCTGCCCAATAGACATGTCCTCTTACCGATATGCCCATCTTCTCATAGTCGATGCCATAGTGTTCCGCCAACTTGTAGAGATATACGTTCTTGGTGTTCACCTCCATTGTTTGGAGCGTGTTCCAAAGGTCGGCTACCGCCTTGCGTTCGCCCATCACCTTGTACTGAGTGTCACAAATGTTTGCCATAAGTCTTCATTTTTTTTATTCCCTAATTTTGCATCTGCAATTTCGGGATTGATTAAAATTTTGTTGCCTCAAAAGGTGTCTGTGCTTTTCCTGCAAGGTTCTCTGCTCAAATACGACCTGCAAGGTGGAGATTTTAGCAAGAGACCATAGGCACTGACCTTGCAAGGAATATGGGTACAGACATTACCTTTGCAACCAAATTTATCAAAGCCCAGAAATGGTGATGAAGATTCAGGTAACGGAGTAACAATTAGAAAAGTTGAGTTGTGAGGATAAAAAAGCCAAGAACGACTTGAAACAAGCGATTACAAGTGGAAAGTAACAGAAATCATACAAGAGTTCTTACTGGCGGAAAGAAAGAGAGCGACAACCCAATACAGCATACGGCATGGTTGGACTATCGCTCCGCAATTCGTTCAGTTCATCCAATCCATTAGTATATATATCCTAAGATGAATGAATTTATATTTGTGTATTGGCTTTGGTTGGCTGCCATAGACAAGTAACACATCTTTTTTCTTTCCGCCAGTAAAAATGGTTCTTGAAGTAGAAGTAACAGGGAAAATGGTTGTTGGGTAGCAAAATTTGTTGCACAGGATTTGTTTTTCATTTTGTTGGTTCTTTCTTGTCACCCAATAAAATGATGCTTACGTTTGTGTTTTCGTGTACCTACTGATAATCAAGTAGGTAACAAATAAGAAATATCATCTTGCTATCTACAACGCTGATACAACGCCGAAAGCCCCACGCCTGTGTACGTATATAGAAAGCACTCTTAACAACGAACGGCAAAATAGTCCGAAGCCAATAAGGGCTGTATACAATACACCTCATGAGGCGTTCCCGTTGCTTTGTTCTTGACAACTTTTGCTCGAACTGCCAGATTCTTACACTGTCAAAACCAAAGCGTACAGTTACGCCTTATATGTATATATGTCTGCCCAAACCTCTGCCCATTGGGGCTTTCGGTATGGGTATAGACGTTACAAAGATAACACTTTTATCTTGGAAACCACTTGGTTTGGCTGGCAAAGTATGATTTCAAGGTCTGATTTAACATTATTAAATATAAATATGTCAGAGAATTCCACTTTTGCGTGATTTTTCTTGCCAAAAAGTTTGTGCTATCAATGATTATTCGTATCTTTGTACCGTCAGTCCTCGCCAAGCCTCTTAACAATGCTCAAATCGTGCGAGGCGTTTTTTGTTTACACACATTTGAACATGGCGAATCTTATTCACTTTACAAAACGGTTTGAATCCTCGGAAAATCTCGTTAATTTGCTTGAATCTCGAGGTTTACAAATTTGTGATAGAAACAAAGCCATACAGTACCTTGACAATATTGGTTATTACAGATTGTCTGCTTATATGTATCCTTTGTTGAAGATGCCCAAAACAGCACATTTATATAAGGAAGGTTCAACATTCGAAAAGGTGATGATGCTTTATCGCTTTGACAAGAAACTGAGACTGCTCATGTTCAATGAAATAGAAAAGATTGAAATTGCTATCAGACGTGCGGTGATGCAAATAACAGCAGATATGACAGGCAATTCTTTCTGGCTTACTGACTCTTCTTATTTCTTGGATAGTTCAAAGTTTAATGAAACAATGCGAGCTATATCCAAGGAATACAGCAAATCTAAGGAGGAGTTCATTCTCCATTTCAAACGAACCTACTCAGAGCCTTACCCACCATCGTGGATTTTAGGAGAGTTGCTTACTATTGGAAACGTCAATGCCATTTATCGCAACCTTAAACAAAATCGCATACGCAAGCGTATTGCCAAACGTTTTGGGTTGCCTATCAATGTGTTTGAGTCATGGCTCACGGTTATTGCTGTTACTCGAAATGCCTGTGGTCATCATTCAAGAGTATGGAACAAGCAGAATGCTATTCAGCCAGCAATTCCTAATAGTCCTGCAGGAGAATGGATAACGCAGCCAACAGATTCCATGCGTGCTTACTTTGATCTTTGCATCATCAAGTACTTTCTTAATGTTATATCCCCCAATAACGATATGCAATCCAAACTAACATGGTTGTTCATTCGGTTTCCTGAAATTGACTTAAAAGCTCTCGGCTTTCCGCAGGGATGGGAAATGGAACCATTATGGAGGTAATAACATGTGGAATGGCTACTGATCATTCACTCCCTTACATGGTCTTCTTTGTTTCGGTTTTATCATATTATGGAGTCGGTTCAAACGGCTCCATCCAATCCATATCTATGTAATTTTGATGTAACTGAAAGTTAAATACGTTAAATCTTCACCTTTTCGTATCTAAACAGAATCCACACAGTCACTTTTCTACCGTTTAGAGCGTATAATACTGATAATCAACTAATAATAGATACAATCGTTGAAGTCATATTTCTCTATTGTAGTATTCTTTGTATTGTTGCTGTCATCTGTTGTAACCGGAACGGACAGATATCTTAGTACAGAAGACTTGATTAAGGATGATTTGAATCAAGCCTTAGCTCATACCATTGCTGTAAAGGGTGGCGCATGGTTGGCAACAGATACAATAAAGGCATATAAACAGTTACAGAATACGACATCTGGTCATGTGGCATTATTGATTAATGATGAGTTTTTCAATAAACGACTTTCTATACCTGAATTACGCAACAGGGCATATATATCGTTCGACATAGTGCCTGAAAATTTCGTTGCGCATAACTCAAAATATATTCCGAATGGGATATGCAGTGATACAATAATATTAAATCCTGCTTCGTTGAAATACTGCAACGGATCAGTTGCCATGCGCGGTTATGCAGAGTGTTCTTTTTTCATGGTATTGAGTCTTTCTGATCAGAAACTGCCGATAACCTTAATGCTTTTATCTTTGATTTGGGGCAGCATTACTTATTTTTGTTTTAAGAAGAAAGAGCTTTTGTATAGTGTATCTTTTGCTGAAAGTAATGATACTGCATGCGTTTGTGCTAAAAATGACGACTCTTGTATTATATCAGTAGGCAATATGTTGTATAATAAGCAGTCGGAAACATTTTATGGTGCAGATAACAGAGAGATTAACTTGACGCCGATGCAATTTGAATTGATGCAGATGTTTTTTAAAGCAGACGGGCACAGGCTTGTTAAAACTGATATTTGTAATGCTCTGTGGCCAGGGAAAGATAATGCAAACGAAACACTTTATACAATGATTAAAAGACTGAAGTCTGTTGTTGAGGCTAACAGTAATTTGAAAATAGAAGTAGAACGCGGACGCGCATATAAGTTGCGCGTTGATGACTAAAGTGTGTTATAGAAGTTTTTATTTTATCTTTTAATTTGATGTAATTCGTTGATTAATAGCTTATTACAGAATGCTGATGTCCTGATGCATAGACTGTCAGGTAAATGTCAGTAAGTTGTCAGTGTAAAAATATTCTTTTGTCTAACGTCTGATTTATCTTTGTGCGAAAAAGCTTAAAGATGAAAAAGACGTTATTATCTGTAGTTTTATTAATGTTTTCATGTTTTTCAATGGCTCAAAGTTATAAAGAAGCAAAGAAAGACAGTGTTAAAACGAAATGTGTTGTTGCAGACAGCGATATCAGTTGTCATAATTATAGTCATGATAATGACATCGTTGTATCTGATTCTTTAATCTTGAATGAGGTCGTTGTAAAAAGTTCTCGTGTTGTAAATACTAATGGGACACTAAGAATTTTTCCTACAGATAAACAAAAAGAAAATTCCTCAACGGCTTATGGCTTGTTGTCAAAGTTAGCTTTACCACTTATTTCTGTTGATGAAGTGGCACATACTATTTCTGCGCCTAATAATATGGGAGCCGTTCAGGTGCGTATTAACGATATTGAAGCAACTGCAAACGATTTGTCATCAATAGATTTAAGTGCAGTGAAATATGTTGAGTATATAAGAAATCCGGGAGCAAGATATGGTCAGAACGTAGGTTTCGTAATTAATATAGTTGTGAAAAAAGCTGTTAGTGGTTATGCCATAGGAGCTGCCCTGACACATACTTTGACATATCTTAATTGTTCGGATAATTTGTTCGCAAAGTTTAATTTTGGAAAGAGTGAAATATCTTTGAGTTATTGGCTGGATTTTTCAGACAAACGAAAGTTACGTTATGAAGAAACGGCCCAATATCTTATGCCTGATAATTCTTTTTATTATATAACGCGAGGAGATAAGGATCGCAGACTAAAAAATATATGTCATAATCTGCAATTGAAATATTCTTTTTCAGAAACAGGCCGATATGTCTTTCAGGCTACACTCGGCACAGATTTATCGAATTGTCCTGATAATTATACTTTAAGGGAAAATATTGTAAATCAAGAATGTGATACTGTCGGGATAAATTCGTCTGACAAATCTTTTTCTCCTGTCCTGGATTTTTATTATAATCAGAATATAGGCAGAAATCAGTCTGTAACAATAAATGCAACAGGGACATATAGCGACGCTTCTTATTCATGGAGCTATGATGGGAAAGCACCTTATAGCTATACTTCTGATGGTGACAGCTGGTCGCTTTTTGCTGAAGGTATATATGAAAACAGAATGCATCTGCTGACTTTTTCATCGGGTATACAATATTTTCAGAAATATATTAGTAATAAATATCTTGGGGATGCAGAAGCTATAAATACTATACGTAATTCACAAGTCTATGCTTATGCGCAGATAAAAGGTAATTTGGCGGCATTAGAATATACCTTTGGTGCAGGGGTAAGTCGTCTGTATTATCATCAGGCTAATGATGCTTATGAATATTGGCTTTGGCGTCCGGAGCTTTCTCTTGCTTATCCGTTTCTGGAAAAATTTAAATTAAGGTATTATCTACGTATGTATCAGAATCCTCCACGCCTTGAATATTTGGGAGATGTTGATGTGAGAAATAATGAACTAGAAGTATCCCAAGGTAATTCTGCGTTGTTTCCTGCACGTGTATTGGAGCAGTCGTTTACTTTGTCGTGCCAATTGCCCTCGTTTTATGCAGAAATAGAAACGTCGTATCGTAATAATTATCATTGCGTTATGTCTCAGATTAATAGAGAGATTGATGAAAGCGGAAACACAAATTTTATTTTTACCCGTGAGAATCAGCGCCGGATTTCTATGTTTTATGTCAATGGCTATACTCGTTTTGCTATTGTTTCTGACAAACTTACGTTTGCTGCAACAGGTGGCTTTTTCCGTTTCTTCAATTATGGAAATACATACAAACATCATTATTCTTCGTTTAATGGTGCATTCAGGGCTACTGCATATTTGGGTGATTTTACGTTTTCTGCTGATGCAAGTAACGGATGGAGTTTTCTTGAGGGCGAAAACCGTACTACAAATATTTGTACTTACAGTCTTGTCGCATCATATAAGTATAAAGATTTCATCTTTTCATTAATCTGGCAGAATGGTTTTCAGAACGATATGCTTTCTAATAAAGCATATTTGCTTAACAGATATGTTGGAAAGACGCAAAAGCTTATTAATGGTGATATGGGAAATATGCTAACTTTTAATTTAAGCTGGCGTTTTTCAAAAGGCCGTAAATATGAAAGTCCGAAGTATACAGTTAATAAAAAAGATAATGATACAGGTATAATAAAAGGAAATTAAATAAGAGAATATACTGTTTTTACAGAAGATTATTTGCTGTGTTTAGTTGATTTTATAATTCGTTTTGATGTATGGCATAGGATGTTACAAGCGTTTTAATTGCTATGTAATATTTTTGTAACACATAATGCTTAATTTTGCAAAAAAATAAGTAATTGTATGAATAATAAGAAACTGATTTTGCCATTGTTGGCTTTGTGTGTTGGTTTGCCATTACACGCTCAAGAAGAAGATAAGGTCGACCTTACTCCGAAGGTGCACGGCACCATACGCGGAAAGTATGAATATCAGACGGAAGAAGGAGACGGACGTTTTCAAGTTAGAAACGCGCGTGTCAGTCTTGAAGGAAAAGTGGCAAAAGCTGTTGAATATAAAGCAGAAATCGACTTGTCGGATGAAGGGCAGATAAAGATGCTTGATGCATATACAAAAATCAAGCCTGTTAGAGGATTTGATTTTACTATAGGACAGATGCGTGTGCCATTTACTATTGATGCCCATCGTTCTCCTCATCAGCAGTATTTTGCTAACCGATCTTTTATTGCTAAGCAGGTAGGTAATGTGCGTGATGTTGGTGCAACTTTAGGCTATTCGTTTAATGTCGGGATTCCAATTATTCTTCAGGCCGGAATGTTCAACGGATCAGGTCTTACTAATCAGAAAGATTTTTGGACAAACAACATTAACTTCTCGGCAAAGGCTCAGTTTTTTATACCACGCGGCTTTAATATAACATTGAGTACGCAGAAAATCCGTCCTGACCATATTTCGGTTATGATGTATGATGCAGGTGCTTATTATCATGCACATGGCTGGCATATTGAGGCAGAATATCTTTTTAAGCATTATGAGGATAATGCCTTTAAGAACGTGCATGCATTTGATGCGTTTGTTAACTATGATATTCCGTTACGCAAGTGTTTCTTTACAAAGATTTCGCCACTTTTGCGTTATGATTATATGAGTGATCATAGTGATGGTATGCGTTATCTTGACGGTGAGGAGAATACAGAAGGATCATTGATGATAAACGACTATCAGCGCTCAAGAATTACTGGTGGACTTACCTTTAGTATAGCTAAGCCGTTTATTTCAGATATTCGTCTCAACTATGAGAAGTATTTCTATCGTTCTGGAGCTGTTGCTAAACCATCAGAACGTGATAAAATTGTAATTGAAGTAATGACAAGATTCTGATTAAATTTCTGATTTTATAGAATAAAATACATAGGATTGTTAGTGTACCGCGCAATAACACCATATGGTGTGTTGTGCGGTTTTTAAATTTATACGTATGCGATATTTATTGCTACTGATGCAGTATGATTTTTTGATATGTGCTTTTTTACCTTATGATATGTGGCGTTTTGCAGTATAAAACATGGTCTTTTGCATCCTAAAAAGCCATCTTTTGTAATGAACGTTATTTGTCGCTGATTATCAGTAATTTACGAATGTTCTTCAGACCTTGTAATGAGGCATTTTAATAAAGATCAATTTTGGACTAAAGATATGCGTCTTTTCCTTTAGTTAAGTAGTCGTCCCTTAAAAAGCCCATTTTTGCGAGATATTGTTCCGACACAGTATCTC
>ENA-ORSY01000243-ORSY01000243.1-human-gut-metagenome-genome-assembly--contig:-NODE-243-length-60243-cov-11.282050_pt1 | contig 60243 bp, 56 predicted proteins | sample MGYA00242193_ERZ509160 | MGnify/ENA primary metagenome ERZ509160 (study PRJEB26280, sample SAMEA2338670) | human gut metagenome | biome: human gut; feature: human-associated habitat; material: faeces...
CCTCGTAGATCTCGGTGATCTTGGCGTCGCGCATCATGCGCTCCACGGGATACTCACGGGTGTAGCCATAGCCGCCGAACAGCTGCACGGCGCGGCGGGTGACGTCGGAAGCGGCCTCAGCGGCAAACAGCTTGGCCATGGCGGCGTCCATGGAATAGGGCTCGTGGTTCTGCTTCTTCATGGCAGCAGCGTACACCACGTACTGAGCGGCCTGCATGCGGGTGTGCATATCGGCCAGCTGGAACTGGGTGTTCTGGAACTGGGAGATGCGCTTGCCGAACTGCACGCGCTCCTTGGTGTACTTGATGGCCTCCTCCACGGCGCCCTCGCCCAGGCCCAGAGCCTGAGAGGCGATACCGATACGTCCGCCGTCCAGAGTCTTCATGGCGATCTTGAAGCCCTCGCCCTTCTTGCCCAGCATACGATCCTTGGGGATCACGCAATCCTCGAAGATCAGGTCGCAGGTGGAGCTGCCGCGGATGCCCATCTTCTTCTCGTGCTTGCCCTGAGAGAAGCCCTTATCGGTTTTCTCCACGATGAAAGCGGAGATCTCCTTCATGGAGCGGCCGCGCTTATCGGTGGTCTTGCCGGTGACGGCGATGATGACGAAGGTATCCGCCACGTTGCCGTTGGTGATGAAGCACTTGGAGCCGTTGAGGATGTAGTTCTCGCCGGACTCATCCAGGACGGCGGTGGTCTGCTGACCCTGGGCGTCGGTGCCGGCGCCGGGCTCGGTCAGACCGAAAGCGCCGATCTTGCGGCCGGAGCACAGGTCAGGCAGATACTTTTTCTTCTGCTCCTCGGTGCCGTTCTCAAAAATGGGGGCGGCGCACAGGGAGGTATGAGCAGAGACGATAACGGCAGTGGTGCCGCAGACCTTGGCCAGCTCCTCCACGCACATGGCATAGGACAGGACGTCGCCGCCGGCGCCGCCGTACTCCTTGGGGAAATAAATACCCATCATGCCCAGCTTTGCCATCTTCTCGACGGTTTCCATGGGGAAACGCTCTTCTTCGTCGATCTCAGCGGCCAGAGGCTTCACTTCGTTCTCTGCGAATTCGCGGTACATCTTGCGAACGAGCAGCTGTTCCTTCGTCAGATGGAAATCCATACTCTTTTCTCCTTTACAGATTTACTTTTTGTAGTTGAAGAAGCCCTCGCCGGACTTGATGCCCAACTTGCCGGCACGAACCATCTTCCGGATCAGCACGTTTGCGCGATATTTGCTGTCGTGGGTCTCATTATACAGCACGTCCATGATGTTCAGCACGATGTCCCAGCCGATCAGATCGCCCAGGTGCAGGGGGCCCATGGGGTGGTTGCAGCCCAGCTGCATAGCAATATCGATATCTTCCGCAGAGGCAACGCCCTCCTGCAGAACGCAAACGCCCTCGTTGCAATAGGGGATCAGGATCTTGTTGACCACAAAGCCGGGAGCCTCGTTGACCACAACGGGGGTCTTGCCGATCTCGGTGGACAGGGTCTTGATCTTCTCGACCAGCTCGGCGGGGGTGTTGCCGCCGGCAATGACCTCCACCAGCTTCATGGCGGGCACGGGGTTAAAGAAGTGCATACCGATGAGCGGATGCTTCAGGCCCTGACCCATCTCGGTGATGGACAGAGAGGAAGTGTTGGAAGCGAAGATAGCGTCTTCCTTGCACAGAGCGTCCAAACGGCCCAGCAGCTCCTTCTTGGTGGCCATATTCTCGGCAACGCACTCGATGACCAGGTCGGCATCGGCGGCAGCCTCAACCTCCTCCACCAGGACGCGGCTCATGATGTCATCAGCAGCTTCCTGAGTCATCTTGCCGCGGGCGACCTTCTTGTTCAGAGAGGCAGCCAGCTTATCCTTATGACGCTGAGCGCTGGCGACGCTGGAAGCATACATCAGAGCGGTGTGACCCTTTGCGGCAAAGACCTGAGCGATACCGCTGCCCATAGTACCTGCACCAAAGATTGCGACTTTCATGATAGTTCCTCCTAAATAAATTTATATTTAAGTAGCCGTTTTAATCATCAGGCCCGGCAGGGGACCTGTTAATTAACGAAATAGGGATTTGCCGGGAGTTACTTGTTCTGATAGGGCTCGTGCTTGCGCTTTTCCAGGAAAGCGCCCATGCCCTCCTTCTGGTCGGCAGTCTCGAAGCAGCTGCCGAACAGGCCCTCCTCGATGGTCACAGCCCGGTCGATATCCACCTGCATGCCGTCGTTGATGGCCTTTTTGCAGGCGCGGACGGCGATGGGGGCGTTCTTGGCGATGGTCTCGGCCAGCTTCTCGGCGGCGGGCATCAGCTCCGCCAGGGGATACACGGCGTTCACCAGGCCGATACGCAGAGCCTCGTCGGCCTTGATATTCTTCGCGGTATAGATCAGCTGCTTGGCCATGCCCAGGCCCACCAGGCGGGCCAGACGCTGGGTGCCGCCGAAGCCCGGGGTAATGCCCAGGCCCGCCTCCGGCTGACCGAACACGGCGGTGTCGGCGCAGATGCGGATGTCGCAGCTCATGGACAGCTCACAGCCGCCGCCCAGGGCAAAGCCGTTGACTGCGGCGATGGTGGGGACCGGCAGCGTCTCCAGCTTGCGGAACACGTCGTTGCCCTTCTTGCCGAAGGCCTCGCCCTCCGCCTTGGTCAGGGTGCTCATCTCGCCGATGTCGGCGCCGGCCACAAAGGCCTTCTCGCCGCTGCCGGTGATGACCAGGGCGCGGATCTCGTCGTCCGCCTTCACCTGCTCCACCAGCTGGTCGATATCCTCCAGCACCTGGGAATTCAGGGCATTGAGGGCCTTGGGCCGGTTGATGGTGGCAACGGCGATGTGGCCCTTCTTTTCCAACAGAACGTTCGTCATGATAGTTCCTCCTTGCTTCGATCACCCGCCTGTCCACCGGACCGGCGGGCCCACGGTGAGATGCCGCCCACAGCGGTCCCATCTTGTGTATGATCTTCATACAGTCTGTATTATAGTCCCTCGTCTAAAAATTATCAAGCCCTTGTTGACCGCCTTTCTCTTTTTCAGGATATTCCACAAAAGAAATGAAAATTCTTTGCGCATTTTTCAATATGACATGTTCATAATCCGGTCACAAAACCGTCCCCGGCACCAAATAGAGCATTTTTTTCGTTTACAGAACCGGCTATCTTGTGGTATATTATAAGAATGGATTTTTATTTGCGGCCCCGGGCCGCGTGGGAGGAAGAACGCTATGCGCATGAGAAAGAAAAAAAACCTGCTGCCCCGGATGGAGGCCTGCTCGTCCCTGCTGGTGGCGGATCCCCGTGCTCTGCGGGGCCGCTGGCGGGAGCTGCTGCCCGATGCCCGGGAGCTGCGGGTGGAACTGGGCTGCGGCAAGGGCCGCTTCACGGCGGAGACCGCCGCCGCCGAGCCGGACGTGCTGCTGATCGCCGTGGAAAAGGTCCCCGACGCCATGGTGGTGGCCATGGAGCGGGCCCAGGCGGCAGGTCTGCACAATGTATTTTTCGTGGACGGCGATGCCGCCGGCCTGCCGGAGTTTTTCGCCCCCGGCGAGGTGGACCGCATCTACATCAATTTCTGCGACCCCTGGCCCAGAAGCAACCAGAAAAAGCGCCGCCTGACCCACGGCAATTTCCTGCAATTATACCGCCGGGTGCTGCCCCTGGGCGGCGAGATCCACTTCAAAAGCGACAACGACAAGCTGTTCGAGTGGTCCCTGGAGGAGATCCCCCGGTTCGGCTTCCGGCTGTCCCAGGTCACCCGGGACCTTCACGCCGGCGGCCCCGTGGGGGTCATGACGGACTACGAGGCCAAATTCTACCAGCAGGGCGTCACCATCAACCGGTGCGTGGCCACCATGGTTCCCTGGGAAGCGCCTGCGGAGGCGGAGGGGGAAGAAGCATGATCGCCCTGTACGAAAACCAGCCCGTCTCCGCCCGGGTCCGGCTGACGGACGACGACTATCTCAGGACCCGCTATTACCTGCACCCCGACGGCACGGCGGACATTACCGTGGGCCGCGGCCGGGACTGGACGGTGCTGGCCTGCAAGGAGTGCTATGGCAAGGCCGTCAAGACCGTCCTGGATCTGGAGCCGGACAGCTGCGTCTTTGACCTGTCCCCTGCCGCCCGGCTGGGCCAGCCGGGCCTCAACGCCGCCCTGGAGGGCATCCTGGGCGGCTCCCACCGCAAGGCCGACTGCCTGACGGACGTCCGCTGCCCCGCCCTGGCCTGCTATGCCTCCGGCAGCGGCTTCACCCTGCCCCAGCTCACCGCCGCCTGGCAGCTGGCGGAGGACATTATGGCCGTCCGCAATTATGTAAACCTCCCCGCCAACCTGCTGACGCCGATGGATTTCGCCGCCCGGCTGACGGCCCTGGCCCAGGGCCTGCCCATCGAAACCGCTGTCTACGACCGGCAGCAGCTGGAGGACCTGGGCCTCCGGGGCCTGCTGACCGTAGGCGGCAGCAGCGGCCACCCCCCGGCCCTGGTGGTGCTGCGATACACCGGCGCGCCGGAGGACCCCCGGCGGGTAGGCTTCGTGGGCAAGGGCGTCACCGTGGACAGCGGCGGCTATTGTCTGAAATCCGCCTCCTCCATGGCGGGCATCAAGGGCGACATGGCCGGGGGCGCGGCGGCTGCCGCCGCCCTGCACGCTCTGGCCCGGCACGGAGTCCGGGTCAACGTCACGGCGGTGATCCCCACCTGTGAAAACCGCATCTCCCCCACCAGCATGCTCCCCGGGGACCGGATCACCCTCTTTTCCGGCCAGACCGTGGAGATCCTCAACGCCGATGCCGAGGGCCGCCTGATCCTGGCCGACGGCCTCACCTGGGCCATCCGCCGGGAGAGCTGCACCCACCTGGTGGATATCGCCACCCTCACGGGAGCCGTGTACGCCATGCTGGGCTATGTGACCACCGGCGTCATGGCCTCCGACGACGAATGGTACGGCTGCCTGACCCGGGCCGCCGGGCACTCCGGCGAGCGGTTCTGGCGCATGCCGGACTTCCCGGAGTACGAGGACCTGATCCGCAGCGACTATGCCGACGTCCGCAACACCAGCAAGGACGGCTGCGGCGCCATCACCGCCGGGCTTTTCCTGAAGCACTTCACCCAGGGGCTTCCCTGGCTCCACCTGGATATCGCCGGCACGGCGGACAACAACACCGGCATCACCTGGCAGCACCAGACCCCCGGCGCCACCGGGGCCGCCGTGTCCACCCTCTATTACCTGGCCCGGGAGCTGGAAAATGCCTGATCCCCGCCCCCGATCTCCCCCCAAAGGAGGACAACCCACATGACAACCCCCACTCCCTGCGCCCCCTTGATCGAAGGCTGCGTGGATTCCTATGCCTCCGCTCTGGCCGCCTGCCGGGGCGGCGCAGACCGTCTGGAGCTTTGCGGCCAGCTGGTCATCGGCGGCGTCACCCCCTCTCCGGCCATGCTTGAGCAGGTCCTGCGGGACTGCCCCGTCCCGGTGAACGTTCTCATCCGCCCCCGCTTCGGCGACTTTCTGTATACCGATGCCGAGATGGACCAGATGTGCCGGGAGATCGACCTGTTCCGCCGCCTGGGCGTCAACGGCGTGGTCATCGGAGCCCTGACCCCGGACGGTGCCCTGGATATGGAGAAAATGCGTCGGATGATGGACTGTGCCGGGGACATGGAGGTGACCCTTCACCGGGCCTTCGACATGTCCCGGGACCCCTTCCGGACCCTGGAGGACGCCGTTTCCCTGGGCTGCCGGACGGTGCTGACCTCCGGCCAGGCCCCGGACGCCGCCGCAGGCATCCCCCTGCTGGCCCGGCTCCGCCGTCAGGCCGCCGGACGCATTCACATCATGGCCGGCTGCGGCGTGAAATGGTGGAACATCCAACAGATTCACCACGAGACCGGCATCCGCACCTTCCACACCACCGGCCGCCGCGCCCCGCTGGACAGCGGCATGACCTACCGCAAGTCCACCGTGTCCATGGGCCTGCCCACCCTGTCCGAGTACGAGGTCTGGCAGACCGATCCGGAGGAATTTGCCCGGTGCGCCGCCATTGTCCACGGTCTGCACCAAACATCTATAAAATAATAAGCAGAAAGGAAAATCGCTCATGGAAAAGCAGCTCAAGGGCTTCGGCCTGTTCAGAAGATCTCACGAAAGCGCCGTGGATTCGGCGGAGGTCAAGCAAAACGAAAACCGCATCTTCCAGGAGGTGTGCCAGCTGGTGCGGGCCTTCCGGGAAAAGCATCCCTCCGTGGGATATGCGGTGCGGCTGGAGCGCTCCGCTCCCCTGGAGCCGGGTCCCGCGCCGTCCCGCTATTCCGCCTGGCTCATCGTCTCTCTGAGCCGGAACCAGACGATTCTGGAGAGCGGCCCGGATACCACCGAGTGGCCCGACGCCCGGGACAAGATCACCCGGGTCCGGGGCAAAAAGCTGACGGTTTCTGACGCGTATGCCCGCCTGATCGAGGAGGACCTGGAGAGCATTACCGCCGACTACGAGGCAAGCCCCGGCACCTATGTGGAAAACCGGGAGGCTTCCCGTGAAATGCTGGCCGAGGCCTGCCGCGTGGAGTGGATCGAGTAAAAAAGGAGGCCCCTATGCTGCTGTCCCCCGAAACGTATGCCGCCGCCCGGCAGCGCTTTGATTCGCTGCTGACCGGCCCTGCCGCCTGCGCGGCCCCGGCCATCCGGACGGCGCTGGAGGGTCTGGACCCCGACGATGCCCAGGCCCTGGTCTGGTGCTATGCCGCCAGCCCCCTCAGCGACTGGCTGAATACTCCCCCGGCCCTGTTCCGCAGTCTGGCACGGCACGGGCTCATGCTGCGCCGGACCTCCCCCTATGCCGCCCACCTGCCGGAGGACATTTTCCTGAACTATGTGCTCCATCCCCGGGTCAATGAGGAGGAGCTGTCCGACTGCCGCCGGGCTATGTATGATGAGCTGTCCCCCCTCCTGGCCGGTTTGCCGGAATATCAGGCCGCCGTCCGGGTGAATTATTGGAACGCCAGCCAGGTAACATACCGGCTGACGGATGACCGCACGATTTCCGCAGCCGCCGCCTGGCGCTGCGGCTTTGGCCGCTGCGGCGAGGAGTCCACCTTTGCCGTCAACGCCTACCGGGCCGTGGGCATCCCCGCCCGGCAGATCTACACCCCCCGCTGGGCCCACTGCGACGACAACCACGCCTGGGTGGAGGTCTGGGTGGATGGCAGCTGGCATTTTCTGGGAGCCTGCGAGCCGGAGGAGACTCTGGACCGGGGCTGGTTCACAGCGGCGGCAGCCCGGGCCCTGCTGCTGCATACCCGGTGCTTCGGAGACCCCGTGGGGGAGGAAATTATTTCCAGAAGCGGCATGGTGACTCTGCTGAATCAGACCCGCCGCTATGCCCCGGTGCGGACCCTCACCGTCCGGGTAACGGACCGGGCCGGAGCCCCTCTGCCGGGGGCGGCGGTTTTCTTTGAAATTCTCAACGCCTGCCAATGGTTCCCCGCTGCCCGGGTCCCGGCGGACCGGCAGGGACTCGCCCGGCTCACCTGCGGGCGGGGCAGTCTCCGGGTCCGGGCAGTTTGCGGTGAATGGTCTGCGCAGGAAATTATTTCCGGTGACGCAGAAACCGTCACCCTGACTCTGCCGGAGTCGGAGAAGTCGGAAATCAGCCGGGACATCTCGGTCTGTCCCGGCCCTGTCCCTATGTTGTCCCGGGACAAAACGCCCCCTGTCCCGGTGTTGTCCCAAGAAAAAAAGCGGCTTGCCGCTGCAATCGACGCCCGCAAACGCCGTATCGCTCATATGGATCAGGACGCGGAAGCTATGGCAGCGGGCCTTCCCGGAGGAGAACTCCTGCTTCAGGCTCCCGCCAACCGGGGAAATCTGGCAGAGTTCCTGGAAAATTCTTCCTTTTCCCTGCCCCATAAGCAGGCCCTTTTGGCAGCTCTCTCCCCCAAGGATCTTCAGGATGTGACCCCGGAGGTGCTGGCAGAGTCGTTGGCCGTGCCCGGCCCCTGCCCGGAGCTGCCGGAGGACGTGTATTTCCGGTATGTGGCCTGTCCCCGGATAGATAACGAGCCCCTGCGGCCCCAGCGGCGGCAGCTGCTGCATGCTCTGACGGACTCACAAAAGGAACATTTCCGCCGTGATCCCCAGGCTTTATACGCCTGGCTTACGGAAAATATTCACTTTTTCCCCCAGGAGGAATCCCCTCAGCTGACCACCCTTCCGGCGGCAGCGCTGGCGTCAAGGGCCGGGTCCCCCCTATCCCGGGATGCGCTGTTCGCGGCCCTGTGCCGGGCCCTGGGCGTCCCCGCCCGGCTGCACCCGGCGGACCGGGAGCCTCAGTTCTGGCAGAACGGTCAATTCCGTTCCGCCGCAACGGGTCTGGCCCGGGGCAGCTTCCTGATTCTGGAAAATCCCATGGCATTCGGCACGGATTTTGGCCTGACAAAGCAGGAGGATGAACAGGCCCTGGACCTGTCGTCCTATTCCTGGAAAAACGGGCAGATGACCGTGGACCTGCTGCCCGGACGTTATACCGTTATCACCGATAGCCGCCTGCCCTGTGGGGATATACACGCCCACACCGTCCGTTTTTCCCTGGATAATGGAGAAAAACGGCGGATTCCCCTGGAAAAAGTGCCGGTTTTCCCGGAGGAGATGACCGTCTCCTGTCCCCTGCCGGACTTTACCGTCCGCTCCCCGGATGGCCGGGAGCTGGCCGGCCGGGAGCTGACCCGGACCCCGGCGCTGCTGGCCTGGCTGGAGGTGGGCCGGGAGCCCACGGAGCATCTGCTGGGAGAGCTGCGGGATCGGGCAGCGGCTCTTGCCGGAATGGATATTGTCCTTCTGGTGCCGGACCTCCGGGACCGGGCGGACCCGCTTCTGGCGGAGGTCTGCCGGGTCCTGCCCCGGTGCCGGGTGCTGCTGGGCGGCAGGCCCAACGCCCTGGCCCGCAGCGTTTTCCTGGAGCCGGGGTGCCTGCCCCTGGTGCTGGTGACGGACGGTCCCCTCCATGCCGTATACGCCGCCGCAGGCTACCGGGTAGGCGGGGTGCAGCTGGCGGAAACGGTGCTGCGGCAGGCAAAGGAGGGGCTCAGATGATCATCGAAAGCCATGCCCACTACAGTCATAAGCGCTACGACGGCACCTTCCGGTACCTGACCGGCCAGTTGACGGCGGAGAAGGGGAACCGGGACGGATTGCTGAAGCGGCTGCGGGAGAGCGGCGTCGCCCTGTGCATCGAGCCCGCCATCGACTTTGACTCCAACCGGCTGACCGCCGCCCTGTACCGGCAGCATCCGGACTTTTTCCGCCTGGCGGTGGGCGTTCATCCCACCCGGACGGCCCAGGTTCCCTGGCGGCAGCGAAAACAGCTGGCCACCTGGGCCCGGGGCCCCGGCGTGGCAGCCATCGGAGAGACGGGACTGGACTATCACCGGCCCCGGCACCACCGGCTGGTCCAGCTGCTGTGGTTCCGGTATCAGCTGGACCTGGCCCGGCGGACAGGGCTGCCGCTGGTGCTGCACATCCGCATGGCGGACTGGGACGCCCTGCCCATGCTGCGCCGCAGGCGGCGGTGGCTCCCCGGCGGGGTGGTGCACTGCTTCCAGGGCGGCTGGGAAACGGCCCGGCAGTACCTGGACCTGGGCCTGTGTCTGGGCATCGGCGGTGCGCTGCTGCGGCGGGAGTCGGCCCTCCTGCGGGAGACAGTGGCCCGGGCGCCGCTGGAGCGGCTGCTGGTGGAGACCGACAGCCCCTATGTGCTGCCGGACATTCCCTGGGAGGGCAGCAGAAAATCTCTGGGCAGGGTGCGCAACTCCTCCCTGCTGCTGCCCCGGATCATTGAGGAGATCGCACGGCTTAAGCGGCTGCCGCCGGAGACGGTGGAGGCGGCTGTGCTGGAAAATACCCGGCGGGTGTTCCGCCTGCCGGACATAAAGAACGGAGGATGACCATGCAGTATGATTTTGAAACCATTCTGGACCGGCGGGGACGGGATGCCCTGGCCCTGGACGTGATTCCCTATTCTGGGGTGGAGCCCAAGGCGGGCTTTTCCCGGATCCCTATGTGGGTGGCGGATATGAGCTTTCCCACCGCGCCGCCGGTGCTGGAGGCCATCCAGACCCGGCTCAGCCACCTCAATTTCGGCTACTACCGGCTGACGGACGCCTACTATGACAGCATCATCCGCTGGCAGCAGGCGCGGCACGGGGTATCCGGCCTGGAGCGGCGGCACATCGGGTATGAAAACGGGGTCCTGGGCGGCGTCAGCTCCGTGGTGCAGGCATTGACCTGCCCCGGGGAGCCTATCCTGGTCCACAGCCCCACCTATGTGGGCTTTACCCACACCCTGGAGCGGCTGGGGCGGCCCATTGTCCACACGCCGCTGAAGCGGGATGAGGCGGGCGTGTGGCGCATGGACTATGCGGACATGGACCGGCAGCTGAAGGAGCACGACATCCACCTGGCCATCCTGTGCTCCCCCCACAATCCCTGCGGCCGGGTGTGGGAGCGATGGGAGCTGGAGCAGGCCATGGAGGTGTACGCCGCCAACGACTGCACTGTCATCTCCGACGAGATCTGGTCGGACCTGATCATGCCGGGACACACCCACATTCCCACCCAGTCCGTGTCCACCGATGCCCGCAGCCGCACCGCGGCCTTTTATGCCCCCACCAAGACCTTCAGCCTGGCGGGGCTCATCGGGTCGTACCACATTATCTATGACGACCGGCTGCGCAGCCGGGTCCGGCGGCAGGGGGACCTGTCCGGGTATAACAGCTGCAACGTGCTGTCCATGCATGCCCTGACGGGGGCCTACAGCCACGCGGGCATGGAATGGGTGGACCAGCTGTGCGCCGTGCTGGACAAGAACCTGCGGTACATCCGGGACTTTATGGAAAGCCGGTTCCCCGGCGTTTCCATGATGCTGCCTCAGGGGACGTATATGCTGTTCGTCAACTGCGGGGCCTGGTGCCGGGACCACGGCATCACCCCGGACCAGCTGCGCCGCCGGGGTGTGGAGCACGGCGTGATCTGGCAGAGCGGCGAAGCCTTCGGCGACGGCGACTGCATCCGCATCAATGCCGCCCTGCCCCATACCCTGGTGCGGGAGGCCATGGACCGGCTGGAAAAATACGTCTTTGTGTGAGCGGCCCCCGCCAGATCACGCGTTTTCGGGAATCGCCACGGGAACAAAGCTGCTGCGTAAAAGAGGGATTGACATTTGCTCCCGCTGTCCGTATAGTGTAATTGTCATTTTTTGGCGAGATCAGAAGGGCCAGCCGTGAGGAAAGAGGGAGTACGATGAAAAAGCGTGTTTGGAAACGGATATTGGTGGTTCTGCTGGTGCTGGTGGTGATCGTCGGCGCGGCGGGCCTTGTGCTGGTGAAATCGGCGGCGGATATGGTCCCCCGGATGCAGAAACGGCTGGAGCAGGCCACCAGCATCCACTACATGTATTACATGGATATTGACGCCAGTTCCCTGGCCACCACCTCATCCGCCAGGATAAGCGGTGATATCTCCATGGTCATGAGCAACCCGGTGGCTATGGAAATGGACCTGACTATGAGCGGATCCGGACCGGAGGAAGCGAACCTGTATCACATCTATGCGGTCCCCGAGGGCGATTCGGAAAAGGTGTATGTGGGCATGGCGGATAAAGAGGACATGAAGTGGTACCGGGCCACCCTGTCCGCTGAGCTTTTCCGCGCAAATGTCCAGTCTCTGGACATCCGGGAGATAACGCAGCTCAGCACACAGAGCAATACCGACTTCCGGGTCGTGGGGATGAATTGGGTCCAAGGTCAGTTGGCTCTGTGCGTTGAGGGAACGCTACCGCCGCATATCGCACAGGGAATACTGAAAAACAGCACCACCGGCCTTTGGGATCGCCTGAAGTCTCTGTTTGGGACCTCGGATACCCCGGAGGAAACAGCGGCGGAGGTCCCTGTCCGGGTCTGGATAGGGCTTTTCTCCCGCCTACCGGTAAAGTATGAGATAGACGCGACGCAGCTCATGCAGCAGATCGTGCAGAAAAATCAGGAGGACGGCACCATCAGCCGCTATGCCATCGGACTGGAGATCGTTGGCTATAACGATATTCAGGAGATCACCGTGCCGCAGGAGGTGCAGGACGCCTCCAAAAACCTGACCTTCTGGAAGGATTAACCGCAAAAGGCCCCGGCCAAAGCCGGGGCCTTTTGCGGTTCTTTCCGGATAAGACCAGAAAGCGGGGATATTCAAAAAAATAATGATTGACATTTGTCTTTAATTTTTATATATTGTATCTGCCAAATTTCAACGAGAGATATCAGGCCTATCCGCAAGGCCTCCCTTTGAACAGAGAAAAGAGGTAAGTCAAAAATATTTTACGAACGGGGGAGGATAAATGTCCAAAGAGTTGATTCGCCTGCGGGACCTCTGCATGGCGTTTGACGACGAGCTGGTTCTCGATCACATCAATCTGTATATCAACGATTCTGAATTCCTCACACTTCTGGGCCCCAGCGGCTGTGGAAAGACCACAACGCTGAGGATTATCGGCGGTTTCACGACGCCCACGTCGGGAGACGTCACCTTTGATGGTGTGAGGATTAATGATGTCCCGCCGCATAAGCGGCAGATCAACACGGTGTTCCAGAAGTATGCGCTGTTCCCTCATCTGGACGTGTTTGAGAACATCGCCTTTGGCTTGCGGATCGCCAAGGTGCCTGCCGAGGAAATCGAGGAGCGCGTGACGGAAATGTTGGGCGTGGTGAGTCTGAAGGGCTTTGAGCACCGGAAAATCACCCAGCTGTCCGGCGGCCAGCAGCAGCGGGTGGCCATCGCCCGGGCGCTGGTGAACCGGCCCAAGGTCCTGCTGCTGGACGAGCCCCTGGGCGCGCTGGACCTGCGCCTGCGGAAGGATATGCAGATCGAGCTGAAGCGTATCCAGCAGCAGATGGGCATTACCTTCATCTATGTGACCCATGACCAGGAGGAGGCCCTGACCATGTCCGACACCGTGGTGGTGATGGACAAGGGCCGCATCCAGCAGATCGGCACCCCCGAGGACATCTATAACGAGCCGAAAAACGCCTTTGTGGCGGACTTTATCGGCGAGAGCAACATTCTCAACGGCACCATGGTCCGCGACAACGTGGTGAAAATGTACGGCAAGGAGTTCCCCTGCGTGGACGGCGGGTTCGCCCCCAACGAGCCGGTGGACGTGGTCATCCGCCCCGAGGACATCGACATTGTCCCCGTGGAGCAGGGGCAGCTGGTGGGCACCGTCACCAACGTCACCTTCAAGGGGATGCAGTACGATATCATCGTGGACTTCCGGGGCTTCAAGTGGCTGATCCAGACCACGGACCACTCCCCGGTGGGGGCCCGCATCGGCGTGAAGATCGACCCGGACGGGTTCCATATCATGAAAAAGAGCGAATATTCCGGTCAGTTCGGCGACTACAGCTCCTATTCCGAGGAGTATGAGGAGCTGGCGGACGCCTCCTGGGAGACGGATGAGGAGGAGAGCGGGGATGAAGAATAAGCTCTCCCGGTTCGCCGTGCCCTATGAGGTGTGGATGGCCATTTTCGTGGTGGCCCCCATCCTTATCATGGTGATCTATGCCTTCTCCTCCTCAGAGGGGGGCTTCACCCTGGACAATTTTGTGCAGATGGGCGGCTATACCCAGGTGTTTCTGCGGTCATTCAAGCTGGCCATCATCGCCACGCTGATCTGTCTGGTCATCGGGTACCCGGTATCGTATCTCATGAGCCGGGAGGGGCCCGCCTTCCAGCGGACGGCCATGGTGCTGATCATGCTGCCCATGTGGATGAACTTCCTGCTGCGGACGTATTCCTGGATGACCATCCTGGAAAACCACGGGCTGCTGAACCAGCTGTTTCAGAAAATCGGGCTCATCAGCCTGTATAACCACATTTTCGGCACGGAGCTGGAGTATTTCTCCATGATGAATACCCAGGGGGCCGTGGTGCTGGGCATGGTATATAACTATCTGCCCTTTATGATCCTGCCCATCTATTCCGTGATCATCAAGCTGGACGGCTCCCTGCTGGAGGCTGCCCGGGACCTGGGGGCCAGCTCCATGACGGTATTCCGCCGGGTGATCCTGCCTCTGAGCCTGCCGGGGGTCATCTCCGGCATCACCATGGTGTTTGTGCCATCGGTGTCCACCTTCGCCATCAGCCGGATGCTGGGCGGCGGCACGGAGCTGCTGCTGGGCGACCTGATCGAGCGGCAGTTCCTGGGCGGGGCCTACAACCCCCAGCTGGGCGCGGCCATCTCCCTGGTGATGATGGTCATCGTGCTGGTGTGCATGCTGGTGATGAATCGCTTCGGTGAGGGCGAGGAACAGGCGGTGATCCTATGACCGGGCGCAGACAGAACAGCATCGGCGATCGGGTGCTGATGGCGCTGGTGTTCCTGTTTTTGTACGCACCCATCATCATTCTCATCGTGTTCTCCTTCAACGCGGGCACCAGCTCCAGCGTGTGGAAGGGCTTTTCCCTGAAATGGTACGAGTCCCTGCTGTCCAACCGGCTGATCATGAACAGCGTGTACACCACCCTGATGGTGTCGCTGCTGTCCACCATTGCGGCGGCCATTGCAGGAACGTTTGCCGCCATTGGACTGTACGCCATGAGCCGGCGGCGCCGGACCATCGTCAACTCCGTCAACAACATCCCCATGATGAACGCGGATATCGTCACCGGCGTCAGCCTGTGCCTGCTGTTCGTGGTGTTCTTCAACGGATGGGGCGCCTTTGCCGGGTGGGTGAACTCCTGGCAGTCGGCGGTGGTGCTGCCGGAGCGGCTGACCATGGGCTTCGGCACCCTGCTTATCGCCCATATCTGCTTCAACATTCCGTATGTCATCCTGTCCGTGGGGCCAAAGCTGCGGCAGATGGACCGGAACCTCATCGACGCGGCCCAGGACCTGGGCTGCACCTGGATGCAGGCATTCTGGCGGGTGGTGATCCCGGAGATCAAGCCCGGCATCGTGTCCGGTGCGCTGACGGCCTTCACCATGTCCGTGGATGACTTCATCATCAGCTATTTTACCGCCGGGACCAGTGCCTCCACCCTGGCCATGACCATTTACGGCATGACCAAAAAGCGCGTCAGCCCGGAGATCAACGCCATTTCCACCCTGCTGTTTGTGACGGTGCTGGTGCTGCTGGCCATCATCAACCTGCGGGACAGCCACGCCGCCCGGCGGGAGCATCACGCGGCGGTATCCGCCGCCTCCGGCGGACCGGTAAAGCCCCACCGGCGGCCCAACAAGCTGCTGCGCCGGGTGGCGGCCGGAGCCATGGCCTGCGCCTTAGTGGCGGTGCTGGTGGTCACCGGCCGGTCCGTCCAGTCGGAGCGGGTGGTGTGCTCCTGGGGCGAGTACATCGACGAGGAGCTGATCACCCAGTTTGAGGAGGAAACCGGCATCCGCGTGAACTATCAGACGGCGGAGAGCAACGAGGCCCTGTACTCCCTCATCAAGATGGGCGGCGCGGACTTCGACGTCATCGTCCCCTCGGACTATATGATCGCGCGCCTGATTCAGGAGGATATGCTGGCGGAGCTGGACTACAGCCACATTCCCAATTTCCAACTCATTGACGACACCTATAAAAACCTCAGCTACGACCCGGAGAACAAGTACACCGTGCCGTACGCCTGGGGCACCCTGGGCATTATCTACAACACCACCATGGTGTCCGGGCCTATTACCAGCTGGGACGCCATGTTCGATCCCCAGTATGCGGGACAGGTGCTGATGATCAACAACTCCCGGGACGCTCTGGCCGCGGCCCTGCTGGACCTGGGCTACAGCATCAATACCACCGACGAGAGCCAGCTGGAGGAGGCCTTTGCCCTGCTGAAAAACGCCAAGGACAGCGGCGTGTATCAGGCCTTCGTCATGGACGAGGTGTTCCAGAAAATGGAGGGCGGAAACGCCGCCATCGCCATGTACTACGCCGGAGACTACCTGACCATGCTGGAGAACAACGAGGACCTGGCCTTCGTGATTCCGGAGGAGGGCAGCAACTGGTTCGTGGACGCCATGTGCGTCCTGAAGGACACCCAGCACATGGCCGAGGCGGAGGAGTGGATCAACTTCATCGCCTCCACCAGCTCCAACCTGGCCAACATGGACTATATCTGGTACGCGTCCCCCAACCGGGAGGCGCTGGAGCAGTACCCGGCCTACTACCAGGAGGTCAACGAGGAGGAGCTGGACCCGGAGATCTTCCAGATCATGGCTCCCCCGGCAGAGACCCTGGACCGATGCGAGATCTATGAGAACCTGCCCAAGGAGACCCTGAAGCTGTATGACCGCCTGTGGACCAGGCTGGGCGTGTAATGGAGGAACGGATATGCTGGAGATCGGAAAATCCTATACCATCGAACAGGTAGTCACCCCGGAGATGACCGCACGGGCCATCGGCTCCGGCGGCCTGGAGGTGTTCGGCACCCCGTTTATGATGGCCATGATGGAGCACGCCGCCATGGACTGCGTGCAGCCGGACCTGCCGGAGGGCAAGGGCACCGTGGGCGTGGACATCCAGTCCAGCCACCTGGCGCCCACCCCTGTGGGCATGACCGTCCGGGCCACGGCCACCGTGACCGGCGTGTCGGAAAACGGGAAGCTCATCACCTTCCGGGTGGAGGCCAGCGACGACTGGGGCCCCATCGGCGAGGGGACCCACACCCGGGCCGTCATTGCCAACGACCGCTTTCTGCAGAAGTGCAACGGCAAGCTGACGCAGGCCAAGCAAAAATAGCGAAAACGAGGAGGGCCTGAGGCTCTCCTCGTTTCCTTTGTCCGGCGGGTGTCCCCCGGCTGTGGCGGGGCGGAGCAAAAAAGTTTCCTCATCGCGGGAAAAGCCCTTGCAATCAGCGGGCGGGGACCGTATAATATAAGTTCAGTGTGCAAGCACGGAAATACGACCGAACAAGGAGTGTGAGACAATGACCGAGGAAGGGAAGGCCCCTCTGAACGAGGAGAGTGCCGAGAGCAAAAACTTTATTCTGAACTTTATCGACGAGGACATCGCAGAGGGTGGCCGGTTCCAGGGACTGACCGTTCACACCCGTTTCCCGCCGGAGCCCAACGGCTATCTGCACATCGGCCACTGCAAGGCCCTGTGCATCGACTTCGGCACCGCCGAGCGATACCATGGCCTGTGCAACCTCCGCATGGACGACACCAACCCCGCCAAGGAGGACACCGAGTATGTGGACGCCATCCAGCAGGACATCCACTGGCTGGGCTTTGACTGGGGCGACCGGTTCTTCTACGGGTCCGACTATTTTGAAAAGGACTATGAATACGCCGTGGAGCTCATCAAAAAGGGGCTGGCCTACGTCTGCGAGCTGACGCCAGAGGAGTTCAAGGCCAACCGCGGCGACATCGGCATCCCCGCCACGTCCCCCTACCGGGACCGGCCCATCGAGGAGAACCTGCGGCTGTTTGAAATGATGAAAAACGGCCAGGTGGAGGAGGGGAAAATGACCCTGCGGGCCAAGATCGACCTGGCCAGCGGCAACCTGAACCTCCGGGACCCCATCATCTACCGCATCCGCTTCATCAACCACCACCGCCAGGGTACCAAGTGGTGCATCTATCCCATGTACGACTTTGCCCACCCCATCCAGGACGCTCTGGAGGGCATTACCCACAGCCTGTGCTCCCTGGAGTTTGAGTCCCACCGGCCCCTGTATGACTGGGTGGTCAGCAATGTGTCCATCCCCTATCACAAGCCCCGGCAGATCGAATTTGCCCGGCTGGGCATCGACCACACCGTCATGAGCAAGCGGAAGCTCCGCAGGCTGGTGGAGGAGCACTATGTCTCCGGCTGGGACGATCCCCGGATGCCCACCCTGTGCGGCCTGCGCCGCCGGGGCTATACCGCCGCCTCTATCCGCAGCTTCTGCGAGCGCATCGGCGTGGCCAAATCCCCCAACACCGTGGAGTACGGCTTCCTGGAGCACTGCCTGCGGGAGGATCTGAACGTGTCCGCCCAGCGGACCATGGCGGTGCTGCATCCGGTGAAGCTCACCGTCACCAACTATCCCCAGGGCCAGAGCGAGACCTTCACCGTGGAGAACAACCCCACCGATCCCAGCCAGGGCACCCATGAGATCACCTTCAGCCGCCACCTGTGGATCGAGCATGAGGACTTTCTGGAGACGCCCATTCCCAAGTATAAGCGCCTGTATCCCGACGGCCCCGAGTGCCGCCTGAAGGGCGCGTATCTGGTGAAGTGCACCGGCTGCGTCAAGGATGAAAACGGCCAGATCGTGGAGGTCCTGTGCACCTACGACCCCGACAGCCGGGGCGGCGATCCCGCCGACGGCCGCAAGGTCAAGGGCGCCACGCTGCACTGGGTGGACGCGGAGAGCTGCGTGGACGCCGAGGTGCGCCTGTATGACAATCTGTTCTCCGATCCCCAGCCCGACGGGCCGGACAAGGATTTCCTGAACTGCCTGAACCCCGACTCCCTGATGGTGCTGGAGGGGTGCAAGGTGGAGCGGGCCATGGTGGACGTGGCCAAGCGCTTTGACCAGGCGGAAAACCGCACCGGCGTCAACGCCCCCACCTTCCAGTTTATGCGGACGGGCTATTTCTGCATGGACAACCGGGACTGCACGGCAGATCACCTGGTATTCAACCGCAGCGTGTCCCTGAAGGACAGCTTCAAAAAGTAACCTGTAAAGTAAAAGTTGCGCTGCCCAAAGGGCGGCGCAACTTTGTTTTGCTGGACAAGGGGCAGGGCAGCCTGTATAATGGGGAGAAAAAAGGAGGTCCACGCCATGTCCCTATACGATGTCGTTCACGCCCCGCAGCCCCGGAAACGGGACCGGAAGCTGCACATACTCATCGCCATTGGGCTGATCCTGGTGCTGGCGGCGTTTATCCCCATTCCGTGGGCCATGCATTTACAGCGGCAGTATCGCCATTTTATAAACGGGCTGGGAGAAAGCGTCCAATACGCCAAGGAGCAGGGCGGCCTGTACGTCCGGCAGGACGGGCGGCAATTCTGGTCCCAGGACTCCGCCTCCCGGCTATATCTGGAGCTGAACACCGCCGGCATGGGCAAGCGCCAGAACAGCGCCCCCAAGTCCGTGCCGGATGCGGAGCTGGAGTTCGGCAACGGGTGCATCCTGCGCCTGTGGGAGCAGGACGTCTGGGACGGGTACAACCGTGAATGGGTCCCCGGCGTGTTCGTCTGGTACCAGGGGGCAGACGGGACCAACTATATGTATGACACCGACCAGGTGCGGTGGCAGGTGCTGGGCAAGTGGGTGCCCGGAGAATAGGAGGAGCGATATGGGTCTTTACGATGCGGTACGGAAGGAGAAGTCCCGGCGGCGGTTCCACCCCCTGTGGGCGGCGGCGCTGGTCTTTGCCGTGGCGCTGGTGACGGTGCTGGGCCTGGTCATCAGCAAGCCCCAGCGGGACCACGACCGGTTCGTCCAGTGCATGAGCGAGATCTCCAGCAGCACCGCCTATGCCCTGGCCCGGAAGCACACCAACCTTCAGGCTCAGGTGGACGGCCAGAGCCTGCGCATTACCCAGGAAAACGGCTATGCCCTGTACGGCAAGCTGTTCAACATGGGCGCCGTATTCAGCCGGGATGTGCCCAAGGACGGGGGCATCCGCCTGGACTACGGCGACGGCGCGGTGATGGAGCTGTGGCCCTACCGGCTGCCCGCCGGGTCCGCCCGCAGCCAGGGGCTGTTCGTGCGGTTCCGGAATCCGGAGGGAAAGGTCTATTCCTACTACACGGACCGGGATACCTTTGCCCGGGTCACCGAGTGCCTGTCGCCGGAGCATAACCCGGCGTGGGACTGAAGCAAGCCATATGAAAACGGCCCTGCGGGAGCGTGCTCCCACAGGGCCGTTTTGCGCTTATTTCAGCTCGTCCAGGGTCAGCCGGAAGCTGGGCAGAAAGTCCCGGAGGAACAGGTCCACCTCCGGCAGGTGCATCTCCTCCAGTGCCTGCCGGGTCTGGTGGGCGGCGGCCCGGAACTCGTCGTTTCCGGCCTTCTGCTCCTCCAGACACTTGATGTGGGCCGACAGCTTGTCCGCCGCCTTCACCAGCTCCTCCACCTCCGGGTCCGCCGGGGTCAGCAGGCCGGCGTAGATGTCCTGGAGCCTCTGGGGCAGCATCCCCGTGAGCTTCCGGCAGGCGATGGCCTCCACCTGCTTATAGGCGTCCCGGATATCGGGGTTATAATACTTGATGGGCGTGGGCATATCGCCGGTGAGGATCTCGCTGGCGTCGTGGTACAGGGCCGCCACGGCCACGGCTCCGGCGTCCACCTGGCCGCCGAAATACTCGTTGCGCAGCACCGCCAGGGCGTGGGCCAGGATAGCCACCTGGTGGCTGTGCTCCTGGATATTCTCGGTGTAGCTGTTGCGCATCAGGGCCCAGCGGTCAATGAACCGCATCCGGGCCATATAGGCGAAAAAGTGGTGCATCACTGTACCTCCCCCAATAGAATTTCCCCGTCGGTGCCGGTGATCCTCACCGGCAGCACCTGGTTGTGGAGGTTTTCGCCGCCGGGGACGGCCACCTCCATATAGTTGGGCGCGTGGCCGCCGTAGCGGCCTGCCACCGGCTGCTCAAACAGCACGGAATACGTCTCTCCCACGCAGCCCTCCAGAAACTCCCGGTGCAGCCGTGCGGCCAGCGCGCCGGCCCGGGCGGCCCGCTCCTCCTTCACCGGGCCCGGCACCTGGGGCATGTCCGCCGCCCTGGTGCCGGGACGGATGGAGTACGGGAACACATGCATGGCCGCAAAGCGGCACTCCTCCAGAAACGCCAGGGTGGCGGAGAACTCCTCCTCCGTCTCCTGGGGAAAGCCGCAGATCACGTCGGTGGTGATGGCAGGGCGGGGGAAATATGCCCGCAGCAGGCGGACGGATTCCCGGAACCGGGCGGTGTCGTACCGGCGGTTCATGCGGCGCAGGGTGGCGTCGCACCCGGATTGCAGGGACAGATGGAAGTGGGGGCACAGATTGGGAAGCTGCGACGCCCGGCGGCAGAAATCCTCCGTCACCGTCCGGGGCTCCAGGCTCCCCAGCCGCAGCCGCAGCCGGGGTGCGGCCGCCGCTACAGCCTCCACCAGGTCGATGAGGCTGCTGCCGTCGTGAAGATCCCGGCCCCAGGAGGAAATTTCGATGCCGGTGAACACCAGCTCCCGGTATCCCTCCGCCTGGAGCTGCCGGGCCTGGGCCACGGCCTCGGCCAGGGGCAGGGACCGCACCGGCCCCCGGGCATAGGGAATGATGCAGTAGGTGCAGAAATTCACGCAGCCGTCCTCCACCTTCAGCATGGCCCGGGTGCGGGCCGCCATGCCTCCGGCAGGCAGCACCTCAAAGTCCCGCCGCCGCAGGGAGTCGTCCACCGCCACCCGGGGGGCCCGGTCCCGGGCCTCCTGCTCCAGCAGGTCCAGAAAGGCCATCCGGCCGCCGGTGCCGCCGATCAGGTCGATGCCCAGGCCCTTGGCCTCGTCGGTGTGGGTCTGGATATAGCAGCCGCAGGCGGCCACCACGGCGTTGGGGCTGCGGCGCTTGGCCCGGCGGATCATCTGGCGGGATTTTTTGTCGCTGACGGCGGTAACGGAGCAGGTATTGACGATATAAGCGTCGGCGCTGTCCTCGAAGTCCACCAGCTCATGACCCCGGCGGCGCAGCTCCTGCTCCATGGCCTGGGTCTCGTACTGGTTCACCTTGCAGCCCAACGTGTAAATGGCAACTCGCATGGGATTCTCCTTGCACTTTCTGAGTTAATTCGGTATAATATAAGGACTTGTGATTTATTATAATGCATTCTGCCGCCGGTGGCAAGCGGCGGCAGAGGATTTGTGAGGAAACGCATATGATTTATCTGGATCATGCGGCCACCACGCCGGTGCCCCGGCCTGTGGCGGACGCCATGTATGAGGTGCTGACGAATCAGTTCGGCAACCCCTCGTCCCAGTATCCCCTGGGCCGGGAGGCAAAGCAGCTGGTGGAGGGATGCCGGGCCACGGTGGCCGGGGCCCTGGGATGCCGGCCGGAGAACCTGCATTTCACCTCCTGCGGCACCGAGTCCGACAACTGGGCCATCTCCGCCGCCGTGTGGCAGGGCCGCCACGCAGGACGGCACATCATCACCACCGCCGTGGAGCACAGCGCCGTGCTGGAGCCTTGCAGATGGCTCCAGCAGCAGGGGTATGAGGTGACATACCTGGCCCCGGACAAAACGGGCCAGGTCACCGTGCAGCAGGTGGCGGACGCCCTGCGGGAGGACACGGTGCTGGTAAGCATGATGCTGGTAAACAACGAGACGGGCTGCGTGTTTCCGGTGGAGGAAACGGCCCGGCTGCTGCGGGAGAAAAAAAGCCGGGCCCTGCTCCACTGCGACGCCGTCCAGGGCTTTCTGAAGGTCCCCTGCGATCCGGTAGGCTGGGGTGTGGACCTGATGAGCCTGTCCGCCCATAAGATCGGCGGGCCCAAGGGCGTGGGCGCGCTGTACACCGCCCCGGAGCTGCGGAATCTGCGGCCCCTGCTGCCCGGCGGCGGCCAGGAGGGGGGCCTGCGGTCCGGCACCGAGGCCACGGCCCAGATCGCGGGCTTTGCCAGGGCCGTGGAGCTGCGGCAGGAGCACCTGGATGAAACGCTGCGGCATATGGCAGACATCAAGGCCTATTGCCGGGAGCGGCTGCTGTCCATCCCCGGGGTGGTCCCGGTGGGCGAAGGGACCGCGCCCCACATCCTGGCGGTTTCCCTGGTGGGGTATCCCAGCGCCAACATCGTCACGGACCTGGGTGCGCAGGGCATCTGCATCTCCGCCGGGTCCGCCTGCCACCGGGGCAGGGCCAGCCATGTGGTGTCGGCCCTGCACCTGGACAAAAAGACCGCCGCAGGGGTCATCCGGATCAGCTTCGGTCCGGACACCTCCAGAGCGGACATCGACGGGCTGTATCAGGCCCTTCTGAACCACAAAAATCAACGTTTTCCTATGCTGTGAGGTGTCATATGTTTCGTTGTCTCAAGCGGGGACCGGGCTTCTACGGGTATCTGTGGCGGCTGACGGGGCCCATAGCGCTGCAAAATCTGATCACGTTTTCCCTGGGCCTTATCGACACGCTGATGGTCAGCTGGCTGGGCAACACCCAGATGGCCGCCGTGACCACCGCCAACGTGCCGGTGTTTCTGCTGATCTCCATCGTGTTCGGGGTCCAGAGCGGCCTGGGCATCCTGGTAAGCCAATACTGGGGCAAAAAGGACATGGAGAGCATCAGCCGGGCCATCGGCGTGGCGGCCATTCTGGGCACCGGCATCACCCTGGTGCTGGCGGTGGTGCTGTTCCTGTGGCCGGTGCAGATCATGGACCTGCTGTCCAACAAGCATGAGCTGTCGGTGCTGGGCGCGCCGTATCTGAAGCTCATCGGGTTTTCCTATGTGTTCAACATGCTCTCGTCCATCTATGTCAGCGCCATGCGCAGCGCCGAGAATGCAGGCTTCGGCATGAAGCTGTTCGGCGTGTCCACCCTGCTGAACACGGGAATGAACTACATCCTCATTTTTGGCAAGTGCGGCTTCCCTGCCCTGGGCATTCAGGGGGCGGCCATTGCCACGCTGCTGTCCCGGGTGGCGGAGTTTCTCATCTGCCTGGTGTGCGCCCTGCGCAGCCGCATTCTGCCCCTGGACCTGGCCGCCTTCTTCCGGCCGGGATGGGAGATGCTGCGGCGCTTCGTAAAATACTCCACCCCGGTGATCCTCAACGAGACGGCCTGGGGCCTGGGCAACAGTCTGCTGACGGTGATCCTGGGCTATACGGACAACTCCGTGGAGATGCTGGCGGCCAACGCCGTGATGGGCAACCTGAACCGGCTGTTCCTGGTGGTGTGCTTCGGCCTGGGTGCAGCCACGGCAGTGATGGTCGGCAAGGCCATCGGCGAAGGACAGAGCCACCGGGAGGTCATGGACCTGAGCCGGACGCTGCTGGTGTTCACCCTGCTGGTGGGAACGGGGCTGGCGGCGGTGTCCCTGGCGCTGGTGCCCACGCTGTTCGTGCCGGTGGTGTTCCCGCTGTTCAAGCTGACGGGCCAGTCCGCCGCCATTGCCGCGGCGCTGGCGGTGACGTCGTTTGTGATGATCCCCCTGCACGCCTATTCCATCTCCGCCGTCACCGGCGTGCTGCGGGCAGGCGGCGACGTGGCCTGGTCGGCGGCGCTGGACATTGCGCCCCAGTGGCTGCTGGCCCTGCCGCTGACAGCCCTGCTGGCCCTGGTGTTCAAGGCCAATTATTGGTTCATCGCCGCCGCCATTCAGGCGGAGAGCCTGCTGAAGGTGCCCCTGTGCGCCCTGCGCATCCGCACCGGAAAATGGATCCACGACGTCACCCTGCCCCAGGGGGAGCTGTAACTTTTATACAATCCTGTCATCAAATTGTAACCAAATTCCCGGCATTTGTAACCGGTTTGAAATTGAATTGCGGCACGCGCGGCGGTATACTTGATTTGTAAAGGCACATAAGACTCTTATTCCAGACCTCCAACCGGAAAGGAAGAGTATCATGAACAAACGTTTTTTACAGGTCATTTCCGCCGCGCTGTGCGTCCTGCTGCTGGCTGGGTGCGGGGCAAAGGCGGAGGATTCCGCCGGAACAGCGGACGACGGACAGCAGTGGGAACCTCCGGCTCAGGACGGCTTCGACGAACCGGTTTACCGGACCACCATATTCGGCAGCATGCCCTACGAAGCGCCCCCCAGACGGGCGGACAAGGTGTGGGACGGGGCCGCCTGGGTGGACCCGTCGGACCCGGAGGTGACGCAGCGGACCGCTGTAGAGCCGGACGTGACCGTTACGACTCAATGGGCGGAGGGACAGCAGGGTGAGGACGGCATTGCGGATGCGGTACGGGACTATATGACCCTGGCCTATTCCCTTCGGGCCGCGCCGGATATGACCGTGGAGGAGCATCCCTGCTGCACCGATGACATGGTGGACGAACTGCGTTTCTATGCGTTCATGATGTCCTCCGATCTGAGCTTCCGGACCCGCGCTGCCGCAACACTGGAGAACCTGACCCCGTCCGCGTCAGATAATATCCGCGTCCGGGTGCTTATCGATGCCCAGGAGGCCACGGGCAATATCACCGATACGGCCTATTGCCAGGATGAGCACTGGTCTACCGCCCGGGAGCTGGCCCTAACCCGGCTCAACGGCCGCTGGACGGTAACGGACGATGATACCGATGCATCCAATTTTTTCCAGGGTGGCGTTGCGGATGAGGTCCCGCCCTCCCGGGAGCTGCGCCAGGCGGTAGAGGCATATTTTCAGCTGCGGGCCGACGAAATGGCCGGACAAATGGGCGATTCCTCCTGCACCACCAACGCCCTGCTGGCAGATGCCAGGCTGTTTGCCGCTCAGGTGGACTGGTCCCGGGTATACGGCGCACAGGGCCGCGCCTGTCAGTTCGGCTCTCCCCAGGAGCTGCCCCCCTTCGACGTTCGCCTGCCTGTAACGGAGGTCATGCGGATCGACGGGCTGCAATTTGTTGACCGCCAGCCCCTGATGCGCACGTCGTTTGCCATTGTGAGCCATATGCTGACCCTGACCCGTGCCGCCGACGGCCGGTACACAGTAGTGGGCGATACCTATGAGTACGGCAGTCATAACTGCAATATCCTGGAGCCTATCAAATGAACATCACGGAGAATCGACCATGAGCTTATTCTGCTGTCCCATCTGCGGCGGGCCCCTGGAGCGGCGGCCTTCCGCCTATTCCTGCCCGGCGGGGCACAGCTTTGACCTGGCCCGGGAGGGCTATGTCCACCTGCTGCCTGCCAACCGGATGCACTCGAAAATGCCCGGCGACGACAAGGGCATGGCCGCCGCCCGGTGGGCCTTTCTGAGCAAGGACTACTATGCGCCCCTGCAGGACGCCCTGTGCAGCATCGCCCTGGCCAATACCGGGCCCGCGCCGTCGGTGCTGGACACCGGCTGCGGCGAGGGGTACTACACCAGCGGGGTCTATCAGGCCCTGCGCCGGGCGGGGCGCAGCGTCACCCTGGCGGGGACGGACATCTCCAAGGCCATCCTCCGCCGGGCCGCCAAGCGGGAAAAGGACGCGGAATTTGCCGTGGCCTCGTCGTACCATCTGCCGGTGGCGGACGGCTCCGTGGACCTGCTGCTCAACTGCTTTTCTCCCCTGGCCATTGAGGAGTTCCACCGGGTGCTGCGGCCCGGCGGCGTATTCGTGTATGTGGTGCCGTCGGAAAAGCACCTGTGGGAGCTGAAGCAGGTGCTGTATGACCGCCCCTATCCCAACGAGGTGAAGCAAACCCCCTACCCCGGCTTTTCGTATCAGGAGATCCGCCATGTGGAGGCCGTGATCCATCTGCCCTGTCAGGAGGACATCCACGCCCTGTTCCAGATGACGCCGTACTACTGGAAAACTCCCCGGGCCGGGGCGCAGCGCCTGGCGGCGCTGACGGCGCTGGACGTGACCATCAGCTTCGATATCCACGTTTTCCGGCGGGAAACGTGACAAATTGGGGTTGCAAAAACGTTTCCACCGCGTTATGATAGGCCTATAACACGCAATTGAGGAGGTTTTCCCTATTATGGATTACAGCGAAATTCTCAAGAACGCCCGGGAATGCAGCGGCCCCTACTGCAAGGCATGTCCCGTGTGCAACGGCATGGCCTGCCGCACCCAGGTCCCCGGCCCCGGCGGCAAGGGTACCGCCGCCACCATGCTGCGCAACTATCAGAAGTGGCAGGAGGTGTGCATCAACATGGACACCATCTGCGAAAACGCCCCCATCGACACCACCTTCACCATGTTTGGCCGGACATTTGCCGCGCCTATTTTTGCCGCCCCGGTGGGAGCCATGAAGCTCCACTATGGGGATAAATACGACGATCTGACCTATAACGACATTCTGGTGTCCTCCTGCGCCCAGGCGGGCATCGCCGCCTTCACCGGCGACGGCACCAACCCCGCCGTGATGGAGGGTGCGCTGCACGCCATTGCCGCCTCCGGCGGCGCGGGCATTCCCACGGTGAAGCCCTGGAACATGGAGACGGTGTTTGCCAAGCTGGACGCCGTGCGCCAGGCGGACCCTGTGGCCGTGGCCATGGACATCGACGCGGCGGGCCTGCCCTTCCTGAAGGGGCTGACCCCCCCGGCAGGCAGCAAAACCGTGGAGGAGCTGCGCCAGATCATTGACTGCGCCAAAAAGCCCTTTATCATCAAGGGCATCATGACCGTTCGCGGCGCCCAGAAGGCCCTGGAGGCCGGGGCCAGCGCCATCGTGGTATCCAACCACGGCGGCCGGGTCCAGGATCAGTGTCCCTCCACGGCGGAGGTCCTGCCCGCCATCGCCGACGCGGTGGGCGGCAAGCTGACCATCCTGGTGGACGGCGGCCTGCGCAACGGCACGGATATTTTCAAGGCTCTGGCCCTGGGCGCGGACGGCGTGCTCATCGGCCGTCCCTTCGTCACCATGGTCTATGGCGGCGGGGCCCAGGGTCCCGGCGTGCTGGTGAAGAAGCTCCAGGCGGAGCTGGCGGATACCATGGCCATGTGCGGCGCGCACTCCCTGGCGGAAATCCGCCGGGATATGCTGTTTGGCTATTGAGCCATCCCAACCGAAGGGAGGTGACAACATGAGAGAATCCCGCTGCCTGGTCCACGGCATCCTGAATTTCTTCTTTGCCGTGCTGCTGCCTTACCTGATGCTCCTGGCCATGGTGCTGAGCGCCCTGATGACTCCCTGCGCAGGCGGCCCCCACCGCTCCAGCGTCTTTGTGACCGTTCTGGAGTACCTGCTGATGCTGATCCCCCTGGCGGGCTATCTGGCCTCGGTGTCCGTGCTGGCGGTCCGGTCCGTTAAGGCACTGCGGCGCGGTGGCTCCCGGGGCATGCTGTGGGCCGGATTGGGCCTGACGCTGCTGGGGATCGTTTATCTGGCGCTGTATGTCTGCCATCCCTTCAGTTGAATCGGAAATTGATATAAAAAATCTCTCTGGCCCAGGCCAGAGAGATTTTTTGTTCACAGACGCACCGGCACTGGGCGGTCCAGGGCGATGCTGCCGGGGGTCACGCGGCAGGAATAGGCGGCGATCTCCACCCCCGCCCGGGCCGCCTGGCGCAGGGCCTGGCCGAAGGCCGGGTCCGTGTCGTCATTGGGGGCGAAGTCCAGGGCGTTTTCCATCTGGATCACGAAAAACGCCGTGGCCCGGTACCCCTCCTCCACGGCCCGGATCAGCTCGTGCAGGTGCCGGGTCCCCCGCTCCGTGGGCGCGTCGGGAAAGCGGCAGCGGCCGTCCTGCTCCAGGGTCACGCCCTTGACCTCCACAAAATGCTGTCCGTCCAGGCAGAAGTCCAGCCGGGACCGGCCGTACCGCACCTCCGGGTGCACGTCGGCGTACCGCTCCCGGGCCCACTCGGCGAACACCCGGTTGGGGGCCTGGGCGTCCATGTTGATGAGCTTTCCGTCCTTTTCCACGGCGATCAGGTCCCAGGCGGTGCGGCGGCCGGGGTTCCGGCCCCGCTCCAGGTACACCCGGGCCCCGGGCACCAGCAGCTCCCGGCACCGGCCTGTGTTTTTCACATGGCACGTCACCGTTTCCTGCCCCAATAGCACATGGGCCACGAAGCGGTTGGGCCGGTCCAGGAACCGGGCGGGGACCACGCAGCCGTAGTCCATTATTCCACGGTGACGCCGCGCTGGGCGAAGCCCTCCACCATCAGGTCCAGATCCGGCTCGATGTGCAGAGGCTCCCCGGCGGACCTGATGGCGTTGGCCACATCCTTCAGGCCGTTGCCGGTGACCACGGACACCACGGTGGCGTCCTTCCCGATGAGGCCCTGCTCACAGGCCTTTTTCAGGGCGGCGGCGCCGGTGACGCCGGCAGGCTCGCCGAACACGCCGCAGGTGCGGCCCAGCAGCCGCTGGGCGGCCAGAATCTCCTCATCGGTGACGCAGACGGCCAGGCCGTTGGACTCCCGGATGGCGGCCAGGGCCTTGTCGGCGTTCCGGGGCACGCCCACGGAGATGGAGTCGGCGATGGTGTTCTCCTCCATAGGCTCCCAGGGCTTGTTCTCCTGAATGGCACGGTTGATGGGATAGCAGCCGTAGGACTGGGCGGAGATCAGCCGGGGCAGCTTGTGGATGAAGCCGATGGCGTACAGGTCCTTGAAGCCCTTCCACACGCCGGCAATGGTGCAGCCATCGCCCACGGAAATGGCCAGATAGTCGGGCATTTCCCAGTTCAGCTGCTCGGCGATCTCCAGGGCCACGGTTTTCTTGCCCTCGGAGAGGTAGGGATTGATGGCAGCGTTGCGGTTGTACCAGCCGTATTTCTCGATGGCCTGGGCGGACATTTTGAAGGTTTCCTCGTAGTTGCCCTTTACGGAGATGACATTGGCCCCGAAGATCATCAGCTGGGCCACCTTGCCCTTGGGAGCCCGCTCGGGCACGAAAATATAGGTTTTGAAGCCCGCAGCGGCGGCATTGCCCGCCAGGGAGGAGGCGGCGTTGCCGGTGGAGGAGCAGGCGATGGTCCTGGCTCCGGCCTCATACGCCTTGGCCACGGCCATGGCGCTGGCCCGGTCCTTCAGGGAGGCGGTGGGGTTCTGACCGTCGTCCTTGATCCACAGCTTCCGGAGGCCCAGGAGCCGGGCCAGGTTAGGCTCCTCATACAGGGGGCTCCAGCCCACCCGCAGGGGGGTGTCGGGGGTGGTCTCCTCCACCGGCAGTAGCTCGCGATAGCGCCACATGGAGCGGTTTTCCCGCCGGGCCAGCTTCTCCTTGGTCAGAACGGACCTGATATAGTCATAGTCGTACACGATGTCCAGAATGCCGCCGCAGGTACAGCTGGTCAGGTCGGGCCGGGCCTCATAGGTCTTGCCGCAGCGGACGCATTTGCCGTATTTCACGTTTTTCATGGTCTCTCTTCTCCTTATTCCGAGTAGTATTCGTCCTCCGCCCACCGGGCGGGATTGTCGTGGATGTATTGCCAGGTGCGGAGATAATCGGCATCATTGCGGATGGCATGGTCATAATAGGAGCGTTGCCAGAGCTTTGTATATCCCATGTTCCAGGCCCGCCGTGTGGTAATGGATTTGAAACGCTGCATCAGCCGCTGTAGGGGCGGACGACTCTGTCCGCCCTTTTCACCGTCGATGCAAATGATTACATGGATGTGGTTGGGCATGATGACGTATTTGTCCACGGAAATGCCAGCCGCATCGTCCGAAAGTCTTTCCAGACATTCCCTCACGATGGACCCCAGCGGGGTCAGTAATACACCGCAGGGGCGGACAGAGTCGTCCGCCCCTACAGAAACAGGTCGTATCTGCGCAAGAACCTTCATACGCGCTTGGGTACAAATCGTCACAAAATACCAGCCGTGCTCATATGCGGATGCAGGCAACCGTATTTTCTTCCGCCGTACCTCTCCCATTTTTTTACAGAGCCTTCAGCAGACCGGTGGCCTCGTTGAACTCGTTGATCAGCTCGTCCAGCTCCTTGGCCTGGGCGTGAACGGCGTCCCAGGTGTTCTTGGTGTCGTACCACTGGGCGTTCAGGTCCTCCACGTTCATGCCCTGCTGCTCCACCCAGGTGTAATACTTCAGGTTGTGGACCCGCTTGCGCTCGGTATAGGTCAGCTCCAGCATGCTGTCGGTCTTCAGGTCCAGCATATGGCGGGCATGGTCCATGGCGGCCTCATGGGCGTTGTATGCGCCGTGGAGCTGGTTCAGCTCGTCGATGCGGGACTGGTACATGACGGCGGAGTCGGTGAGGACGGTGCCCACCACGTCGTTCTCGGTGAGCTCATAATACTTGGCCATCTTGATGCAGCACAGGACGTTGGCAATGCCGGAGATGCCCAGCCAGGCCATCTTCTCCACTTCCTCGTCGCTCATGCCCAGCTCGTCCTTCATATAGGTCTTGCCCTCGGGCGTGTTGAACAGGCGCAGCAGCCGCTGGGAGTCCTCGTCGTCGATGGCGATGGCCATGTCGGTGTTCTTTACGTTGTGGATCCAGGGGATGTGCTTGTCGCCGATGCCCTCGATGCGGTGGCCGCCGAAGCCGTTGTCCAGGATGGTGGGGCACTGCAGCGCCTCGCCCACGGCCAGCTTCAGGTGGGGATAGCGCTCCTTCAGCAGATCGCCGGCGGACATGGTGCCGGCGGAGCCGGAGGTGAAACAGGCGCCGGCGAAGGTCTGGCCGGGCTTCTTCACGGCCTCAAACAGCTCGGCCAGGGCATAGCCGGTGACGTTGTAGTGCCACAGGGGATTGCCCATCTCGGCGAACTGGTTGAAGATCATCATGGTGGGGTCCTTCTTCAGCTCCCAGGTCTTGTCGAAGATCTCCTTGACGTTGGACTCGCAGCCGGGGGTGGCGATGATCTGACCGGCGATGGACTTCAGCCAGTCGAACCGCTCCTTGGACATATCCTGGGGCAGGATGGCCACGGACTCGCAGGCCAGCAGCTTGGAGTTGAAGGCGCCGCCGCGGCAGTAGTTGCCGGTGGAGGGCCATACGGCGTGGTGATAGGTGGCGTCGAACTGACCGGTGACCAGGCGGGGAGCCAGGCAGCCGAAGGAGGCGCCCACCTTATGGCAGCCGGTGGGGAACCACTTGCCGGACATGGCGATGATGCGGCAGGGCACGCCGGAGAGCTTGCTGGGGATCTCCACATAGTTGGGAACCGCCTGGAACAGGCCGCCCTGCTCCTTGGCCTCATTGTGCCAGGAGATACGGAACAGGTTCACGGGGTCCACGTCCCACAGGCCGGTGTGGCTGAGCTTGGCCTTGATCTTCTCGGGGATCAGGTCGGGGTTCTGCATCTGGGCGATGGTGGGGATAATGATGTTGTTCTCCTTAGCCTTCTGGATATTGTGCTCCAGGCCGGTCTTGTTGATGGTCAGATCGATCATGTTTTCTTTTCCTCCTGATTTATTTGTCTCCGTCTTTGTTTGCGTCGATGTAGGAATAAAGAGTGTATTTGGAAATACCGAAGTATTTAGCCACTTTGTCGCCGGACTTGGTCACCAGGAACGCGCCGGACTCGTTCAGAAAGCGGATGGCCCGGACCTTGTCGTCCTTGTTCATCAGGGCCACGGGCTTGCCCACCAGGGCCACGGACTGCTCGATCAGCTCGTCCAGGACGTGGTTGACATTGATGATGCGCTCGGGCTCCGTCTGCTCCTTGTCCTGGGTGGACAGCAGATCGCCGATGGTGCTCTGGATCATCATCAGGCCCGATACGTCGTAATTGATGGAGAAGATCGCCGTCACGGCCCCCCGCCGGTTGCGGATATACAGCGTGGAGGACTTGAGGATCTTGCCGTCCGGCGTCCGGGTCAGATAGCACAGGTGATCCTGGGGATGCTCGGCCTGAGACGCCATCTGGTCCAGCACCACCTGCGACGCCCCGTCGCCTACCTTCCGGCCGGACACATGGCCGTTTTCAATGTGGACAATGGAGTGATCCGGGTGATTGCTGGACACATCGTGGATCACCACCTCACAGTTGCTGCCGAACTGCGCGGCAATGCCCGCCGCCAGCTGCTTGAGCATTTCCAGTCGCTTTTCCTCCATGCTCCACCCCTCCTCGCTTTTTGCTCGACTCCATCATACCACACTTTTTTCAGAAATCAACGGCTTTCCCAAAAAATATTTTAGGAATCCAGATTTTTTGTTTGACATCTGCGTTCTCTGTGATATGATAGGGGCATAGAGAAAAAATCTCCCGCCATTGAGAAAGAAAATATAGAAAAGCAAACGGAGGTAACACCATGAATTTCGAAGCCATCAAGAAGGCCGCACAGGACTATCGTCCCGCTATGGCCAAGTTCCTGCGGGACATGATCGCTATCCCCTCGGAATCCTGCCAGGAGGAGGGCGTGGTCCGCCGCATCGCCCAGGAGATGGAAAGCCTCGGCTATGACAAGGTGGAGTTCGACAAGCTGGGCAATGTCATCGGCTGGATGGGCACCGGCGACAGGATCATCGCCCTGGACTCCCACATCGACACCGTGGGCATCGGCAACATCGAAAACTGGGAGGCCGACCCCTATCAGGGCTATGAGACCGACGAGGTCATCTATGGCCGGGGCGGCTCCGACCAGGAGGGCGGCATGGCCGCCGCCACCTACGGCGCCAGGATCATGAAGGATCTGGACCTGATTCCCCAGGGCTACAGGATCATGGTGGTGGGCTCCGTGCAGGAGGAGGACTGCGACGGTATGTGCTGGCAGTCCATCGTCAATGAGTACTTCAACGGTCCCGAGGACGCCCGGAACCAGGTGGAGTTCGTCATCTCCACCGAGCCCACCGACGGCGGCATCTATCGCGGTCACCGGGGCCGCATGGAGATCCGGGTGGACATGCACGGCGTGTCCTGCCACGGCTCCGCCCCCGAACGGGGCGACAACGCCATCCACAAGATGGCCGAGGTGCTGCTGAACATCCGCGACCTCAACGAGAATCCCGCCGACGGCTCCACCGAGATCAACGGCCTGGTGAAGATGCTGGACCCCAAGTTCAACCCCGAGCATTACGAGGACGCCCGCTTCCTGGGCCGGGGCACCTGCACCACCAGCCAGATCTTCTATACCTCCCCCTCCCGCTGCGCCGTGGCTGACTCCTGTGCCATCTCCGTCGACCGCCGCATGACCGCCGGCGAGACGTATCAGTCCTGCCTGAAGGAGATCGAGGATCTGCCCGCCTGCAAGAAGTACGCCAAGGACGTGAAGGTCTCCATGTATATGTATGACCGTCCCGCCTGGACCGGCCATGTGTACGAAACCGAGTGCTTCTTCCCCACCTGGATCAACAAGGAGTCCGCGCCCCATGTGCAGGCCCTGATCGATGCCCACCACGCCCTGTGGGGCACGGAGCGCATCGGCGCCGACGAGAAGGCCATGTCCACCCGCCGGGGCCGTCCCCTGACGGATAAGTGGACCTTCTCCACCAACGGCGTGTCCATCCAGGGCCGCTACGGCATCCCCTGCGTGGGCTTCGGCCCCGGAGCTGAGTCCCAGGCCCATGCCCCCAATGAGATTACCTGGAAGCAGGATCTGGTGACCTGCGCCGCCCTGTACGCCGCCGTTCCCGGCCTGTACAAGCCCGAGAACAAGGACGGCTCCGCCACCAGCTTCCGCCAGGAGCTCACCGGCAACGACATCAAGTAAAAAAATCTCTGCACCTGCGGACATGAGCTCTGCGAGGCTCCCCGCAGAAATACACATATAAAAAAGGAGAAAATCAACATGAGCAAGACCATCGAGCTGGCGCGCCATCTGGAGACGCTGCATATCAACGATATGTACAAGACCGACTTCTACTGGACCTGGGACAAGACCGACGACGAGATCGACGCCGTGTTCACCGTGGCCGATGCCCTGCGGGACCTGCGCGAGCGCAACAAGAGCACCCGGATCTTCGATTCCGGCCTGGGCATCTCCATCTTCCGCGACAACTCCACCCGTACCCGCTTCTCCTTCGCCTCCGCCTGCAACCTGCTGGGCCTGGAGGTCCAGGACCTGGACGAGAAGAAGTCCCAGATCGCCCACGGCGAGACCGTTCGTGAGACCGCCAACATGGTGTCCTTCATGGCCGACGTCATCGGCATCCGGGACGATATGTTTATCGGCGAGGGCCACAAGTATCAGACCACCTTCATGGACGCCGTGAAGGAGGGCTACCGCGACGGCATTCTGGAGCAGCAGCCCACCCTGGTGAACCTGCAGTGCGACGTGGACCACCCCACCCAGTGCATGGCCGACATGCTGCATGTCATCCACTACTTCGGCGGCGTGGAGAACCTGAAGGGCAAGAAGGTTGCCATGACCTGGGCCTATTCTCCCTCCTACGGCAAGCCTCTGTCCGTTCCCCAGGGCGTTATCGGCCTGTTCACCCGCTTCGGCATGGACGTGACCCTGGCCCATCCCGAGGGCTACGACGTGATGCCCGAGGTGGAGGAGGTGGCCCGCAGGAACTGCGAGAAGTACGGCTCCAAGTTCCACAAGACCAACTCCATGGCCGAGGCCTTTACCGACGCCGATATCGTGTATCCCAAGAGCTGGGCTCCCTTCGCCGCCATGGAGGAGCGCACCCGCCTGTACGCCCAGGGCGACAAGGACGGCATCGACGTTCTGGAGAAGAAGCTGCTGGCCCAGAACGCCCAGCACAAGGATTGGGCCTGCACCGAGGAAATGATGCGGCTCACCAAGGACGGCAAGGCCCTGTATCTGCACTGCCTGCCCGCCGACATCAGCGGCCTGAGCTGCGCCGAGGGCGAGGTGGACAACTCCGTGTTCGACCGCTATATCGTGCCCCTGTACAAGCAGGCCTCCTACAAGCCCTATATCATCGCCGCCATGATCTTCCTGGCCCAGGTGAAGGATCCCGTCCGGGCGCTGATGGCCATGGACGAGGGCAAGGAGCAGCGTAAATCCTTCTGAATCCGGTAAAACTACATAGCGGGGGCGTTGGCGCCCCCGCTATCCCCGCTTAATCTGATAAGGAGAGGTAAAAGCACTATGTCCAAACGCATCGTCATCGCCCTGGGCGGCAACGCCCTGGGCAAAACCGCCCAGGAGCAGCTCCGGCTGGTCACCGAGACCGCCCGTCCCATTGTGGACCTGATCGAGGCCGGCAACGAGGTAGTGGTGGCCCACGGCAACGGCCCCCAGGTGGGCATGATCAACCTGGGCCTGTCCACCGCCGCCGAGTCCGGCGCCATCCAGGGCGACATGCCCTTCCCCGAGTGCGGCGCCATGAGCCAGGGCTATATCGGCTATCACCTGCAAAACGCCATCGGCAACGAGCTGGCCGCCCGGGGCATCAGCAAGGGCGTGGCCACCGTGGTGACCCAGACCCTGGTGTCCGAGGATGACCCCGCCTTCCAGCATCCCACCAAGCCCGTGGGCGCCTTCTACGACAAGGAGACCGCCCAGCGCATTGCCGCCCAGCGGGGCTATACCATGGTGGAGGACGCCGGCCGCGGCTATCGCCAGGTGGTCCCCTCCCCCAAGCCCGTGGATATCGTGGAGAAGTCCGCCATCCAGGCTCTGTTTGACTCCGGCAACATCGTTATCGCCGCCGGCGGCGGCGGCATCCCCGTGGTGCGCCGTGACGGCCGTCTGTACGGCACTCCCGCCGTTATCGACAAGGACTTCGGCTCCGCCAAGCTGGCCGAGCTGCTGGACGCCGATATGCTCATCATCCTCACCGCCGTGGAGAAGGTGGCCATCAACTTCGGCAAGCCCGACCAGAAGGGTCTGGACGACCTGACCCCCGCCATGGCCCGGGAGTATATCGCCCAGGGGCAGTTTGCCCCCGGCTCCATGCTGCCCAAGGTGGAGGCTGCCCTGTCCTTCGCCGAATCCAAGCCCGGCCGCACCGCCCTGATCACCCTGCTGGAGAAGGCCAGGGACGGCATCGAGGGCAAAACCGGCACCCGCGTCCATCAGTAAAATCATCCCTCTTTGCCCGCAGAGCACCCCGCCCTGCGGGCAAAGGGCCATTCCGTCATAAGCCCACCGGAAGGCAGCCTGCGGGAATCCATATTGCCGGTAACGTTTTTTCTGCGATTCGACGGGATATTTCCCTGAATCATTCGGCTATATTGGTGCATCTGCGGAATTTTTTGGCATTTTTTGCATTTTTAGTTGAAATCCTTCCGGGAATCCTGTATAATACTACATATCCTGTGAATGCCGGGGTGACCCGTTGTTCAGGCGCACGGCATATTGCACACTGCTTTCAGCCGGACGCCACACATTAAAAGGAGGAAAACAAAAACATGAAAAAAGTTCTTGCGCTGATCCTGGCTCTGGTCATGGCTCTGTCTCTGGTCGCCTGCTCCAAGGGCGGCAACGACAAGCCCGACGACAACGAGACCAAGAAGGTCAAGGTGGGCTTCATCACCCTGCACGATGAAAACTCCACCTACGACCTCAACTTCATCAATGCCGCCAAGGAAGCCTGCCAGACCCTGGGCCTGGTGGAGAATGAAGACTACTTCATCAAGAAGAACGTCCCCGAAGGCCAGGAGTGCTACAACGCTGCCGCCGAGCTGGCTGAGCAGGGCTGCAACATCATCTTTGCCGATAGCTTTGGCCACGAGTCCTACATGATCGAGGCCGCCAAGGAGTTCAAGAACGTCCAGTTCTGCCACTCCACCGGCGTCCGCGCCCATACCGAGGGCCTGGCCAACTACCACAATGCTTTCGCCTCCATCTATGAGGGCCGTTACCTGGCCGGTATCGCTGCCGGTCTGAAGCTCAACGAGATGATCGACTCCGGCAAGATCACCGCGGACAAGGCCAAGATCGGCTACGTCGGTGCCTTCACCTATGCCGAGGTTATCTCCGGCTACACCTCCTTCTTCCTGGGCGCTCGCTCCGTCTGCCCCACCGCCACCATGGAAGTGACCTTCACCGGCAGCTGGTACGATGAGACCGCCGAGAAGGAAGGCGCCGAGAAGCTGATCCAGAACGGCTGCGTTCTGATCAGCCAGCACGCTGACTCCATGGGCGCTCCCACCGCCTGCGAGAAGGCCGGCGTGCCCAACGTGTCCTACAACGGCTCCACCGTTTCCGTTGGCCCCAACACCTACATCATCTCCTCCCGCATTGACTGGGCTCCCTACTATGTCCACGCCATCCAGGCTGTCATGGACGGCAAGGAAATCGAGGCTGACTGGACCGGCACCCTGGCCACCAAGTCCGTGGTTCTGTCCGACCTGAACACCAACGTGGCCGCCGACGGCACCCAGGCCGCCATCGACGAGGCCATAAAGAAGCTGGAGAGCGGCGAGCTGCACGTGTTTGACGTGTCCACCTTCACCGTCAGCGGCGAGAATGTCACCGCCGACATGAAGATCAACGCCGAGGGTCACCTGACCTCCTACATGGCCGACGTGGATAACGACGCCAACATGGAGCATGACACCGAGGTCGTCCACGATGGTTACTTCGCCGAGTCTGAGAAGCGTTCCGCTCCCTACTTCGACATTGCCATCGACGGCATCGTCCGCCTGGACGTGAACTTCGGCTAAGTCACGGCTGAATCCGAAAAGTGCAAACAAAAGAGGCTGCCTCGGGTGAGGCAGCCTCTTTTCAGGTTGTCAAAAAAGGGCGTTGCCCTTTTTTGACAACCTGATTTCAATACCCCGCCCCCTGGGTGACGATCTTCGCCCACAGCACGGGGCCCACGGCCCCGGTGGGGTCGATGCCCAGCTTTCGCTGCAAGGCCAGCACAGCGGCCTGGGTGCCCCGGCCGAAAATGCCGTCCTCCGCCACGGTGGGAATATCCGGGTCCTGGGCCGCAATGCGATTCAGCTGCTGCTGCAAAAACAGTACCGTGTCGCCCCGCTCCCCCAGAACGATGAACCGCCCCGGATAAATCTCCCGGGCAAACTGCTGATAGTCCTCCGGCAGGTCCCCCAGCACATCCTCATAGGCCTGCTGGATGGCGTTCCAGGTGTCCCGCCCCACCACGCCGTCGGCGGGAAGGCCCGCATAGCTCTGGAAGGCATACACCGCGTCCAGCATCTCCTGGTCAAACTGGTCCGTCAGCCGGATAGGCGGCAGCTCCGGCAGGAAATACCCCAAAAATGCCAGATAAAACCGCACCGTCCGCACCGCCAGGCCGCTGTCTCCGAATCGCAGGGCCTCGGAATACCGCCGCTGCACCTCGGAGATGGTCAGCCCCTCGCCGGTAAGCTCCGACAGGCCCTTGACCCCGTTGTAGATCTGCTTGATCTTGTACCAGGTGGCCTTGCCCACGATGCCGTCCTGGGTCAGGTTGAATATCTGCTGGAAGGACTTCACCGCCTCCTCCATGGGTACGTCAAACACCGTGGACGGCTCCGGGATCTCCGGAATGGCCGGATAGTTCCGGCGGATGCGGTTGAGCTGCCGCTGCAGAAGCAGCACGTCGTTGCCGACATCGCCCCGTCGCAGGGGGCGGCCCGGGTACGAGGGCACGCTGCCCCCTACCGGGGCGTTGAACACAATGCTGATGTCCCCGCCGTAGTAGTATTGCAGGATCTCATAGGGGTTCATGCCGTCCTGGGCCAGGTCCACGCTGCCCCACTGGGACAGTCCCCCGCACTGGGTCCGCACCCCGTCGCAGAACTGGGCAAACAGAGGCTCCACGCTGCCCTGACGGACGATATAGTTGTTGAAGCTGTCGTCCACGATCTGGCTGATGTTCTCGAAAACGTCTCCTCCCTCCACATAGGCCTGGTCATACTGGGTGGTGTTGGTGATGTCATAGTCGTATCCCCGGGTACGGTAATACTCGGTATACACCCGGTTCAGGGCGTAGGAGATCTGGGCCAGGATGTTGGCCCGGATGGCGCTCTCCGGCCAGGTGGGGTAAATTTCGTGGGACGCCACGTTCTTGATGTAGGAGGCAAAGGGCACCTCCACGTTCCGTGCGTCGGACCCCGGCGGGCCCAGGTGTACGGTAATGGTCTCCGGGACCACAGGCGTTGCAGGCATCGCGCTCCCCCCTTATATCACCGGCTCCAGCATCACCGGCAGAATGGATTCGATGCGGGCATACACCGTGGCCTCCCGGTCCTCCTGGGGCACGAACATGGGATGCCGCACCGACACCAGGTAGTCGGTGCCGCTGATGGACGCGGTGTCCGGCGCCTGGGACCAGGCAGCAGGCAGAGCCGGCAGGGCGATGCCCTGGACGATACCTGATTCATCGGTCAGCCCCCGGTAAAACGTGTGGGTCTGGCCCCCGAACCGCCGGTATACCTCCACCCTTGCCCCGGCCACCGGAAACGTTCCGCCGCCGGAAGCCACCTGCACCCGCAGGCTCCCCTGGTCGGGGTGGGCCTGCAAAAACGTGGACAGGGGCACATGCTGGGAAAAATCGGACATAGACATGCTTCCTTTCCTGGAAACTTCCCCTCAGTATATGCCCCCGTCCCGGGAAAAATACGTCTTTTTTCTGTGTAGGTTTGTCAAATACAGGGTTGCCAACTCTGTGTTTTTTTGCTATAATTCCAACAGATACGTCAATATACCCGAAAATTGGAATTTTCTGGTAATTTCATTCTTCCCATAGCGCAGTGAATGGATTTGAAGGGAGATACATGTATGAGAAATCCGTATTTGAAGGAAATGAATATTTTCATGGCACTGCACTGGAAGGATACATTGGAAGCTAACGGTTTTTTTGCCCTTCGTGACTTCACTGAATGGGTTCGCGTGGTGAATGGAAATGTCATGCAGATCATCCTTTGTTCTGGATATACACTGCCAGAAATTCTCTTCTACTCGCAGACCCTGTCGGAATACATGTGGTGCAATTATCGCAGCCAGATGAATATGACATATTATGCGGAGAATCATTATGCACACGCTGCATGGTGTAAACAAGAAGATCCGAAAAGATGCAGGGATGTAGATCCAAGGATATCAAACGATGTGGATCTTCAAATGCAGTACACGCTAAAAGTCTTGAACACAATTCAAACACCTCACGATATTCTTTCTTATCGTTGTGAAAGAGAACTTGTTCATCCTATACAGCCTTGCCTTTGGTATGATGCTGGTGATATGGATGGCGTGTGGAAAGCCCTGGAGAACGTGAAGTGCCCTACTTCCTATTACTTTCAGGGAGATGTTCCTCCGGAAAAGCTGAAACGGGACTATTGGCGGGTATGGAAACCCATGACGGCCTTCGTAGCCCGGGACTGCCTGGCCACGGGGAGTCTACAGCCCTTGGCGGACTTCGCGGAGGAATCCAGGGCATTCAACCTCAAGTACCTGAAGCGCTATATGCCGTGGCTGCTGAAATAGAAACAGCATACACCTGATCATTGTAAAAGGGGGCTTTGGCATGGACGCGGCTGTGGAAAAGGAAATTGTACGGAGGTACTTCTCAAAGGCGCGCCAGGACCGCGCTTTATACGCTCTGCAATCATCAAAAAGGCATTCATACATCTGGAAGCTGGACGAGTCGTTTTTCAGGCGCACCGGCCGCCAGGAGTTCTCTCCCGGAAGTGATATCCGTTCGGAGCTGAAAAGACAGGGGTGCGGCAGGTTGTGCTATGTGATTTCAATCGAAGAATCCATCGACGGGACCTACGCTCCCGTTGAGGATGCGATCCAATCGACCATTGGAAACGGCCCTGCGCTGATGGTTTTCAATGAGGCCAACCTGGCTTATTTTGAGGGCGAGCACGAAATCGGCTCAAAGACAAAAAGATTTCTTATCCGGGCTTTAAGCCGCGATGGGTGAGTTTTTACCGCTGGGAAGATATAGGAGGAAAGCAGATGTCACGAAAAAACATACCGCAAATTGATGCGCTGGTCCAGCGCACCTTCGCACAGAAAATGTGGGATAACGGGTTCCATCCCTATAAAGACCACACAGAGTGGCTGCGCCTGGTAGATGGAAATATCCTCCAGATCGCTTTATTTTACGAGTATCTGACCATAGACCTGCGGGTGGAGTATTACGCACAAACGCTGTCAGAATACCTATGGTGCAACTATCGCCAGTCCAATATACGGGGCTACATTGCCGGTTATTTTTGTGACATGCTCGGAAGGTACCGGCTTGGCGATCCGGAAATGTGTCGTGTGGCGGGTCCCTATGGCGGCACAGCGGTTTGGATGAAATCTCAGGACCTCTACTGGCAGATGGAATGTGCTCTTAACGCCCTGAACGAAGTGCGGACACCGGCAGACATCCTGAAAGTATCTCCCGCTGAGGTCGATCGTCCGGAGCGTCCCTGCCTTCGGTATGAAATCGGCGATGAGGCCATGACATGGGCTGCTCTGAAAAATTCAACCTATATCAATAAACGTGACTATGATCAGGATGTTCCTCCGGAAAAGCTGAAACGGGACTATTGGCGGGTGTGGGAACCCATGACGGCCTTCGTAGCCCGGGACTGCCTGGCCACGGGGAGTCTTCAGCCCTTGGCGGACTTCGCGGAGGAATCCAGGGAGTTCAACCTCAAGTACCTGAAACGCTATATGCCGTGGCTGTTCCAATAACCAAGCCGCGCACCCTCTGATATAATACGCCCCCTCCGGCAATGCCGGAGGGGGTTCGTTTATTCCAGAATCAGCCAGTTGTCCTGCCGCTCCGTGACGTAGCCCACCTGGGCCGCGGCGGGGATGCTGTCCCGCAGCTCCCGCAGGCATGCCGCCGCGTCGGCGGGATCCACCGCCATCAGCAGGCCGCCGCTGGTCTGTGGGTCGTACAGCAGGTCCTGCATGGTGCGGCTGACGTCTCCCCGGACGGTGACGCCCTTCTGGGCGAAATCCCGGTTCCGGTATGCCCCGGCAGGAATCAGGCCCATGGCCGCCAGGTCCCAGGCCTCCGGGTGGAAGGGGACGTTCCCGCTCTGGATATGGACGGTGCAGCCGCTGCCCTGGGCCATCTCGAAGCTGTGGCCCAGCAGGGCGAAGCCCGTCACGTCGGTGCAGCTGTGGACCCGGTATTTCACCATAATGTCCCGGGCGGTGCGGTTCAGGGTGGCCATCTGCCGGTAAATGCGGTCCATCACCGCCCCGCCGGCCAGCCCCGCCTTGGCGGCAGTGGTCAGCACGCCCACGCCCAGGGGCTTGGTCAGCAGCAGCACGTCCCCGGGCCGGGCCCCGCTGTTGGTCAGGATGCGCCGGGGGTCCACGAACCCCGACACCGCCAGCCCATAAATGGGCTCCGCCCCGTGGATGGTGTGGCCGCCGGTGATGATGGCCCCGGCCTCATAGGCCTTGTCATACCCGCCCCGCAGCAGCTCCTGCACCATGTCCTGGGTCATGGACTCCGGCAGGCACAGGATGTTCAGCGCCAGCTTGGGCTCCCCGCCCATGGCGTACACATCGCTGATGGCGTTGGCCGCGGCGATCTGTCCATACAGGAAGGGATCGTCCACAATAGGCGGAAAAAAGTCCGTGGTCTGCACCAGGGCCGTGTGCTCGTCCAGATAATACACGCTGGCGTCGTCGGACTTGTCATAGCCCACCAGCAGCCGGGGGTCCGAATGGGTCCGGAACCCGTCCAGCAGCTTCGCCAGGGTTCCGGCGCCTACCTTGGCTCCGCAGCCGGCACAGGCGGCCAGCTTCGTCAGCTTCACTTCTGTTTCCATGGTCATTCCTCCTATCCCAATAGCCGTCCCAGGCCCACAAATATACAGCCCAGGGCGAAAAACGCCGCCAGCACCGCCGCCACGCTGAGGCAGAACCTTTTGGGGCCCAGCTTTTCCAGGTCCATAAACGGGTATGGATACAGCAGCCTGGTGTGGCCGATGGGCTTGCCCGTCCGGGCCCGCAGCATGGCATACGCAAAGTATGCCAGGGGCAGCACCAGCCACCACACGGCGGACAGCACCGTCAGCCCGGACTTATCGCCCCACAGCACCCACTGCAGCACCACCAGCCACGGCGTTCCATAGTGGACGCACAGGTTCCCAAAGCTGCCGCCGAAGTCGGCAAATTTTTGCCCCCGTCGCCTGGCGTCCGGCACCAGCACAAAGTGATACACCAGGTGCGTTACATAGATACACAGGGTCATGGCCAGGGCCACGGTGCTGCCGGTCAGCAGCCGCCGCACCCCGCCCGCCGGGACGATAGCCAGCGCCAGTTCGTATAAAAGCACCGCCAAATTGCTGAGATTCGTATAAAAGCAGAACATCCCGGCCCGGATGTGCCCCGTCTGCGGCAGGGTGGAGTGCAGCAGCAGCCCCAGAGCCCCCAGCAGGAAAATTCCCGCCGCAGAAAGACGCAGTCCCATGCTCACCCCTCCTCCGCCAGCTGCCGCAGCAGCCGGATCTCCGCCGCGTACCCCGGCAGGTCGTTGGGCGTCTCCAGCACCATGGGCAGGCCCCGCAGCGCCGGATGATTCACCACCCGCCGGATGGCCTCCAGGGGCATGGCGCCGCCCAGCAGCACGGCATGCCGGTCCTTGTGGCTGCCGCAGGGGTTCAGACTGTTGTTCAGGTGTACTGCCCGCAGCCGGTCCAGGCCGATGACCCGGTCGAACTCCGTCAGCACGCCGTCCAGATCGCCGCAGATGTCGTACCCGGCGTCCCACACATGGCAGGTATCCAGGCAAACCCCCACCGGCAGGGCCACCCGATCCATGATCTCCCGCAGCTCCCGGAATTGCCCGCCGAGCTCCGTGCCCTTCCCGGCCATGGTCTCCAGCAGCACCGTGGTCCGCTGCTCCGGCCGCAGCACGGCGTTGAGCGTCTCCGCGACCTGGCGGATACCCGTCTCCGTACCCTGGCCCGTGTGGCTGCCCGGGTGGAGATTGTAATAGTTCCCCGGCAGGTGCTCCAGCCGGTCCAGGTCATCCGCCATGGTCTGAACGGCAAACTCCCGGGTCCGGGGCTCCTTGGAGCAGGGATTGATGGTATACGGCGCGTGGGCCACCAGCGGCCCGAAGCCGTGATCCGCCAGCAGCTGCCGCAGCGCCGCCGCATCGGCGGGGTCCATGGCCCTGGCCCGGCTGCCCCGGGGATTCCGGGTGAAGAACTGAAACGTATTGGCTCCCAAGGACAGCGCCGTCCGGCCCATAGCCAGAAAGCCCTCCGATGCAGACAGGTGGCATCCTGCGTACAGCATCCCGCCGCCCCCCTTCACAGCCGGAGGGCGGCGCAGTCCACCCTGCCGTCCTCCAGTGTGATGACGCCATAGGTCCGCCGGGGACTGGGCCCGATGCACCCGGGATTCATCACCCAGAAATCGCCGCTGCGGTCCACCAGCGGCTGGTGGGTGTGGCCGAACAGCAGGATATCCGCCCCGCACTCCCGGGCGGCGTACATGGCCGCCATGGGGCCGGACTTCACATGCCGGGTGTGGCCGTGCATCATCAGGATGCGGACGCCGCCCAGCTCCGTCAGCCGCTCCGGCTGATCCGCGCTGCCATAGTCGCAGTTGCCGGGCACCCCCAGCAGCGGGATCCGGGGATACAGCCGCCCCAGCCGGTCCGCGTCCCGGGCGCAGTCCCCCAGATGGAGGATGGCCTGGGGCTGCACCAGCTCCACGCACTGCTGCATAGGGTCCACGCACCCGTGGGAATCGGATAAAACCAGTATACGCATAGCACATACCCTTTCAACGCTTGTTTTCCGTTATTTTACCACACCTTCCGAGGGATTTCCAGTCTCCCCCGTCTTTGCGGAAAACCGTTTTTCCGCTTCCGCAATTCAGAGAAAATGTTGACTTTCTCTCGCGAATATGTTATATATAATTTAACGGTATAATTGTAAAATAGTATGTTTTATGGAAAGGGCGCGTTATATGCGTATCGAATCATTCAATTTTGCAGGTAATTCCGCCCATGGAGCCCGTGAAGTTTGTGCAAGGTGTACCCAAACGCTTTCCCCGGGCGCATAGACGGCTGCGCCGTATTCCGTCTGTGCGCCTGCCGCAGCCCATACGGTCAAAATCAGATCAGGAGGTAACGAGCATGAAAAAATTTCTATCCGCGCTTTTAGCGGCGGTCCTGCTGCTGTCTGCAACCGCCTGCGCGGCCCACGAGCCCGTTCTGCCCCCCAGCCGGTGGGGGGAGGGAGAGGCCAAAGGAATGCTTCCCCACACCTACTCCCTGTCGGAGGCCTATGACGCCGCAGAGGTGGTGGCCCTTGTTACGGTGGGGGATTGGCTGGAGGAGGAGCTGATCACCGGGCGAACCTTTTTCCGGACAACGGTCCAAAAAGTGTACAAGGGGGATATCCCCCATGAGTTTGTCCTGGCCCAGGAGGGCTGCTCCACCTGGACCTACCGAAATTATCCCGTATTCACCTATGGCAATCAGCTGCTGCTGTTCTTGATCAAATACGATGTGTCCATGTACCGGGATACCTACGACCTGGTAGAGTATCCGGACGCCTATGAGCTGATAAACACGTATTCCACGGTGATGTATGTGACCCGGGACGACAGCGGCATGTCTTACGTTCTGGACGCCCTGGGCATGATGACCCAATGGAGTCAGATCAATCAGCCCACCGATTGCCCGGCCGTTGCGCACCCGGGGCAGGAGCAGCTCCTTCAGATCAGGGACAATCTGACAAAGCAGGACCCGGTTCTGGCTGCCATTGCGCCCTCCCAGGCCGACCCGGACCGGCCGGTTGCGTCCTCCGGCGACCTCTATCGTCTGACCGACCTGGAGGACTATTTCGCGCGCCTGTCCGCCGATTATACATAAAGAGAGGAAGGTTCACCGTGAACAGATCATTTTTGCGGCCAGGGATTTCTTTTGTTCTGGCGGCGGTCCTGCTGCTGTCTGCAACCGCCTGCGCGGCCCACGAGCCCGTTCTGCCCCCGGTTCGCGAATCACAGTACCCAACCCACTCGATTCTTGCGAAGTACTACGATTTTCAGGAGGCCTTTCAGGAAGCGGACGTAGTGGCCCACATCCGCATCGGCGATTGGTTGGGCGAGGACATTGACCGCAATGCCACTCTGTTTCAGGCAGAAACTGTGGATGTGTTCAAGGGGACCCTGCCGGATACGTTTGTATACGACCAATTCGGCTGTTCACGGGGAACCGAAGCGGGCTATCCGCTGTACAGCTACGGCAATGAGATACTGTCCTTTTTGCATAAGGAGACACTGGACGGTACGGAGGTATATCTCAACCTGGGTGTACACACCACGGAATTTCTTGTGATCCAGGCGGATTCCGGTGATTACTACTGTGACAGAAATATGGGGATCGGGGCAGGCCTGGACTGCCCGGTCATGGACCGCAGATACCGGGAGGATGTGCTTGCCAAGGCAGTGGAACAGTACCCGCTTCCTCCGTATACCTATGAGCATGCCCTCATTTTTGACAAACAAACTACCGATCAGTGGATGCACCAGTTTGCAAGGGAGGTAATCGCAAATGAAGGTTAAACCTTTTAATGCAATATTGATAACGAGCATGAGAAAATTTCTGTCCGCGCTTCTGGCGGCCCTGATGCTGCTGTCCGTAACGGCCCGCATCGCCCAGACGGATCCCGTTCTGTCGAACGCCGTGGTCCAGGCCAATCAGAACCAGGAAGCCGTGATCTACCGGCAGTCCGACCTGGAGGAGCTTTTCAAAAGCCTGTCCTGACATTGCAGCAGCCCGCCCGCCGGGGTTCCGGCAGGCGGTTTTTTATAGGTTAAAGGAGCCCGGCACGCGCCGGACTCCTCTTGTTTATTAACCCAGCGCCCAGGCCTTCACATCGCTGCCGTCGGGGTCGGCGATGCGCAGGCCCGCCGTTACGTCCACCCCGGGCGCAGCCGCCCGGATATCCGCCACGGAGGTCTCGATGCCGCTGCTGCCGCTGGTGCAGAAGGGCCGGATGGTTTTCCCGGTCAGGTCATAGCTGTCCAGGAACGTGTTGATGATCCGTGGTGCGGTGCCCTGCCAGATGGGATAGCCCAGATAGATGGTGCCATACTGGGACAGGTCCAGCGGCTGGCCCGCGATCCGGGGCCGGGCCGCGGGGTCCTTTTGCTCCTGATTGGCCCGGCAGCTCTCGTCGTTGTAGTCCAGATCCTGGCTGGTATAGGGCTGCTCCGGCACCAGCTCCATCAGATCCGCCCCGGTCAGGTCGCGGATGCGCTCTGCCGCCGTCCGGGTGTTGCCGGTGCAGGAGAAATAGATCACCGCCACCCGGGTACCGGCCCAGCCACTGCCGGTACTGCCGGTGCCGGACGGATCGCCGGACCCGCTTCCGCTGCCGGACCCACCGGTGCCGGGGTCCGTGGGCGCGGCAGAGCCGCCGCCCTGACCGGGGTCAGCGGTCCCGGTATTGGCGGAGGACTGGCTGCCTGGCGTGGGGTCCGCCTGCTTTTTGCCGCAGGCAAACAGGGAAAAGGTCATACACAGCGCTAAAATCAAAGCAAAAATTCGTTTCATAGGGAGTCTCTCCTTCATTCGTCCTGCTGCTGCACCGCCGTGCCGCCCAGGCCGAAATCGTCGGCCACGGTGGCGCTGTCCCGGCGGAGCATGGTTTCCATGACCCGGATATCGCTGTCGATGTCCATGGCGTCGGCGCGGTACAGCTCATCCAGCTGCCGCTCAAAGCCCGCCACGATGCTGTCCATGGTGCTCTGGATTTTGGCCTTGGCCTGGTTGAGATTCTCGCCGCTGACCCCGGCCTCCTCAAACTCGGCGTAAGAATTCAGCAGCTTCTGGGTGGTGGGCAGATAGTAGTTCAGGAAGGTGCCGGCCTTGCCCTTTTTGGCGGGCTCCTTTTCGATGATGTGGAAAATCTTCCCCGCCACCTCCTCCAGCCGGTCGATCTTCTGGCTGAGGACAGGGTCGGCAATGCGGTCGTTGGCCCGGCGGATCTCCCGCAGGATACCGGAATAGCCCTGCTCCGCCGGGGCCGGCTCCTGGGCGGTCTGCCGCGGGGCAAAGTATGCCTCCGCCGCCTCCGGAGAGCGGAACAGCATGTCGCTGCTCAGGTCCACATAGGCGTTCTTGCCCCAGAGGCCCTTTTCGATCATAATCTCCAGGTCCCTTTCCACCTTCCGCTGGGGGACCTCCGCCGTGTCGGCCAGCTTTTTCAGAGACACGGCGTCCTGCCCGTGGGCACAGGCCAGATATTTGCCGAAGCGGCGGGCCCGGCGGGTCATAGAGGCGCTGCCGATGACCAGTCCCAGGCCTCCGGCGGCCAGGCCCATGGTGGGAAACAGCTCCGCCAGCAGGCTCCAGCTCAGAACTCCGGCAGCGGCGCCAACGCCCTGCACCATAGACACCAGGCCTGCGAAAAGCAGCACCAGGCCCACAATTTTCATGGTATTGGCCCCTTTTGCGGAGTATTGGGGCGTTTTCGTCACCTTTTTGCGGGTGCTGGAGGCTGTCCCGGTACGAGGCCGGGACGGGGCGGGATTCTGCTGGGACAGGCCGGGATTCTGCCGGGACACGGGCTTGCGCTTCGTGTCGCCGCCGAACAGCTTGGCCAGCAGCACAACAAGGCCCACCGGCCAGGCCACCGCGAATAAAATTGCGATAATGGCCCAGGAGCCAAAATCGTTGTCGTCCTTTTTTGGCGGACGGCGGGGCGGCTCCTGCCGGGTCTCCCCCTCCCGGTCGTCATAGGAATAGGCCATTACTTCTCTCCCTTCCGGCGGAGCTTGCGCTTGTTGCCGTGCTCGTCCACCACATAGGTGTTATCCAGCTCCCGGGCCAGATTTCCCACCACGGAGTCGATGTATTCCCGGCGCAGGGCAAGCTGCTCCTGCTTCTCCTCCGGCGTCAGCCCCTCCGCCGTTTTCGACTTGGCGGCCAGCTGGTTGATCCGGGCGATCTTCTTTTCATCCATCATCGGTTCCCCCTTACAGATAGCGCTTCAGGGTGATGAACACCCTGCCTTTTTTCGTTTGATTGCCGACCTCCTCCAGAACGCACTTGCCCAGACCCCGGAGGGTCAGGGTATCCCCCTGGGATACCGGGCGATCCGGCTTCTGGCAGTCGGTCCAGTTCACCTGGACCTTTCCGGAGGTCACGGCCTCGGCGGCCTTGCCCCGGCTGAGGGAAAAGCCCGATGCCAGCACGCTGTCCAGCCGCAGGGAGGACACGGTGGCGGTGAGCAGCTGACGCTCCGGTGCCGAGAAAGCCGGGATCTCTTCCGGCTCCAGCAGGCGGGTGGACACCTCTGTGCGTCCCGCCTGACACAGCTCCCGGCAGATAAGCTTTGCCGCCGGTTCCAGCGCGAACACATAGGCCGTGCCCGGCGCATCGGCAGGCAGCAGGATATCGCCCAGCGCCTCGCGCTTGAGGGCAAGCCCCATCAGGCTGCCCAGATAATCCTTGTGCGCGGGGAGCGCCGCACCGGGCAGTGCCCGGCATTGCAGCTGTACGCAGCGCACCGGACACTCGCCGTAGCTGTACTCCGGCTCCAGACAGAGCACCCGGCGCTCGGCCTCGGGCCAGCCGCCGTCAAAACGCCAGCCGTCCCGCACACCGGCACGCCCCAGTGCCGCCCGGGCAAGATCCTGTTCCCGGTCGCTGAGGAATGCAGAGTACCGGGCTATGCCGCGGGAAAAAGCCGCATCGGCAAGATCCTCGATATGCCGCATAAGGTAGCGTTCCTCATCGTTGCGGGCGGGCACAAAACCCCGCACCGCACCGGCTGCCGGATCAATAGAATGCGCCATTGTTCTCCAGCTCGTCCAGCAAGTCGCCCATGATATCCACGTTGTACGGGGTAATGATAAAGGTACTGTTGGCTACGCGCTTGATCTGGCCGTTGTTGGCGTAGGCCACGCCGGACAAAAAGTCTACCAGACGGCGGGAGACCTCCTTGTTGGTGGACTCCAGGTTCAGCACCACGGTACGCTTGTTGTTCAGATGGTCGGCAATGGTGCTGGCATCCTCGAACCGCTCGGGCTTGACCAGAACCACCTTGAGCTGAGTGGTGGCATGGATGTTGACCACCTTGTTCTTCTTGCTGGTGCCCTCGGCAGGCTCCTCGGTCTCTTCGTCCATCCCGATGCCAACGCCGCTGTTGTTGTTCACCATCTGGGGGCCGTCATCGATGTACTGGTCCTCGTACTCGTCCCCTTCGCCCATCAGGCCCTTCTTAATGCTATCCAGCAAAGACATAATTATCTGCTCCTTTCATTCGGGCAGCGCCCGGCTGCCTGGCGTTCTTTGCAAAAAGAATGCAAATAGCTTTTACTATTATCTGATTTTTTGCAGCAGATGTCAATAACTACAAAAGTTTTCCGTCATATAAATTTTGTCCGGAGACGATTATTTCGTCATAAAGCCTTACCTGACTGACAGAACCGTCCGTTCCCTTGGGCAAAACAAGGATGTAATCGTCTTCCGAGATCAGCGGATGGTCGGCATCCACCGGGTCGATCTTGCAGAAACGGGCGATGTTGCCGTACTTGACGTACACGCCGGGAATATAGTTTTCGCCCTGCGTCTCGGCCTCGGTGCCGTCCTCCTTGAGGTAGTGCACCGCTGCGGCGGGAACCCGCAGGCCGGTGCTCTCGCCGGTGCTGATGCGGGCGCGGGCATGGTTGAGGCACAGCACATCGCCGTTGATGGAGTTGCATTGCAGCACAAAGCGGGCAATATCCTGCTCTGCATCAATGGTCACCTCGGCGACAGTGGCGCGCAAGGCAGCATCGCTCTGGCCGGGGAAGCTGATCTCCACCGCCGTGCGCAGGGGCTTACCGTCCGCGCCCAGCAGCTTTTCGGCCTGCTTTGCGGAGCACACCCCGGCGTACTGCCAGCTGAACCCGGCCACCAGCTTGCCTACGCAGCCATCCAGCGGCATCTCGGGGTCAGAGTCCAGATAGGCTTTAAGCTGCTCCGGGCTCTGCGCCAGAATGTCCGCAGCACCGGCATTCAGCCGTCCGCTGCTGGCAGCTCGGACAAAGTAGCCGGTAGTGGGGGCGGCGATCTGGGTGGGGTTGCCCAGCTGTGCCTGCACGGTCTGTGCCTGCTGGGCAAGCAGCGCAATCTGATCCGCAAAGCCGGCGGTATCGCCGGTGGTGATCCACAGCTTGTTCTGCGCCAGCAAATAGGCATCGGTGCTTTCGTCCACATCGCTGTATTGGGCGGTATCCAGTGCGTCCAGCAGGTCATACAGCGCACCGGAGCGCTCCTTGAGCAAGCCGTCCAGCTGGGTGGCTGCGGTGTTCTGGGAGCGCTGCAAAAGGTCGATCTGGCTGGTGAGCTGGGTCAGCTGCTGGCGCAGCACCGCCTGATTGGCATCGGTATACAGCTCTGCAACGGCAGTGCCTGCCGACACCCGCTCGCCGTCCGCAACAAGGTAACCCAGATTGCCGCTGCCGGAAATGCAGGTCTCGTCAAACAGCAGCACGCCGTCCGCTTCAATGGTATCGGAGATGGTGATGGGCAGCGCCGTTTCGTAGACGTTCTGGGGGAAAAGGATGTGCGCCGCCTGCCAGCAGACATACGCTGCCGCCGCCAGCAAAAAGGTGGCCAGCACAGCCGCCAGCGTGGTGAGCGCAGAAAACTTGTGGCGCGGTTCCTGAGGGGTTTCCGGCATAAGGATCATCCTTTCAATAAAAAGTCTTGGGTCAGGCGCAAAGCGGTCTGTCGCACGTCCGCCGCCCCGGCGTCCAGCCATGTAACCCCGTCCATGTGGCGGAACCATGTCAGCTGGCGCTTGGCGTAGTTGCGGGAGGCCTGTTTGAGCTTTTCAGTGCAGACCTCAAGCGTGGCGGTCTGCTGGAAATACGGAAAAAATTCTTTATAGCCGATGGCCTGTGCGGCGGTGCGGAAGGCTTCGCGGTTATGCCAGACGTATTCTGCCTCGGCCAAAAGTCCGGCCTCCAGCATTTTGTCCACTCGCAGGTCGATGCGGCGGTACAGCGCTGCGCGGTCCGGGAAATCCAGCCCCAGCACAAGGCTGCGGTAGGGGCGCTCCGGCGGCAGCGAATCGGCCTTTTGTTCGCTGAGACGCTTGCCAGTGGCACGGTAGTGTTCCAGCGCCCGCAGCACCCGTACCTTATTATTGGGGTGGATGGCAGCGGCGGCTTCCGGGTCCACGGCTTGCAGTTTTGCGTACATGGCTTCCGGGCCGTTGGCTTCCAGTTCAGCGGTCAGCTGCTCGCGCAGACCATCCGGGGCTTTTTCGGCGGTGAAGCGCACCCCGTACAAAAGGCTCTGCACATACAGTCCGGTGCCGCCTACCAGCAGCGGCAGATGCCCCCGGGCAGTGATATCCCGAATGTACTCCCCTGCCAGCGCGGTGAAATCCGCCACGCTGAAGGTCTTTTCCGGGGTGAGGATGTCCACGCCGTGGTGCGGGATGCCGCAGGTCTCCTGCGGGGTGACCTTAGCGGTGCCCACATCCAGACCTTTGTAGATCTGCATGGAGTCGGCACTGATGACCTCGCCGGAGAACTGCTGCGCCAGCGCAACGCCCAGCGCGGTCTTGCCGGTGGCGGTGGAGCCTACCACAGCCACCACGGCAGGTTTTGCATTATACGATGCGTCCAAACTGCTTTTCCAACTCCTTTCGGGTAAGCTTGAGCACGCAGGGACGGCCATGGGGGCAGAAGGGCGGCACCTCACCGGAGAGGATCTTCTCGGCCAGTGCCATAAGCTCCTGCGGGGAGGACTTATCCCCCGCCTTGATGGCGGCGCGGCAGGAGATGGAGTGCAGCACCCACTCGGTGTGCTCGTTCAGCGCGTCCCGGCTGCCCTTGAGCAGGCGGTCGGCGATTTCCACCAGCAAATCCTCGGCGTTCTGCGGCTCTACGTCCGCAGGCACAGCGCGCAATAGCACCGTGCTGCCGCCAAAGTCGGCCACATCCAGCCCGGCGTTTTCCAGCAGGGGCTGATTTTCCAGCAGCGCCTGCTTTTCCTCTGCGGAAAGGTCGATGGCGGCGGGCTGCAACAGCAGCTGGCTGGGCACGTTGCCGTAGTTCGCGGCCAGCTTTTCGTACAGCTGACGCTCGTGGGCGGCGTGCTTATCGATCAGACACAGCTCGTCTCCCCGCTCTGCCAGAATATAGGTGCGGAAAACCTCGCCCACATACCGCAGCGGCTCTTCCCCCTGCGGTACATCAAAGCCAAGCTGTTCCGGCTGCTCGGACTGCACCGGCTCCTCCGGCTGATAGGGCACCGTTGCGGCTTCGATCTCCGGGGCGGCGGGCATGGTGTTCCATGCTGCCATATGATCCAGTAGCGGGTCGGCTGCGGTGTCCGTATCCGGGTGCACATCCAGCTGTGCCTCAGCAGCGGCTGCCCGGAAGGGCTGCGCTGCGGGCTGGACTTCGGTTGCATCTGGCTTTTCCGGACTGTGGAGGGTGACCACCGGGTCCAGAATGTCCTCTGCGGGGGCAGACTGCCGCCACGAGGGCACGGCAGCAGCCGCGCGGGCAGGCTGTGCGGGCTGTACCGGCGGGGTGTCTGCCGTAAAAGCTTGGGTTTTCACCGGTGCAGCGGCAGGGCGCGGCGGCTGCGGGGCTTCCCAGCGCTGCGCGGGCAGCGTGCCGGGGTCTGCCTGACCCGGAATGACAGCGGAAAGTCCTGTAAAGCGATTATTCTTTACAGTATTTTCGCTTTGTATATCGTTTTCTTTTTCAGCTTTCTCTTTTTCATCCGCTTCAAAGGTGAAGCGGCGTTCCCCGGTGCCGGGCTGTGCCAGCGCCAGCTTGACCGCATGGTAAACAACATCGAACACGTCGTTTTCCCGGGCAAAGCGGGCTTCGATCTTTGCAGGGTGGACATTGACGTCCACAAGGTCGGTGGGCATTTCCAGCAGCAGGATGCCGCCCGGGAACTTGCCCTGCATGGTCGTGCCCTTAAAGGCCATTTCCATACCCGCCATGATGGTGCGGTTGCGCACATAGCGGCCGTTGATGTAGAAATGCTGCATACTGCGGCTGGCGCGGCAGCTCTTGGGCGGGGTGATCAGACCACTGACCCGGTACAACCCTTCCTCGGAGTACACCTCGATGAGGTCGCGGCTGAACTCCCGGCCAAGCACCGCATAGGCGGCGCTGCGCAGCTGACCATCGCCGGGGGTGACATATTGCAGCTTGCCTTCCCGGATGAATTTGACGCTGACCTCCGGGTGGCTGAGTGCCACATGACCTACGTTATCTGCCACAAAGGTGCCCTCGCTGGAGTCCTTTTTGAGGAACTTCATGCGGGCGGGGGTGTTGTAGAACAGGTCCTGCACCCGGATGGTGGTGCCCACGGCGCGGGCGGCAGGCTCCCTGCCCTGCTCCTCGCCGCCGGCGATGCGGTAGCAGGTGGCAAACTCGTCCACCTCGGTGCGGGTGAGCAGCTCTACCCGCGCCACGCTGGCAATGGAAGCCAATGCCTCACCCCGGAACCCCAGCGTATGGATGCTGTTCAGGTCATCCGGCTTTTCAATTTTGCTGGTGGCGTGGCGGATGAAAGCCGTTGGGATATACTCGGCATCAATACCGGTGCCGTTATCGCTGATCTCGATCAGCTTTACGCCGCCGGACTCGATGCTTACGGTGACCTGCGTTGCACCGGCGTCGATGGAGTTTTCCAAAAGCTCCTTAACCACCGATGCGGGGCGCTCTACCACCTCACCGGCGGCGATCAGCTCCGCAGTATGCTTATCCAGAACATGGATGACTGCCATGGTCTTTTCCCTCCCCTGTGGTTGATTTTTACGGTCAGCCGTTCAGGCTGCCCTTGAGGGTCTTTTTCAGCTCGTACAAAAAGTTCAGTGCTTCAATGGGAGTAAGCGTTTCCACATCCACAGCTTCCAGCTTTTCCATCATCTCGCTGGGCACTGCCGGGGAATTGTACTCCTGCAAGGCGTCAAAATCCATCTGCTCCACCTTGTTTTTGGGAGCAGAGGCTTCCAGCGTGCGCAGCACCTCGTGGGCACGGCGGGTCACGCTGCCGGGCAGACCGGCCAGCTTTGCCACCTCGATGCCGTAGCTGTCGTCGGCGGGGCCGCGCACGATGCGCCGCAGGAAAGTGATCTCCTCACCGCGCTTTTTGACCGCGATGTTGTAGTTTTTTACGCCCTCCACGGTGCCTTCCAGCTCGGTCAGCTCGTGGTAGTGGGTGGCGAACAGGGTCTTGCAGCCCAGCCCCTTGGCGGGGTCTGCGATATGCTCCACCACGGCGCGGGCGATGCTCATGCCGTCAAAGGTGGAGGTGCCGCGGCCGATCTCGTCCAGCACCACAAGACTTTTGGCGGTGGCGTTTTTCAGAATTTCGGCTACCTCGGTCATCTCCACCATAAAGGTGGACTGGCCTGCAGCAAGGTCGTCCGAGGCGCCGATGCGGGTGAAGATGGCGTCCACCACGCCCACATGGCAGCTGGCAGCCGGTACAAAGGAACCGATCTGCGCCATTAGCGCAATGAGGGCATTCTGACGCATATAAGTGGATTTACCCGCCATATTGGGGCCGGTGATGATGAGGCAGCGGTCAGTGGTGCAGTTGAGGGTGGTATCGTTGGGCACGAACATACTGCCCTTGAGCACCTGTTCCACCACCGGGTGACGCCCCTCGGTGATGGTCAGCACATCGCTGTCGTCCACCACGGGGCGGCAGTAGTTGTTTTCCGCAGCGACCTGCGCCAGCGCAGCCAGCACATCCAGCTGTGCAATGGCGTTAGCGGTGCGCTGGATGCGGTCCAGCTGGGCTCCGATGCTCTCCAGCAGTTCGTCAAACAGGCGGCGCTCCAGCGAGATGAGCCGCTCGTGCGCGCCAAGAATCTTGCTTTCCAGCTCCTTCAGCTCCTGCGTGATGTAACGCTCGCCGGAGGTGAGGGTCTGCTTGCGGATGTAGGTCTCCGGCACAAGGTTTTTGTAGGAGTTGCTCACCTCGATGAAGTAGCCGAACACATGGTTATAGCCAATTTTCAGCTTGGGGATGCCGGTCTCCTGCCGCAGACGGGCTTCCAGCTGCGCCAGCACGCCCTTGGTGTTATCGCGGATGGAGCGCAGCTCGTCCACCTCGGCATGGTAGCCCTTGGCGATGACACCGCCATCCTTGAGGGTGGAGGGGGCATCCGGGTCTACTGCGGCATAAATGCGCGCCTTGATATCCTCCAGCGGGTCGATACTTGCGGCCAGCTCGGCAAGCTCCGGGCAGTTGCAGCCCTCTGCCTGCTTGCGCAGACCGGGCAGACGGTCACAGGTCTGGGCAAGGGTGTAGATCTCCTTGGGGGTTGCAGAGCCGTACACCGTGCGGGTCATCAGGCGCTCCAGATCCGCAATGTAGTGCAGTTCTTCGGTCAGGTCGCCGCGCACCATGGTCTGGCGCACCAGCGCCTCCACAGCGTTCAGGCGGTGGTTGATGAGCTGACTGGAAATGAGCGGCTGCTCGATCCAGCTGCGCAACATCCGCTTGCCCATGGCGGTGCTGGTCTTATCCAGCACCCACAGCAGGGTGCCGCGCTTTTCGCGGCCGCGCAGAGTCTCGGTCAGCTCAAGATTTGCCCGGGTAACCGGCGAAAGCCGCATGAACTGGGCTTCGTTGTAAGTAATGACCGTCTTTAACCGCTCCACACCCTTGATCTGGGTATCGTGCAGGTATTCCAGTAGCGCAGCCATGGCAAAGCGCACAAGGCCCTCGGCGACCATGCCGGTGGTCTGCGGCCAGTCGCGGCCAAACTGCTCCTCCAGCGCAGACGCCACCAGCCCCGGCGCATAGCGCTCGTCCTCGACCAGCTCCACCGAGCAGCTCATGTTCTTTTTGATGTAGGCGGTCACCTCGCGGCAGTCCAGCAGGCCGGGGTTCAGCAGCACCTCGCTGGGGTGGTAGCGGCACAGCTCGGTAATGACCGCCGGGGCGATCTTATCCGCCGTCAGTTCGGTGATATGTGCCGTACCGGTGGAAACGTCCGCAAAGCACAGGCCCGCCTTTTTGCCCTTGAGGTACAGGCTGGCAATGTAGTTGTTGCGGTCGTCCTGCAGCATACTGCTTTCAATGACCGTACCGGGGGTGACCACCCGGATGATGTCCCGCTTGACAAGGCCTTTCGCCTTGGCGGGGTCCTCTACCTGCTCACAGATGGCCACCTTATAGCCCTTAGCGATCAGGCGCGCCACATAGCCCTCGTAGCTGTGGAAGGGCACGCCGCACATAGGGGCGCGCTCCGCAAGGCCGCACTGCTTGCCGGTAAGGGTAAGATCCAGCTCCCGGGACGCCGTGACGGCATCGTCGAAGAACATCTCGTAAAAATCGCCGATGCGGTAAAAAAGAATTTCGTCCTTGTGTTGATTTTTGATCTCAAGATACTGCTGCATCATGGGCGAAAGCTCTGCCATGGTTTTTCCTCTTTCCCTTGTATGGTTCCGTCAGCCGGTTTGCGGGCTGTAACCGCCGGTGCAAACAAAACGCGGTCTGTGTTGCACAGCCGCGTTCCGGTCAAAAAAAGTTTGCTCAGTGGCAGGCGGAGCAGCTGCCGGTGCAGCCGCCGGTGGGGGCCTGCACGGTCATGGGGTCGCCGCCGTTCATGGCGGTGTTGATGATGGCGTCGATATAGTTGACCAGATTCTCGCACTCGCGCTTGGCCTCGTTATATGCCACCATACCCTCGTTGCCCATGATCTGACCGTAAAGGCTGTTCACCTTCTCGTTCAGCTCAGCGATGCGGGCATCGTCGCGCTCGTTCTTGCCGATCTCGTTGTTCAGATCCATGCGGGCCAGATTGAACTCGCCGATCAGGTTCTGCAGCTCCTCATCCTTATCGTTTGCCTTGCGGGCCTGATCCAGAATGACGTAGCGGGGGTCGGTCTGCAGTGCCATAGCGGCACGCTTGAAAAGATCAATGCAATCCATGATTGGGTTCTCCTTGTTGTTTTTATTCTTTCTGGGGCAGTTTGCCCCGGAATCACGTTTTTATGCTTCCACTTCGCCCAGCAGCACAGTGGCGCGGGCACCGGTAAGATGTACGGTCGCGTAGCTGCCCAGCAGTGCCGGGTCGGCGGCAAACTCCACGGTCAGGTTGTTGTCCAGCCGGCCGGAAAGGGTGCCCTCGTTGCGGCCGTAACCTTCCACCAGCACCCGGACAGTCTGCCCTACCTGCGCCTTGACCAGCGCCATGGCGATCTCGTCCTGCGTAGCCAGCAGGCGGGTCATGCGGTCGGTCTTTTCCTTGCGGGGGGTGGGGTCCGGCATTTCGGCAGCCTTGGTGCCGGTGCGCTTGGAGTAGATAAAGGTGAACAGCTGCATATAACCCACCTTGCGCACCAGTTCCAGCGTTTTTACAAAGTCCTCCTCGGTCTCGCCGGGGAAGCCCACGATGATATCGCTGGAAAAAGTGATGCCGGGCACGGTCTTGCGGGCGTAGTCGATGAGTTCCAGATACTGCTCCACCGTATAGTGGCGGTTCATCTGCTGCAAAAGCCGGTCGGAACCGCACTGCACCGGCAGATGCAGGTGCTTGCACAGCTTCGGCTGGGCGGCGATGGTATCAATGAGCTTATGGCTGGCGTCCTTGGGGTGGCTGGTCATAAAGCGGATGTGATAATCGCCGGGCACGGTGCACAGCAGGTTGAGAAGGTCGGAGAAATCGATCTGCTCTTCCAGACCCTTGCCATAGCTGTTCACGTTCTGACCCAGCAGGGTGATCTCCTTATAGCCCGCTTCCACAAGACTGCGGAACTCCGCAAGGATATCGCCGGGCTTGCGGCTCTTCTCGCGGCCGCGGACGTAGGGCACGATGCAGTAGGTGCAGAAGTTATCGCAGCCGTACATGATGGGCAGCCATGCGCGGAACTCGCTCTCGCGCCGGATGGGAATGTTCTCCACGATGACCGGACGCTGTGCGGGGTCCAGCAGCACCCGCTTATGCTTTTGCAGTTTCTGGGCGATCAGCTGCGGCAGGGTGTCGATGCCGTCCACGCCGAACACCAGATCCACATAGGGGTAGCTCTTGCGCAGCTTTTCCACAACATGCTTCTGGTTGGCCATGCAGCCGCACAGGCCGATGATGAGGCCGGGCTTTTTTTCCTTAAGGCCCTTCAGCGCGCCCACGTTGCCGAACACCCGCTGCTCGGCGTGCTCACGCACGGCGCAGGTGTTGAACAAAATCAGGTCGGCGTCCTCGGGCTTATCGCACAGGCCGTAGCCGATATCTACCAGCACGCCCTTGATGCGCTCGCCGTCGTTGACGTTCTGCTGGCAGCCGTAGCTATGCACAAAGGCCAGCGGCGGGGTGTCGTAGGTCTGCCGCACCAGCTCGGCGGCAACGGTATTATGTTCAAAGTTAATGTATTCCAAAAAAACCATCCTTCTCCGCCGGGCAGGGTAGCCCCATGCGGCGAAACTCTATTTTCTGCCATTCTATAAAAGACACTCTTTAGTATACCCTGTTTGGCCGCTGCGGGCAAGAGGAAACACGCAAATTTTATGCCTGTTTAGCCGCTGCTGCCTCTGCATCCTGCCTGCGGCAGCACTCTTCGCACACGCCCAGCAGCACCACGGCGCAGTCCTGCACCCTGCCCTTCTGGTTTTTGACCAGCTCCATCACCTGTTTTCCGTCTACCTCTGCATCGGTGACGCCGCCGCAGACGGTGCAGTACAAATGGCTGTGCCACGGCAGGGTGTGGTCAAAGCGGTCCGCCTTGCCGGGGATGGACACCCGGCGCACCCGCCCGGCTTCCACCAGACTGTTCAGGTTACGGTATACGGTGCCAAGGCTCAGATTCGGGCACTCCTGCGCGGCTTTATCGTAGATTTCTTCCGCAGTCGGGTGGTCGCACAGCTGCTGCACCGTCTGCATGACAAGCTCCCGCTGTTTTGAGTAACGCATATCCATCCTCCTTTTTCACACGGTT